>Ga0163148_10000030_pt1 | contig 160713 bp, 136 predicted proteins | sample OliLakLV19MP7P2_FD_148606 | JGI IMG/M metagenome (GOLD analysis project Ga0163148, IMG submission 148606) | Freshwater microbial mat bacterial communities from Lake Vanda, McMurdo Dry Valleys, Antarctica- Oligotrophic Lake LV.19.MP7.P2 | ecosystem: Environmental > Aquatic > Freshwater > Lake...
TCCTCGCCAACATGTCGCATGAGTTACGAACACCGCTTAATAGTTTGCTAATCCTGTCAAAAGATTTATCTGAAAACAGAAATAAAAATTTGGATGGCGTACAGGTAGAAAGCGCAGAAATAATTTATAAAAGCGGTTGCGATTTGCTTGTATTAATTAATGAAGTGCTTGACCTTTCTAAAATTGAAGCAGGGAAAATGTCTATAAATATTGAACCTGTATCCCTGAAAAATTTCGCAAATGAACTCATTCGCGAATTTAAGCATCATGCAGAGCAAAAAGGATTGAAGCTAAATTCAAAATTAAATAAAGAACTGCCTGAATATATTCGCACGGATTCACAACGCTTGAATCAGATATTAAAAAATCTTTTATCAAATGCCATAAAATTTACGGAGAAAGGAAGTGTAAGTATTAGTATTGACCGAAATACAGAAGACACTATAATTATTTCGATTATTGATACAGGAATTGGAATTGTGGCAGATAAACAACAGGCCATATTTGAAGCTTTCCAACAAGCTGAAGGAGGAACATCCAGAAAATATGGAGGCACAGGTTTGGGGCTTTCCATTTCGCGAGAGCTTGCAAAGTTATTAGGAGGTGAAATTAAGTTGAGTAGTAAGTTGAAAGAAGGCTCTACTTTTTCTCTTATTATTCCGTTAGAAATATATCAAGAGCAAGAACTTGTAGACACAAACACTAACAAAAACTATCTGGAAAAAAAATCGAGTTTGTTTAAACCCCGCATGTTAAATGAATCTAAATATCTGAATTATCCTAGCATAAAAGATGACAGAGATACGATAGCCGGTGATGATATAACGTTACTTATTATTGAAGATGATTTGAAATTTGCTGCTATACTTTTAAATCAAGCCAACAAAAAAGGATTTAAATGCTTATCGGCAGCAACAGGAGAAGATGGTTTATTGCTTGCATTAAAATTCAAACCGCAAGCAATTATTCTTGATATGCTTTTGCCGGGTATTAACGGACATGCCGTATTACTTGAATTAAAAGCAAATCCTGCTTTAAGGCACATACCTGTCCATATTATTTCGGCAAAAGAAAGTTCGCTGGAACCAATAAGAGAAGGAGCTATTGAGTACTTAATGAAACCAGTTGCTAAAGAAGATTTAGAAGAAGCATTTAATAGGATTGGAAATTTTGTTAATAGGAAAATGAAAAATCTCCTTATTATTGAAGACAATGCAAATGCCAGAAAGGCAATACGCATACTTATTGGCAATGGTGATGTAAAATGTTTTGAAGCAGGAACTGGCAAAGAGGCTTTGACTTTGTATGAGCAGAATTACATTGATTGTATTATATTGGATATTGGATTGCCTGACATGAGCGGGTTTGAGCTTATTCATAAATTGGAAAAAACCGTGCCGGCAGGCAGGCAGTTAAAAGACCACAATCTTCCACCAATTATTGTATATACTGGCAAGGAACTTACAAAAGAAGAAAACAATGAGCTTGAAAAATATGCGGAGAGCATCATTATAAAAGGAGTAAAGTCGGAAGAACGATTGTTGGATGAAACAGCTCTTTTTCTTCACCGGACAATAAGCAATTTACCGAAATCAAAACAGGTAGTCATAAATAATTTGTACAATAAAGAAGCTATTTTTCATTCCAAAAAAATATTATTGGTAGATGATGATATGCGAAATTTATTTGCTTTAACAAAAATATTAAAAGAACGTGCAATGGAAATAATAAAAGCAGAAAACGGAAAAAACGCTTTAGAGATGCTGGAGTTACATCCCGAAATTGATTTGGTATTAATGGATATTATGATGCCGGAAATGGATGGTTACGATGCAATGAAACAAATTCGATCTCATGTAAAATTCGCTAAGTTGCCAGTAATTGCACTCACAGCAAAAGCCATGAAAGACGATAAACAAAAATGCATTGATGCAGGAGCCAACGATTATATTACTAAACCTATTGACGTAGAACGCTTGCTATCGTTGATGCGTGTATGGTTAAGTAAATAATGTGGTTAAACATGTTTATTAACCAGAACCGTTGCAATTAATAATTGATAAGTATAAATATAATGTAAATGAAAACAGATAATCCTGTTAAAATTTTATTGGTTGATGATCTTCCAGGAAATCTGTTCGCATTAGAATTAATTCTTTGTGATGATAATTATAAATGTGTAAAAGCACATTCTGGAAATGAAGCATTAAAAATTCTGCTGCATGATCAAGATTTCGCGATCATATTAATTGATGTGCAAATGCCGGAGATGGATGGGTTTGAAACGGTAGAATTAATTCGGGAAATTGAAACGCTTAAACATGTCCCCGTCATTTTTTTAACTGCCAGCATGGATAATGTTATGCATATTTTTAAAGGGTATCAGGCTGGCGCAGTTGATTACATGATTAAACCACTTATTCCGGAATTATTAAAAGCGAAGGTGGCAGTTTTTGTTGATTTATATACTAAAATCCATGAGCTATTAATTCAAAATGAAGAGAAAGAAAAACAAGCAGAAGCGTTAAGAATAGCTAATAAAAATTTGCTTTTTCAAAGTGACGAAAAAGAGAAGAGAGAAGCAGAATTGGTTATTGCAAATATAGAGATGGCTTATCAAAATGAAGAGAAAGTAAAACGTGCAGACGAATTAATCATTGCCAACAAAGAACTTGTATTTCAAAACGAAGAGAAAGAAAAACGGAAAATTGAAAATTTAGAATTGGAAGCACTCAGTAATTCTCTAAAAGAAGCAAAAGTAGTTGCGGAGTTGGCAACGCTAAATGCAGAAGAGGCAAAAGTCATTGCCGAAAGTGCTTTGCAATCCAAACAACAATTTTTATCGAACATGAGCCATGAAATCCGCACACCTATGAATGCAATTCTTGGATTTACGAAGGTGTTATTGAAAACAGATTTAGCACCTAAGCAAAAAGAATATTTAGATGCTATAAAAGCAAGTGGTGATGGATTACTCGTACTAATTAATGATATATTGGATTTAGCAAAAACAGATGCGGGGAAAATGACGTTTGAACAAACACCTTTCAAAATTGAATTCTCAATAGCAACTATGCATCAGGTATTTGATTTAAAAATTAAAGAAAAGAATTTAGAGTTAGTTAAAGTGTACGACAACAAAATCCCAGAGGTGTTGTTAGGCGATGCAATGCGTTTGCACCAAATTCTTTTAAACCTTTTGAGTAATGCTATAAAGTTTACAGCAAAAGGAAAAATAACGGTAACTGTTCGTTTATTGAATGAAGATAAAGAGAAAGCAGCCATTGAGTTTGCAATTACCGACACAGGCACAGGAATACCCGAAGATAAATTAGAATCTATTTTTGAAAACTTTCAGCAAGCTACAAGTTCCACTTCAAGTACATTTGGAGGAACAGGATTAGGACTTGCGATCTGTAAACAATTAGTAGAAAAACAGGGCGGAACTATTTCAGTAAAAAGTAAAGTCAATGAAGGTTCAACTTTTAGTTTCACTTTAATATTTCAAAAAACCAATGGAGAAAGTGAAAAAGAAATTGGAGCGGTAAAATTGGACAAAGAAATTAAAGACATAAAAATATTAGTGGTTGAAGACATCAAGCTCAATCAATTATTGATGCGAACAATATTGGACGATTTCAAATTCAAATACGATATTGCAGACAACGGAAAAATTGCTATCGAGAAACTACAAACAGAAACTTACGATATTATTTTGATGGACTTACAGATGCCTGTAATGAATGGGTTTGAAGCCACCGTATATATTCGCAATACGATGAATTCAAAAATTCCAATCATTGCTTTAACAGCCGATGTAACTACAGTGGATGTAGAAAAATGCAAAGCAGTAGGCATGAATGATTATGTTTCCAAACCTCTTGACGAACGGGTTTTATACACCAAAATTATTGAAATGTTAGCCGTATGACAAATGTTTGGAAGGACAGAAGTGTCAATATTCACCAAAAGTGTACCACTAATTTGCACCAAATGTGTACCACCGGTAAATCCTTTTGCCGCATTATTCTTTGCTGACTAATATATTACTAAAAATCGAACAATACGTTTGACATATTGTCCTACCCCTCGTTTGGCGGCATCGTCACCGCCCACGCAAGTCATTGGCAATCAAAAAGTTTGATGGAAAAATTGTACGCTGCTAACATCAATTGCCGCATCTCGCCCCTTGTGGCCGCACAGATTGATTTTTCTCGAAAAGGGGTGGATTGGGCCTTGCGCGTGTCGCCACATTATTACAATACGGAGGAGGAGATAGGGCGGCTGGTGGAAGTGTTGGCCAAAATTTGAAATACATAAACCGCAAAATGCAAAACCGGGGAACGGGTTCTACGCTTGATTTTTCGGTTTGATATTTTCCCGTTTTACATTTTAGGGTTCTCCTGTTTTGCCCTTTTCTTACCCCTGCCCGTACAACCACTCCAAAGTATTTTTATAAAACACCCGCTCCAGCGTCTCCTCCGGCAAACCCATTTCTTCTATAAATTTCCCAATTTCTAAATCTCCCAACGGGAATGGGTAGTCCGTGCCGAGGCAAATTCTTTCTTCCCCCACTACCTCCAAAATATAGCGGAGCAATTGCGGATCGTGTGTTGCCGAATCATACCAAAACCGCTGGAGATATGAGCGCGGCGAAACAGGGTTGTCCATCGCCACCAAATCGGGTCGGCAATTGAACCCATGCTCGATGCGCCCGATGGTGGGCACAAACGAACCACCCGAATGTGCGAGGCATACACGCAACTTGGGCAAGCGTTCCATCACTCCCCCAAAAATGAGTGAACATGCTGCCCGACTGGTTTCGGCAGGCATTCCCACGAGCCAGGGGAGCCAGTATTTTCGCATTTCAGCCTCGCCCATCATTTCCCAAGGGTGTATGAAAACAGCCATGTTGAGCCGTTGGCAAGCCTCGAAAATGGGGAAGAATTGTGCTTCGCTGAGGTTTTTTTGGTTCACATTTGAGCCAATCTGCACACCTGGAAAGCCAAGGCCATGCAATCGCTCCAATTCTTTGATCGCCAGGTCAGTATCTTGCATTGGGATCGTGCCGAGCGCGATGTAATGTTCAGAAAAATCGTCCACCACACCTGCCAGATGATCGTTGAGGAACATGGAGAGTTCGTGGCAATCGGCAGGTTTTGCCCAATAACTGAACATGACAGGAATCGTGCAAACCACTTGCACAGGGGTGCGAAAATGAGCGTATTCGCCGATACGCACCTGAGGGTCCCAGCAATTGGAAGCGATCTCACGAAAAAACGTGCCGCCTTTCATCATCCGCGCAAAGCCCGGTACCTGGTGTTCCAGGTGAATAAATTCCCCGTAGCCGAACTTTTCTGCAAAATTTGGCAGCTGTTCGGGCAGGAGGTGGGTGTGCATATCTATCTTTTTCATGGGAGTAGTTGGCTAAACAGAAGGGGTTGTGTCCGGGCGCAAGATACACACTTGTTTTTCTTCGCCTTTTGATGACATCCTTCAACTGATTCGCTTAAGGGTTCTTTCTCTTCAATACCTTTGTCGTTTCAAAAATGAAATATTCATGAACAAACTCTTTTTTACACTCATACTCAGCCTTTTTGCGCTGAATATTTGCCAAGGCCAATCCAACCATACATTCACGCTTTTGAGCAACTGGGACGATAATGACCTGCCGATTGCTGCGCCAAACTGGCTTTCCCTCCAATATAGCGGTTGCTGGGGCATAGCTGTCAATGGGCGCGAGTATGCCGTGCTGGGTGGTGCTGAACACGTGCTCTTTTTTGATGTGACGGAACCAACCACGCCAAAATTGGTAGGCAAATTTCAAGGGAGCGCCAATACTGTTTGGCGTGAATTCAAATCGTACAAAAATCGGGTTTACGCTGTATCGGATGGCGCAAGTGAAGGATTGATGATCTTTGACATGAGCCATGCAGAGGACACCATTGTACGTACCTATTGGAGCAATGCCCTTTTCCAGGCAGCTCATACGATCACGCTTGATACTACGTCAGGACGCATATACTTGAACGGAGGCAGTGCAAGCCAGGGTATCATAGTATTGGACATCAGCCAAAACCCCGACGTGCCGACCTTTGTCACCCACGCTGTTTTTCTAGGCGGACTCCTGCACGATTCCTATGTGCGCAATGACACCATTTATGCTTCTTCGGGTCATGCTGGCTATTTCATTTATGATATGAAAAACCCGCTCAATCCGATACTGCTGGCTCAAATCAGCACAGGCGGTTACAACCACAATTCTTGGTTGAACACGGCGGGTACACACGCATATTACACCGAAGAAATACCAGATGGACAACCCATTCGAATCATTGATTTACAAAACCTTGCGTTGGGGGAAATAGAAACGGCCGGTTCGTTTCTGGACAAATTTTCAGTAGAAGGCGGCGAGCATACCGCCATCCCCCACAACGTGTACATCAGCGGCAATATCTTATTTGATTCACAGTATGAAGACGGTTTGCTGGCATATGATATTACCATTCCCACCCAACCGGTACTATTGGCTCAGTACGATACGCACCCTCAAAATATACAATACAATCAATATCACGGCAACTGGGGCAACTACCCATGGCTTCCCTCGGGCAACATCATTGCTGGAGACATGCAAAACGGCCTTTTCATGCTGAAACTCAGCAATGGCTCAGTGGACACAAAAACCCCAGGGAACCCGCTTGCCGTGCAAGTCTCTCCTAACCCTACCCATGACTTTCTGAACATTCGACTGCAAACGCCCACCCCCGGAACATGGATGTGGAGAATCCGTAACTCCGCAGGCCAAATAATCTCGACTGGGACGGCGGAAGAGGCCGAAACTTCACTCAGGCTAACTGGCTGGCCAAGCGGCTTATACTTTGTCGAAATCCGTGATGCGGAGGGAAGAACTGCCCTGCGGAAGGTAGTAGTGGAATAAGTATAACTGCGGCCTTATTTTCCAAACTGCTTCTTCAAAATATCCCAGCATATTTTGTAGAACTCCGGCACGTGGGTAAATGCCTTTAACGCGTTGACCTTGAATCGTCTATGCAAATAATTTTGCATCAGTACGAAGCTAACCGTGTAGCCCGCAAGCATGGCGTAAGCCGCACCAAAAAGGCCAAATTCTTTGATAAAAAGGTAGCTCAATGTTAGGTTGAGCATTGCGGTGAATAACGTATAAGCGAAGTTTACGGCAGGTTTTCCGGTTGAGTCCAGTACCGTCCCAAACTGAATTGCAAAAGGCATGAAAAGCCCAAAAAAAGCCGTCAACCGTAGCACGTTTGCCGATTCCATATACTGGCTTCCCGCAAAAACACGAATGATTGGTTCAGCGAACACAAGCACGAAAATCACAAAGGGAAGTATCACTGCGAGCGTAGCCCCAACACTGCGCTCATAAAGGTTTTTTACCCCCGCAGTGCCTTCAAGGGCCATCTTTTCGGCACTTTTTGGGAACACCACAGCAGCAATACTGAATGCAGGAGCTTCTACCAATTGCGTCACCCGTCCTGCCGCATCGTACACTGCAAAAGCCACCGGGCCAAGCATTTGACCCAACGAGAGTTTGTCAATATTTTTGTAGAACATGGTGCTCAGGTTGGTACCCAAAACAAATTTGCCGTAGCTCAACAAATTTACAACCCATTGAAAATCAATCTTTTTTGCCAGAAACAGAAAAGGCCAGGAAAGCCGCCACGCAACCAAAGCGGCCAAGCTTGTACCCATTAAAACGGCCGCGCTAAATTGCCAAAGCACCACCCCTCCTCCTGAAATCCAGCACACCAAGACCCACAGGAAAGGTACTCCTCGATAAAAAAATGAGGTCCAAAAAAGCCCGCGAAATTCAAAATTAGCTTGTTGGACAAAGTTGCTGTGCGCACAAAGCGCCATTAAAAAATTGCTCAGGAAATACACTGGCAACATCTCGGCCAACAGAGGAACCTGATACTGCCGACAAATCCAGTCCACACTAAGCCATAGAATCAGATTAGACAGTATGGAGTAAGAAATATTGAGCACAAGTGCTGCTGTGGCAATGTTGGCCTGTTCTTTTCTGTTGCCTTTTTGGGTAGCCAGTGCACGGACTAGGCCATTTTGCAAAAGCCCACTCCGCCCCATTTCAACAAAATAAGCGAGCAGAATAAAGATTCCCCAAGCCGCAAATGCTTCTTTAGTTAAAAGCCGCAACAACAGCATGGCTGTGCCGAGGTTGAAAGCCATAGCAACCACCTTTTCCAAAAGGGAGAATAGCCCCGATCGAAGCCAATAGTTTTGCGCAGGGATGGCGGTGGGTTTTTCCATGAAGAGTTTCCGTCCAATAAAAAACGGGGCCGCGATATCGCGGCCCCGTTTTTTGTACAAAATAATTGGCTGCGAAATTAATCGTAGCGACGGTTGTGCTTTTTGCGCTTTCCTTTGAAATGGTGGCCATCTTTGTCGTTATTGCCCGTTACAGGGCCTTTACGAATCATGGCACAACGGAAACCAACGGTTCTGCTGGCTTTGTCCTCTTCAAGGAAACGACGTGCGCCAGGCGAGAGCCAGAAAGCGCGATCAGCCCAAGAACCTCCTTTGATAACGCGGGCCTTATCACTGATGAGGGTGCTGATACCATAGCGATATTCTACGTTCGACTCTTTATCGCCATCAAGGAAGTTGTACACTTCTGGACGTTTGTAGTTATCACGAAGCGCAGTTGTCGTAGTGTCCATAAGCTCGTACACTAAATGGCCAAGGCTGTCCTTCTGAATGGGCGCACCTGTTTCAGGATCAAGTTTCTTGGTCATAAAGACGTTGCCGCGATATGGGTTGAGCTCTTGGCTCTCCGTGTCTTCCAAGTCAGAAGCCGTGAGCGGACGGTAGAGGTCAAATGTCCATTCGTTTACGTTGCCAGCCATGTTGTAAAGGCCGTAATCGTTGGGCCACCCAGAAAGCACTTCGGCGGGGAAGAAGGCTTTGTCGTTGAGTGCTCCGGCCATACCACCATAGTCACCAGCGCCACGCTTGAAGTTAGCAAGCATCTTGCCTTGGTTTTTGTTGCGCTTTTGGTAGCGAACTGTGTTGCCATTCCAAGGATAAATACGACGGTCGGTAATGAGTTCGTCTTTGGTAGTAGCTTGGTTTCCAAGGAGACCGAGCGCAGCATATTCCCATTCTGCCTCCGTAGGAAGGCGGTAAGCAGGGAGGAGGATGCCATCTTCAAGGCGGACTTGACGTTCGCCTCCAGTACGCTTGTCTTCTAGCAATTTGCGCGGAGATGGCTGGTACTGACCAACGAGATAAGCTTCGGTGTTGAAGTTATTGTCGTCTTTTTGATCGGGCGTAGGCTCGATGATTCCACGTTTAATGAGAATCATCTCATTCACGCGGTCGGTACGCCATTTACAAAAGTCATTTGCCTGGTTCCAGCTAACACCTACCATTGGATATTGGTAATAGTCAGGCGTACGGAAGTAGTTTTCAACCATCGGCTCGTTATACGCAAGTTCTTCGCGCCATACGAGTGTGTCAGGAAGTGCCCGTTTCCATACTTCGGGATAGGTTGCACCATAAACCCGATTGACCCAATACAAATATTCTTGGTAGTCAATGTTACGCACTTCGGTCTCGTCAATATAGAACGAACCAACAGTGACACGTCGCTCGATGTTGTTCCATTCGTAGGTAACATCTTGCTGTACTTTACCCATTACGTAGGTACCGCCTTCAATCAGCACGAGGTTAGGGCCCGTAGCTTGGCCTTCGTAATCGGTCTTTTCAAATCCGCCCCATTTCTGGTCGTTGTACTTCCAGCCTGTGGTGGAGGAGCCTTCGGATTTGCGTCCGCAGCTGGCTAGAACGAACACCAGTAGGGCAAAATTCAACCCGTGAATTAGTGTTTTCTTCATTGTATTAAAATACAGGTTTTGAAAAAAAATGAGTGGCAAATGTAGAAAAAGTAAACTTCTCAGATGGTGTGTTCCTGCTAATTTTAACGAAACATGGGAAAATCATTGGAACATTCGGGTGCAATCATTGATATCTGGGCGTTTTTTGTTTCGGAAAAGGAGGCCCAAGGTCAGTTCAAAGGTTCCTCCTGCATTGTTTGCCAAGCCTGAAACGGTGGCATCGTAACTAATCCCAATCTTAAATGGACCCTCTCTGAACCCCGCCAACAATATGACCGCATCGGAATTGCGAAAAGTGTGCCTAAACCAAGTCCCTGCAAAAACCGACCCCAAACTCGCATAAGCGCCCAGATTCAGTTGTTTGTACGGGCCCTGCGCTACAAACAGAAAGTTCGGGGAGACAAACGAGGCCTCCTGACGTTTATTGCCCTTTTTAACTATCCACTCTGTGCCGCCGTGAAAAGTATAGCGGATCGGAAGCCCGGGCACCAGATTGTTTTTCAAACGAAGGATGCTCTGGCTGGGTGTATTGAGGTGTTTTAAGCCCACGCCGAGGTAAAATTTTTCACTCAACAGTAGAAAGCCGCTTGAAATATCAAGGTCAGCGCGGCTCGTCACATCCGGGCGAATTTCCCCCGTGTTGTATGTGATGCCATTGATGGGATCTAATTGGTCGGGAAACAGAAGTTTCTCCCAATTCAGATTAACCTGATGAACGCCCATTTCGAGGCCGAGTTTGAGCGCGATAAAATCATTCACCCTCAACCGATAGGCATAAACGGCTGAAAATCGGTTGGTTTTGAAAATCCCGTCGCCCGCATTGTCGCCCTCCAGATGAAAGCCGATACCACTATTGAGGCGGTTGAAACTTTGCTCGTAATAAGCAGCGTAAGTACGGTATGCGCTTTGGAAACCCGTCCATTGGTTGCGGTACGCCATACCTGCCCGAGGGGCCTGCGCACTTCCCGCAAATGCAGGGTTGATCTGCAAAGGCATGGCATAAAACTGCGAAAAAATCGGGTCTTGGGCAAATGCCAATGCTGGGGAAAGCAAGCCCGCCGTCGCTAAAGCTATGGCGGGTAAAGAAAGTAGCTTTTTCATGCCGGGAAGTTCGTGCTTTGGGTGAAATTCGCAATCGCAAACACGCTAGTTTGCAATGAATTGCCAAAATAAGGGAATCAATATCAAGTTTTCAAGTAGCAGGTTACTATCGCTTCATCACTTCATCGCTTTATCACTTTATCGCTTCATTAAAAAAGGCTGACGTACCCAAGGTGGAATTTTGTTGCGCGGAAATCCACCGATTGGCCAACATCTCGCCGACCCACCGCTGCTGAAATGCCAAATATGCCTGCCCTTGTTTCAAAATTTAGCCCAGCCCCGAAACCCAAAGGACGGAGGAAAATTCGGTTTTGTGCGGTCAAATTTTCCAAATAAGCCCAATCCGCAAAAGTCGAGAGAAACGAATTAGGCCCAAGGAGCAGTCGCCACTCTGCTGTGCCTACCACGAAGCGTGTTGCAAATAGGCTTTCTTCATCGAAACCGCGCAGGAGTTTGTTGCCTCCAAGTCGGTAATTTTCATTTGCAAAAACAGGTTTTTCAGAAAAAATACCGCCTCCGCGCAGGCCTATTTTTATCGTGCTGCGCACCAAAACGGGTACAAAAACTTCTCCACGCAATTCGGCGCGATAACGAGCTGCCCGTCCTACAATAGAATCATACAGCGTTGAAAAATTAAATGCTGGATCGGCTGGGTCACGGAGGTTTTCAATCTGTGTATTCCTTCGCACCTTGTTGAAGCCTGCCACCGCTTTGAGTGTGAGCGACCAGCCTCGACGGGGGTTGTACCGATAGTCGAGGCGCGAAAAAGAAGTTTCGATACCAAAGCCGTTTTGTCTATAATCGAGGTTAGTGGGTAATTGACGCGAAACACGCACCGTCAGTGTATCCACTTTTTGGAGGGAGGAGCTTTTGTTTTCCCAAAAAAATCGCACAAAATTGGCCCCTGAAAAAAGATAGGAGACTCCTGCTTCGCCCTGCGCATCGGTCCAAGTGCTATCGCGGCGGAAAATACTGAGCCTCCCTTCTGCTCCATATGTGGTGCCAAAAATGTAGGGAACACCTGCCTGAACATCTATTTTTTGGGTTTCTGGACGCAACCTTTCCAACTCTGCAGAAAACCGTTCGCCCAGGTTCAGGGCATTCTGGAAAGCCGCGCTGAGCGAGCCTGTTAACAAGAGTTTCCCATTGGCTGCGTCCGGCTGTGGCAGCAAGCCGATGATGAAGTCAAACCTGCTCGCCCGCTTTTTTTTGAGGAACAAATTGATGTTGGCTTCACCCGATTCAACACCTCCTAGGTTTTCGAAAACCTCCGAGGTATTGGAGATTTTCGCAAATGTGACCGTTGGATTGGATGTAGTTTCCAGAAATAGCAGCGAGCGCAATTGTTCACGAACCCGCAACACCCGCGCCCGGCTGTACAGGGTGCCTTTTTTAATTCCCAAATAATTGGATAGAAATGCCTTCGGCAATTTAATATCGCCATTTATTTTCAAGGTGTTAAAAACAAAAACCCGCTTGCGATCTATTTGTAAAATGGCCGATGCAGCACCGCTGCTCTCTACAACCACGCTGTCAAGCCAGACTGTGGCAAAAGGGTAGCCGTTGTTTTCTGCCTGCTCCAAAACAGCTTGTTCAAGTTTCAAAACCGATTCGTAGCGGAGTGGTTTTTCTGCAAAAATCTTTGCTCGATAACCCGCCGCAGACAACCAGTTATCATTCCCGAAACCAGCCCCCGCTCGAAGTGACACCCAACGCAAGGGTGGCCCCAGGGTTAGGGACTGGTGGATTGGTGGACTGGTGGACTGGTGATTGGTGATTGGTTGATCGGTATTAGGCGTTCGAAAAGAGTCAATTGAAACCAGCAAGAAAGCTTTTTGGCGGAAATGATTTAGCAAGCCAAGGCAAAGCGAATCAAGCGAAACCACTGTGGTCATTGTAAAAGTAGCCGTATCACCATGATTTTCAAGCGGCTGTGGCTTGAAATCATTGATGCTTTCCCAAAAAGAGCTTTGTTCTGAAGGATTGAGAATGAAGCGAGATACAGTCGTTTGAGCGGGTAGCGCAAGCGCGGAGAGTGCGCTTACGAGCATGGAGGGGCAAAAAATTCGTGTCACAAAACTTGCCATGGCCTGCATGACGGCTTTTTACAAACAAGGTTGTTTTTCAAAAAGAAAAATTTGCTTCAATAGGTCAAATGGCAATACATTTATCCAACAAAAACAGATTGCTATGCTAAAAGTAAGTCAAATTCTAGCCACCAAAACCAAAAACGCGGTGTACTCAGTCGCGCCAAACCAAATGGTCATCGAAGCACTCGAACTCATGACTGCCCGAAATATAGGTGCAGTGATGGTGATGGAGAGCGACCGTTTGGTGGGTATTTTTTCGGAACGCGATTATGCAAGAAAGGGCATTCTCCAAGACCGCAAGGCCAAAAATACTCCGGTGAGCGAGGTGATGACCGCCAATGTATTCACGGTAAGCCCGCAAGACAGCATCGAGAACTGTATGCAGATGATGTCGGAGAAAAAATTCCGCCACTTGCCTGTGCTCGAGGGATCTCAGGTTGTTGGTTTAATTAGCATTAGCGACGTGGTGACGGCCATCATCCATGAGCAGAAAAACCGAATTGAGAGCCTTGAGCAGTACATTACCAGTTGAGAATCTGCTCCAAGCCCTTATTCCTTCATATTTAAAATTTTATTGGCAGGTGCTTCTGCCAAAACGGGCGGATTGGCATGAATGGGCTTGCCATTGAGCACTTGTTCGTAAAGACGCAAATAATCCTGCGCCATACGCTCGGCGGAGAAGTGCTCCAGCGCGTGCTCGTGGCAGCGTTTTGGGTCGAACGAACCTGCGTTTTTGATGGATTCCACGAGCTCAGATTTTTTGACGGAAAGGCAGCCAAAGTCTGAATAGAAAGCTTCCACCGTGCCTTTCCAGTTGCTTTTTTCCCGGTTGACACTTTCTTTTTTCCCCAATAATTCGGGCAGCGACCCAAAAGGCGTTCCAAATACCGGGCAGCCAAAATACAGGCTCTCCACGATGGCAAGGCCAAAAGGTTCGTTCCATAAAACGGGGAAAATCAACCCTTTGGAGCCATTGAGAATGGCATTTTTGCCATCGCCACCCAACATCCCATGGAAACGGACATGGGGCGTAAGTGTGATGCGCAGCCCCATCCGAAAGTTGACCCGTGTACCGCCTATGACGTGCAGTCTCTCGCCTGCTTTACCCGCCAAGCCAATGGCCCCGCGCACGTTTTTGATGCGCCAGGCGGCATTCCCGAGAAAGTGAAAATAGAGGCGACGGTTGGTCAGATCAGGTTTACCGTAATCTTCGAAATCAATGCCATTGTGGACGAATACCGACCCGCCATGCCGCTGGGCGTGGTTTCTAGAGATAAAAACAGTGTTCGGATCAAATTTGTGCGGCTCAGAGATATTGCCGTGGAGGGTGGTGATATAGGGTTTGGGAAGTTCTTCCGTGGTTTCGAAATGCAAGTGCACCACATCGCAGTCCTCGGGAATTTGCTCGGCTAGCGGCTTTTTTTCATTGATTGTCAACACCTTGGCAAAAGGGCAAGAGGAGCCAGCCTTAACCAGATATGTGACCTCGTGCCCCATCCGAACGAGCGACTTGCCGAGCCACCAGATGACGCGCTCGGTGCCGCCGTAAAGGTGGACTGGGATTTTGGTGTTGTTGACTAGGAGGATTTTCATGACGTACTACAAATCCATTCTGTTGTCGAAAAAGGCAATGTTTTCAATATCGTCCTCTTGAATCTGATAGTAAGCAGAACATTGTGGGGTGATGACGCATTTGCGCAAGCCTGGAAATTTTTCAGAATTTGGAAATGCACCTGGAAAACGCTGTAAAATAGTAAAGGAACGTTCAAGTTTTAAAAGAAAACCATCGCGAACGCGAGGTGACCACTCAAATTCGAGATAGTCAAGTAATGCCTGCAATTGCTCCGCAACGGGTTCGGAGAGGATGATATTCATGCTTTTCGGCTACGATATCTTGTCATAAATTCTTCGAAGCCAATTTTCTGGCCATTCTTTAATGCTTCTACTCCACGTTTGATTGATGCCTTTTGAGCATCTGAAAGTTCATCCCAGATGTCAATTGATGGCTTAAGCAAGTTTTCAATTTGCTGCAATATCACTTCACCCTGAGTTTCGGCCAGATCAAGAATTGCGCGTTTGCGTGTTTCGACAGCAGTAAGTGTCATGGCAGATATTTTTGACAAATGTAGTATGAAATCAGTTTGCCCCACCAATCCGCTCCAAAAACTCCGCCTCCGTCCATATCTCCACCGTCTCCAAAGCCTGTGCTTTTTTAAGTTTTGAGCCTGCTTTTTCGCCCACAACGAGAATGCTGAGGTGTTTGCTCACGCCACTCATCAGGCTGGCTCCTGCCGCCGCTGCTTTTTTCTCAGCTTCCTCGCGGGTCATCTGCGAGAGCGTGCCTGTGAAAAGAATGCTTTTGCCATAAAGCGGCCCATCGGTATTTACGTCGGTTTTTTTGTCTTCCTCGGTTTGGCTGAGGTTCACGCCGAGGCGTTCCATGTTCTCCAACAGTTCGACGTTGCTTGGGTTGAGAAAAAAGTTGGAAACATTTTTAGCAGCCACCGGGCCGATATCTTTGATGGTCTGGTATTTTTCCAAATCCCAGTCTTTCAGATCGAGCACGTGGTTGATTTCAGCAGCCAAAAGTTTGCTCGTGCGCTGTCCTAAATGGTGGACGCTGAGCGAGTGCAAAAGGCGGTGTATGGGGTTTTGTCTGGCTTTGTCCACGGCTGCTTTCATGTTGGCGGCGGATTTCTCGCCAAAACCTTCGAGATTGGCAATAGCCTCGTAATCAAGCCGATAAAGATCGGCAATGGAATGCAGCCAGCCCAATTTGTAAAATTTTTCAATGGTGCTTTCGCCCAGGCCTTCGATGTCCATGGCGTGTTTGGAGGTATGGAAAACCATGCGCGCCAGCACCTGTGCTTCGCATTCGGCGTTCTCGCAGCGCCAGATCGCTTCGCCTTCCGGCTTTACCAAAACGGAGCGACACACTGGGCAATTTTTCGGGTAATGAACCGCTCGTTCTGAGCCATTGCGCAGTTCGGCAAGGCTTTTTACGATGTACGGAATAACGTCGCCGGCTCGCTCCACCAGCACTTGGTCGCCAATGCGGATGTCTTTCGAGCGAATGAATTCCTCGTTGTGCATGCTCACATTTTGCACAATCACACCCGCCAAAGCCACGGGTTCCAACTTGGCTACTGGAGTGACCGCACCTGTTTTGCCTACCTGAAATTCCACATCTCGCAGTCGTGTGGTCGCCTGCCGAGCTTTGAATTTGAACGCAATAGCCCAGCGCGGGTGGTGGCTCGTGGCGCCGCATTTTTCCTGGAGTTCGAGGCTGTTCACTTTCACCACAATGCCATCGAGTTCGTAGGGGTATTCATCCCGGTACTCCTGCCAATCGGTGCAGAATTGAACAACCTCGGCAATGTTGCGACAAGTTTTTGTGGCAGGAAGGTGCTGTTTCGTCCCCCCCTTGGCAAGCGGCGTTTTGAAAGAAAGGGAATCCAGCAATTGGATGCTTTCGTCGTGGCTTTTAAAATTGCCGAGCACATTATTCCCTTCATTATCAATGGCATAGCCAAGTTGATAAAGAAAAGCCTCTAGTCCGCGTTCGGCGGCTTCGCGGGGGTCTTTCATGCGCAGGCCACCTGTGGCGGCATTACGAGGATTGGCAAAAACGGTTTCGCCCGCTTCTTGCCGGGCCTTGTTTATTTTTTCAAAAATATCTTTGCGGATGAGCGCTTCGCCGCGCAGTTCTACTTTTGAAATGCCTTTTTTGAAAAACGCAGCTTGTAGCGGTACAGAACGCAGGGTGCGGATATTGGCGGTTATTTCTTCGCCCACATAGCCGTTGCCACGTGTGGCAGCGCGCGTGAGACGGTCGTTTTCGTACACGAGGGCAATAGTGCCTCCATCGTATTTTGGCTCCACACAATATTCCACTTCCGCATCTTTTTCGAGGCCGCAGAGTTTTTTTACAGACGCGTCAAAATCGTTCAAATCTTCCGCATTGTAACTATTGTCCAGCGAGAGCATGGGAGTCAGGTGTGCCACTTGTGGGGCGTTTTCGGTCAGGTCTTTGCCCACGCGCTGCGTCGGCGAATCGGGCGTAACCAACTGTGGATGAGCCGCTTCGATGGTTTCGAGTTGCTTGTAGAGTTGGTCGTACTCAAAATCGCTGATAACGGGGTCATTGCCCACATAATAACGCCATTCGTGGTAGCGGAGCACACGGCGGAGGTCTTCAACACGTTCAGCAGGAGGTTCTGCGAATAGGTCTGCAGCCTCCCCCCCCCGCCCCCCTCCTACAAAGGGGGAGTTTAATAGGCTTTTGGAAAGTTCGAAAAGGTTACGTTGCGCTTCTTGGCTGTACACGGTGGGCGGAATTTTGGACAAAAGTAATAGATGGGAATAGAACACCCGAATAACAAATCAACGCAAAAGCAGTTCTTTGTACCAGCCTTCCGATGGGCGAATTTCAAATGGCGAAAAAACATTTCAAAACCGGGCTTTTCTGCGTGCTGTGGTTTTTTGCTGCTGGTGCAAAGGCTCAGGATACTTGCGTCTACCTGTTTACCATTCCGCAAAAAGCCGATTTTGCCGCGGCCGACCATCTTGCCAACACCTACCTCGTGCGCGGTTTTGATCTGGAAAAATATGATTCAACCGGACGGTTTGTTACCCGATATTCCAACAATCGCCTTGGAATTCCTGCATTTCTGGACGCTTCCAACCCTTTGAAAATCTTGGTCTGGTATGCTGATTATCAGACGGCTATTTTCCTGGACCGGAACCTGACGGAATTGGGTCGGCTGAATATTGCGGAAGCGGGTTTTCCTGCCGTGCGCTGTCTTGCGAGCGCAGCCGATGGCAATATTTGGGCCTACGACGAGGCAAGTTCTCATTTGCTCAAACTCTCCTCTGCCGGGGAAAAATTGATAGAAAGCCCGCCGCTAAACCTGGAATTTGCACAGCGCTTTGCCCCGACATGCATTCGTGATGATGGTGGCCAAGCCGTTTTTCTCAGCGACCCAGCCCAAGGTGTGGCTGTATTTGACCCCTTTGCCCAATTGGACAAAATATTGATGTTCAAGGGATTGATACAGTTTGAAATCGAAAATGGAATCCTTTTTTTCGCCGAAAAAGATGGCATTCGCTCAGAAAATTGGCGAGGGGGGGCTTCCCAAAAAACATCGCTTCCAATAACGGCTCAATCGGAGGAGGCTGTGTTTTGGATTTCTAAAATGCGGCTTATTGTGCGAAATGAATCTGGCGTGTCGGTGTATCGCTATTAAAATGATTGAGCGATTTTTGTATTAATTATTTTTAGACAGGATTTACAGGATGAACAGGATTTAAGAGAGATTGTCGGCGAAGCCGACAATGCGAAGTCACACATCCTGTTCATCCTGTAAATCCTGTCTAAAAAATACAAGACTGCATCCCGTCAATCTCATGGGGCCAGCCGTTCAATTTTCCACTCCCCCCCTTCCCGCGTGTACAAAATCCGGTCGTGCAAACGGCTTAGTCTTCCCTGCCAAAACTCGAAGGCATCGGGAATCACCCGATACCCACCCCAATTGGGCGGCAGGGGCAATTTTTCCAGGCCCGCAAATTTTAACTCCATGGCTGCCTCCCGTTTTTCCAGCACCTCACGCCCTTCAATAACATGGCTTTGCGAACTTGCCCAGGCTCCAATTTGGCTCTCACGCGGTCGGCTCTGGAAGTACGCGAGCGATACCTCGGTATCAATTTTCTCCACCCTGCCTTCGATACGAATTTGTCGTTGAAGCTCCAGCCAGGTAAACAGCAAGGCCGCTTGTGGGTTGGCGGCAAGTTCTGCTCCTTTTTGGCTCTCGTAATTGGTAAAAAACGTAAACCCTTGAGAGCCATAGTCTTTTAGCAAAACCGTACGGGCGTTGGGGCGACCATTCGCGGTTGCGGTGGCAAGCGTCATGGCATTGGGTTCTAACAATTGGCTAGAGATCGCTTCTTCAAACCAATAGGCGAATTGCGCTACCGGGTCGGGTCGAACGTCGGTTTCAGAAAGCGATTCAAGCGCGTAGTGCTGGCGTAGTTCGGCGAGATTCATGTGTGAGAGGAGTGACAAATGTGAGAGGGGTATGAGAAAAAGGGGATGTTCCCTTTCTTCTTTTTTCCCATTGGGAAAATCTACCTTTGCGGCGCAAAAATCGGGGACACAGACCAATATTTTCGGTATGTTTGAGAAAAAGTCAAACACTGCCCCATTCATCATTCATCATTCATCATTCATCATTCATCATTCATCATTGCAAAGAATGGCATATCTCTTCACCTCAGAATCTGTTTCAGAAGGGCACCCCGATAAAGTGGCCGACCAAATCAGCGACGCAATCCTCGACGAGTTTCTCCGTCAAGACCCCAACTCGAAAGTCGCTTGTGAAACCCTCGTGACTACCGGCCTGGTAGTAATCGCTGGCGAAGTACGCTCCCACGCGTATGTTGACGTGCAAGACGCAGCTCGCCGCACCATCGAACGCATCGGCTACACGAAGGCTGAATATCAGTTTGATGCAAAAAGTTGCGGCATCCTTTCCGCCATCCACGAGCAAAGTGCCGACATCGCGCAAGGGGTGGACGTGGGCAAAAAAGAGGACGAACAAGGCGCGGGCGACCAGGGCATGATGTTTGGCTACGCCACTGACGAGACATCAAACTATATGCCCCTTCCCCTGGATTTGGCCCACCTGCTCCTGCGCGAACTCGCCGCCATCCGCAAAGAAGGCAAGCAGATGAAATACCTCCGCCCCGACGCGAAAAGCCAGGTCACCATCGAATACTCGGACAAACACGTCCCGAAAAAAATAGACACCATTGTTATCTCGACCCAGCACGACGACTTTGATGTGGACGAAAAAATGCTTGCCAAAATCGCTGCAGACGTGCATAAGATTTTGATCCCACGGGTAAAAAAACAACTGCCTAGCCGCGAAGCACGCTTGTTCACTGCTGATGTGAAATACTTTATCAACCCGACCGGCAAATTTGTGATCGGTGGACCACATGGCGACACGGGCCTCACTGGCCGCAAAATCATCGTGGACACTTACGGCGGCAAAGGCGCACACGGCGGCGGTGCTTTCAGTGGCAAAGACCCTTCTAAAGTGGACCGCTCGGCGGCATACGCTACGCGTCACATCGCTAAAAACCTCGTAGCCAGCGGTTTGTGCAAACAAGCGCTCGTGCAGGTAGCCTACGCGATCGGGGTTGCCAAACCCGTTGGTTTGTACGTAAATACTTACGGCACCTGCAAAGTGAAGGGACTGAGTGATGGCGAAATCGCACAAAGACTCAACCATATTTTTGACCTGCGCCCAGCAGCCATTGTGCGCCGCTATGGTTTGAAAAATCCGATTTTTTCTGAAACGGCTGCTTATGGGCACTTCGGCCGGACGCCAGAAACTAAAACGGTCAGTATTGGCCTCAATGGCCAAAAAGAGACCAAGATTGTAGAAACTTTTACTTGGGAGAAATTGGATGCCGTGGCTGATATCAAAAAAGAGTTCGGTCTTTGAGTTTCTGACAATTTTTCTTTTTTGACAGGATTTACAGGATCAACAACAGGATATATGACTCCGTAATCCTGCTCATCCTGTAAATCCTGTCAAAAAAACTCCCATGTCCTCCAGCTCCATTTTCGAGACCCGCGCCCAAGGCAAACTCCTGCTCACAGGCGAATACTTTGTGCTCGATGGCGCACTCGCACTCGCTGTACCCGTTCGTTTCGGACAAAGCTTGTGGGTGGAGGAAGGGGATTCCGTTGGGAAACTGAGTTGGCAAAGCCAAAACCCTGATGGCTCAATCTGGTTTGAGGCGGAATTTGCCTGGCCAGATTTTCAAATCCTGAACACTACCGACGAAAGCACTGCCCAGACTTTGGCCGGAATACTCCGCGCCTGTCAGCGACAAAACCCTTTCTTTTTTATTGAAAACCAATCGTTTCGTGTGTTTACGCAAAACGATTTTCCCCGCGAATGGGGGCTTGGCACGAGCAGTACGCTCATTGCTGCGCTGGCGCGATGGGCAGGTGTTGACCCGTACAAAGTTCTTTTTGATACGCTGGGCGGCTCAGGCTACGACATTGCTTGCACTTATGCTGATGGGCCAATTTTTTACCGCTTGGGAGAGGGCAAAAAGCCAATGGTGGCACGGCTTGAAGTCGTGCCACCATTCATCACGCACTTGGCCAACCACCTCTACTTTGTCTTTCTGGGTAAAAAGCAAAACAGCCGCGAGGGCATTGCCCGCTACCGTGGGCGAGTATCCCAAAACCCTGAGATCATTGAAAACATATCGCGGCTCACACAACAGTTTTTAGCGGCCAAAACGCTGGCTGAACTCGATTCCGTCCTATTGGAACACGAAATTATAGTCAGTGAAACGCTCGGGCTTCCACGGGCTAAAGATTTGTATTTCAACGATTTCTGGGGCGAGGTTAAGAGTTTGGGGGCTTGGGGTGGGGATTTTGTGTTGGTGACGAGCCTGAGGTCGGAAGAGGAGACTAGGAGATATTTCCAGCAGAAAGGACTAGCGGTTTTTTTGCCTTGGCGGGAAATTACTTTCGGAAAAAATGAGATAATCTGATGTACCGATCATTCGCAAACGAGTTTGCCTGTCCTGATGAGGCGGCCATCCTTTTCTAAAAACCAAAAATAAATACCAGTGTGGGGCAAATGTCCGTCAGAGGCTTGCTCGATCAAAATAGCGGATTGAACCTTCCTTCCATAACAGTCAGTCACAATAAAAGTGGCATTGCGAAGCACTTCACTGACAAACACGGTAAAGGCTCCACGAGTAGGATTTGGTGCAACCGAAACGATATGTTCTTCGCTAAGGTCGTTGACCGTGGAAACATAATCAAGAAACGGGCAATCACTGTTTGTCGGGGAGTAGATACTGTCTCCACTTTGAAAACAAAGTAAACTGGTCGTGTATATGCCACCAGATACCAATAAGAAAGTGGGCTGAAAATAAGTAAGCCCATTACTTCCTCCCATCCCTTCTAAGATGTAATTTTCTTCATAAACAGGAACACCCCCATTGCCAGAAGTATAAAACTTTTTTGCAGAAGCCCCAAAAAACGATCCGTTTTCTATTGAATCAACTACTCCTGCCGCGAGAAAAATGGTGGATTGCATAGGTGTCGCGTCACCCACTTGTAGGTTGAAGTCATAGATAATTCTTTCTGTAGAATCAACACTTGGAAGAGAATAAACCTTGTTTTCAAAAGTATCGTGTCGGATAAAAGTTGGCCCTACGCTATCCTGACTGTATGAAGTCAATGGCGGCTGGAGGTGTGGCAAAATAACCGTGGTCGTGAAGTGAAAGGTCGAATAGAGTTTGCGGTATGCTCACAAGGCGAATAACCAAAAGTATTTCTGAATTCTCTTATTTCCAAATCGCTCTCACCACCATGTTGCCGGGAGTTGAAACTCAACCTACCTTCGCACTTTCCCAAAGTGCTCCACAAATCATGCAGAAACCCGCCTTGCTGTTTGCCTTGTTTTTCCTGATTTCCTGCAACAGCCCGGAAGCGCGGCTAAGGCACCTACAACACGATTTTGGGGAAAAATTTGCGCAGCAAGATTTTTTTGAAATCAAGTTAAAAGACGAGGTGCTTCATTTGCCGCTACCGCCGTCTTCCGAAGCACCATTAGCGCAAAAAGCAGCATTGGAAAGCCTTCAAAAAGAGGCCAACTCCATTGAAAAAGAAAAGCTGGGCACAGAAAACCAAAAGAAGTTGGTACAACTCCGCTTAGCCTTGGGCGATTGCGTGGTACAGGCTGGCAACAGTCTTTTCGACCCTTCGCGCTACACCATCTCGACGCGTTTACGGCAATTTTCCGAACACCCGGAGCTTCTACTTTTTCTTGAGAAAATCCCAGCCTATTATACCCAAATAGAGCAACGCTGGCATAGGCCTGATATCCGCTTTGTACCAAAAGCAGTGGCCGAATCGCAAATCACGTTGGATCTGCTAGAAGCGTTGGAGAAAAAATCGAACGGAGAAATTGCAGCGCGGACAGCAGCTGCACGGGCAGCAGTGAAGGATTTTATTGGCCTTTGTCAGAGCGGGATTTTGAGGTAGCGCGAAATTCATTTCGCTAACCTGAGACAAATAAATTTCGTCCTACTTAAATAGACTTCGCCTGATTCTTGTCGGCAACAATCTCTTTGAGTTCTTTCAAGAAGGCGTACTGCTGTGGGAGAACGCGTTTAAAAGCCTCTTTTACAGCCACATACGTTCCCTTTTCAAAATCATCAACAAGGTGTTTGAGGTGAAGCCTTGCCTTTTCTTTGGCCACTCGGTAGTCCTCGTACACAAGTGCGCGCAGGGAGGGAATCTCATGCCAATCAGCTTCTATGGCGATGGCTTTGCGCGTTTCGCCATTGGCATCGGCCACAGGGTCGAGTTCAATACAATAGGCAGCAAGCTTGTCTGGTGGAGCATCACTTGCAAAAGGCGCAGTAAGCGAACCATCACTTTCTTGGTTCACCAAAAACACTTCAAGGCCGTTTTCGCGCACCCTATAAATGATTACATCCAGTTGTTCGGTCAATTGCACAGTGAAAAAATTTAGGGTAAAACGCTTCGCAATGAAAAAGGTTGGCTCATTGGGTAGGCAAAGGACGGAAATTTTTTACAGATCCAAAGTAGCTGAGAACAACTATACCCCCCCCCCTTTTGCCAACAATCGTTTTCGGCCTGGTGGAGGCGGGAAATCTTCGACGGGTAAAAAAAAGCCGCCAGAACGCTTGCGCGACTGACGGCTAATAAACCCCAAAAAACCAAATGAAAACTGTTGCAAAGGCCGGAAAAATATTTGAAACTGTCAAGTTTTTTAGGGATTATTTTTTCAATAAACATCTTTTTTTTTCAACAATAGGGCAAGACCCTTGGCATCAGGCACTACGAAATCGGCACCCGCCTCCCAAAGTTTTTGTCCATGCCCGTCATGGATGTGTGTAGCTCCTAAGAAACCAACTACCTGAATACCAGCACTTTTTGCAGCAAAAACCCCAGTTACACTGTCTTCTACTACCAAGGTTTCGTGGGCTGAAAGCCCTAGTTTTTCCAGTGCAAAAAGATAGACATCGGGCGATGGTTTGGGGTTGTTCACCTGTTCCGCGGAGAAGATGTGGCCATTCAAAGAACCGAGCAAGCGTACTTTCCGGAGGCAATTTTCTACATGTAGGATACTCCCGTTGGATACCATGCTTTTCGGAACTTTTAGGTTTCGGAACAAGGTAGGCATCCCTTTTATGGCACGGAGCGATCGGTGAAAGGCCTCTTTGTGTTCAGCGTGTATTTGCTGGATAAAATCAGCGGGTGGACTAAAACCTACCTCTTCTTGAAGTGTAGTCACAATATCACGGGTTCTGAGCCCTGGGAAGCGCATGTTGTAGTCGCGCTCCGAGAGCTGCAAACCATGTTGGGCAAGAAGCCTCAACATAATACGAGCGGCAACAATCTCCGAATCAACGATGGTGCCGTCATTGTCAAAAAGTATGTGTTTGATGATCATGGGTGAAAAACAAAAAACCGCAACAGTGCCTACGCCCTTTGCGGTTTTTATTGAAAATCATATTCTTGTGGCGAATTACTGCCCGAAATCCAACACAGCGCTGCGGTTGTATAGCATAAGTAGCACTGCCGTGAGGAAAAACAGACCCATAAGGATGTAGAGAATGCAGTATCCCTTGCCACGCGAGTTTTTGATGTCTTCCATGTTGTCCTGCAAAATTTTGTGGTGCGAAAAATGTGGCACAAAAGTAGGAAAGCCCCAATCAGATTCTGATTGAACGACGTTTTTTTTCGCAATTTCAGAACGGTTTTAAAAAAGGGTTTTACCCTAAAAAAATTTTTTTGGTCAAAAAGTGCTTTCTTTGAAACTCTAAACCCTTGATTTCCAAAAAGTTTAGAAATTTGTCTGACTAAAAGCGGCACGTTTTCTGCTAATATGTCGCCAAAGCAAGTCATTTGTCATGAGTTTTTTTCTGGAAGATCCGGTTCTTTTTTGGCTCGTGTGGGGCATCTTCACACTGGCCGGCACCATTATCGGCTGGTCGTTGCGCGCCAACACCTCCGAAAAAGAGGTGCGTGGGGTGCTGGGTCGAATCGAGCAGGAAAAAAACACGCTGGCCAGGCTTTACACCCAAATAAAACACCAGCACGATTTGCGTGAGGCCGATTTTCGTCGAGCTTCTTTGGATGTTGAAAAACTTCGCGCTATTGTACAACTTCTTGAGGATGAACGTGCAACGCTTTTACCCGACGCACCTTTCAATGCAGCCCGCATCGCCAACGCAGAAGCCGCCGCTGCCCAGTACGCTCAAAAAGTAGCTGCGCTCGAAGTGCTGGCCAACAGCCTCCGGGCGCGGAATACTGAACTCACCGAACAGCTTGCCAGCACCCAAAAAGAAATTGGAGATTGGGATACGCTTTACCGAGGTTTCAAAGCCACTCAAGAGCGCTTGGCTGCTTTCGAGCAAAAATCCATTGCGCTTGAAACCGAGCGCGAGACGCTTCGCCAACAACTTGCGCAAACCCGAACAGAGATAGAAATACTTCAACTCGAAATCCAACAAAAAGCAGAAACGCAGCCACAAAAACTCAAAACCACTCGAAAAGGAAGTGTCGCGGCGCCCCAAGTAGATGATTTGAAAAGCATCAAGGGGATGGCCACTTTTGTGGAACGCTTGGGGGGGATGGGCATTTCGAGCTTCGCCCAGATAAGCCATTGGGACGATGATACGGTAATCTCTGTGGCCAAAACGCTGGACATCAGTCCTGGCAAAATCTATCGCGACGACTGGGTTGGCCAGGCACAGCGCTTGGCGGGCGAGCGGAGGTAACAGGAGCAGTTGGCATTGCTACTGCCCGCTCAAAAACTTCCCCCACTTCCACCATACTGACCACTCGCGCCGAAGCTGAAAATAGGGTCGTTGTGCTGCGCCAAAATCACGGCGACCTTGCTCTATCCCCTGCATCATGCTTCCCTCAAAGTCGAACACTGGGACTCCCACTACATTTTTAGCATACTGTATGGCCGCCCAATTGAGCAAGATGGATGAGCCAGAGGAACGCAAGGCAGGGTCGTCTCCACTCATCAAATAATAGGCCGAGTCACTATCCCAAACAAGCAGCGCTGCGGAGTGCAGCTGTCCTGAATTTGGGTCGCTGGCAAAAAAGAGTTTGCCGCAATTATGTTCTATCAATGCAGTAAAAATGCGTTGCAAGAAAGAAAATTCAAGGGGCTGATCCAAGCCCTGCCGTTCAAAACTTGAGCCTATCAGTCGGTGCAATTCAGCCAAAGGCAAATCGTGACTGACGACTACTCTGGATGCTGCGGAACGGATTTTATTGCGGTAATTTTTTTCTATATTCTTGAAAATCAATTCCTCCGAATCGTTTAGGGAAAGCATATAAGAATATAAAGTCCTCTGTTGGAAACCCTGCCAATAGAATGGAAGCCAATTCGTGACCGAGTAATTGAAATTTTGTTGAAAGGCTGCAAGCCCCTTCGGCAGCTGCGCTATCAATTCCTTGTAAAGGCGCATTTCCCATTTCAAACTGCGGTATTCCGGATGCAGGTAAGGCCCCATTTGTTTGCAGACTTGGGGCATCGTTACATAGCACCAGCCAAGTTTTTGCTTCAAAAAATAGGGCAGTACAGCCACCGTTTGTCCCGCGTTTTGCACCATCACCGCATCCCATTCACCTCCCTGACACACAGCATCAAGATACCACGGCTGCATGAACAGCGGCAGATCGGGCAGCGCGGCGGCAAATGAGCGGTAGGCATCGCGGTGATCTGTGTGCATATATTTAACGGTTCAAACTTGATCTGTTTGGACAACAAAAAAACGTTCTCCCCACTTTTTCTTTTCAAAAATCTTGTGAATCAAGTGCAAAGAAAGCGTGTTCGGCGATGTTCTGGGGAAGATGTGGGTAACAGGGCGGATTTATGAGGATAAACGCACGTATCAAAGTCCCGTATTCACCCGGAGAAAAAAACCGCCTTCGCCAAGATCGTTCCATGTCCATTCACAGCGGATAGATTTGTCATAGTAAAGCACAAAATCAAGTCCCGGCCCATAGCCATAGAGCAAGCGATTGGACAAGGGGTTGGTTGCGATGTAATGTGGGTCATTGGCCCAACCGAGATCGTTGTTGAATGCGAGATAGACTTTTATCGGCATCTTTCGGTAGGCTTTTATCGGCACAATTTTTCCAAGATTGAATAGCCCCTCGAACACACGCAAGTGCCATGACGTACGCAACAGGCCAAAATCAAGTCCATCAACGACATAATAATCGTAACCGCGCACCAGATTTCCTCCATATCCGAGCGCTTGGTTGTTACTCTGAGGGGGTTTGCGGCGGGGAAGGGAAGTGCGCACCTTACCTACAAGTTCGAGGCTCAGCCATTTGTTGAACGAAATATATTGATCCCACTCGGCAAAGGCGCGGAAAATCTGGAGATGGTCAGTAGGCAGCAACCCGTTTTTTCGTATTTCAATTATCGCACGCCATCCTTTCAGCGGGTAAGGCCGGATGTCGCGATAGTCAAACGAGAGTGAATATACCGCACTGAAATGTTGCTGCCGGGTATTAGCGTTCAAAAAATAGTCCGGGTTGAGCACTTGAGCAATGGTATCGGCCACGAAGTTGTCGCGATACTCAAGCGTAAATGATTGACTTTTAAATAGTTTAGGACGCGAAATCAGGGTCATGGAGGCTACAATCTGTTCCAGCTGCCAGGTCTCCCGTATTTTCAGGAATTCAAGTTTGTTGGCAGTGGTCTTGTATGAGAGCTCATGGGCGCGGCTGTACGAAAGCCTGGCTTCCAGGCCCAGTGTGCGGCTGCGATTAAGTCCGGGGCTTCGGTAAGCAAGTTCATATTGGTTGGTATAACCAAATTGGACTTTGGCTTTCAGCGCATCAGCGCGGCCAGTAAGGTTGAGTTGGCTCCAATCGAGGCCGTAGTTTACTCTTTTGAAGGAGCGGTTGAATTCATTCCACCACACGTTGAAGTTCCGGTCGGAGAGCGAAAGGATTGGTACGGGAAATATATACCATCCTTCTGTGACATGAACCAACAGGCCGACTTTCCCATCGCTGCTCCAATTGGCTACACTGATGCTCGCTTCCGTAAAAATGCCAAGGTTCATAAGGCGGAGTCGGTTGCGCTCCAAAGTAGCTGGAAGCCCGGCAGTTTGAAGAGAATCGCCTGGGGCAAATTCCAATTCTCTTAAGATCGTGCCCGCTTTCGTTTTTTTATTCCCCTCAATCGTAATTTTTTCAATGAAAACAATCTGCCTGAAAAGCGAATCAGCTTGTGCCGCAAGCACTTGGGGGATTAGGAAAGACAGGATTAAAATCTTAAAATTCAAAAGAATAGGATTGGCTCGGTTGAGGCGCATCGTGTTTTTGTGTTCAATTTTTTTGACAAGGGGAATATATTACTGACAGACTTGTCACGCCCGCACACATTTTTCCAAGGGCGAACAATTGTCAATCAAAAGATTCCCCTTGTATTTGAAAACAATCCCGGGTGCGTAATCCGCTTCAAAAACCAACTGAGTCACGTTGCTTGAAGGGCTAAGTTCGAACTTGTATTGCCGCCAATCAGCATGGTCAATCAAAACTGAACTGGCCAAAAGTTCAGGCTTTCCTCCTTTATCCGAATAGCCAAAAATGCGTAATCTGGTAGGTTTGTTGTAGCCCACATACCTGGGCGCATGGGCAAGGTAGAGTGCGAATGCGTAGCACTTTCCGCCTACGAGCGGCTCGGCCAATGCTTGGCTGATATCCTCGCGGGTACCGTCTTCACGCACGATAAGGCCCACACAGGTTTTGCCGTCTTGGGCAGGGAACATTACTTCCCAAGCTCCAGGTAGCATATCTGGTGTGCTGCCTTGATAGCCAGAATACCAACCTTTCGGGCATTTGCCAGCACCTGGAGCACCTTCAAAAGAAGGGTTGCGAAAGTAGATTTTCCCCGAAGGTTGTGCCGAAAATGTGGCAAGCGAGAGGAAAAGGAATACTAGATTTTGCATCAAAATCAATTTAGACTTAGCGCCTGTTGAAGACTTATTGCCAATAAATAATGCTCCAACAGGTGCTTATCACAACAAACGAAGCTGTTACCAAAACACAATATACAATGCAGCTAAAATACCAACAACCAACAAGGCGCCAATGGCAAATGACTGTGAAGTCTTAAACATTGAAGTGTCTACTTCCATTGCCTTCGGGTTGTTTTTGCTTTTCGGGTCCACTAGGCTGATGACAACCATAAGTGCTACAAGCACCAAGAAAACGTAGCCCATTTGGTCCAGGAATGGCACTTCTGGCATCCACTTTTTGAAGGTTAAGCCCAGTGGAATTGTAACGAGCGCTGCTACCAACGCTGCGTTTGCGGTAGCCCTTTTCCAGAAAAAGCCCAGCAAGAAAATAGCCACTACCCCCGGCGAAATCAACCCCGTAAACTCTTGGATGAACTGAAAACCCTGTTCGAGTTTTTGCAATTGAGGTGCCACCAAAACGGCAATGGCCATCGAAACAAGAATGGTCCAACGCCCAACGCGCACTTGTTTTTCCTCAGAAGCTCCTTTTTCCATGTACTTATTGTACAGGTCGAGGGTGAAAATAGTGGCAATTGAGTTTGCCTTGCCTGCCAAAGAAGCCACGATGGCTGCGGTAAGTGCCGCAAATGACAGTCCTTTCAAGCCAGGGCCGAGCAAATTGAGCAGCACGGGGTACGCCTTGTCGGGCTTCACTTCGCCTGCCGCGTTCATCATTTCTTGCTGGAACATTCCTTTTTGGTGCAGCACATACGCTGCAATGCCCGGCAGAACAACGATGATCGGCATCAACAACTTCAAAAACGCCGCGAAAAGAAGCCCGCTGCGAGCCGTTTCTATTTTCGCGCCCAATGCCCGTTGGGTAATGTACTGATTGCAGCCCCAATAATTCAGGTTGGCAATCCACATTGCACCGAACAGCACGGTAAGCCCAGGCAGGTCTTTATAGTATTTGTTCGATTCGTCAAAAATCATGTGAAAATGTCCCGGAGCTTGTTCTCTGAGAAGCCCAAGACCGGCTACTGCGCCTTGAGTGCCAAATTGTTGCGCTACCAGATCAAGCGCCAGATAGGTCGTGAACAAGCCTCCCAAAACCAAGATCGCTACCTGAATGACATCCGTATAGCCAATCACTTTCATTCCTCCAAGGGTAATAAGAATTGCAAATGCAGCCAAAAAAATCGCGCAAGTCGTAAAACTAAAGCCAGAGATGGTGCTCACCGCTATCGCGCCGAGATAAATGATAGCAGTGAGGTTCACAAAAACGTAAACCAATAGCCAAAACACCGCCATCATTGTGGCCACCAAAGGACTATACCGCTTTTCGAGAAATTGCGGCATCGTGAAAATCCTGTTTTTGATATAGCCCGGCATAAAAAACACGGCCACCACGATCAGCGTGGCCGCAGCCATCCATTCGTACGAGGCAATGGCCAAGCCCATGGCGAAGCCCGAACCGCTCATGCCGATAAATTGCTCGGCACTGATGTTGGATGCAATGAGCGATGCACCTATGGCCCACCAAGTGAGCGCTCCTTCCGCGAGGAAAAAACCGCTTGCAGTATTTTCGCCCGATTTCTTTCTAAGATAAATCCAATAGCCGTAACCCGATACGATGAAAAAGTACAGCAGGAAAACGGCATAATCCAAAGATTGTAAAGCAGCACCCATAAGTGTCCAGTTGAAAAAAGTGAATTAAGAAATGGTGTGGCAAAAATCCGGGTCTGGTTAAGGCAGCCCAAATGTAGGAAGGGTCGGGAGAATCAAAGGTTTGGGAAAGTATTTCATCATTTGAAATGAGTTTTGCCACGAATTGAGCACCTTTTTCTAGAAAAATAAAATTCATTGGGCCAGTGGGCTTGTAAGTTTCGCGAAAAAACCCGTTTCTTTGCACCCGCTTTCAGCAACAAGGTTTCCTGGCCGAGCGGTTAGGCACAGCTCTGCAAAAGCTGCTACAGCGGTTCGAATCCGCTGGAAACCTCAAAATACAACGGCTAATTTTCTGACATTCAGAATCTTAGCCGTTTTCTTTTGAAAATCGCACACGAGGGTCAGCCCACGCATACAATACATCTGCAAGCAACCCGCTCAAAATGGTGAGCGTAGCCGCTACCATCATAATAGCCGAAAGCAGTGGGAGGTCTTTTCCCAGGTAGGCCTCAAAGGTTTTATTGCCCATACCCGGAAAACCGAACAGAGCCTCTACGACCAGTGAGCCTGAAAACACCGCAGGCAGCACCGTCGCAAACACCGTGATGATCGGGAAAAGCGCATTACGGAAAGCATGACTCCAATACACCTCTTCCTCCCCCACCCCCTTGGCCCGTGCTGTACGGATATAGTCTTCTCCTATGACGCCGAGTACTCCGCTCCGCATTTGCAAGGCCAAAATCGCCACTGCATGGATCGTCAAAATGATTATAGGTAGCACGCATTTCGAAGCATTGGCGCTCCACCAATCAGTAAAAGAAGTTTTGCCGGGCTGCCATGCATCTTGGACGTCAAAGTAAATGTTGGGTAGTAAAGCATGTCCCCATGCAGTGTTCGTAAATACCATTATTAGCAAGCCTCCTAGCCAAAAAACAGGTATTGAATAAAGGAAAAACAAAGTCCGTTTGCCCCAGACATCCAGCCAACGGCCCTTTCTTCGAACCATTTCTACACCAAAGGGAATGGCAATAAGGTATGCCAATATTATAGCCAGAAAATTAATTGTAAGGGTTGAAATCAGGCTTGACTGTATATCCAACCATACCTCCACCCGCCGTCTCGTAAGGCCTAAATCACCCGTCAGGAACCCCTTGAACCACCGATGGTATTGATTATCAAACCCATGCCAGTGAACAGCTGGGCGGCGGAGATTGCCCGGGAGGCTTTGGCTGCGCAACGCATAAACCGTTGTATCCAATTGTGAAAGCGCGGTAGCCAGATGGGCATAAGCTGGCCCTGGTTCGAGGCGTTCAGACAATATCTCGTTCGGCTTTAGCGGCATAAAAGGAGCCTCCGGGATTTCGGCGGCCAGCGCGTTTACTCGTTTCACGGCAGAATCAAGTAAAATTAGGTTTTCGGCGCGTACCAAAAAAGTCAATTCACGCAACAACCTGCTGCTTTGAGGAACTGATGACGGAAGAGATTCCACTGCGCGTACGGTTGCAGAAATGGCCGCATCGTATTTTTTAACAGCAGGCCAATTGCCTGTTTGCCCGATCAGTTTTTCCAACCGTGCACGTCGGTCAAGCGGGAAAATACGCCACAGCGTGTCAGGGTAAGCGGCGGTGGTAAGGGAGAAGTAAAACGCGGGGCCATCAAGCCCAAGCCGAACGGCATTTGAGCGATATTGTTCGGCCTGTTGAGCCGGGTCCAGTGTGTTGTAAGCCTCCTCGCCAAAAACGTTCACCACCGGGTCGCCCGGTGCGCATTTGCCTAGCCCAAATGCCAAAAAGGAAATGACCAGCAGCGTGGGTATGGCCAAGATTGTTCGGCGAAAGAGATATTTGAGCATAAGAAATGGGCGTTAGACATCGGGCTTAAGACAATGATGGCGCAAATATCCAAGCCCTCTTAATCTTCCTCGTATGCTGTCAGTTGGCGGCTTTTATCCTCAGAGGCTTTTAGGGCCTTTTCGCGCTTTCGCTGTACCCTGGCCACCACCAAGATACTTATCTCATAAAGACCGTATAATGGGACGGTTACCAGCATTTGGGATACTACGTCTGGTGGTGTGATAATGGCCGCAACGATGAGTATGATTATAAAGGCTTGCCGACGCTGGTTGCGCAAAAAGGCGGGTCCGATCAATCCGATTTTTGCCAAAAAATAAGCCAATATGGGCATCTCGAAAATCAAGCCCGTTGGCAAAGTAAACATAGTCATGTACGTAACATACGAATCCAGGGTAGGCGACACTTCAAGCCCTTCCAAGGTATAGCCTGCTAAAAAACTGATGGAAAACGGAGCAATGATAAAATAGCCAAACGATACCCCCAGCAAAAAGAGAAAAGTACAAATGGCAACCACCCCACGCACTGCCTTTCGCTCGGTGTCCAGTAGACCGGGGCGGACAAACCTCCAGAATTCCCAAAAAATAAACGGGAAAGCCCCGATGACCCCCAGCCAAAACGACACATACAAATGCTGCATCAACACTTCGCCCAATTGTCGTGTGATGAGGTTGAACACTGGCGGTGTAAAGCACATCGCCTCGCCCGCTCTTGCCCAATGCGAGAAGCTGCAGAGCGCCCTATAAGTGATAAAATCAGGACTCCGCGGGCCAAAAATGAGTGTGTTGAAAATAAAGTCCTTATTCAAAAAACACACGATGCCTACCACCGCTATCGCCAACGCAGATCGAAGGAGATGCCTTCGCAATTCGGTAATATGATCGAAAAAAGACATTTCGTTGCGTTCTTGTTCGTGTTGCTGATCGAGAGGCATAGTCGTTGGATTTGAAAGCCTTGGGCAGGGGTTAGACCCGGCAAATGTAAAAAGTTAAGCCCCGATGTACTGAAAAACGGCAAAACTTTAATCTCTACACACAAGATAAAAATTATAAAACTTGCCTTTAAAGCATAAAATGTGCAACTTTGTGGCAAGTCTTTTTTAAAATAAATTTTGAAGTATGAAATATTTGTGTTTGTTCCTATTTCTATTTTTTGCATTGAGTTTATTGGCTCAAACAAATGAAAAACCCTACCAAAGGTATTGGGAGACCGGGGTGCTTTTGGGAACCGTTAATTATTCAGGCGATATTGCTGAAAAACATTTATATCTTTCAGAAACACGTTTAGGTTATGGAGCCTTCGGACGATATTTTACCTCTAACAAGTTTTCGTGGAGGGCAAATATTTATGCGGGCTCAATCACTGGCGACGACGCGAATTCAAAGGATCCATTCGTTCTGCCACGCAGCTTCCGTTTTCGAACTAACCTGCTCGAATTAGGTATTGGCGGTGAATGGCACATGTTGGGTAAAGATCGGTATTCGAATACCGGTATTCACCAACATTTTATTTCCCCATACCTCTATTTGGGAGTAGGAGGTGTACTTAGTAGTGTAAAAGTCGAATACTACGGGTCTCCAGAAGATCGAAACAAATATGTAGTGCAACCCCTGCCAGAGAAAAAGTCAAGACAGCAGTTCCTCATCCCCACAATGGGTTTTGGACTTCGTGCAGACATCAGCGAGTCGTTGGTAATAGGTGCTGAATTCGGCTTAAGACCCATGTTTTCGGACTATCTGGATGGGGTAAGCCTTAATGGAAACCCAGAAAAAAAGGACTGGTATTATTTGGGCGGGGTTACCTTGTCCTACATTTTTAAGAAGCAGGATAAGCAGGATAACCTCGTCGAATAGAAGAGGCTTCAATACCAGGGTGTAACCTTGCGCACATTTTTACCTTTGGCGCGAAAATCAAAACCCTGTTGCTTTTTTCATGCAAAATGGATTGTTACTCAGCTTTATAGCCTTATACCTTTTCGGAACTTTGGCAGTAGGCTGGTGGGCTTCACGGCGCGTAAAAACAACAGCCGATTTTGTAATAGCGGGAAGGGGCCTTCCTATGTTTATCGTTGCTTGCGCCCTATTTGCTACCTGGTTTGGCTCTGAAACAGTGTTGGGTGCTGGTGCAGAATTTGCAGAGCACGGACTATTGGGGGTCATTGAAGACCCCTTTGGGGCTGCGCTTTGTCTTTTGCTTGCAGGCTTGCTCGTAGCACGACCGCTTTACAATCTCAAAATCCTGACATTCAATGATTTTTATCGAATACGATTTGGGCGGCCCGCAGAAATTACCTCTGCCATCTTTATGGTGCCTTCTTATTTTAGTTGGATTGCAGCACAAATAGTTGCTTTGGCGATTGTGTTGGAAGCAGTGAGCGGTCTGGAGCGCGAATGGGGTGTGCTGCTTTGCACCACGCTGGTGGTGGTTTATACCTATATCGGGGGGATGTGGTCAGTGGCTGTCACGGATTTTGTACAGACCATCGCCATTATTGTAGGCCTGCTGGTACTGGCCGTCAGTATGGTAATGCAGGTGGGTGGGTTTGATAAAATGGTGGCAGCTGCCCCGCCTGATTTTTTTCAATTTTTTCCTGATCCCAAACCGACAGAAATTATCCACTGGTTTGCCGCGTGGATGACCATCGGCCTGGGCAGCATACCACAACAGGATGTTTTTCAGCGAGTTATGGCTGCTAAAAATGTGCGCTCATCGGTATGGGCTTGTTACATATCCTCCTTCATGTACCTCACAATAGCGATGCTCCCGCTCATCATCTGCTACTGTGCGATAGTGCTTTACCCTGAACTTTTGGAAGGCGATGCGCAGATGATAATACCCACCATGGTGCTTCAGCATAGTGGGCCAGCCATGCAAATTTTCTTTTTCGGAGCGCTCATTTCGGCCATTTTGAGCACTTGTAGCGGCGCGATGCTGGCCCCGGCCACAGTAATCGGCGAAAACCTCGTGAGGCCACTTTTTCGGAATATCACGGATATGCAACTTTTGCGTATCATGCGCATTTCACTGGTTGGGGTAGCCATCATCACCGGGCTCATGGCATTGTCTCGCAACAACATTTTCGAATTGGTAGGCGAATCTTCTGCATTTAGCCTGGTGTCGCTTTTTGTGCCGCTCATTGCGGGCCTTTATTGGAAAAGAGCCACTGGGACGGGTGCCATTGCTTCCATGATAGCGGGCCTTGTTGTTTGGTTTGGCACAAATTGGTTATTGCCCCCTTTGGCCGAATCGGGGGAGGTTGGAGGCACAACCCAGGTGCTGCTCGAAGTGCCCGCCATACTTTATGGATTGGCTGCCAGCGCATTGGGCATGTTGCTGGGGAGTTTATGGGGGAGGTCTAAAGAAAATGAAGGGATTGAGGCCTGAGCCTAAAAAAAGTTGTTTTCAATGCCGCATACAAATAAAACGAACAGCATGAACAAATCCAACACCTTGAAAATCATACTCGAATTGCTTTGGTGGGTCATCACAGCCATCGTCGTTTGGGTTGTATTGCAACCCATCCAAAAGGCGATGTACGTATGGCCGTTTGAATGGACAAATGTGCTGTTTGTAGTGGTGCTCCTTACACTGACCCGATATATTTTTCTGCTCAAGCACACTTTTATCAGCAGACAACAAGAGTTAAAAATCGTGCTGATGCTCCTCATGTTTCCGCTAACATTTTGGTTGATTGAAAGGATCAATGAGTTTTTAGGTTTCATCGAAGAACAAACGTGGGAACCGCTCACAGGGCATCTTCCACCTGCTCAACAGCCAGCCATTGAGGAATATATTTGGGGCGAAATGCTCTTTTTCGGCGTTGGAAGTGCAATTGCTGCGCCTGCTTTTGCCATTCGCATGATGCTTTCTATTTGGCGCACAAGGAATCGAGGCACGGTTTGAGCATTAAATAGTTGTTTTTTTAAAAAAATGTTCGCCTACGGGAACTCACGCCTCCCCCCCTTGTGTTGTGTGCGCCTATCGGCGACCTTTGTAGTTCCGAATAACTAAAACCAAAACTCTATGGCTACCTTAACCTACAAGGCAAACAGCGCGCAAAGTCAAGTATTCGAGCAGGAATTCGTTCCACTGCTTGATGCGGTCTATGCGTTCTCCTATCGCCTAACTGGCGACAAGACTCAGGCTGAGGACCTCGCACAAGAGACCTTTATGAAGGCATGGCGCTTTATCGAGCGCTACACCGCTGAGACGAACGCCAAAGCATGGCTGTTCCGAATCTGCCGCAACGCTTTCATCAATGAGTGGCGCAGCCGGAAGACCCAACCCCGCACCCGCGATATTGAAGACCCAACGGTGCGTATTTTACCCGTTGCTGAGGCTCCGCGCAACGACCGCATGGGCGATGAGGTGATGTTGGCGGTCAATGCCCTTTCGCCCAACTTCCGTACGGTAGTACTCCTTGACCTCGAAGATTTCACTTACGAAGAAATCGCGGCCATTTTGGACATCCCGATCGGAACAGTCCGTTCGCGTCTGCACCGCGCCCGCAATGTTTTGGCGAAAAAACTAGAAATGTACGGACGCTCAAAAGGCTATAACGTGCAAGACAACGAGGGCACCGTAGGCACAGACGAAGATGCTCCCAGCGCAGCGTAAAATAAAAGGGTTTGCCCGAAAGCAGTTTTAGAAACTGCCCGCGGCAAACCCTTTTTTCGCATAAACACCTCAACAATCTCAACAACAAATAAAAACGTCATCACTATGTTATTCACTCGTCAGCGTTCTTCCACAGGTCAGCAGGCTACTATTGCCTGCTTCCTTCCATGCTTGAACCTCGTCTCAGCGTCCGCGATAAATTGGTCGCCCATATCAATATGTCTTAGCGCGGTTGGCAGCCGCAGCAGGCAATATGGGATACCCGGCGTTGTTGGCAAAGGCAGATATGGAGGCAGCAATCCAAGTGACAGAACACCGGCACAAATTCACGTCAGCATGAAAAACGCACGCAATGAAACTGGCATACCCGCCAGCGACAAGCCCCGGGTCAGTGGCCCGGAAGATTCAGCACTTTTTGAGCACAAAGTATTCGCCGAAAAACCGGCGCCCCGAAAACCAGAATCTCCCGATGTGGAATCACTGCGCTCCTTGCTCAAAGCAAACCTGTCGCGCGAAAAAGCCTCCCCGGCACTTATTCAGCGCATTCGAAGTAGGATGCACGAAAATAAAGAGTGACACCACCACGGTTTTCCCACCTAAACTTATTTCCAACTTTTCCACGCTAAGCGTGAAGACCTCGCCGAAGAGATGTAATAGTCGCTCCGGCGATTTTTTTGTCGTTTTTCATCCTTCGCCATCAATTTCACCGATGATCGTGTTCAAAATGCTCGTTAATTCTTCACGCTTCGCTTCAATTTCGGCTATGTTTTTGAAAATAGCCAATCGTCGGTCTTTGTAATTCCCTTCCAAAATCGCAGCGCTGATTTTTACGACACCTGGATAATGAAAAACCAGCAATATCTCGTCTGATTTCCGGGCTGGCGGCCCAAAGGTCACAATGTCCTCCTTGTAGTAGTAGCTCGGGGCATTCCATTTGATACGTTCCGAAATATTAGGGCTGGCACCTTTGATGATACCGCGCAAGGCTTCTATTTCCGGTTTGAGCGGGTGCTCGAGTTTTGTCATGTAAACTTGCACCAATTCCTCATCCGTCAACTTTTTTGAGCGATTTGGAGATTCCATACATTTTGAATTTTGAACGATTTGATACCATCGAGGGAGATGTGCATAAAAAGAACAAGTTTTTTCATGGTGTATTTTTATTGTTTTTCAAGAATCCCTTTGAGGTTCATCAATGACTTTTCGTATTCCGTCCCGATCATTTCCTCCATACTCATAAACACCTGCATGAAGTTCAAGGGATAAGCCATATTGCCGCTCATAGCCATTTTTACTTTTGTCACCGAATCGTTTACGGCTTCGGTGGTCATGAAAGCAGGTGAAGTCGAAGAAAACATACCCTTGAAACGCAGTTCTGCGTCAATCCTTTCTCCTTCGGTGATCTTTTTAATTTCCTGCTCACCATTGCCCATCATATCGCTTTCCCAAGCGGATACAAACCCCACAGTCCCATCGGTGCCGCGGTAGCTCTGTTTCATTTTTGGGTCCATCATGTTCCAGGTGCTGTAGTTATTCTGGTTTTTCAGGTACTTGACATAATCGAAGACTTCTTGTTTGGGCTTGTTGATCGTGATTTCACGTTCTGCTTTGTAGTCTCTTGACATGAACAAAGCGACGATAAGGGGAATGGCTATGAGGATGCCCAGCGCGAGGAGGATTTTTTTCAGAATTTTCATTTTTAATCAATTTTGTTTTAGATGTGAATGATTTTATGCCTGGCTCAAACCGGCAATGTCCAGTTTTTTCATTTGGCACATAGCCTGCATGACCCGTTGGGATTTAGCAGGATCAGGGTCGCTCAATAATTTGCTCAAAATCGGCGGCACTACTTGCCAGGATACCCCAAATTTGTCTTTCAACCAGCCACACATGCTCTCAACTCCTCCATCAGCGGTCAATGCATCCCAGTAATAATCAATTTCTTGCTGTGTGTCACAATTGATGACAAAAGATAAGGCTTCATTGAATTGGAACGCATGCTCCCCGTTGTTGTCCATGACCATGAATTTCTGACCGTCGAGACCGAATTGCGCGTGCTGTACCGTGCCCGCCGTACCGCTAGGGTCGTTCTCGCCGTAGCGCATGATGCCATCCGTTTTGGCATTTTTGAAGATGGAACAGTACAGGTTCAAGGCCTCTTCCGCCCGTCCGTGCTGCTCGCCCACGAACAGGAGGGTTGGGGTGAATTTTTGCCCCACGTCACTCAATTTGCCCAACGACAGTTGCCAGGTAAGCCCGTAAGGGTCTTGCAGCCAACCATACTTTTCGGCCCAAGGATATCGGTCGAGGGGCATCATCACCGAGCCGCCTTCCAAGAGTTTTTGCCAAGCGTTGTCAAGCTCGGCCTCGGTTTCGCAGACGACAAAAAAGGAGATCGAAGGGTTGAGTTTAAACATAGGGCCTCCGTTCAAAGCCACAAAATTTTCTACGCAAAGTTGAAAACCTGCAGTCATCAAAGAGCCATTCGGCAATTTGGCCATGCTCGTGATTTCCGAATTGGGGAAAATGGAGGTGTACAAATTTACGGCCTCTTCTGCCTGTTGGTCAAACCAGATAAAGGGAGTGATTTTTTGCGCTTCGGCCAATTCTTTCACTTTTTGCAGGGCTTTTGGGAATACTTCCAAGAACATATCGCCGAAGGAATCGTCTATATCCAATTCGACTGCCAGTTCCGTGCCACCATCTTTTTCCCGAAGCGTATAGTTTTCATGAGCACCCGACCAGCCTTTCGCCTCGGCGGAGAGGTAGTCTTCCACACCGTCTTTGATCTCTCCGAGATGTTCAAAAGACATGAATTCATTGGGAATTGATCGGGCGATTTTGCTTACCATACCCGATCCTTTGCCGTCAAGAAAAAGGATTTTGCTGCCTTCTTTCCAGTCCGGTTCTGCGCGGGAGCCTTCGCTGAATACGCTCGTCCAGCTTGGGTAGCTCAGGTCACCCCAGAGTATGTTCCAGACCCGTTCTTTGGGTGCGCTGATTTGGGTTGAAAATGTAAGTTTTTTCATCGCTTAAAAATTTAGAAGTTGAATGGTTAATTCAACCCTACTGTGATTCCACGTGGGCTTTAAAATTGTTCAAAATGGCCTGCCAACCACCTTGCTGCAGTTCAATGGAGTTTTCTGTCTCGGCTTCAAATGTCACAACCACTTTTGTTTTGTCTCCATGGCTGGTAAAATGCACTTCCGCTTTACGTCCGTCGCCCATCGTATAGGCTATTTTTTGGTGTGTCTTAACCGCATCGTATATCCCCCAAAAATCAAAGCCCATACTACCATCTTTGGCTGCCATGTAGGAATTGAATTTACCACCAGGTTTCAAATCGTTGGTAGCTTAAGTGGTGTGCCAATCCTCTGACGCGTTGTTCCATTGCAAGATGTGTTCGGGCGAAGTATAGATGGCCCATACTTTATCTACCGGAGCGTAGACGATTACTTCTACCATGATGTTGGTTTTGTCTGTTGAATTCCTTGTTAAAAAGTTATAAAATTAGAGATTGCTTGCTTTTGTATGTGTTCATTGGGTAGCATAATAAAAAAGTCATGGCTTCCCGGCAGTTTCCATTGAAAGGCAAATATAAAACTATTTGTTTTGTATTTATTCAATTTTGATGCTGAAAAGTTTCAATTGCAGCATATCTGATTGGTTTACAGTTGTTATTGTCGTTGGAGCCAAGATGTTTCCATTCAAGCGCGCGCCAATGCTGCGTAAACAGCCCCGAAAAATCTGAGTCAGTCAGCAAGACAGGGTCAAAGACAGTCAAATTTAGAACTGCTGTAAAAGTTTGCACACTACTCGTTCGTGAAAATCGTTTCCACGACCTTTCTTACCTTCGCGCACTTTTTGGGACAACACCATGCTCGAATTTTTCCAGACCTTGATCAAAATAATCCAAAACGCCTTCTCTTGGGTTCTTGATAAAACAAGCCCTGTGCGCATCGCGTGGGCTCGACTTACAGCACCTATTTGGACTTTCTTGCAGCCGGTTGCCAACATCTGGGCCAGCCTCACTGCGCCAGTGCGCACACGTTGGGCAGGTTTCCGGGAGCGTTACCCAAAGATGGGTTTTACCCTGGGATGGCTCGGCACTTTTGCTCGTTGGGGGCTGTATGCCATTTTGCTATTAATTTTAGGCGTGTGGATTGGCCTTTTTGGGCGGCTGCCTTCCACTTCTGAACTTCGGGAAATCGAATCGGCGAATTCTACAGAAATTTATACTGCCGACAGTGTATTGATCGGGAAGTATTTTTTTGAAAACCGGACGTCCATTTCACTCGAAAATGTATCCCCATTCATAATAAATGCCCTTATTGCAACAGAAGACAAGCGTTTTTTGGAGCACAGCGGCATTGACATTATGAGTTATATGCGGGTAGGTTTCGGCCTGCTTACAGGTCAACGGCATCGCGGCGGCGGCTCGACCCTAAGCCAACAATTGGCCAAAAACCTCTATCCAAGAAAGAACTATTATGTTCCTGGAGTGAGCATGATAATCAATAAGATACGAGAAAATTTTATTTCCGTCCGCCTTGAAAGGGTCTACTCCAAACCTCAGTTGCTGAGCCTTTATTTGAATACGGTGCCCTTTGGGGAGAACTCATTTGGTATCAATGTTGCTTCCCGACAATTTTTTGGCAAAAAGCCCAACGACCTCACCGTGGATCAAGCCTCCACGCTCGTAGGGATGCTCAAAGGCACCACCTTGTACAACCCACTACGAAATCCTGAATACGCCAAAAAACGCCGCAATGTAGTACTGAGACAGATGGTGAATAACGGCCACCTTACCCAAGCAGAATACGACGAGTTGAGCAAAAAACCAGTGGGTGCAAAACGCCACAATGTGGACAGCAACAATGAAGGCACGGGTACCTACTTCCGCGAGCACCTCCGCACCGATGTGATGCCCAAGATATTGAAAGACCTCCGAAACGCTGACGGAAAACCCTACAACCTGTATACCGACGGGCTCAAAATTTACACCACGCTCAACTCCAAAATGCAACAGTTCGCTGAGGAATCGGTGCAAGCACATATGCAAAAGCTGCAAAAACAATTTGACCAACACTGGAAAAACTATAAGCAGGAAAAACCCTGGGGCGATGATAAGTGGATTGACAAACAGGTAGAAAACAGCAGTCGCTGGGAGTCACTCAAGGAAGCGGGTAAAAGCGATGAAGATGCCCGAAAGTCTTTTGAAACGCCGACACGCATGACCATTTTTACTTGGCAAAACGGGGGTTCCGAAATGGATACCACCATGACCCCAATTGATTCGGTACGTTACTATTTCTGTATGCTCAACTGCGGGTTTATGGCCATGGACCATCGCAACGGCTACATCCGCGCCTGGGTGGGAGGCATTCATTTCAAAAATTTCAAAGTAGACCATACGCTCACCAAGCGGCAGGTTGGCTCCACATTCAAACCCATAGTATATGCTGCCGCGCTGCAAGACACGATTAAACCCTGCACATATTTCCCCAACCAAATCAAGAAGATACTGGACTGGGAACCGCACAATGCCGATGAGACCTACGGAGGTTGGTATTCTGCGGCAGGGGCACTCACTCGCTCCGTCAATGTCGTCACCGCTCAGATCATCGAGAAGGTTGGTATCCAAAAGACCATTGATCTAGCCATAAAAATGGGCATTACTTCTACTTTGCCCCGTGAATTTGGCATCAGTCTTGGCGCGGCCAATACTTCGCTCTACGAAATGATGAAAGTTTATGGAACGATGGCTAATGCAGGGAAACGCCCTGAACCTGTCACGGTCCTGCGCGTTGCTGACCGCCGCGGCAATGACATCTACGACTATAAAAAAGAACTGGAAATCAATCCCAAACTCGGCCCATACGAGGAGGCGCTGACCATCAACCAAGCCGCCACCATGACCAAAATGCTTCAAAATGTGGTGGACCATGGCACCGGCGCACGGCTTCGCGCTTATGTACGCGGCGATTTTGCGGGCAAAACAGGTACCACTCAAAATCATTCCGACGGTTGGTTTATTTGCTACAATCCCCAACTCGTCACGGGTGCTTGGGTGGGTGGCGAAAGCCCAGCTGTGCGCTTTCGAAACATGGCACAAGGACAAGGCTCGGCTATGGCATTGCCCATTGTAGGAGGTTTTTGGAACAAGATTGCCGGCGACAAAAAACTCAGCAAACTCCTAATAGAGCGATTCCCAACCCCAAAACCAGAAGTGCTCAATTTGTTGGGCTGCCAGCCCTGGATTAGTATTTCACCGGATTCTTTCCAGATGTTCATAAATGAAGTAGGGCAGGACTCTACCCTGCGCGATTCATTGCTTCAAGTCTACACCAAGCGACTCAAACCAGGCGAAACGCCCGGTGGAGAAGTCCCCGTAGATGAAAAGGACAAGCCCGAAGGCGAGAAGAAAAAAGGTCTTTTTCGCCGTATTTTCGGGCACAAATCGGAGAAGGAAGCTGAGGAGGAGAAGCGAGGAGGCAACTAGTGCCGCATTCGGTTTTTCAGAATGAGATCGGGGTTCTCAACCAAATGGTTGAGAACCCCGATCTCATTCTGAAAAGTAATTTTAAAAAATCAAAGTTTAAACCGCATCTCTACTGTCCTGCCACCGCATTCAAAGTGGCACTCATCGCTCAAATGGCGCATCAAAAAAAGGCCTCTGCCACCGCAACATTCCAGATGGTCAACATTGGTGGGGTCAGGTACATTGTTTGGGTCGAAACCCGGGCCTTCATCTGTTACACTGATAGCCAGTGCATCTTGATTACGTTTGAGGGAGATAGAAACGTTTTTACGGCAATCGCCTTGATTCCCATGAAGCACAGCGTTGGTGACGGCCTCTGTAAGGCTCACAAGTATATTACCATGTGTGTCGGGAGAAAGGTTGTACCGCGTGGCTACATCGTGGACGAAAGGTTCGACTTTGGATACATTTTGGGGGTCGGACGGAAATGTGAGATTCGTGTGCAAGTCGTTCATTCGCAAATTTTTGTTACAGAATCTGGTTGTCAAAACACTCGTTTTCAGAAAGGAGTGGGGCCAAAGCGTTTGCAACCGGGATTACACAGTAAAATATGGAACTTGATTAAAACAACGACGGTAAGGATTACAAAAACCGTCTGCGAATGTTCATGGTTGTTTCAGTTGACTTAAAAACTGGTACAAAATTAAGGCTGTTTTAACAACATTTGCAAGGGGGAGCTGAAAATAATCCCACTCGCGCTCAAAATTGGCCGCTTTCAAAGCGTTTTTGGGCCTTTTCGTCACATTTCATGTAATTTATTTTTAAAAAACTTCCTTCAAATCTCCTTCAAATCAGTTTATGGCACGAACTTTTCTTTGTTATGGCTCATAGGTTCTAGGCTTGAGTGTTTGGAGCAGTCCCCTCAACGCTAAACGATTTCAAGCCCTCAATATCCCAGACCATGCAGCGCATAATCCTCTACAAACAGATCGGCAACCGATGGCATTACGTCCGCATTGCGACCATGCCCAATCTCGAGCTTAGCATTGAGACTGGCTGCTGCGGCCAAAAACCCGATCAATCCGAAACAGCCGGAATCCCCGCCAACATTGATCCAATAGCCGCACTCCGACAAGAGGGCGACAAATGGATTGCCAGAGACTATTCCAAACCCCATCCACACAGCTTGCAAGTGATGACCCTTCATTTCCAAATGCGCCGTTGGACGGGCTACCCTGCGGGTGCCCCCTGGTACGACGACTGGACTTCGGGCTACCTGGATCCAATTCAGCAAGTGCTTGACGAAACCTGCAACGGAATACCAAGGGGGAACGAGCGTTTTTCGGGGAATTACCTGCATTACTACACGGTTTTTAACACTGATTTGGCACAAGAAGCCGTGGAAAAAATCGCTGCCGCCGCGCCTGTCAAATTCCTGCTCGATATCCATATCGCCAACCGGGAAAAACAGGTGCAAATTCCCATTGACCCGAATGTGCCGGAATACCTGCGCTCGCTTTTCAGGGTGATCGAAAAATCGGCACGCACCATTGCACACGAACTCCCGGTGCTGTTTCCCACGGACCCGCTACAGCCAGAATTTGTGCCCAATGGCCCTGTAAATGGGCGTATATTGGGAGAAGAGGCCGCCCGACTTCGCCAGATGCTCAAAGAAAAATGGAACTTCGATTCCAACTTCTGGGACCCGCTCACACCGCTCGCGCCTTCCGAGGTGGTTTTCCTCAATGCCATGACGGAGGATAAAAAACAGGCCATTAGTGCGCTCCTTAGTCAAAAACTGCAAGAGCCACTTTACTTGCTGGATTGTGAGACGGGGCTTTTTGAAATTGATGCCGAACAAATTTTTGGTGGATTGCACGAGGGGATGGTGTTCGATGCAAGTTTTACCTGGGTGCTCTATTTTTCCCACCACAATACCATCACTTTTGGGGGAACCTGGCTGGTGAAAGCGGTCATGGATTTGTACACCGACCAGCCAGAATTATTGAACGCTTGGTGATTTTTCTCCCCACAGGCAGCCTGATTCCGACTTTTGTCGTCAACCTTTGCATTCCTTGCTCGCCATTGACTTGTCGACTGCGTCTGCAGGGCCAAATCTGTTTTTCATGCAACTCATTCGTTCTTTCCTGCGCCACAGCGTGCTGCTTTTGCTTGTTTTTCAAGCCTTTTGTTCCCATAGCCCCATCGAAACCACCGAAGCCAAAAACGACCGCGGCCAACTCGAGCGCTGGGAGCGACGCAAGGACAATTTTGCCAGGGAGGGGCTTTTTCAAAGGTTTTCGCCGGAGGGCGTGTTGCTCGAAGAGGCGCATTACCTTGCCGATTCGCTGCAAGGCGAGCGAAAATTCTATTCTTCGAAAGGCATATTGGAGAGCATCGAACGCTATGAAAACAACAAAATCCATGGTAAATTCCAGGGCTTTTACGAGAATGGACAATTAAAAATTGAGCAGGATTTCGTTCAGGGCGCACTGACCGGGCTGAGCATACGCTACTATCCAGACGGCAAAATCCAGGAAAAGGTGCAGTTGAAAGACAATGTTGAAAACGGGCCTTTTACAGAGTACTACGAAAATGGAACCCTGAAAACCGAAGGCACCTACGCCCCAAATGAAGATGGCGATGGCCTTGAAGAAGGTGAATTGAAAGAGTATGACGAAAATGGACAACTCATCAGAATCGCCGATTGTAAAAACGGCGCCTGCCTTACACGCTGGAAAAAATAACTAAACGCATGACCATGAACACTTTACTACAAAAAATAAACCTCATTTGCGCAGCATACTGCTTGCTGCTCCTGCCTGCTGCTACGGTTTCAGCGCAGGTGGTAGGTGGACGACACGTTTTTTCTTTTCTTTCACTTCCACAATCCGCACGTGTAACCGGGCTAGGCGGAGCACAAATTGCCGTCAGAGACGACGACCCCGTGTTTGCCATTACCAACCCTGGCGCGCTCAACCCTGCCATGTCGGGCCGAATGGCCTTCAACCATAATTTTTTCCTTGGCGGCATCCAACATGGCTATATTTCCTACGCGCAACAATTGCCCAAATGGGGCTTCACCATGCACGGTGGGATTCAATACATGAATTATGGCGAGATAAAACGCGCAGATGAATTCGGGGATACACAAGGCACCGTAAAGGCCGGCGAGACGGCGTTCACACTGGGTGCAGCACGCCCCCTGACCGATAAATTATCGCTTGGATTGAACGCCCGTTTGGCATTTTCGAGGCTAGACACCTACAAATCCTCGGCCCTGCTGGCCGACGCAGGCTTGATCTATGCCGACTCTGCCAGTCGTTTCACCGTAGGTCTTGTGATCCGCAATGCAGGCACACAACTTTCTACTTATTCTGATATAAAGGAAACGTTGCCTTTTGATATTCAACTTGGTGTGAGCAAACGATTAAAACACCTGCCGTTCCGGTTTAGTGTTATTGCACACCACTTACACCAGTGGGACATCCGATACAACGACCCAAATTTACAGGGCGACGAGGTGCTGCTTTTTGGCGACGAGCAGCCCAAGGAAAACAAGGCTACCGCCGCAATTGACAATTTTTTCCGCCACTTGATTTTCAACGGGGAATTTTTGCTCGGGAAAAACGAGGGTTTGCGCATCCGATTAGGCTACAACCACCTCCTGAAACGCGAACTGTCGGTAAGTAACTATCGCAGCCTGGCAGGGTTTTCCGGCGGCGTAGGAATCAAAATCAGTCGCTTCCGCGTAGATTTTGGCTACGGCGCTTATCACCTCGCAGGTGGGGTGGCACACTTGGGCATTGGCACGAATTTGAGGGAGTTTTTTTAAATGGAGTGGTGGGGTGATGGAGTGATAAAGTGATGGATTTAAGGGCGTTTTTTAAAAAAGGCCTTTAAAGTTAAGAGGGGACAACACCCTCATGCTCCTTTTTCCATTCTTCAAAACGATCTCCTGGCAGAAACGAGATCTTCTGGCCAAAACGCCCCGGCGCCCTTAAGCAGAGATTGACGATGCGGCGGCCCAAGCGCGTTTTTTCTTCCGTTTTCTCCACATCGCCCCAAGGGTAACGCGCTGTAGTCCAGTAATTTGTGACAAAAAAATGGGCCGCGTTCGCATCCACACGCTTCAAGCGCCAGACAGTGCGACGCACCAAAAACAGCCAACCAAGCCATAGTACAAGTAGGAATGCCTGTCCCCATAGAAGCGGAAAAGGCAGATAAAGGTCTTCTTCGGGGATGAGCAAGAAAGTGAGCAATAATCCGCCTAAAAATACCGTGCCAAAGATGGGCATAAATACTCGCCAGAACAAGGTGGAATTGGAGGAGAGGCATTCGGTTTGGTCTGCCGAAGTAGGTTGCTGATTTTCAGCGTTTTGATTTTCCATAAAAAATTGTGCCGCGTCTCGCATGGGCGGGACGCGGCACAAAAGTACATCGTTCGATCAGTGCTTTACCCTAAATTGCTTAAGGGTTGTTACAAACACTTCTACCATCATTGACACATTTCAATACCGCCAACAGATGTAAGGCATGCTCAGGCACCAGAAGGTTTACGTTAACATTGCCAAGTGTCAGGTCAGTAACACGGAGCAATTCGTTTACATTAGCGTTCTCTCCACCACCAAGCGCCTGCCTTACGATAAAGTGCATTTCGCAACGAGGGTTATGGGCGTCCAAGATTCCTTTCACCTTTTTCAGGCCCAGCGCGGGGTTGAGGCGCACGAGAATTTTCAACTTCATTGCTTCTCCGAGCAATGGGTTTACGATTTGGCCTGTATTCCGGTCAAGTGGGTTGGTCATCAATTTGCAATCTGCTCCAGCCACGGCATCGTCAAATTTCAAAGCCGTAGGCACAACTCCTACATAAGGAAGCCATTTGACCACGCAGGCTCCCTTGCCGGGAGGTAGGGTGACGGTGGCGGCAGTTTGACCCCAAACCAGTGGACCTCCTTCAAGGGCTTTCTCGATTAGTGGAGTCACGTCTTTCGTGACGACCTGTACGCATTTGCTAAAATTGCCGCAGTCGTCTGTAGCAGTCCAGTGGCGCTCAGTGATGCAAAACCAGTCGCAGTCGCCAGAGATATGAATATCTTGGTTGGTAATGCTTACGCTCATATCACAGTTGTCGGTAGCGGTAGCTGTTCCTGTTTTAGGAATCGAGGTGTCGCAAGTGACGGTGATGTTTGCCGGGCAATTAATGACAGGTTTTTTCTTGTCTTCAACAGAAATGACTTGGATACAATTGTTAGCGTTGCCATGAATGTCTACAACGGTCCAAGTTCGATTGATCGAGAATTCGAAAGGGCAGCTACCATCTACCCGAATATCGGCATTCGAGACAGAAGCAACGCCACAGTTGTCCGAAGTGGTCGGCGAGCCGGTATTGGCCGGAGCGGAAGATTCCTCACAGCTGATAAGTTTGTTGGCAGGGCAAGTGATTTTCGGTGCCTCCAAATCAAGTATCTTGATAATAAAAGAGCAGCTAGCGGATAATCCGACCATGTCCGTGACTGTACAGTTGACAATCGTTTGGCCGACATTGAAGAAACTGCCTGGTGGCGGGGCGCAGACCGTTGTAAAACCTTGGCAATTATCTGTGGCTACTGGGCTTGGGTAAGTGACTTTTTTCCCGCACATTCCTAGATCATTGCTTTCCCTAATGTTGCCTGGGCAGGTAATGGACGGCCCTTGCGTGTCAGTAATTGAGTTTGCAAAATTAGCCAAGTCATCCGCTAATTGAGTAAAATTTGTCCGAGTCCAATCTGCTCCGTTCTGGATATTATATGGTACACCTATTGGGTTTGGGGTGTCTAATTCATTTAGCCCAGAAAGTGCTGTAACAACGCAAGTTGCAACTGTTCCAACCGTACCAACGGCTATGGCAAAAATGTAGGTGCCAGAATTTTTTATGGCATCTGCTGTCCCTATCCAAGACGTTGTGTTTAGTCCGGTGTCAGGATTTCCATCCGTAATAAAGAAAATGATATCTACCTGATTGGACGAAGAAACAGATTGCGCTCGTGACAAAGCACCCACGAAGTCCGTAGTGCCATCAGGCTGATAGTTGGGGTTGGTAGTGCTGCCATCGAAATTGTAAAGATAATCCTTTACTGTGTTGATAAAAGACGGGGCTTTTACATCCATCACAGCAATGGGATTTGAATCTTCGTCATCAAACTCTACAATACCCATGAATATCTTACCAAGGGCTGGAGATTTGCGATTAAGGATGGCGGCGAAAGAGTCAACTGCAGCCTCTACTTTGTCTTCCAAGCCAAAAATCGAGCCCGATTCGTCCAAAACGAGCAAAACCTTAAAAGGATTGCCAGCTGGTTGACACAGTGGGGAAGATGCCGGGTTTTGAACGCCTTCGCAAGGTTGGCCTTGCGAAACAGCAATAAAAAGAAAGGAGAGCACAATAGTCAGGATGCCTGTCAGGCTTTGACTGAAATTCAAAAAACGTTTTTTCATTGTTGGAAGGAATTTTTGAGTGAAAGTTTGAAATTGATTGGGAATCTTTTGTGGTTTGGGGGTAATGCCAATATAGAAGCCTTGCGTGAACACTTTGGTTAAAATATTCAACTAGTCGGCCACAAAAGTCAATTCGCGCAAAGCCTTCAGTGGCCAACTTGCGATTAAATCTGGATAAAAAACGCGCGTCCCCTGCAGCAGTTTGCTACTGGGGACGCGCTAAAAATTATGAAAATCAAACAATTATGACTTATACGTCCTCTCAATCAACCTCCACGCTTATTCCACTTTTCTTTTCAGTTCCCTCTCCCTTCTTTTTGTCAGAAACCCTGATCCGGCTACCGCCTTTTAGTTTCCGAGCAATGGCTGAATAAGGCCCTGTCACCACGGTTTCCCCCTCTTGCAGGCCAGATACGATTTCAATGTAATCGTTATTTTGAATACCGGTTTTCACCTCCCGGATTCCAACCGTATCGCCTGTGACCACGAACACAATTTCCTTTATAATGTCGTTGTCTTTTTTACCCGCCAAAGCCTCGGCGGCGGGTTCGTCTTCCTCGTCCTTTTTATCTTTATCCTTTTCGTCTTTTTTGTCGTCATCGCGAGCGGTGACAGCGATAATCGGCACCGAAAGGGTTCCCTCAGCCGTGTGGGTGAAAACATCTACCGAAGCCGACATGCCCGGACGGAATGGATAGCGGCGGCCATCTTTCAGAAGGTCTAAATAGGATGCCGGGTCCATTCGGATTTTGACCACGAAATTGGTCACTTGATCCGTGTTGAGGCTCACCCCGCCTATGCTACCCACGTTGCTTGCGCTGTTGGCTATTTCGGTGACTTTCCCCTTGAACTTGCGCCCTAGATAGGCGTCGACTTCAATGTCGGCATCGTCGTTGAGGCTCACTTTAAGGATATCGTTTTCGCTCACGTCTACTTGTACTTCCATGCTGCGGAGGTTGGCAACGCGCATCATTTCGGTGCCGGCCATTTGGAGCGTACCCACTACGCGTTCCCCTTTTTCCACGTTCAATTTGCTAACGATGCCACTCACAGGGGCTGTTATGATGGTTTTTTGGAGGCTGGTGCGAAGTTCTTTTAAGCGAGCCGAGGCACTGTTGATACCGTATTCTGAAACCCGAACACCTGCCTTGGCACTTAAAAGAGTGCTTTCTGCGGAGCGCAAACTCGCTTCCGAACCAGCTACAGCACTTTCGGCAGATTTCAGGTTGCTCACTGAAGTCTCAAATTCAGCGGTTGAAATAACCCCGTCTTTGTAGAGCTTTTCGTTGCGTTGGTGGGTGTTCCGGGCCACATCAAGCTGTGCTAATACGCGCTGTCGGTCAGCCTTTAATTGCTCTATTTGAGCACCGCTCCCTTGCACATTGGAGCTTGATATCTCACGCTGAGAACGCGCTGTGCTAACCGAGGCTTCGCCCTGTTCGACGGCACTCTGGTATTCATCCGGCCTTATTTTAGCCAGTATCTGGCCCACCGTGACAGAGTCGCCTTCTTTTACGTAGAGTTCGGTGATTTCGCCCGAAACGTCTGAGCTTATCTTGACCTCTGTTTCAGGGAATATTTTGCCGCTCGCGCTCACCGTTTCCTTGATGGTGCGCTTTTCGGCCTTTTCAACCGTCACTTCCTCGCCTTTTGGTTTTTGGCGGCCTTTAAACACAGCTGCCACGATAAGCAGCACGAATACGCCAATGAGTACGTAAAGCAGGGTTCTTTTTTTCCGTTTGGGCTGTAGAATTGCCATTTTGTATTGATGCCTTTGATGATCAAAAAATTGATTTCGGGGGCGAAGGTCAATTTTGCCAAGCGTGACGGCCTCAAGACTTGGATAAAAGGCGGTAAAATGCAGATGAAGATTAACCTTGGAGGGTTTGAGCAATAGGCTTAAGCCATAACAGCTTTGTCCGCTCACCCTTTTATCGTGATATTTGCGCAATCAACATTCCACTTTTACGCATGAAAAACCGTACATTTTTACCCGCTTTACCCGCTGTAGCCCTAGCGAAGGCGGGCTTATTCCTATTCCTCTTTCTCCCAACGCTCCTTATCGCACAACAAAAACCTGCATTACCCTACATAACACCCGACGCACCAAGGTGGATACATCTTTTGAGTGAAGACAGCCCCAATGTCCTCGAAATTCAAAAGGCTTACGCTGAATACTTTGAAAATCAACCCTTTGAGAAAAATTCCTATACCCAATATTTCAAACATTGGATGCATTGGGCAAGACCTTTCGTTCAGCCTGATGGTTCGATAAAGGAACCGACGATAGAAGAAATTGCGGCGAAAGAAACTATACTGTTAGAACTGCGCTCCAAGGCTCGGCAACAAGATCATTCCGCTGGCTGGACCTTTCTGGGCCCCAAACAAACCTTTGATACCGATGGACTCACAGAGCTGACTTGGCAGACAAACGTTTATTCCATTGACATCTCGCTTTCCAACCCAAATGTGCTCTACGCCGGCGGCGAATCGGGTGGCCTGTGGAAAACTTCCGACAAGGGCTTGCACTGGCAATTACTCACGATGAATGTCTTACACAGCTCTTTCGGTGCAGTGAAAATCCATCCAACTGACCCTAACACTGTGTACGCCGCCACGAGCGGAAAAATCATCAAAACCACCGATGGCGGTGCGAGCTGGGCTACGGTTTACAGCGAAAGCGGCCTTTGGGTGAATGACATCGCCATCAAACCTGACCAACCCGATGTGGTTCTGGCAGCCAGCGACCAAGGCCTGCTTCGCACAGCAAATGCGGGGGCGAACTGGTCCAAACTCCATACCCAACAGACTTGGGCCGTGGAATTTAAGCCTGGCGTCCCACTGACCGTTTTTTCCATTCGAAAGAGTGGAACAGGTTCTGATTTCCGGGTTTCGACCGACGGCGGTGCGACGTTCGTAAACTCCAATACTGGTTGGTGGACACCCATAGCTGGAATGACCGTAACGGGAGGGATGATTGCCGTCTGCCCTTCTAACCCTTCGAAAGTGTACGCTTATATATGCGGTGAAGGGGGTAATTTGGGCGGCTACGTTGGGGTATTCAGGAGCAATAATAGCGGTGGCACCTGGGCGAACACCCACCCCACCAATGCCATCGGCCAGCCCTACGCCATCCCCTCGCACACCAATTTGATGGATGCCAACGGGGTAGATTGGTTCACGCAGGGCTTCTATGACATGGCGATCATCGTGAACCCAAACAATGACAATCAATTGATTGCAGGCGGATGTTCCTGGTTCAGAAGCAATAACGGAGGCCAAACCTGGGAGCCGCTCGGCGGTTATGTCGGCGGACTTTCCTGGAGTCACCCCGACATTCAGGCCCTCACCGCTCTCGGCAACGATCTCTGGATTACGAGCGACGGCGGCATCAATTATTCCAACAATTTCGGCCAAAGCATGGAGGCGCGGATGAATGGTATTTCAGGCTCGGATATGTGGGGATTTGACTCGGGATGGAACGAAGACGTGCTGGTGGGTGGGCGTTATCACAACGGCAACATGGCTTGGCACGAGAGTTTCCCTGAAGGGAAATTTTACCGAATGGGAGGCGCAGAATCTCCCACGGGCTACGTCAACCCCGGCAAAAATCGAAGGTTGTACCACTCCGATATTGGTGGCCATGAATTGCGCGGGGGATTCTTAAATGGCGCAAGCTCCTTTCCCGTGGGGCTTTTTCCCAACGAAAGCTATGCATACTACGCCAACTCGGAGATGGCCTGGGACCCGCGCTGCTGGAACATTGTCTATCTTGGAAATGGCAACAAAATCTGGAAAAGCATGGATGGCGGCAGCTCGTACACCATGCTGTATGCTTTCCCCGGCAACGTTGACAATACAGTGTTTGAAATTGAGATTAGTCGCAGCAACCCCGATGTGATCTACTGCTCACAATGGGACGGCACCGACGACTCGATGTGGAAAACCACCAATGGCGGCCAGAACTGGACAAAACTAACGAACCTTCCCCTACCGAACAACAACGACCGTGTGAAAATGGCGCTCAGTGCCGAAAATGAAAACCTACTTTGGGCAGCGGTTTCTTATGGCTCAAATGGGAAAAAAATCTACAAAACCACCGATGGTGGCCAGTCTTGGCAGAACTTGACAACAGCCGTGCTCAACAACATCACCATCGCCAATATTATGGCACAATATGGTACTGATGGCGGTATTTATCTCGGCACGAGCAGGGGCATTTTTTACAGAAACAACAGTTTGGCCGATTGGCAGCCCTACAACCTTGGGCTTCCGCTTTCGGCAGAAACCAACAAACTAAAACCCTTTTACAAAAGCGGAAAAATACGCAACGGATGCTGGGGCTTTGGCGTTTGGGAAGCTGATTTGTACGAACCTTCAGCGGTGGTGGTGCAACCTATGGCCAGCGCATTGTCAGCAAATTGCGCCCGCGATACCATCTATTTCGATGATTATTCGGTAGTTAATCATTCTGGTGCGAGCTGGGAATGGGCGTTCAGTCCCGCCCCACAATGGTCCGGAGCAACCAATATTCGCAACCCGAAAGTAGTTTTTGGCGACGTGGGCACTTATACTGCCACGCTGACGCTGAACGGGCAATACTCCAAATCGCTCAGCATCAGCATCGGCGATGGTTGCCGTGCTGATACCATTCCCGGTTCGGCGGTAAACATCGGTGGCAATGACTTTGGGGATTACATTGCAACGCCCGCCCTCAACCTGAACACCAATACCCTGACAGTAACGGCGTGGATAAAACCTGAGGGCATCCAACCCGAGTACAGTGCAATTTTTATGCACGATGGCGAGACCGCTGGGTTCAACTTTCGTCCCGGCGACAACTCCCTTGGCCTTCACTGGCCGGGCGGACAATGGTGGTGGAACAGCGGCCTTATCGCCCCGTCCGGCGAATGGAGTCATGTGTCAATGGTGGTAGAACCCTCTGGCATTACACTCTACCTCAATGGCCGAGCATCCAAGCAAAGTTTTAATGTTTTGCCGGTGATTTTCGACTCTGGCAACCGACTCGGCAATTACAAAGGCTGGGGCGGTCGTTTTGTAAAAGGCTCTATGGACGAGGTGTGCATCTTCGACAAATCCCTGACGCAGGAGGAAATACGCGAACTCATGCACCTGACCAAAGCACCAGAGGAATTCCCGAATCTGGTGAGCTATTACCAATTCAACGAAGCCAACGGGCCTGCGCTCGACCGTGTGGGCGTACGTCACGGATCGCTGGCAGGTCCGACGGTGAAGCGGGAAAAATCTACGGCTCCTGTAGGCAAAGGCGTAAGCAAGCGCCTTAACATAGCACTTGGGAAAAAACGTTACACCTTCAATGGTACCGGACTAACTCTGGTGTTTCCAGCTACTGGTACTTACCCTAATGGAGAGGTGGTCGTGTCGCGCCTGAGTGTCGCGCCCGATACGATTCCGGGCATAGTGCATTCTAATTCAACAGATTACTGGATTTTGCAGAATTACGGAACGAATGCCACCTTTGTCGCACCCTCAGAAATTTGGTTCACCGAAATCGGCGCGATGCCTGCAGATTTGCCCGCCGCCTCCTGTAAACTTTGGCGGCGCGGCCAGGTAGCACACGGACCCCTGTGGCAAAATCTCGATGCTGCCGACGTGCTGAACGAAGGCCCAAACGCTGCATTGGGCTTCACGAGCAACAATCAGTTGAAAGCGGCGGGGCAATTTTGGCTTGAATTGCCGGGGCTGGTGGAGTTGAAGACCGGTAGCACGGCTTTTACGCCGTCGGGAAATGCGCCGTTTACGGCGGCATTACGGGGTGTAAACACCCCTCTTCCTGACGGCGTAAACGCCGTGCTACCACCATTCCCCAATCCAGTAGCCGAGAGCGGCACTTTGCAATTACGTTCGGGTGCACCGGGAAACTGTACATTCCGGCTTTTCGACGCGAAAGGGAATCAGGTGCGGGTGCTAAAATTTGAGCGTGAAGCGGTGCTGTCTTTAACAGGTTTGCCTGTCGGAGCGTATGCTTATCGGATTGAAAATGAGGGGTATATGCGGTTTGGGCAGTTGGTGGTGGGGAAGTGAGCTGAAATATATCTTTTGGCGTATCCTTGCGGGCTATACTTATGGAACTTTACCTCCTCTGCGCCTTCGCCTTTCTCGCCGGATTTATTGACAGCATCGTAGGCGGTGGTGGGCTTGTGCAGGTGCCTGCTTTCTTTGTGTTATATCCTCAGCTTTCGGTGCCAAACATTATCGGAACCAATCGTTTGGCTTCGGCGGTAGGCACCTCAGTGGCAGCATGGAACTACTCCCGGAGTGTAAAAATCCCTTGGAAGACGGTGCTTTATGCCGGAATACCAGCATCTGTCTTTTCTTATTTCGGGGCTACGCTGCAAAGCCTCCTTCCCTCCGAAGTATTGAAACCGATCATCCTTGTTCTAATTATCGTCATCGCGATTTACACCTATCGAAAGAAGGATTTTGGGCACCAGGAACAATTCAATGTCGCGCCGGAAAAACTGGGTTGGTGGGCGGCTGGCATTGGCGCAACACTGGGCTTTTACAATGGATTTATTGGCCCGGGTACCGGGAGTTTGTTGGTATTTGGCTTTGTAAGCGTTATCGGGTACAGTTTTTTATCGTCCTCGGCCATTTCCAAAATCATCAATGTGGTGGCGGATGTCTCCTCGCTCATTTTTTTCCTGATGAACAAATATATCCTTTTTCATCTTGCCCTGCCTATGATGGCCTGCAATGTAGCGGGCGCTTATCTGGGCAGTCGAATGGCTGTGCTGCGTGGAAATGCTTTTATCCGTCAGGTTTTTCTGGTGGTGGTGGCAGGAATTGTGGCAAGGTTTGCCTGGGATGTTTTTTGGAAATAAGTACGAAGACAAATTTATTTCACACGACGACGCAACGACACAACGTTTTAGTTGCTTGATTATCAAAATGTTGTGTCGTTGCGTCGTCGCGTGAAATAAATTTGTCTTCTCACTTAATTGCACTAATTCAAAGCTTCTTCATCACAAAATCCGTAAGCTTAGTAAACAAGTGCTTCGTAGCATTCTCCCCATAAATCCCATGATTCCGATTAGGGTAGTAATAGGTCTCAAACTGCTTATTGGCTTTGATCAGCGCATCAATCATTTCCACCGTTTGTTGCCAATGCACGTTATCGTCCGTGACACCGTGGCAAATCAGGTAATTGTCGCCCCGCAACCGGTCGGCGAAATTGAGCGGCGAATTTTCCTCGTATCCTTTTTCATTGTTGGCAGTGGTGTGCATATATCGTTCTGTATAAGCCGAATCATACCATTTCCAATTGGTAACTGGCGCCACCGCCATAGCCATCCTGAACACGTCTGCTCCTTTCAAAATACAGGAGGTGCTGAGGTAGCCGCCAAAACTCCAGCCCCAGATGCCGATTCGGTTTGGGTCAGCCCATGGCTGCGATCCGAGATAACGGGCGGCGGCGATCTGGTCTTCTGTTTCTAATTTGCCGAGTTGGAGTTGTGTGCATTTTCGGAAATCGCTGCCTCGAGCGCCTGTGCCGCGATTGTCTACGCTGACCACGACGTAGCCCTTTTGTACCAGCATCTGGCGCCAGCTGTCCATGTATCCATCGTATTGGTTTTGAACAGTTTGAGAGTTTGGGCCGCCGTAACAATCGAACAAAATCGGGTATTTTTTGAGGGTGTCCAACACCGCAGGGCGCAACATCCAGCCATTCAAAACCCCCTCCCAGCCCCCTCCCTCAGGAGAGGTGCTTTTTATCGGTATTTGGAAAAACTCCTTTTGGACAAAACCGTATTCCTTTCGGAGTCTTTTCACCCGCTCGTTTTTGTTGATCACCCGTAATGTATCGTCGTTTCGGTCGCAAATATGTACCACCGGCGGCGTATTTGCATTAGACCAAATGTGGGTGAAGTAGTCAAACGTCGGGCTAAAGGCAGCCTCATGCGTACCACTTGATGGGGTGAGCAAGCGAGCGTCGCCGCCGTTCAGGTCGCCCTCCCAAATCTGTCGGTCGAGCGGTGTAGGCGTGGCGGCCTGAAAGTAAAATTTGCCCTTTTTTTCGTCCACCCCATAGAAGGCAGTTATGTCAAAATTGCCCTTCGTAAGTTCGACTCCCCGCTCCTCCGCTGGCGCATTTGGGCTTAAGCTGTACCGATAAATATGCTGCCAGCCGCTGCGCTCGCTCATCCACAAAAAGTGGCGATTGTCTTTCAAAAAAAACAGTTTGTTTTCTGATTCGATTTCCACATATGCCGGGTCGGTTTCTTCCAAAAGCAATCGCGTGGGGATCCAGTTTGTCTGGTCTTCTTGAACATAAATGCTTCGATCTGGCAAGGCGAATAGCAGGTCGAGCGTGTCTTGTTGGCGGTTCAAGCGGGTCATCACCAATTGATTATCTGCTGTCCAATGAATTCGTGGGCAATAGTCGCTGGATTCCAGACCCATCAATTTGCCCAACATACCTTGCGTTTTCAGATCGTAGAGATGGACGCTTACCACCGAATTGGCCTCCCCAACTTTGGGGTATTTAAACGTACTGCGACGCGGATAGGCCCCGCCTTCATACCAGCTGAGTGACATTTCTGGCACTGCTGTTTCGTCAAAGCGAATAAAGGCCAGCATCGTGCCATCGGGACTCCAACGGGTGGCCACCATACCGTCGCTCTCCACAGGGCTGAACTCTTCTTCGTAAACCCAGTCGGGAATGCCATTGATAATTTTGTTGGCTGCTCCGTCTTGGGTGATTTGAATAATCTTATTGGCGACTAAATCCTTGACGTACAGGTTGTTTTCAAAAACGAATGCCAGCTTGCTTCCATCTGGAGAGAAAGCCACAAATTGCTGTTTCCCCTTTTCAAAAACCGGCTCTGTCGAATTGGTTTTAAAATCGTACACGAAATAATTGGCAAGCACCGAATGGCGGTAAACGGGTTCCGTCTCGGTGCGGAGCAAGAGTTTCGTTTCGTCTTCGCTGAACTCGAACTGGTCAAAGCCCATGGCTTTGTCGGAGAGCTTAAGTGTGATGGTGGAATCTAATTTTTCATCGCGAACGTCGCGGATATGCAGGTTTCCGTTGTGGGTGGCTTCCACATAGTGCGCTCCATTCTGGAGGTATTGAAAGTCTGCGCCAGTTTGTGGGAAAAATTTGTAAAACGTAAAGCAGTCGTCGAGCGTGATGCTTTTAGGAGTTTGTGAAAGAACCTCGAACGGAATGAGCGCAATGCAAAACATTGCGACCACGATAAGACACTGCCCAGATGGGGTGTATTTTGATAATGTTATTTTCATTAGACAAAAAAATTCGGCGGACCGAAAGGTAGTTCGCCTCTCCGAAAACGATTCATAGAACCTACCAAGGGAAGCAAAAGTCTATTCAATAGCAAGCGTTTAGGATGTTGCAGATCGGCTTTTGAGCCGGATATTGACAAATTCCACCCCCACAGAAAAGGCCATAGAAAAATAAATGTAGCCCTTCGGAATATGGAACCCCAGCCCTTCACCGATAAGTGCTACCCCGATCATGATCAAAAACGCCAGTGCCAGCACTTTTACAGTGGGGTGTTTGTTTACAAAATTGCTGATAGGCCCGGCCGCAACCATCATCACTGCTACTGAGGTGACCACGGCAGCAACCATAACCCCAATTTGATCTACCATACCTACTGCTGTAATGACCGAATCGAGCGAAAACACAATATCCACCAAAATAATCTGCACGATAATGGTAGAAAACTTAGCCTTGCGGACTTTTTTGGTAGGCTGATCGGTTTCTTCCACCTTTGCGTGGATTTCATTGACGCTTTTGTACATCAAAAAAAGACCTCCAACCAACAAAATAAGATCTCGACCACTGATTTCATTGCTTCCGACAACCAAAATGGGCGCTGTAAGTTTCATCATCCAGGCCAATGATAAAAGTAGCGCGATGCGTGTAAACATCGCCAGTGCGAGGCCGATACGGCGGCCTCTTGCTTGTTGATTTTCCGGCAGTCGGCTGGTAAGGATAGAAATGAAAATAATATTGTCAATTCCAAGCACGATTTCAAGCGCGCAAAGCGTAAAAAATGCAATCCAGATATCAGGATCGGCGATCCACTCCATGTTTTAATAAGTTTTGTTTGACACTAAAAGGCCTATTGCTCGCTTAATGTTTAAATCCAAACGTAAAGATTAATATGAAACTCCTTTCGTTGTGCTCCGCGCTCACTATTTCGGCATTGGTCGCGGCTTTATTTATTCCAAAAAACCCAATTTTAACGGCGTCAGAAAACGGGCCAAACGCCAGTCACCAATCCCCAATCAACCAGTTACCAACCCAACCCTCCTTCGCACTTCGTGCTACGGCGGGTGATCCAGAGGAACTAGGCCGAGTCCATTGGCTCCGTGACCTTGATGCGGGCCGTGCTGAATCCCAAAAATCCGGCAAGCCCATACTCCTGCTTTTCCAAGAGGTGCCTGGCTGCTCCAACTGCACCCGCTACGGTAATACGACCCTCTCCAACCCGCTCATTGTGGAGGCCATTGAGACCTATTTTGTGCCCGTCTGCATTTTCAACAACAAGGGCGGAAAAGATGCTGAAGCACTCCGAACTTTTGGTGAGCCAGCCTGGAACAACCCCGTAATCCGCATCGTCCGCGCTGACAACCAAGATGTTGTATTGCGAATGCCCAATTTCAATTCCTCGCTCCAACTCGTAAACGGCATGCGACGTGCCCTTGATTTGACTGGTACAATTGCCGCGCGCTACCTCGAACTTTTAGAAGAAGAACTTTCAGCCCGTGAGGCCGGATTGGAAACTGCCACCTTTTCGATGTACTGCTTTTGGACAGGCGAAGGTACATTCGGCGCAATTCCCGGAGTGATAGAAACCGAGCCGGGTTTTCAAGATGGGAAAGAAGTGGTGAAAGTCCAATTCGACCCATCCGTGGCCAGCCGCGCCGATTTGGAACGACAGACCCTTCCTAAAAGCATGACTGCTTGCGCTAAAAATCAGGGTTTTCGCGCTGACCGCGAACCAAAATATTACCTTTCTCAAACGGAATATCGGTTTATTCCGATGACCTCTTTACAAGCCTGCCGTGCAAATAACCTCGTTGGCAAACGTCTTACGCCTGATGAACTACTCTCCCCGCACCAATTAGAATTGCTCAAGAAAGTGGGCGAACATCCCGAAAAGGCATGGAAGAATATGATTGGGAGCAGCATGAATGAAATGTGGTCAATGTAATGACCACATTTCCTCAGGCACCGTTTCAAAAACTTCAACAGGCTCCAATGAACCACGACTGCCGCGCTCAGTAGAAATCAGGATTTTACCGCAACGTTTGTACCGAGCCCAAGCATTTATAATACCAGCTTTTTCATCACTAAATTTTTCAAAATAAGCCCATTGCGTCACGAGTCGCGTCTTTTTATCTATCCACACGTGGTACTTGTTGTTGGGCGTAACGCCCACGCCCGCGAAAGTCATTTGGAGCAAATCCGAGCTTTCAGCTGCCTCGGTTTTGGATTCCCCGAGATACTTTAAAGTCACTCCAGAATCTTTCAGTTTGAACGGCATGGCGAGCCAGTAAGAATCATTGATCCATACTTTTTTACCCATATCGAGATACTTGGCAAGCGAGTCGGGATGGGTTTGCTCGATGCCGTTGAGGTTTACTTTTCCCGTACCATCGTTCAAATTCACAATAATTTTCAGTGGTCGGGTTGTCCATTCGATGCGGCAGATACCTGCCTGTTTATCCCACAGCAATTTGCGGCGGTTAAAGAAATTCCAGGAGAGGAACCGGGTGTTGTCCCAGGCTTGTCTTCCACCCATGGCCTGCATCACCTCGTCGGCGATAGAAATAGCCTTGGCATCAGAGGCCGTTGCGTTAAATCCGGGTGCGGGTGGATTTTGGAATGGGAAACTTTTAGAGGAGCAAGCGACAAAGAAGCCAAACAGACTAAAAAGGAACAACTTTTTCATGCCAGACGGGTTTGATAACGACTTTCGCGCCAAGATACCGCGCATTTGAGATAAAAGTAAAGATGCAATCAAGAGATAAAAACTACCGGAGAGCAGTTCGCACCGCCAACCCACAAGGCAAAATGACAGAAAAAAAAGAAAAAAAGGGCTTTTTTGCCCAATTTGAATCCCTTCGCAACGTCCCGCGTTTCTTCCGAATGATTTGGGCTGTCAGCCCCAAACTGACAATTTGGAACATGGTGCTGCGTCTCGTACAAGCCGCTGTGCCACTTGCCATGCTTTATGTTGGAAAGGAAATTATTGACGAGGTAATTGCCCAAATCGCTCGTCCGGTCGCGCTCACATTCTCCAATCCGCTCTGGTTTTGGGTGGGCGCAGAACTTGCGCTGGCAGTAGCTTCGAGCCTGCTAAACCGCGCCATCACTTTGACAGACAGTCTGTTGGGCGATTTAGTAAACAACGACTCCTCCGTAAGAATCATCCGCCACGCCGCCACGCTGGACCTTTACCAGTTTGAAGACGCAACTTTTTACGACAAACTTGAACGCGCCCGCACACAAACCTCCGGTCGTACTGCGCTCATGAGCATGGTGCTTTCACAAGCGCAAGACCTCATCACCGTAGCATTTCTTGCTGTTGGCCTTATCGCTTTCAATCCTTGGCTGCTGCTCATTCTCGTAATTGCTGTCATACCTTCCTTTATTGGGGAGGCTAAGTTCAACCAGGAATCGTATTCCATTTCCCGTTCCTGGACACCCGAACGCCGCGAAATTGACTATCTCCGCTACATCGGTGCGAGCAACGAGACCGCCAAGGAGATCAAAATTTTTGGCCTTGAAGATTTCATCGCCACACGTTTCAAAACCATTTCGGATCGCTATTTTCTGGTCAATCAAAAACTGGCGTTGCGCCGGGCGGCTTGGGGAGCCTTATTTTCTACGCTTGGAACGGTTTCATATTATGCTGCCTACGTTTTCGTGATCGGCCAAACCATTGCCGGGCAAATCACGGTGGGCACACTCACTTTTTTGGCAGGAGCGTTTAGCCGTTTGCAAGGCTTGTTGCAAGGAATAGTGAGTCGTTTTTCACGCATCGCCGAGACCTCGCTTTATCTTCAAGATCTTTTTGATTTTTTGGAATTAAGGCCCTTGGCTGGCACACACACGGGTGGGCACAAGATCCCGCGCCCCATGAAGCAAGGCTTTGTGTTTGAAAACGTTGGGTTCAAATACCCCGAAACCGATGTCTGGGCATTGAGGCACCTCAGTTTTACGCTTCATCCCGGCGAAAAACTTGCCCTAGTTGGCGAAAACGGCGCTGGTAAAACCACCCTCGTCAAACTCCTTGCCCATCTTTACGAACCCTCCGAAGGCCGGATCCTGCTCGACGGCGTGGATTTATGCGATTATGACCCGGAAGACCTGCGCCGTGAGATTGGAATAATTTTTCAGGACTACGTTCGGTTCATGTTCACCGCAGGGGAGAACATTGCCATCGGCAACATTTCAGAAAACGAAAACCAGTCCCGCATCGAAGACTCGGCCCATAAAAGTCTGGCCGATACCGTGATTGAACCATTACCCAAAAAATACGGCCAGATGCTCGGAAAACGCTTTGCAGGGGGTGTTGACCTCAGCGGCGGGCAATGGCAAAAAGTCGCGCTCGCACGCGCCTATATGCGTGAGGCTCAACTGATTATCCTCGATGAACCAACGGCAGCGCTGGATGCCAGAGCCGAGCACGAGGTATTTGTGCGTTTTGCAGAATTGATGAAAGGCAAAGCGGCCGTGCTGATTTCGCACCGTTTTTCCACCGTGCGCATGGCAGATCGAATCTTGTTCCTTGAACAAGGGGAGTTGCTTGAATTGGGCACTCACGAGGAGTTGGTGGCTAAAGGTGGGAAATATGCGGAATTGTTTAGGTTGCAGGCGAAGGGGTATGTGTAGGGGATAATTGCTACTTTTGCCCAATACACGGATTATGATACAGCATATTAAAATTGAAAATTACAAGTCTATTCTCTCACTCGAAATCGACTTGGGGCGAGTGAATGTTTTGATTGGGGAGAATGGTTGCGGAAAGACGAATATTTTGGAAGCGATTGCCTTGGGGAGTTTGGTAATTGACGACACAATGGTTGGAGATGGCTTTTTGCCTTGGAAAGGCATCAGATTGACTGATGCTGATTTAATGTTTTCAGGTTTTGGAAAGGCTAAAAAGGAGATGAATATTACTTTTTCAAACGAAACAGATACGTACCCACTCGATATTATTCATGTTTTTGACCCTGATCAATACTGGTTTCTTAAAAATACAAACTACACGAATACAGATAAGGAGAGAGACACTATATTGGCTGAAAGCAAAGAGGACTTTTTAATCGCGCTTGAAAAAGGAAGAAATTTTTATGTTAATAAAGTAAATAAGACGAATATCCCTAGATATCAACTTTATGCTCCCGAAAACACCTACCTCCGCCGCTTCGACGAAGAAGGTCAAATTCGACCACTAGGCATACGCGGCGAAGCATTGTTCAGTCACTTTGCCGACCTTGTTCGCAAAGAGCCAGAGGTGTTCAAAAAAATCAATGAGACCCTCCAACTCATTGACTGGTTCGAAGGCTTTGAAATCCCCAATGATTTGCTTTTCAATGAGCGGCGCATACAAATCAAGGATCGCTACTTAGAAGACGGCATCGCACACATTGACCAACGCAGCAGCAATGAGGGCTTTCTCTACTTGCTTTTTTATATTACTCTTTTTGTCAGCCCTCATACCCCCAAGTTCTTTGCTATTGACAATATTGACAATGCGCTGAATCCTCGGCTCTGCGCTAAACTTATTGGTGAATTAGTACGATTGGCAAAAGAAAATGACAAGCAAGTCATAGTTACTGCACATAGCCCCGGTCTACTTGATGGCCTCAACCTAAATGATCAGGAACAACGCCTATTCGTCATCTCTCGTAATAAACTCGGCCATACCAAAGCCCTCCGAATTGAGCAAAAACCATCTGCTAATGGCCACGAGTCCGTGAAACTGTCTGAGCAGTTTCTCCGGGGCTATATCGGTGGTCTACCCAACATTTGAAGACTATGCCTAATCCAACTTTCGGCCTTATTGCGGAAGGCCCAACCGACCATCGGGTTCTGAAGAACATCCTCGTCGGTCATTTCGATGACCCCGATCTAACGGTTCGCCCACTCCAACCCCTCCTTGACGCGACGGATGCTTTCCAACGACAAGGAGGATGGACGCAGGTGATAGCTTACTGCCAATCCTCGCTTTTCCAAGGTGCATTTGAGCAAAACGATTTCCTCGTAGTGCAAATTGATACGGATTGTTTGCATGAAAAACCTTTTGAACTGGACTTGAAGATCGCGCCTGAAAATCTTGTGAATCAAGTAGTTGAAAAGATAAAAAACCTGATAATAGATTCATTCGAGACTGGCTTTTGGGAAACCTACCAGCAGAAAATTCTTTTTGTAAACCAAGAGAATTAAGAAGTGCTGACGGAAAAAACCCATCGCTTGGAATTTTTATCCAATCCCTCGCTTCCGGTGTTTGATTAGTGGGTTGAAGCGTCTTGCAAAATTCCTTACTTTTCGCCCGCCTTTACCAGCCCATCCATGAAGATAAAACCACTCCGAGCCTGTTACCCGGATTTTGCGAAAATTGAATCCTCCGAAGTTTTTTGCGATGAAGCAAAAAACCTTTACCAGCAGTATGTAAAAGAAGGGCTTTATAAAAAAGTCCCCCAAGCCGCCTTTTTCATTTATCAAATCAAGTCAATCACAGGCGAGCACACGGGATTGGTGGCGCTCAACGAGGTAGAGGATTTTTTTGAGGGAAAAGTCAAAAAACACGAAGCCACGCTTGGCGCACGCGAAGAACATCAAAGGGATTTGTTCTTGCAATGGGAGGCCATCTTAAAACCTGTGTTGCTAACGTATCCTTCTGTTCCGAGCATCAGTACGTGGTTGAACGGGTTTGTGCATAAAAACAAGCCGCTGTTCGACACCAGATTTAAGAATGGAAAAGTGCTTCACCGTATATGGGCCGTGACGGATGAGCAAGATATTGCCGATTTGCAGGACCTTTTCACCAAGAATGTAAAGTCCACCTACATTGCCGACGGGCATCACCGCACCTCTACCATGGCGATGCTGCATGAGCAACGCGACCAGTTTCCAGCGTTTGATTTCGACCACCTCTTCTGTGCCTTTTTCGCAACCGACCAGCTGGACATTCTCGACTACAACCGAGCTGCGGAAATCCCAGAAGGAATGAGCGGTGCGCAGTTTATGGCACTCATTTCCAAAGTATTCGACATTGAATTATTGGAAGATGCTCGCCGCCCCTTGGACAAGCATGAAGTCGTGATGTGTCTCCGCCAAGAATGGTATTCACTACATTGGCGACCTGAATTGCTGCCTGGCCTGGATGAACAAAATGCCCTGCTTGATGCCTCGCTTTTGAACGAACGAGTACTGGGAAATATCCTTGGGATACACGATGTGCGCACTGATACCAGAGTGACTTATATTGATGGTAGCAAAGGCCTGAATGGCCTGCAAAAAGCTGCCAATAGTCGCCATAAAGTGGGTTTTGCACTCTTCCCGGTCCATTTTGCCGACATGATGTATCTGGCCGATGCGGGTGAGATTCTTCCGCCAAAAAGCACTTATTTCGAACCGCGATTGAAAAGCGGGATACTGGTGCAATTGCTGAAAAGGTGAGTTGGTGAATTGGGGATTTGGTTATTCGAGTGGCCAAGCTTGGCATTTCTCATCTCCACTTCGACAATACCAATATCAAGCTTGAGTGCCCCAAATAACCAATTCACCAAATAACCAAATCCCCAACTTACTCAAAAACCACTTTCCCCCCTACCACAGTCTTCAACACCTTCGCCTGCAATATTTCCTCCGGCGTACACCGCAAGAGGTCTTTAGATAGCACCACGATATCAGCCAATTTTCCCGGCGTGAGCGAGCCTTTTTCTTTTTCTTCAAAAGCCGCCCATGCATTCCATATCGTGTAGGAAAACAGGGCTTCTTCCCGGGTCATTTTTTGTTCCGGAAAAAAAGCCTCCCCCTGGCCCCCTCCATAAGGAAGGGGGGTGGTCGGCATTCTCGTCACGGAAGCATAAAGGCAGGGCAGCGGATCTACATCTTCTACGGGGGCATCCGTGCCGTTGGCTAAGTGCGCGCCGCTGTCGAGCAGGCTTCGCCAGGCATAGGCACCTGTACGGGCGCGTTCCGTACCGAGGCGTTTTACCACGAAGGGGGCATCGCTGGTGCAATGGATGGCCTGCATGGATGCGACAACGCCGAGCTGAGCGAAGCGCGGAATATCCTGTGGGTCAATGTGTTGGGAGTGCTCGATCCGCCAACGTCGCTCATTTTTTGCCCCCAGTTCACTTTCAACCACATTCAAAATCTCCCGGTTGGCCCGGTCGCCAATAGCGTGAACACAGAGTTGGAGGCCGTATTGGTGACAGGCTTTGGCCATATTCGCGATGGTATCTAGCGGCGTGGTGTTTTGCCCCACGAACCCTGGTTTGTCGTCGTATGGTGCAAGCAGCCAAGCACCGTATGAGCCAAGTGCCCCATCAAAGTAGCATTTGACTGCGCGGCAAGTAAAGTACTGATTTCCAAGCCCAATTTGCGGATAATCGGCCAGTTTCGGAATATCGTGGGCGGTAGGCTGACTGGCCATTACCCAGAGGCGTAGTGGGAGTTGACCCACTTCGGCCAAGCGGCGATATTGGGAAATTTCCCAAAAACTGCTGCCGGCATCTTGAAATGAGGTGATTCCTTTTGCGAGGCATTCAGCAGCAGCGAGTTTGGTGGATTTTTCAAAAGCCGCAGTTTTCTCGGCTTCTGAGCGAAGGTTGTTCCAGGTATTGAAAGGTTTTTCTATCAAACCCATTGCATTTTCTTCAAAAACCCCTGTGATTTTGCCGCGCGCATCTCGAACGATACGCCCACCTATGGGGTCAGAAGTTTCGTTGGAAATGCCTGCCAGCTCGATGGCTTTTGAATTGGCAACAAGCCCGTGACCACTGGCATGGTACAAGATTACTGGATTATTTGGCGAAACGGCGCTGAGATCGGTATTATATGGGTAACCGTTCACATTCGCTCCCGGAGATTCGGACCATTTTTCCTGGTGCCAGCCCCGACCTTCAATCCATTCGCCGGGTTTGGCAGACTTCGTTTTTTCGGCCACCAAGCCCGTTATCTCTGCCCAACTTTTGGTATTGATGAGATTGAGATTTTGAAGACTTGCCCCCAACCCATTGAAATGCCCGTGACCCTCAATAAACCCGGGCATCGCAAAAGCACCTTGCAAGTCAATGATTTGCGTCTCTTTCCCTGCCAATTTTTTGAGATCAGCATCATTCCCTACGGCCAAAATGCGATCGCCAACAATGGCAACAGCCGTGGCCTTAGGATTCAGAGAATCAGCGGTAAAAAAATTGCCGTTGATAAAGATGATATTGGGATATTGGGATATTGGGGTATTGGGTGATTGGGAGCAGGAGCTGACAAAAAGGTAAAAAAAGGAAAGGGTAAATAGATGCTTCATAGATGGGTAATTTAAACTGCGGAGTCGTAAGACCTTCGCAAGCCTGAATAGATGGGTAATTTCAATTCACTTCCGCCCAAAATCAGCCGGGATTTCACCCCAAGCCTCCGTCTCCCACTTCAGGATCGGGTTCGTGATTTTGTTTGCTGCCAGCCAGTTTTCGGCTCGTTGGATCATCTCGAAGATTTTGCCATTGCGATTGGTTGCTTCGAGCTTGGTGTTGCACTTTCCTTTTTTGACCCAAGCTTGGGCAGTTTTGGAGTCGGAATAAATCGGCATACCTGGTTTGTCCTGTTGCTTCAGCATGGCAAGTGCGTGCACGATGGCGAGAAATTCGCCGATGTTGTTGGTACCGTCTTTGAGCGGGCCTATGTGGAACAATTCGCGGCTATCTGCTGTCCAAACGCCCCGGTATTCCATGTCGCCGGGGTTTCCAGCGCAGGCTGCGTCTACTGCCACGCTTTCCCGAATAATGGCTGATTTGGAAAGCGTAGCGGCAGTTTTGGGCGGTCCATCGACCTTTTTTATAAACTTCCAGTAGTTGCTCTTGAAGGCTGCATCGGCTTCGGATCGGTGCTCGAAACTCTTGTATTTCGCCCCAGCCACGCCGTCCACTTGACGTTTGCACTCATCCCATGAAGCATATACCCCTGGCTTATGGCCTGCCCACACTACGTAGAATTTTTGCTTTGCCATGCGGTGGTGATTTGGTGATTTGGTGATTTGCATATACGCATCACCAAATCACCGATAAACAATCACAACTTTAAAAGATTCACGCTGTAATAAAGCGATGCACCCATAAACGAAACCTGTCCATTGCATAGAGTAGGGTTGTCATTGCAATCACGGGAATAAAGGTTGTCAATGTTGGATAAGCCGTATGTTGCCCGAACGCCTAGGATACCGCCGAGGTCCTTTTTACCAAAATTGAGTTTGTATTGAAACCCTAAGTTTAGGCCAAAATCGTTCTTTTTAAAGTCATTGTTGACCTTGAAAAGCTTATCTTGCTCTGCAGGTTCTTGTAAGCCATTACCAGTCAGGCCCACTAGCCGGGCATAATAAGGCCCTGCCATTATAGAAAGACGGCCGTCGCGACGGAAAGTGAGCTCGGGCATTATGGAGGCCATAAGCCAAATAGAATTATAAGTCAAGTCGCGTTTATAATCAACAAAGTAGGGCATCGTGTCTACATCAACGGAAAAAGCAGACTGAGCAGAAGCACGGCGACCCATTACGCTGATTTCCGCATTCATGCTTATGAATCCCCCGCGACCTTTAAATCGAGCTTGCATTCCAAACTCCCAGCCAGGTTTCCAACCGAATTTGGGGGGTGTGTCAAGCGGTATCAGGCTACCTGATCTACGAAGGTTGCTGGCGTTTATACCACCACGCACTCGAAATTCCACGGCTCCTGGGGTGAATTCTCGCTCGAACACAAACTCTTGTTTCACCTCCCGGCCATTGCGCTTGCCGATGGTTTCCACCTGCATTTCGCGGTTGCCTAGCAGTAGGTAGCGAATTGTTTGAGGGTCGTCGTGTTCAGGATTGCTGAAAACGAAAAAGCCCTCTTCGTCAATTTCGGTGAGGCGAAATGCAACAGGCTTGTTGCTGTTTTGATTGCGAGCAATTGCGATGTAGGTGATGGTGGTATCGCGCCACTCTATGCGCAAACGCTCGAGCAATACCGTGTCACCGTTTTCAGGCTTAATACGTATATTTTTCCCTGCCAGGGTTTGGTCATCTTCTTGCCACCAGATTTCAAGGCGGTCGCCTCGGTCGGTTGGCATAAACCAGGTTCCTTCCAGCCCACGACGCAATTCGCGGAAAGCGTCTTCAGGGTAGTCAATTTGGGCAGAAACAATTTTGGACAATAGTAAAAAGACAAAAAATGGCAGTAGTCGGCGAATTTGCATGGAGAAAAATTTTGCGCAAAAATCGGCAAAAAATATAGGCCGCGTAACATTTTCTTACGAAGCTCGAAAAGTGTTGGGCGGCCTATAAAATGGCGGTGTCTCAAAAGTGAATCAATTGTCGTCTCTGTCAAATTTTGTTTGGTAGCTTTTTCAAAGAATCGCTCTACTCCGGCGGAGTTCTTCTTTCACATTCGGTTTCAGGCGCTCTGCGGCTTGTACCAACATATCTTCGTCCTGCATCACATTGCCGCGCCTATCCAGCACATAATCCCAACCGTCCTGAATCTTTTTTTCATCTATGTAGGACCGCTCCTGTACGCGTTCGGGACAGATGTCAATATCGCGGACGTTGTAAACAGCCTTGTAATCATAGTGTAAGCCGTGTTTTTCTTCAAAAGAAAATTCCCGCCATTCGCTGTCCAACCCCCTTTTATCAAATGCCAGCAGCCTTTTCGCGGCTCTGGCGCTCCATGGCGGCAATTTCCACAAACTGGAACTGGGCCCGATAGCTGTTTTTGGCCACCAGCGGGGTGAGCGGTGCCACTTTGTTTTGACGGCTGCGAATGTCCAGATGGATTTTGTGTACGCGCTCCCAGCGTTCTGGGCGGTTCTCGGCCTTGAGTTGTTCGATCGTAGCCAATGTCGCGGGCTTGGGCTTTTCGGAAGGCAAGTTCCAAGCCTTGCACATACTCCAGTTTCTTTTTTGATTTGCCTTTTAATTTGCGGACACAAAGGTCAATTGCGCTGTCATAGTCACCGCTTTCAACATACTTTTGAGCGGTGTGGCAAGCAGTCAGCAAAAATGCCAACAAAAAAAGTGGGGCGAGGATTCGGACCGTGGTGTTCATAATCTTTCGTTTTTGACTGTTTTCTAAACCTTGCATCAAGGTGCAGGAGTCCGCATATCCAGTTCACTTAAAACCTGTTATGGCTTTCGGAATATTTGTTAAATTCTCAAATGGTTGTCGAACAAGTTTGAATAAACCTTAAATTTTGATGGAAAAAATCACCGAATCTTCTTCCAAGTACCGCCATTTGGAAAAAATGAGCGTACGGGACTTGCTCGTCAACATAAACGCTGAAGACCAGACTGTGCCGTTGGCAGTTGAAAAAGCCATCCCACAAATTGAAGCATTGGTGCACTCCATCGTGCCCAAAATGCGAGAGGGGGGAAGGCTGTTTTACATTGGCGCGGGCACCAGCGGCAGGCTCGGTGTGGTAGACGCTTCTGAAATCCCGCCCACGTTTGGCGCTCCGCCGGAATGGGTAATCGGCATCATTGCAGGTGGTGACCGTGCCATCCGCCACCCCGTGGAAAACGCCGAAGACAGCGAAACACAAGCCTGGTCTGACCTGAACGTCTGGCAATTGGATTCGCTTGACACAGTAATCGGGATCGCAGCATCGGGTATCACGCCTTATGTGGTACATGGTCTCCGTATTTGCCGCGAGCGGGGCATCGCCACCGGGTGCATTACCTGCAATCCCGGTGCGCCCTTGTTGGCCGAGGCAGATTTTCCGATCCTTGCGGTAGTTGGGCCAGAATTCCTGACCGGAAGCAGCCGTATGAAAGCCGGCACGGCGCAAAAGCTGATTTTGAATATGATTTCCACCGCCGTTATGATTCAACTCGGACGAGTGCAAGACAACAAAATGGTAGATATGCAACTGAGCAACAACAAGTTGGTGGACCGTGGCGCGAAAATGGTGATGCAGGCTACCGGGCTGGAATACGAGGCCGCGAAACAATTGTTGTTGCGATTTGGGAGTGTGCGGGGCGCTTTGAGGGCGTATGGGGGAGCCTAACTTTTAAAGTCCAGCAAAACCCGCTTCACCTCCTCCTGAAATGCCTGTTCGTCGTCATCGCAGAATTCGACCGCTACGGGCAGCACAAAAACAGGCAGTTCATTTTTCCAGAAAAAATCCTGATGCAATTCGAGCCGCATCGCATCTTTTTCAGTCGTGAGGATAATTTTATTGCGCCCTGGCAAACGCTCAAATCGGCGCACCATATCCAAGAGTTCGTCTTCTTTAAAAAAGTGGTGATCTTCAAATTCGAGTGTTTGCGCGGATTTTACAGAAACGGCCAAGTGCTTCAACAGGTAGTCGGTATTGGCAATGGCGCTTACAAGCAGCACATCGGTATTCAGGTCCAGCGGGCGGAGCAGATCAGGGCGGAGTAGATCGTAGGGTATCCCGTATCGGTAACGGGAAAAGAAAACGTGTTGACGAGGGAAAGGGTCAATTTCCTGCACCAATTTCTGTCGCTGCAACACGGAGAAATCTGGCGGGCATTTGGTCACGATGATAATATCGGCGCGGCGGTAATTGTAACGACCTTCCCGCAACCGCCCCGAAGGCAGCAGCCAATCGCGGGTGAAAGGGTGCGCAAATTCGGTGAGGAGGATGTTCAGTACTGGCGTGACGGCCAAATGTTGAAAGGCGTCGTCGAGCAAGACGCATTGGATTTCGGGATTTCTTTTTACCAATTCGGGCACGCCCAGGGCCCGACTTTCGCTCACGCAGATCGGAACATTGGGAAATTTTCGTTTGAACTGTAACGGCTCATCGCCAACCATTTCTGCGGTGTCAATCGTTGTCACTGGACGGTATCCGGAGGTGTTACGGCCATAACCGCGACTCAGTACCCCTACTTCCAGAAAATCGTCGAGCCATCGGATCAGGTATTCGATATGGGGCGATTTTCCTGCGCCTCCCATCGAAAGGTTGCCCACCGAAATAACGGGCAAGTCGAACCGAACACTCCGCAAAATGCCCACACGATACATAAGGTTGCGAAACCCCACACCAAGCCCATATAGCAGGGCTAAGGGTAAAAGTAAAATTCGGATGACGATATCTTCGGACATGGTGTTGTTTGTTCGAGTATTGGGTGATTAGGTTATTTGAGTATTTGGTTATTCGAGCAACCAAGCTTGACCAAAAAAAATCCCCAAATCCCCAACATCCCCAAATCCACACAAAAAACAAAATCCCGGAATCTTGCGATCTCCGGGATTTCTGGTGGTATCTCCCGGAATCGAACCGGGGACACATGGATTTTCAGTCCATTGCTCTACCAGCTGAGCTAAGACACCGAACCTGCTGAAAAGCGGACGCAAAGATACGCGCACTTTTATCAAATGGGAAAACAGGGTTTGAATTTTTTTCAAAAATCATTCGTGTAACTTTGCGCCATGTTTCATCAGAAGTTTTTTGTGCTGGTATTAATGGGCTTTTGTGCGGCAGCGCAAGGGCAAAATGCTGCCAATCCATTTGAACTACTGCATCGCCTGCCAAAAGAAGTGCTTGCCGCCAATGGAATTTCCCTCCCACCAGCCAACCCTTTTGATGTGGTACCACACCGTGCCCCCGTCGCAACAGAATCATTGGCCGAAAACAAGACAGAAACTTTCAAGCCCTTTTCGGTGCTGCCCCGCGGCGGTGGGCTTTCAGGGAGTATAATGGCTGTTCTTTTGCTGACCGCCTTTGCTTTTCTTACCTTTTCTGTGGCTTCCAACCGAAATGCCGTTGGCAAAGCATGGGCGGGCTTTCTGCACGACAACGGGTTTTCGGTAGCACAGCGCGAGGCTTCTGGTTTTGTGGGCACGACCCCTTACTATCTGCTTTATGTCAATTTCCTGTTCAACGCAGGCATTTTTGTATTTCTAGTTACCCGTGTTTTTCAGAAAGAGGATTTCAACAACATTTGGTTTTTGCTCATTTGTTTGGGCGGTGCTGTAGTTGCTTTCCTTTCCAAACATTTGATGCTTGGAATCGTACGCGCACTATTTCCACTTGATGCAGAAGTCCGTAAGTACAATTTTTTGATCATCATCTTCAACTGCGTGTTGGGCTTGTTTCTCGTTCCGTTCAATCTTTTTATCGCTTTTTCAGCTGAAACTGGCGGCCAGCAGCTGCTTCTGGTGTCCTGGATGCTGGGTTTGGTGGCCATTTTTTATGCATACCGTAGCCTGCGGGCAAGCGCGATTGGCCTTAAATTTTTATCGCAAAGCCCATTTCACTTTTTGTTGTACTTTTGCACCGTCGAAATTGCCCCGATATTGCTTTTGGTGAAACTCGCACTGATGCAGACAGCGTAAAAGTGGAAGTTTTTAACCGAACTTTTTCTTTGCTAAATGCATTTTGGGCTGAGCATTTCAATCTCACAAACTGTTCAAATTTACACAAATTACACACAAAACGCACTCCCGAATGTCTGCAACTGCTAGTGCTGCACCTGTTCAGGATTCTACCCCCCACAAAGTCCAAAACATCCTCGTTTCGCAAGGCCAACCCGCCGTGCGAACTGCTTACGACGAAATCGAAAAGCGCTTTGGTGTTCACATTGACTTTGTACCTTTTGTGACGGTAGAGGGCCTGACAGAAAAGGAGTATCGCAAAAACCGCGTGTACCCTAATGATTACACAGCAATTCTTTTCACCAGTAAAAATGCCGTAGATCACTTCTTCCGACTTTGCGCCGAAATGCGCATCAAAATGTCGGACGAAACAAAGTACTTCTGCGCAACAGAGGCTATTGCCAATTACCTCCAGAAATTTATCAACTTCCGCAAGCGAAAGGTTTTCAACGGCACTAAGTCTGTCCTTGACCTGAAATCGTACATCCTTCGCAACAAAGAAGAAAAGTTTTATCTCCCTTGTGGCGACCAGGGTAACCCTGATGTGACGCGCTTTTTCAGGGATATGAAAGTGCCCATTCAGGAAGCAGTGATGTACCGTACCGTAAATAACGATCTTTCTACCCTGAAAGACATCAAGTACGACATTATCGCGTTCTTTTCCGCCAACGAGATCAAGTCTATGTTCGAGCAATTCCCTGATTTCAAACAGGAAGACCGCCGAATATGCGTCTTTGGCTCGGCGGCTTTGAAAGCCGTGACAGACCGTGGGATGAAAGTGAGCATTCAGGCCGGAACGCCCGAAGCGCCTTCTATTGCGGTGGCTTTGGAGAATTATTTGAAGGTAGCGAATAAGAACTGATCTTCAACGAATTTCTGGATATGTAAAGAGGCCGATTCCGTGTTTGCGGAATCGGCCTCTTTTTTGGGATAAAAATTAAAGCCTTTGAAAGCCAAAGGCCGTCAATACTCGTCCTCGTTGAAGAAGAAGTCGTCGTGGCGCGGATAGTCCGGCCAAATATCTTCTATGCCCTCGTAAAGCTCGCCATCTTCTTCGAGTTCTTCCAGGTTTTCGATGACCTCAGCCGGAGAGCCGGAGCGAATGGCGTAGTCAATCAGTTCGTCTTTAGAGGCTGGCCACGGAGCCTCTTCCAGATAGGAGGCCAGTTCAAGTGTCCAATACATAGGTGGTTCTTTTGTTTTAAAAATTTGGATAGTAGGATATTGAGATATTTTTATGACCCGTGTCCGGTTTAAAATATCTCAATATCTAAATTTCTGATTATCAAAGAATCAGCATTGCGTCGCCGTAACTGAAAAAGCGGTATTTTTCTTTTACAGCCTGATGGTAGGCTTCCATCACCAGGTCAAAACCACCAAAAGCCGAAACCATGATAAGTAGGCTGGATTTTGGAAGATGGAAATTGGTGACCATACAATTGGCGATGCTAAATTCGTAGGGTGGATAAATGAACTTGTTGGTCCATCCTTCCACTTGTTTAAGCAGACGCTCGGCGCTCACAGAGGTTTCGATAGAGCGCATCGTGGTGGTACCAACGGCGCACACTTTCTTATCGGCCAAGAGGCTTTTGTTGACGGTTTCGGCTGCTGCCTGAGTGATTTTGAAGTACTCGGCTTCCATTTTGTGCTTTGACAAATCTTCCACATCAATGGTGCGGAAAGTGCCCAAGCCGATATGCAAAGTAAGTTCAGCAAAATTCACTCCTTTGAGCTCGAGGCGTTTCATCAGTTCGCGGCTGAAGTGAAGTCCTGCCGTGGGGGCGGCTACTGCACCCATCTCTTTGGCGTAGATGGTCTGATACCGTTCGCGGTCAATGGCTTCCGGCTCCCGCTCAATGTATTTTGGCAGGGGAGTATTGCCAAGTTTAATGATTTCGTCAATGAAATCCTGATCGGAGCCATCAAAAAGAAAACGGATGGTACGTCCGCGCGAAGTGGTGTTGTCCACTACCTCCGCCACAAGCGCATCGTTGCCGTGTTCGTCTTCAAAATACAGCTTGTTGCCTACGCGGATTTTGCGGGCAGGGTCAACCAGCACATCCCAAAGGCGTGCGTCGTGGTTGAGTTCGCGGAGCAGAAACACTTCGATTTTAGCGCCGGTTTTTTCTTTTTGCCCAAAAAGCCTTGCCGGGAAAACTTTTGTGTTGTTGAAAATCATAGTATCCCCGTCACCGAAATAGCCGAGGATATCTTTGAAAATCTTGTGTTCGATTTTTCCCGTTTTGCGATGCAACACCATAAGGCGGCTTTGATCGCGCTCTTCTGCAGGATATTGGGCCACCAATTCGGCGGGAAGATCAAAATTGAACTGGGATAGTTTGGTACGCATAGTTTATTTGTCAGGCACTTTGGGCAAATTCAGTTTTCGTAAAACCCTTTGTTGGCTGTTTTGATTTTGGAAAAACTGGTATTTTCAATAAAATAAAGGGCTTATTAAGTGAATTTCCATGTTTGAAAAAATTTTCTCCAGCCAAAAACGGCTGCAAAAGTAAAATTTCCAGACAAACAAGAGGGTTTTACAAAATTTTTCCGAACGAAACAGGAAAAGCGGTGGAGCAGGGAACTCTAAAAATGGACAATTCCACACACTTGCACCCCTTTTAGGCTACTGATAAACCCTTCTCGGATTTTTTACGCTCGAAATCTTTGAGATAGACTTTACGCAAGCGGATGCTTTTAGGCGTCAATTCCACATATTCGTCTTCTTGAATGTATTCGAGTGCTTCTTCAAGGGTAAAACGTTGGGCAGGCGGCAAAGAAGTTTTATCGTCAGCGCCTGAAGCGCGATGGTTGGTGAGTTTTTTAGCTTTGGTCACATTGATGACCAAATCCATCGGGCGGTTGTTTTCGCCAATAACCTGGCCTTCGTACACCTCTTCACCCGGTTCGATAAAGAAGGTGCCACGGTCTTGCAAATTGTCGAGAGAATAAGCAAAAGCGTTTCCTGTTTCCATGGAGATCAGCGAGCCGTTTTGGCGACCGCCGATGTCGCCGCGCCAAGGTTCATAGCCTTTAAAGCGGTGTGTCATGATCGCCTCACCCTGGGTAGCTGTAAGGATGTTGGAGCGGAGGCCGATGATGCCTCTTGCTGGGATCTCGAAGCGCAAAAAGAAGCGGTCGCCTTTGGGTTCCATACTGGTCATTACACCCTTGCGGCGTGTCACGAATTCAATGCACTTGCCGCTGGTTGATTCTGGCACGTCAATGGTGAGTTCTTCAATTGGCTCGCACTTCTGGCCGTTGATCGTTTTCACGATTACACGCGGTTGGCCAATTTGAAGTTCGTAGCCTTCACGACGCATGGTCTCGATCAGGATGGAAAGGTGCAACACGCCACGACCGAACACCATAAAGGAGTCGGCAGAGTTGGTGTCTTCCATGCGCATTGCCAAATTCTTTTCGAGTTCTTTTTCCAAACGTTCGCGCACATGGCGGCTGGTTACAAACTTGCCTTCCTGACCAAAAAACGGCGAATCGTTGATGGTGAAAATCATGGACATTGTCGGCTCATCAATCGAGATGGGCGCGAGCGCTTCTGGATTGTCATAGTCTGCAATGGTATCGCCAATCTCAAAACCGTCTACACCAACCACTGCACAAATATCACCCGGCTCTACTTCTTTTACCTCTTTCTTGGCAAGACCGTCAAATACAAACAATTGCTTGATGCGGTGCTTCAACATCTTGCCATCTTTTTTACACAGCGTAACTGGCTGGTTTGCCACAAGTTTGCCGCGCAACAGGCGACCCACAGCGATACGCCCGATGAAGGTTGAAAAGTCCAGGGAAGTCACCAACATTTGGGTGTTTCCCTCTGCAACTTGTGGTTCAGGGATATATTTTACAATGTCTTCGAGCAGGGTAATAATATCGGTGGCAGGGTTTTTCCAGTCGTGTGCCATCCAGCTTTGTTTGGCGGAGCCGAAAACAACGGGAAAATCAAGTTGCTCCTCGGTAGCGCCCAAAGAGTGCATAAGGTCAAACACCTGTTCGTGTGCCCAGTCGGGGTTGCAGTTTGGCTTGTCTACCTTATTAATAACTACGATGGGTTTTTTGCCCATCTCCAAAGCCTTCTGCAAAACGAAACGGGTTTGGGGCATAGGGCCTTCGAAAGCGTCCACCAGGAGGAGCACACCATCGGCCATGTTGAGTACGCGCTCTACCTCTCCACCAAAGTCGGCGTGACCTGGCGTGTCAATTACGTTGATTTTTGTCCCTCTAAAGTTGATTGAAACGTTTTTGGAAAGGATGGTGATGCCACGCTCCCGCTCCAAATCGTTGTTGTCAAGCATAAGGTCGCCAGTCATCTCGTGCTCCTTGAATATCTGAGAAGCGAGGATCATTTTGTCCACAAGAGTGGTTTTGCCGTGGTCTACGTGGGCGATGATTGCGACGTTGCGGATGTTCTTCATGGAAAACTAATTGGTGAGCGATGGCGATTTGAATATCGAGGTTTTTAAAAATGATGTTTGGGAGTTGGCTATATTTTGGCTCGAACAAAAAATTTTTATCGAAAAATTACCAAATTGACCAAATTTTTAAGAAAAAATGGCTTTCGCCCAAACGGGTCGCAAAAGTAGGCTTTTATCTCGCACAAAAAAAAGCACTTGCCGACAAGTATTTGTTAATAATAGGCGAAGCGCGGGCAATGTTTGGGAAATTCGAAATGTTGAAGCCTGTTACAGAATTAAATTTTTGGTGCTGCCGGGTGTTCGATTTTTCGGAACCTGAACTTTTCAAGTCATCCCATCCACATTGATTTATTATAACCAGATTTGGCAACCATAAGTTTTAAACCACGTTTGATGCCTCAAATTCAAAGATATATGCTTCTCCTTTTTTTGTTTTTTCCTTCGTTTTTTGAACCTGAGCTGTGGGTCGAATTTAGCAATATCCGCGAGGCAAAGGGCCGTTTGTATGTGGCCGTTTATAACCGTTCAGATGCTTTTTTGAAAGTTGACAAGGTTTTCAGCAAAAAAATCACGCCGATCACCCAAACAGGCCCGATGAAATTATCGCTGGGCAATTTGCCTCCTGGCAAATACGCGCTAAGCTGTTTCCATGACCTGAATGGCAATGGTCAGTTGGACACTAATTGGGCGGGCATCCCAAACGAGCCGTATGGTTTTTCCAATAATGCTCGGCCACGTTTTAGGGCACCGAAATGGGCGGAAGCGGCTTTTGATCTGTATCAATCTGGGATGACTATTTCGGTACGTTTGGAGAAGTGGTAAAGTAAAATGTGGTCAATGTTCAAAAACCTGTGCCAATGCTCGGTCGCACAGATTTTTCAACATTAAACATTATTTCAACATCGGTTTCAGCACCTTCCAAACAGTTTCTGCCACAATTTTTTGTCCCTCTGAATTAGGGTGTATGCCATCTGGCAAATTGAGATCGGGCACGCCGCCTACGTTCTCCAGCAGAAACGGGATCAGCACAGCGTTGTTGCGCTTCGCCAAAGCGGGGTACATATCTCGGAAAGCATCGGTGTACACAGCTCCGAGGTTGGGTGGGGCGAGCATACCTGCTACCACTAATTTGCAAGCAGGGTATTTGGCCTTCACCTTGTCGAGCATTGCTTGCAGATTCTTTTTTGACTCCGTGATAGGCAGACCGCGCAACATATCGTTGGCGCCCAATTCTAACACAAAAATATCAACGTGTTGTTGCAACACCCATTCAATACGATTGACGCCATCAGCGGTCGTCTCGCCGCTTAAACCTGCATTCACACAGGTATAAGGCAGGCCGAGCGAGTCAATTTTCAACTGAATCAATGCTGTAAAGCCCTGTTCAGGGGATAACTGGTAAGCTGCCGTAAGGCTGTTGCCGAAAAAGACAATGTTCTTTTTTTCAAGGGGCGCTGCTTGGCCTGGGCTTTGAATGGCCGCATTGGGGGCATTTTTAGGCGCGTCTGATTGGCAGGCAAAAAGGCCAAGCGCGAGCAGACTTAGTGCAATTATTCCTTTCATTTTCATATTGTCACGATCAAAAAACGGTGAAACAACGCGCGGGCAAGAGGGTTTCTTTCCAGAAGATATTTTGTGAATTTATACATTTACGTCGAACATAACACCCTCTTTCCTATGTATGAACTAACCAAAACCCCATTCGGCAAAAATACGTGCTATGAATTGCGCAACCCCTTGACAGGCAACGGTTTTAGCATAGTGCCCGCCGTGGGCGCAAATGTGCTGGATATTCAGTTTGCGAACCAAAGCATTTTAGACGGATATGCTACCCCACAAGAATTGGAGGCAGGTAAATGGGGCAAAAGCAGCATCCTGTTTCCGTTTCCCAATCGCTTGGACGAGGGTAAGTACAGATGGCTGGGCAAAGAATATCAATTTCCCCTCAACAATGCTGCCACGGGGAATGCGATACATGGTTTTGTGCGAGCGGAAGCATTTGAAGTGGAGTATGTTTTTCTGGCAAAAAACTTTGCGAGCATACGGTGTTTCTTCGATTATTTGGGCGATCGGCCCTATTATCCATTCCCTTTTTCACTCGAAATTGAGTTTTCCATACACGATACGGGCAAATTCGAAGTGCAGGTAGAAGTTGAAAATTTGCATCACTCCCTGATTCCTTTCGGCTTTGGCTGGCACCCCTATTTTCGGCTCATGGAAGGGGCGAATGGTCATGGGCTTCGGATACCACCTTGCGAAAAAATAACCATTAACAAGCGAATGATCCCAACGGGCGGGCGGGCGCAGTTCAAGGATTTCCAAAAACTCAGCTTTATCGAAGACACTATTTTGGACAACTGTTTCCAAAGCTCCAAAACCAGGGGGAGCTACCCGTTGATGCTCGAAGGAAATGGCCGGTATCTTACGATGAAAGCACCCATTGCTCAATTTCCATTCTTCCAGGTATTTACTCCGCCTCACCGCGAAAGCGTCGCGCTGGAGCCGATGAGCTGCAATGTGGATGCGTTCAACAACAAACAAGGCTTGGTGAGTCTTGCGCCGGACAAAAAATGGGGGGGCAAGATCAGTTTCGAGTATCATACGGCATGAGGGGAACACGGATTGCACGGATTAGACACTGACGGCAGAATGGGAACACGGATTGCACAGATTAGACACGGATTTGCACGGATAAATGGTTATTTGAAAAATCCGTGCAAATCCGTGTCTAATCTGCGTCATCCGTGTTCCTCCCCTATCCATACGTCTTTCCCAATTCATGCGTTTTGATTCCAAACAATCTTATTGCATGAACAGCTACCCTTACTTTCTTGGTCTGCTTTTTATTTATGCCGCCTATTCTTCCAAGGCTCAAAATCTCCTCCGAAATGCAGGTTTCGAGGAGCATGGCGACCAAAAATGTCTGGGATGCAATACTTTATATGGGCAATATCCTGGCCTGGTGTATCATTGGGATAATAGCCGTTGGGGCTGTCAACTACTTGATAAAGACTATAAGCGCTCTTCAGACGACAATAAATGGAAGGGCAATCCATTTGACAAGATGATGCCAAAAGAGAGGAAGGCAATGAAAAATCAAAAGTGAAATATAAAACCCGCCTTACCGCTTCCGCTCTGTCACAAACACCAACAAATCCCTCAACGACTGCCGCGCCGGGCTTTCAGGCGCAGCATCCAGCAAGTCAAACGCCTCCTGCCGATAGCGGTACATGGCTTCGCGGGCATAATCCAGGCCGCCGCTTTGGCGCACGAATTGGATCACCTCGTCCACTTTTTCGGGTTTGTGGCTCTCGTTTTTGACGATATTGATGATCCGGCGGCGTTCGCTGCGCTCAGCTTGGTTGAGGGCATAAATGAGCGGCAGGGTCATTTTTTTTTCTTTGATGTCAATGCCGAGGGGTTTGCCCACATCGTCGTCACCAAAGTCAAAAAGGTCGTCGCGGATTTGGAATGCCATGCCCGTTTTTTCTCCGAAAAGCCACATGCGCTGGCGGATTTCGTCGTTCCCTGGGGCCGTACTTACCGCTCCAGCACAACAAGCCGCTGCGATAAGCGAGGCCGTTTTTTGTCGAATAATTTCAAAATAAACTTCCTCTTTGATGTCTAATCGGCGGGCTTTTTCCATTTGCATGAGTTCGCCTTCGGCCATTTCTTTTACCGCTCTGCTCACTAGTTCCAACATTACAAACTGTTGGTTTTTAACGGATAACATCAAACCTTGTGACAGTAAGAAATCACCAACGAGCACGGCTATTTTGTTTTTCCAAAGGGCGTTGATGGAAAAAAAGCCCCGGCGCTCGTTCGCATCGTCCACCACATCGTCGTGCACAAGCGTAGCCGTATGCAGGAGTTCCACCATCGAAGCTGCCGTGTAGCTTGGCTCGATGATCGGTCCAAAGAGTCGCGCGCTGAGCAGCACGAGCATGGGCCGTACTTGCTTGCCCTTGCGTTGCACGATATACCAGGTGATTTTATCCAATAAAGGGACTTTGCTTCGCATAGCATCGCGGAAGCGCAGCTCGAATGTGTCGAGCTCGGCAGCGATTGGATGTTTGATTGTGTCTAAAGACATGGTGAGGGGCAAACCTAAGAAAACCTCAAGGGCAAGGGAAGAAAAATCGAGATTGGAACACTCGTTTAAGTGTAAAGTTGGGGAAAAGCGAGGTTTTGGAGCCGCTAATTGAAACGATGCGGCGTTTACCGTTTCCAAATGGAAAACATATTGGCTATTTGGAACAGTCCGTGCTCAAAAATTCACTCATTTGTCCCTCGACTACGAATACTTATCTAAAAAAATTTACGGCTGAATGGTTCTCTTCGTTCCTTTGTAGCAGAAAACTTGTCATTCTCTGGCATAAAACATTTCCAAATCAATTTAACAACAATGAAAAAAACGCTCTTTTTTGCAGCATTCCTCCTCTTTTTCACGGGATTTGCACAAGCTCAAAACGTAGAAGAAATCGTAGCCAAACACATTGCCGCAATCGGCGGCGACAAATGGGCTGGCGTCGAAGCAATGAAATCCGAAGCCAAAATCGCCGCCGACGGCGCTCCTGGAATGTCTATTATGATGACCATGCTGGCTGTACGCGACAAATCGCTACGTATGGATGTATCGGTAATGGGCATGACTCAAACCACGGTCATACACGGCGACGGAGGCTGGTCTACCAACCCCTTCGCGAATAAAATGGATCCAGAGCCTATTACATCTGACCAGGTAAAGGCTATGAAAGACATGACGGATGTGGACGGTTCGCTCGTCGGGTACAAAGCAAAAGGTTACACCATCGAGTATGTAGGCATGGAAGATGTGGACGGAACTGAGGCCATTAAAATCAAAATCAACAAAGGAGAAAAGCGCTCTGAGTACTCTTTCTTTGATCCCGCTACCTACTACGAAATCAAGAACATCCGCGTAGAAGAAGTGGACGGAAAAGAATCCGAAACGGCAACACTCTATTCTAATTTTAAAACTCAGGATGGCTTGGTTTTTCCTTTCACCATCCAACAGGCTGACCCTATGATGGGTGGTTCGACTGTTACCATAACCTCTATTATGGTGAACCCTATGATAGACACGAAGCTTTTTAATATGCCAACAAAATAAGTTTTAGCACGCACAAATAATTTAAACCGCAGGAAGGCGGGGACGCAGAAAAGATTCTTTAGAGAATTATTTATCAGCTTCCCCGCTATTCTGCGGTTTTTTCATGCAAATTCAAGTCGTTAAAAATGAAACAATTACTTCACTTTTTATCCGCCAAAGTTTTTTCACGCGCCATAGTTTTTTCAGCGGTATGGGCGGCGGCGAGTTTTCTTCCAATCAAAGCAAATGCGCAAACCAAACTTACATCTTCCACTTTTGGCGCGGTAGAAGCACGGAGCATTGGGCCTGCCGTTATGGGTGGGCGCATTACTGCGATAGAGGGTGTAAACAACAGCCCAAAAACAATATACGTTGGCACGGCGGGCGGTGGCGTTTGGAAATCCACCACGGCAGGGTTCACTTTCGAGCCTGTTTTTGAAAAATACCCGCAGAGCATCGGCTGCCTCGCCGTTGATCAAAACAAGCCTGAAACCGTGTGGGTCGGAACGGGCGAGAGCAATATGCGCAACAGCGTCGCCATTGGCCTTGGCCTCTACAAAACCACCGACGCTGGCCGAAACTGGACCCGTGTGGGCCTCGAAAATTCAGAGCACATTTCCAAAATAATTCTCCATCCCACCGATGCCAACACACTCTATGTAGCCGTGCCTGGCAAACTTTGGAGCGACAGCCCCGACCGTGGCCTTTACAAAACCACCGACGGTGGGAAGACTTGGGAAAAGATTCTTTACACCGACGAAAAAACGGGTTGCGCTGACATCATCATGGACCCTGGAAACCCCGATGTTTTGCTTGCCTCCATGTGGCAATTCCGCAGAAGCCCATACTCCTTTATTTCCGGCGGCCCCGGCAGCGCCCTTTACAAAAGCACGGATGGCGGCAAAAATTGGCGCAAAATCACCAACGGACTCCCCACGGGCGAGTTTGGACGCATCGCCATTGCGCTCGCACCCAGCGCTCCCGATAATATGCTGGCCATAGTGGAAAGCGAAAAAACCAGCCTGCTTATTTCTGCTGATGGCGGCGAATCCTGGAAATACCAAAGTGCAAATACCAACGTGACGGCTCGCCCTTTCTATTTCAGCACCTTGGTGGTGGACCCCAAAGACCCCAAGCGCGTATACCGTCCAGCCTTTTCGTTTTCTACGAGTGTAGATGGCGGTCATTCTTTCAGCGATGCCTCCAATGCTGGTGGTTGGGTTCACTCGGATCATCATGCGCTTTGGATCAACCCCAACAGCACCAATCAAATGTACCTCGGCACAGATGGCGGCGTGTATATGAGCCTGGATCAAGGGGTAACCTGGACACACCTCAACACCTTGCCGGTGTCGCAGTTTTATCATGTTCAAATTGACGATCAAACGCCTTACAACGTCTATGGTGGATTGCAGGACAATGGTTCCTGGCGTGGACCTTCTCAAAGCAAAGGCGGAATAGAAAATCGAGACTGGGAAAGCGTCGGCGGTGGAGATGGTTTTTGGGTACAGCCAGATGCCTCAGATCCCAATATCATTTTCTGTGAAAGCCAAGGCGGGGAAGTGACCAAAAACAACCTCCGCACCAACCAGTCGCAATTTATTAAACCTCAAGCTCAAAAAGATGAAGAACAGCATCGCTGGAACTGGAACACCCCGCTCGTGAAAGGCTCTGTAAACCCCAGCACCCTCTACATCGGCGCACAGTTCCTTTTCAAAACCAATGATCGTGGACACAGTTGGCAGCGTATTTCACCCGATTTGACCACCAATAACAAGGAAAAACAACGTCAAGCCGAAAGCGGCGGCGTGACGGTGGACAATACTTCCGCCGAAAACCATTGCACCATCTTCACCATCGGCCCCTCAGCCCTCGATGAAAACTTGATTTTTATAGGCACGGACGACGGCAACATTCAAGTGACCCGCGACGGCGGAAAAAACTGGGAACTCATTTCAAAAAATATTCCCGACGTGCCGGCAGGCACCTGGGTGAGCCGCGTGACGCCCAGCCGTTTTGACCGAAATGTGGTGTATGCAACATTTGACAACCACGCTTACGGAGATATGAAAACATACGCAGCAAAGTCTTCCGACAGCGGCAAAACCTGGGTGAATATCAGCATGGACAAAGTGCTGCAGGGTTACGCCCACGTCATTGTGGAGGACATCGAAAATCGCGAATTGCTTTTCCTTGGAACGGAGTTCGGGCTGTACATCAGCACAGATGGAGGACAAAGTTGGGTGCTTTACAAGTCCAGATTGCCCGAATATGTGGCTGTGCGCGACATTGTGATTCAAGCAAAAACAAATGATTTGGTGCTGGGCACACACGGACGTGGCATTTTTATTATAGACGATATTTCGCCACTTCGCCAACTAAAGGCAGATGTTTTGCAAAAGGACGCGGCTTTGTTGCCTACCCGCCCCACCGCTGTATCAAGTGGGCACTACGGCTCCTCTTTCCCTAGTACTGATTCCTATGGCGGACCCAATGCGCCAGAAATTGCCACCGTTCAGTATTACCTGAAGGAGCGCCTCAATACGGGCGACGTGACCGTGGAAATCATTGATGCTTCCGGCAAAGTAATTGCCTCTATGCCTGGCACCAAACGAAAGGGAATCAATTTCGTGCGCTGGGACATGCGTTTGGCACCGCCCAAAGCGGCCAAGGGTGTTTTGGTACAGGGAGAATTTGGTGTGTACGCGGGCTTTATTGGTCGTTTGGCCATGCCTGGCGATTACAAAGTGCGAATCAAAGCAGGGGATTTCAGCGATGAGGGTATCCTGAAACTTGTACCTGACCCGCTACAACCCGAACTGGATTATGCCAAAAAACGGGCAATCTCGGACGGGCTTTTTGAAATGGTTGAAAACCTCAGCTTGTTAGAGGCTCAGGTACGCAACCTGAAGGACAGTACGGATCAACGGATTGCATTGGTTAAAGACAAGAAATTGAATGCCGATCTGAGCAAACTCAGCACCAATCTCGATGCTTTCCGTAAAACCTTGACCGAAACCATCGAATCAAAAGGCATAACTGGAGAGCAACAATTGCGCGCCCGAATTGGCAGACTCTATGTGTACACCGAGTTTTCCGACAATATGCCTTCCCAATCCATAACAGACGGCGCGAATGTCATGCGCGAAGAGCTCCAGCAGGCCCAGGCGAAGGCAGATGGGCTTTTCAAAAAAGACCTGGCAGCGATCAATACGGCACTGGCTAAAGCAAAACTTAGCCCGTTAATAGTGATTGATAAAAGTACATGGGAACTGCAAAACGGACAATCTGCCCCACCGGTCATCCGACCTTCGTGGCGGGATTTGGTGGAAAAGGCTATGAAGATGGAAAAGGATTGAAAGGGGCGATGGTGGAACAGGGATGGCACGGATAAGACACGGATTAACACGGATTTTTTATCTTATTAAGTAGAAATCTGGGTTAATCCGTGTCTCATCCGTGTCATTCGTGTTCCACCACAAAACATCAACCAGAAGTCCAATCTTCTAGCCCTTCCCTGCGCGCCGCCTTCTTTTCTGAATTCCTTTTTTTGCTTTTCAAGCGTTTGGCGATGACCGACTTTGGCACCCGCGTAATCTTCCTGCGCTTGGGTTTGTGCAGGGCTTTTTCAATCAGCCGGATCAGTTTTTCCTCAGCTAAGTGCTTGTTCATCAGTTGAGAACGCTCTGTTTGGTTCGTGGCAGCGAGGATTCCTTCTAAAGAGATATGGTTGGTGAGTTTTTCAAAAATCAGCGTTTTCTCTTCATCAGAGAGTGCCTGGGAAGCGGCCACATCAAGCAAGGCTTCGGCTTTGGTCTCCACTTTGTTCACATTTTGTCCGCCTGCGCCACCGGAGCGGGCGGTTCGAAAGGAGAGTTCTGTTTTGAGGAGATCAATGTTCATGGCAGAAAATTTTTCCCAAAAGCGTTTTTTGGGGAATGAAGTTCCAAAGGTCTCGAATTTCGCCACTCCGCGCCAAAGCCCTGCACTTACTGATCACTGATTCCGCGTTTATCACCATTTTTGGGCTGAAATAATTTTGTCCAAAAATGAAAAAACGATTTTTACTCGGATTGCTTGCCATAGCGGTAGCGGCGGCGAGCTTTAACTACTTCTCGAAGAACCCCTCCGAAAAAGAAAAACACTCGCCCTCCCAAGCCGGCGCAGCCTTCCTTTATTGGAGCATGGCGCGCAGCTTTCCCGACGGCCAATTCCACACCGAAAAATATACCGAAGCCCTCGCGCAAATGCGCATCTCTGCTCAATTTCGCGACGAGCGCAGCCCCACTTGGGAAGCCATCGGCCCAAAAAACATTGGCGGACGCACACTTTGCCTGGCGGTCAACCCCCTGGATACCAATATTTTGTGGCTCGGAAGTGCCTCGGGCGGCATCTGGAAAAGCACCACCGCCGGGCGAGGCGTGGAGGCTTGGAAACGGGTGGAAACAGGCTTCCCGGTTCTCGGCGTGAGTACCATTGCCATAGATCCCTCCGACCCGAAAATCATGTATGCAGGCACAGGCGAAGTGTACAATTTGGAAAATTCTGCCCCCAACGTCGCCATCCGCGTTACACGCGGCACCTACGGCATTGGAATTCTGAAAAGCAAAGACGGGGGTCTCAATTGGCATAAAAGCCTCGATTGGGGCTATGGCCAATTGCGCGGCGTCCAAGACATCAAAATCAATCCATTGCGCCCTGAAACGGTTCTTGCCGCCACAACTGAAGGGCTTCTGCGCAGCTGGGATTCAGGCTCGACCTGGCATACTATTCACAACAAAAGTATGGCCGTTGACATCGAGATTGATCCCTCCGACACCACTCGAATTTTCGTGACCCACGGCTCGCTCGACGACCAAAGTGTTAGCGGGATTTACCGCTCTGTCAATGGCGGCGCAAACTTTGTCAAACTTGCCGCCGGCCTACCCAGCGCTTATTCCGGGAAAACGCTTCTCACGCTTTGCCAAACACAACCCAACGTGTTGTATGCCTCTGTAGGAGAGGCTTTTGCGCAAAACGGGCTTTTCAAATCCAGCAATGGCGGCAACTCCTGGACGAAAGTGAGTTCTGAGGATGTCTGCAAATATCAAGGCTGGTATTCACACGATGTGGCAGTGCACCCCAATGAGCCGAATACCATCGTATGGGTCGGTATTGATACTTGGAAATCAACCAACGGCGGCAGTACGGTGCAGCAAAAAACATATTGGTACAATTGGGATTTTGGATATGTCCCTGCCGGAGGCTCGGAAGGCCCGCCCGATTATGTACACGCAGATATCCACCGTGCGTATTATTTGCCAAATGACCCCAATAAAGTCTACCTCGTCACAGACGGTGGCCTTTTTGTCTCTTACGATGGCGGAGAAACTTGGGCAGGGCGCAATGGTGGATACCAAAGCCAGCAGTTTTACGCGAACCTCGGCAACTCGACCACCAACCCTGAATTCAGTATAGGTGGGATGCAAGACAACTCCACCGCCATTTACTACGGTGATCCCTCCTGGACGCGCGTACTCGGTGGCGATGGAGAATGCGCTGCCATCAATCCGAAAAACGACCAAATCATGTACGGTTCTTCGCAATACCTAAATTTGTACAAAAGCACAAATGGTGGACAAAGTTGGTACGGAATCGGCAACCAAATCTCCGGGAGCGCGGCATTTAATGGGCCTTTCGAAATTGCACCCTCCGATCCCGACATCATGTACGCAGGTGCTCAAGGCCTATGGCGTTCCGATGATGGCGGCGAGAACTGGTATGATATTACCGGATTCATTGCTGATGGTGATGTTATTCTAACCATCGCGATAAATCCCGAAAACCCCGATTTGGTGTATTGCAGCACAGCACCCAGTACTACAAATCAAGCCCGGGTGTACAAGGTTGATGCTGCTAATTTTTCCTTTACGGAAGTTACAGGCCTGCCCAACCGACTTTGCATGGACATTGCTTTTGCATCTGGCTTGGAAAGTACGGTATTTGCTGTGTTTGCAGGTTTCAATACCCAGCACGTTTGGAAAACAGAAGATGAAGGTGCGACATGGGCGGCCATTGACAATGGTTTGCCGGATGTGCCCACCAATTCCATTTTGATGGATCCTAGCACCAACCACTTGTATGTGGGCAACGACCTCGGAGTGTGGTATTCCTCCAATTCGGGCACAAGCTGGGAAATTTACTCCTCCGATGCTCCACAAGCTATGCTCGCTATGCACCTCAGCATTGCTCCGGGCAATAAACTCCGCGTGGCCACTTACGGATTAGGTGTTTGGCAGACGGATTTGGCCCTGGCGTCCAAAACCTCTGAGCCAAAGCTGTCCTTTTCGGTTCAAAGCCTTCGGCCTAATCCGGCTTCCGAGCGCAGCGTGATGGATTTTTCTTTGGTAAAAGAGGAGAAAATCACGATAAAAGTGCTGGATATCAATGGCAAAACGGTTTGGCAAAGCAATCCAGAACGCTTGCCTGCCGGAGAACACTCGCGGTCAATTCCGATGGATAATTTACCTGCTGGCTCCTACGGTGTGGTGTTGGAAACAGCCAAAGGCCGGATTGGGCGGCTACTGATTGTGACAAGGTAAAATTTACCGCTGAGGCGCGGAGGCGCAGAGAGGGACTAAACGCTGCGTCTCCGCGCCTCTGCGGTAAAAAAATCCGATCTTTGCCATCCGAACTATTTGGCAAGAAGCGTTGTTTCCTGCCACTTCTGTAAATTCTAAAATTCCCAGAATCCTGGTCAAAAATGAGCAAGCACGGAAAAGCATTGGTCGCCATGTCGGGCGGAATAGACAGTACAGTTGCCGCAGTCATGCTACATGAAGAAGGCTGGGAAGTTATTGGCGTGACCATGAAAACCTGGGATTACGCCACCAGCGGCGGTTCAAAAAAAGAAACAGGCTGCTGCTCGCTCGACAGCATCAACGACGCGCGTCAAGTAGCGGTAAAACTTGGTTTCCACCACTTTATCGTGGATATCCGCGAGGAATTTGGCGACTATGTGATTGATAATTTTGTGGACGAATACATGGCCGGGCGCACGCCCAACCCATGTGTATTGTGCAACACCCACATCAAGTGGAACAGCCTCCTGCGCCGGGCCGATATGCTCGACTGTGAATTCATCGCAACGGGGCATTATGGACTTATCAATGAACTTGATGGACGCAAATACATTACCCGCGCCAAGGATAGGCAAAAAGACCAAAGCTATGTGCTCTGGGGCTTGAGCCAGGATTGCCTGAACCGTACCCGTATGCCGCTGGGTCCCTTTACCAAGCCCGAAGTGCGCCAAATGGCCGCCGAACGCGGCTGGGACGAACTGAGCAAAAAAGCCGAGAGCTACGAAATCTGTTTTGTGCCAGACAACGACTACCGGGGCTTCCTCCGCCGCCGTATTGACGGGCTGGATGAGCAGGTGGCAGGCGGTGTTTTTGTGGATGCCGTCGGCAAGGTTTTGGGCAAACACGAAGGTTATCCCTTTTACACCGTCGGCCAACGCAAGGGTCTGGGCATCGCGCTCGGCGAACCCATGTTCGTCACCGAAATCCGCCCCGACACCAATACCGTGGTGCTGGGCCGTGAAGACGATCTGGTGCGCAACAGCATGATGGTGGGCAAGATCAACTTGATGAAATACAAGGAGTTACCGCCCGAAGGTTTCGAGGCTGTGACCAAAGTTCGCTACCGCGATGGGGGTACCCTCAGCACCATAACACCCTCCCCTCATGGGGAGGGCGGGGGTGGGGTGGAGGTTGTATTTCATGCCAATGTAAAAGGCATTGCGCCCGGCCAAAGTGCCGTGTTCTTTGAAGGCGATGACGTGGTTGGCGGGGGGATAATTTATGGGAGTAGCCGGTGAATGCTAAATTAGCCAATCGCGCCATGAAATAAGTTGCCCATGAGGGGTTTGGAACGACTGATCGCCGCCATAAAGCACTGCACAGTTTTGGATGCGCTTTCTATCTTGCCCGAAAAATCTTCCGATGTTTGTCTTTGAAAACATCGCCATGCCGATACCCAGACTTCTCACCGCATCAGCAGCCGCTTCTCCCGCCTCCTTCCTCGGGCGCGAAAAAGAACTGCACGACACCCGCCAACTGCTGACCGGCAGCAGCAGCACCCTCGCCCTCGTCAACGCCGAAGGCGGCATGGGCAAAACCACTTTAGCCGCCAGGTACTGGCATCAACACGAACACCAATACCAGCACCTCGCCTGGTTGTTTTGTGAAAACGGCATCCTCTCCGCCATGCGCGACCAATTGCCCTATGCGCTCGGACTGGTGGAGACCTTGAACCCGTTTGCCGACCAGCCCGACAAACAAGTCAAGGTGATCAAAACGGCCTTTTTCTGGGCGAACAGAGCTTTGAAATCCAGACGGATTATGTGCTCAACGTCAAAAAGGAGACCGTAAAAAGCACCGATCAGGTCATAGAAGCCCTGTATGATGTGGCCGATTTGCAGCAACACCATGCAGACTTGCACGAGTTACTCTGCACTTTTGCGCTTTTACCCGCCGAAAACCATCCGCCAATGGTGCTGGCCGAACTGTTGAACCCCGACGACAAGCCCGGACTCAAACGCGCCCTCGACCAGCTGGCCCAAAAAGGCTGGTTAACCACCGACGGAAAAACCTGCCGCATCAGTCCCGTGGTGCAAAAAATACTGCTCCAGCGCAATGCCGAACGCCGCTGGGAACTGGGAGAGCCGATTGTAAAGCACTTACAGCAGGTTTTTGAAACTGAAGGATACCATGCAAAAAATAATGCCACGGAAGGGCCTTTTGCCGAACTGGTGTTTGGTCTGGCCGATAATCTGGAGCTGGCAAACAATGATTTGGCTATGGTCTTTGACCGTTTATGGGTGTACCATACTGCAATCGGTAACCTCGCCAAGGCGATGGACACAGCCCAAAATCTGCGTGAATTGAGCGAAAAATCCGGGGACAAAAACGGATTGGCCATTTCGTACTCCAAACTCGGAGAGACGCACACCGCGCTGGGCCATTTGCCGCAGGCTTTGACTTCTTTTGAAGATGCTTCCAGCATGACCAAAGAACTCCACGAAGCCTATCCGCAAAATGTGTCTTTCAAAAACGGATTGGCTGTTTCGTACGCGAAGTTTGGTTGGTTTTACTTTGACAAGAAAAAGGACCATAAAAAGACTCAATTTTACTATGAACAATGCCAGGCTTTGCATCAGGAACTAGCACACGCCTACCCGGATTATGTTGAATTTCAAAACAGATTGAATTGGGTTCAAAATGCGCTGAAGAATTTGGATTCCTAAACCGTTTAACCACAAGGTCCAAGTATTCAGGCATCTCCATTTGCCAGCACTAATACCCGGCGCGGAGATAAGGCAATGAATAACCCTCCTTTTTCTGCTCGACCAGTATTTTTGCGCTGGCGTCAAACATCCCGCCAAAACCCTCGATATTTCGCCTCGAAAAATACCACCATGCCTGCACCAGATTTTTCCAGCATCAAATTCGACCCGACACTCCGCGTACAATCCGAAATCGGAAATCGGAAATCGGAAATCGGAAATCAATATGTCGCCGGTCTCCCCCCCTACCTCGGCGGCCCCTACTCCACCATGTACCTCACCCAGCCTTGGACCATCCGACAATATGCGGGTTTTTCTACGGCCGAAGCCAGCAACGCTTTTTACCGCCGCAACCTGGCTGCCGGACAAAGAGGCCTGAGCGTGGCCTTTGATCTAGCCACCCACCGGGGCTACGATTCCGACCATCCCCGTGTGGAAGGCGACGTGGGCAAGGCAGGAGTGGCGATTGATTCTGTGGAAGACATGAAGATACTCTTCGATCAAATTCCGCTGGGCGAAATGTCAGTTTCCATGACCATGAACGGGGCCGTCATTCCCATCATGGCTTTCTACATCGTGGCGGCAGAGGAACAAGGCGTACCGCCCGAAAAACTATCGGGCACCATCCAGAACGATATTTTGAAAGAATTCATGGTGCGCAACACCTACATCTATCCGCCCGGACCGAGCATGCGCATCATCAGCGATATTTTCGCTTTTTGTGCCACGAAAATGCCGAAATTCAACTCTATCAGCATTTCCGGCTACCACATGCACGAAGCGGGCGCACCCGCCGAAATCGAACTGGCTTACACCCTCGCCGACGGACTTGAGTATATCCGCGCAGGCATTGCTGCCGGGCTGAACATTGACGAATTTGCACCGCGACTTTCTTTCTTTTGGGGCATCGGGATGAACCATTTTACGGAAATCGCCAAACTCCGCGCCGCGCGCATGTTGTGGGCAAAAATGGTGAAACAGTTCGAGCCAAAATCGAATAAATCACTGATGCTCCGCACCCACTGCCAGACCTCCGGCTGGAGCCTCACGGAACAAGACCCCTTTAACAATGTGGCCCGCACCTGCATCGAAGCCATGTCAGCGGTATTGGGCGGCACGCAGAGTTTGCACACCAATTCCTTCGACGAGGCCATGGCGCTGCCGACGGATTTTTCGGCCAAAATCGCCCGCGACACGCAGATTTTTATCCAGAAAGAAACGGACGTCACCCGCGCCATTGATCCTTGGGCAGGGTCTTATTTTGTGGAACAACGAACCGCAGAACTGGTAGAAAAGGCTTGGGCGTTGATACAGGAAGTCGAAGAATTAGGTGGTATGGCCAAAGCCATCGAACAGGGCCTCCCCAAGCTCCGCATCGAAGAAGCAGCGGCCCGAAAGCAAGCCCGCATTGATTCCGGCGATGAGAAAATTGTAGGCGTTAATATCTTTCAGGTCGCTGACAATGAACGTTTTGAAATCCTGGAAGTGGACAACACAGCGGTGCGAGCGGGCCAAATCCGACGTTTGCAATCTTTGAAAAAAAATCGGGATGACCTGGCTGTAGCGGCGGCTTTAGCCGCCGTAGAACAAGCGACAAAAGACGGTACCAACCTTCTGGAAGCCGCCATCAATGCTGCCCGCGCCCGCGCCACTCTGGGCGAGATTTCCTCGGCGATGGAAAAAACTTTTGGCCGTTACGTTGCCACCACCAAATCCATTTCAGGCGTTTACGCTGCCAACATGAGCAATAACGAAGACTTTGAAAAAGCCCGCCAAATGGCCAATGAATTTGCCGAGCAGGAAGGCCGCCGCCCGCGCATCATGGTCGCCAAACTCGGCCAGGACGGTCACGACCGGGGCGCAAAAATCATTGCTACCGCCTTCGCCGATCTCGGATTTGACGTGGACATTGGCCCGCTTTTCCAAACGCCCGCCGAAGCCGCTAAGCAGGCCGTGGAGAACGACGTACACATCCTGGGCATCTCCAGTTTGGCCGCAGGACACAAGACGCTCGTGCCCCAAACCATCGCCGAACTCGAAAAACTCGGGCGCGGCGATATCCTCGTGGTGGTCGGTGGTGTGATACCGCAACAGGACTATGAGTTCCTTCGCGGAGCGGGTGCAGCGGCCATTTTCGGGCCGGGGACCGTGGTGGCGAAGGCGGCGAAGGAGTTGTTGGGGGTTTTGATGGGGTAAGCGGGCGGTGTTCGAAATTCGGTGTTCGATATTCGACATTTAAGTTTGAACACCGAATATCGAATATCGAACACCGAATATCGAACGCCGAATATCGAACGCCCAAAACTGTTTGTAATCTTTGCCCCTAACTACAAACCACCCGATATCCCACTCCCTTCAACGTCAAAATCTGCACCTCCGGGTCATCTTTCAAATACTCCCGAAGCAGGGTAACGTACACGTCCAGATTCCGCGAATTGAAAATGGAATCGTGGCCCCAAACCTTTTTTAGTACCTCCCTGCGTTCCACAATGGCGTTTGGTTTGGAGCTCAACATTTCAAGGAGTTGGGTTTCGCGGTGGGAAAGTTGGCGGGGGGGCTGATCGTCCAGCTGAAGTTGCTGGCGTTCGGGCCGAAAAAGGAAGCGGCCCAATCGGATTCCATCAGCGTTTGCAATTGGGGTGGGCAGGCTTCCTTTGGTGAGATTCACCAGATTCTTGATGCACACGATGAGTTCTTCCTGGCTGAAAGGCTTGCGGAGATACTCGTTGCCGCCGGAATCAAAGCCCTGCAAAACGTCTTCTGTTTGGCTTTTGGCGGTCAGAAAAATGATGGGCATCTGCGGATCAAGGGCGCGGATTTCTTTTCCCAAAGAGAAACCGTCGCGGTGCGGCAGCATCACGTCGAGCACACAAACGTCTGGGCGAAAAGCCTCAAAAGCCGCCAATACTTCAGCGCCATCGGTGACCCAATGCACTTCAAATTGGCGGCTTTCGAGGCTTTCCTGGACGATTTTGCCGAGAAAGGGCTTGTATTCGACGTAGAGGATTTTCATGTTTTTTTTTAAAACATAGCGCGTGATGCTGGCCCGCCAGAGTGGAACCGTGCGCTGTTCACCAAAATTTTCTTTTGAATAAATCGTGCAGTCAATGCCCGTTCCGATTGCCCATTTTTTGTTGGGAAACACCGTGATTTCGCCAAAATAGCGCTGATTTACAAAGGATTGATTGAGGCCTGTACTGACAGAATATTGGGTACGGCGATCGCGGTGCTGTTGGAACATTTCTCCGAATACTTCCATAGTCTATTGAGTAATAAAGACTGGTGGAGCGAATTAAGTGAAGATGAAATAGCACTTATTCGGAAAGGTTCGGAGCAGGTGGATAAGGGTGAAGTCATCCCAGATGCTTCAGTTCGAAACAAAGCACGAAAACTTCTTCAAAAAGCAAATTGACCATTGAAAAACAAAGTCCTTTGGTCGCTACTCGCCGAAGAAACTTACCTTGGCACACTTGAATATTATCAAGCGCTTGCTTCTATTGCCGCTGAAGACTTAGAAGAGCGTATCGTAGCCTTGACAGACCGACTTCAGACTTTATTGACAATCGCGCCGATCACCTATATTAAACAGGTGTCACCTCATCTCAATTCCGAATAATCACCTTCATCTTACCACCGCCGCCGCCAGGCGTCGCGCCCATTTCCTTCATTTTCTCGTCGCGGATTTTGGTGAATGCTTCGCGGGTCACCTTTTTACCTTTGGTGGGTTTTTCGATGGCCTTTTTGTCCAAAGTTTTCAGTTCCACTTTTTCGGCAACCAGCGTTCGGTCGCCATTGCCCATGCTCAGTTGGAGGATGATACAGGGCAGGTCGGCAAATTCCCCAGGCCCAATGTCTAGAGGAATTTGTGGTGTAAACCATGCCTCTACCTGGCGCGCGGTGTCTTGCAAAACCGCCTTTTGACACAGGTAGCCCGCTACTTGCTTTTGTTCGGCACTGACTTTCCACTTCATTCTTTTAGGCTCTTCATTGATGAGGAAAAAGCGACCAAAAAACTCGGTGCTTTCGATCCGTTTGCCGTTGGCGATGTCGCGGTATTGGTAGTTTTCAGGACGTTGGATTTTGAAATCCATCTGTACATCGCCGTCGTCGCTACCGGAGTTGAACGTGGCATCTGTCCCGCCAAGTGCTTGGTCTGGAGCATCGGAGTAGAGACATTCCTGAGCATTGAAAACGAGCGTCTTGGAGGCTTTTTGTTCGCTTGGCATCATTTTTCTGAATTCTTCTTCGTTCATGCCTTCAGGCACTTCGATTTTCATTTTGATGGTTTCGGAGTAGGTCACCACGCCTTCGGTGGATTGCGTAAAACACAGACATGGAAGGGAAATGGCCATCGTCGTTAAAACTATGGTGGGTAAAAGGAAAATAATCGTTGACTTTTTCATGATAGAAATTGCGTTAAGCAACTTTGCAACAACCTTAATTAAGGTTAAAGCATGACGCAGGGCTTTTCGCTGGGCTTACCTTTGAGCCAGATGTTCCGACAACGCCATCATATCGCCATTTTGTTTTTGTCCCTCGGGCTTGCTCTGCTGGGCATTTTCTTATGGCTTTTTTTGAAAAAAACCTGGGATGACGAGGCTGCCAGCCTGCGTCGCGAAACCAACTCGTTGTTTGTCAACGCGGTGCATGGCATTGAGCGTCAAATGTTTGACCGGCTGATTATGAAAAGATGGGAAGGCGCAGAGGGCGATACCTCGGTGAATATATCGCTCCGCCTGCCAACCCTAAAACACGGGCTGGATGCTGCCAAAATATTCGCATTTGTGGAAGAGCGTTCGATTGTGACAGGCCAATTGCGGGAGAAAATGGATGCCAGCAATACCCAAATGAAAGTCATAATCAAAAGCGATCGCTCGCCGGACGAGGCAGAAATGTCGGGGGCGCTCTCAATGTTGATGTCCACCGACAGTACCCATTTGGTTGGCTATGATTCTGTCAATTCGCGGTTTTTGAAATCATTGGAACAAAATTTTGGCGAAGCCATGCAACGCGCCCATTTCTACTGTCAGCGTTGCCATCGAAGCCCTGCAAAATTTCGACGCGCTCGAAAATCCCGCCCGCACACGAGAATACCTTGCCATTTCTCAGCTCGAACTCAATCGCCTCACGCTTTTAGTGGACAAGGTGCTGCGGATGTCGCTATACGAACAAGGTGACCCTGAACTCAAAACCGAAACGCTCGATCTTCGCAGCCTGGTAGAAGAAGTGCTGGCCGCAATGAAACTACAGTTCGAGAAATACCGCGCCGAAGTGAGCCTTTCCATCTCCGGCAATGATTTTTCGCTGCGCGGCGACCGACTTCATTTGGTCAGTGTGTTGTACAATCTTTTGGAAAATGCCTTGAAATACAGCCCGTTGCCTCCGTAAATCGCCGTCAATCTGGCCCATTCAGACAGACAGCTGACCTTGCAAGTGCGCGATCAGGGCAGGGGCATCCCGACGAAATATCTGGGCAGGATTTTTGAAAAATTCTTTCGTGTGCCCACCGGCGATGTACACGATGTAAAAGGCCACGGGCTTGGCCTGAATTGTGTGGCCGGGGTAGTGCGTCTGCATCGAGGGAGTATTAAAGTGGAAAGCAAAGAGGGCTGGGGAACCGAATTTACAGTAATATTGCCTACCCAACGCGTTGCAACACTTTAATTGGATATAAAATGAAAATTACACCCTTTTTTATCGCTTGTCTGCTCCTCTTCGCACTCGCTTGCTGCAAGGAGAAAAACAAATCTATCTACGAAGGATGTTGCGGGACGGAGGCTACGGTGGATTCTTTCCGTATTGCCGTGCCCACTTACGATCAAAATGGCAACATCATTGATTCTACCAGCGAAGCCCAGGTTTATATTCCGAATGTTTTCACTCCGAATAATGATGGGATCAATGATATATTTGTAGTATTTGGAGGTCCTGCGGTCAAACAAGTCATTTCTGTACTGTTCTCAAACGAAAATATTGACCAGATTTTTCATAAAGAAAATTTTTTACCAAATGACCCTGGCCAGTCATGGGATGGCTTAAAACCAAATGGCACTTTATACCAAGGTAGTTTCAACTACGAGGTCAAGGTTGAGTTTATTGACGGCCAAATCAAAACGTATATTGGGAATGCATGTGCTTACACTTGCGGTGAGCTGGGTTTCCCAACGGAAAATCTTCCAGATTGCTTTTTACCAGCGCAGCACGATGGCAATGGAGGGCTTGACCCAAGCCTCCCACCTTTAGAGGAGTGTTTCTGAGACCGTCTTCATAACAGTCGCTTGTGGGTTACATATCCCACTCAAATTTTCATAAAGTGATGTGTTTTTGTTGTTCTCTGATTGTTTAGCTTTAAAAAATAGGCTCCACTCGGCAATACTGAAACATCAATGGTATTCACTTTTTCAGCAAAAGTGATTGCGCGAATCAGCCTTCCGTCAGCAGCATAAATTTGACCAAAAACTTTCTGGTTTTCTGTCAATTCCACGTTCAAAATTTCTGAAACAGGATTGGGTGAAATAAAGGCCAATGCATCTGCGCCCGGATTTGGGAACGCATCGTGTACGCCTACGAATTGAACTTCGCAGATCTTATCAATCAATGATGGGATAATAGGGGAATATTGCGGTAAATTATTGGCACCAAAAACGCCTTCCCGCGCTCCATGTTTTTTGAAAGTACTGCAATCATAAACGGTATCTATATTTATATCGAACTTGTAATTGCGGAACAACCCCGCTTCCATACCTCCACTTTCACTTTTATGCTCATTGAATATTTCGGAGCTGTATTTAGCACGATGCCAGATTTTAAAATCATCAATATTGCCACGAAATGACCGATAATCTATTTGAGGCTCATACCTGTTTCTTCCTATTTCAAATATTGGGGCAATATTAATATCTTCATAAAAACCAGTTTTTTCGGCCTCCAGCACTCCATCAATATAAAGCCTAAGCCGACCAGCACTTTTAGGACTATAAGCACCTTTAACTGCAGCAAAATGATGCCACTCATTATCGTTCACAACTGTAGTAGAATAAAGGTTTTCGCCGCCCAATACCACCGCCACTGACCTATAATTGAATCGCAACAGACCAGTCTCTCTTACTTCGAGTGTTATGTTGGCATTTTTTTCTGGAATATCCAGAAAGGACATAAATATTGATTGTGGGTTGTTGGATGGGTTACATTTGAACCACCCTTCGATGGTAAAACTTGGGAAAGTCAAAGCTTCACAATCTGGGAAAGTAGCATAATCATCATCCCCATCAAAATGGAGGCTGAAATTTTGCCCGTAGGTCGAAGGGATAGAAATGGCAAGGGAAAGCAGGAATGGAATGATAAATTTCATAAAAAGAAGCAATATTGGTGAAGAACACACTCTGAGCAATAATTGAACCAGATATTACGAATGAACCTCTTTATTGCATCCGCAAAATAGGAAAAATAAGTTGACGCATACGATAAAAGCAAAGCCCCCTTCCCGCAAGTTTGCGAGAAGGGGGCTGCTTTTTTAAAGGATTGGTGGCCTCGCCATAACGAAGGAGTGGCAACCAATCACCAATTAACCGATCACCAAGTTTTAGAACCTCACCGTCAGATTGGCTGCCAACGTTGTTCCCAACTGGCTGAACTGCGAGCCGTCGTAAGTCAGGGTAGCGTAGCGCTGGTTGAATGTGACCAGATTTGAGTTGGATTTGACCTGTGCTGGGTCTGCCAAAACGGCTTCACCTACAGCATTACGCGCCTTGAACTCCCATTCGGGCAACACGTTTAGTAGGTTGTTCACATTGACCCCGAAGCTGACTGTTTTTGAAATCTGGAAGTTAATGCCCAAATCGGTCACAACAGCAGGCTTGAACGCTGTTTTCAGGTTCTGATTCAGCCCTGCTTGACGGAAAGTGGTAGGCCCAAATAGCGTGTTGTTGAGGGCAAAGTTGAATTTCCCAATCGAATAGTCAATGCCCAAGATTGCTTTGTATTTTGGGCGAGAGGTCAACAACAGTGCCTCTTGGGTGAAGTCGAATACGCTTCCACCTGCATCCTCAATAATTTTCGGGTTGATTACATCACCGTTTGGCTGACTAACGTAGTTTACATACATTGAATCGCGACCATCGGCGTCTTCATACTCACTGGTGCCTTTTGCTCCGGAAAGTTTGTTGAAAATCACAAAATTGCCTGCAAGGTTGAAGCCTAATTTGCCGCTTCCAGCTGAAATGTTTCGGTAGCTGGCCACGAAATCAATACCGCTGGTGCGGGTATTAATACCATTGGTGAAGAAGCTGGCAGCAACGATACCGTTGGAGCTAAGTACTTGGTCAAGCACATTGGTCGTGTCACCGGTTGGACCAATTTCAGAGCCGAGGATAATACGGTTGTCCACTGAAATGTTGAAGTAGTCAAGCGTGAAGCTAAGGTTATTGCTCGGTTTGAAGCCCAGACCCACGGCGATGTTGGTGGACTCTTCGGGCTTCAATTTTGGAACGCCGAGCAATTTTGCCTGTGGGCTATTGTTGTTGAAAATCCCTTTGTTTTGAATGCCTTGGCCAGGCACGAAGCTTTGTTGTGCAATCTGCAGGTAAATCTGGTGCAATTGCGGCGCGCGGAAACCTGTGGAAAAAGAACCACGAACCGTCAACTTATCATCAAGCAATTTCACACGAGAGCTGATTTTGTATACGAAAGTATTGCCGAAATCGCTGTATCGCTCCGTGCGCACAGTTGCGTCCAACAAGAAATTCTCGGTAATGTCGAAGGCAAGGCCGACGTAGCCGCCAATGTTATTGCGGGTGTTTTTGCTCGCGTTGTTCGAGCGTGTGCCGGGGAAAGAGTCGGCCCCGGTTCCCACATACGATGCTGAATCCCCTTCAATGATTTCGTAGGTTTCTTGACGGAACTCTGTGCCTATAGAGAAGTTGAGGTTATCAATAAGCATTTTTGAAATGTCAATATTGCCTACGTTGTGTTTGAAAGATTAGCCACCCGGTTTGAAAGTGAGTGGTGTATTGAGGCCAAGTGAACGGTTGCGTGAGTTGTTAACGGTGTAGAGTTGTTCGTTAAAGCCCGTGGTAAAGCTGAGGTCAGTGCGCCAGCCATTCTTATCGCTCCGAAGGCCTGCCGTAGCATTGTAGTCAACCAAGTCGCCTTCGAAAGTGGGCGCATAACCGTCGTAGGATAAAGAATCAGCCGCGGCAAGCACAGCATAGGGGTTGTCAATAGTGCCGTCTTGCTGCTCCGAAGCGGGACGCCAGTACGGGGTGCGATAGTTGGCGAAACTGTTCACTTTTTTGTACACATAAGCTGCGTTGCCATACACTTCGGCATTTTCACCTACGGGGATGCCTGCGTTGATGAGGAACCGTCCAGCTGATTTTTCTGGGTCACCGTTGACATTGCCTGCGTCAGGGTATCTGCGCAAAAATTCCTCAACATCGGTAACATCTGCACCAAAGTCGCCTGCCTCACCTGCTGCGTCTACTTTGCCGGGACGGTTAGCAAGTGCCTGATAAGAAAGCGAAGCGGTGTAGTTAACATAGCCCCTATCGCCAAAGTTCGCACCATTGTTGAGCGTCAGGCCGACCATTTCACCGTCACCTTCGGTCGTGATGCCCGTGTTGAGCGTCACCGAGCCGTAGTCGTAGCGATCTTTCAAAATCACGTTCATAACCCCTGCGATGGCATCGGAGCCGTATTGAGCCGAAGCACCGTCACGCAAGATTTCCACACGTTTAATGGCTTCGGTCGGGATGGCTGAAAGGTCTGCACCGCCTTCACCACGACCCGGAGAGGTCTGGATGTACACCAACGAGCTCGTGTTTTTGCGCTTGCCATTGATGAGTACAAGGGTGCGGCTCGGCCCCATATTGCGGATTTCATAGGGGTCTAATAAGGAAGTCGCGTCATTTACAGGTGTTTGCACACTGTTAAACGAAGGCACACGATAGGTCAGCGCACGGTCGAAAGATGGTTGGCCGGTCGAGCGGATGTCATTGGCCGAAAGAATGTCAATAGGCAGCGGCGAGTCAGTGATGGTACGCTGCGTGTTGCGGCTACCCGTGCTGATTACCACTTCATCAAGTGTCAAATCGGAAGATTCCATACTAACGTCGAGCATGACGTTGCTGCTGCTCACCGTGACGGATTGCGAGGCGGGTTTAAAGCCCGTGTAAGCAAAGTTGATTTGATAGCTGCCATTAGGTAGCGGGAGCGAATACTTGCCATTGGAATCGCTGGCAGTGCTTTTCCCTGTCCCAACAGCTCCAATAGACACGCCGATGAGGGCTTCGCCATTAGAATCGGTGACTTTCCCTTGCACGGTACCCTGCGCCCAAGCACTTGCACCAAAGAGAAGTAGGATGGCGACGAACGCCAAGTTGTTAAGTTGCTTCATACAAAAAATAGAGTTTAGTAATGAAAATGAAGGTCTTATCTGGCATTTTGCGACGGGCAAATGTGGAAAAAATAACTTGAATCTGCACATACGCAACAAGCATAATTTTGCGAGATATTTTTTTAGTAAAAATAACTGTGCCTTTATCTAGCTCAACGACAAGTGTTTTGGACAAAACCTCGAATATCAAAATCCCTTTCTTCGCACTTGTTCCTTGTGTGCTTAGGTTTTTGGGAATGTCTATCTTTGGCGAAAAAAAAGCGCTCAGTAGTTACTGGAAAAATATCCTAATATCCCAACAACCCATACCACAATGTTTCTATCAAACGAACTCCTGTTCATCGCTGCCGATAAATCTGCCCTTGCGGAAGCGGAGGGAGGTTTTGCGCGTCAAGTGCTGGTGTTGGCCATACAGGAGGCCAATGTTGCGGCCAATCGCGACTTTCTTGCCAAAGTACTGCTGGCTGCAAATTTGAATTTGAATCAAGATGCCTTACTCGCCGAAATCCCTGTCAATCAACCACGCAGCCTGACACCAGACCTGAAAGAGCGACAACCCAAGCAAGTGCTCGTTTTTGGCCTCGCACCAGCCCAATTGGGTCTATCGTTTGAGGTACAAGCTTACCAGCCACTGACATTTTATGGTTGTACCTGGCTTTTTGCTGACGGACTATCAGTCCTGGAGCCAGACAAGACCAAAAAGACACAACTATGGTCGGCGCTCAAACAAATGTTTCTCTAGTTCACCCTCCGAAGTCAAAAGGGAAGAGGGCCCTGAACAGGCATAATTTATAGTTCATCGTTCATACATCATAGTTCATACTTGCGCATCCTCCAACTCTGCCATAAATTCCCTTACCCGCTAAAAGACGGCGGAGCCATTGCCGTGACTTACCTGGCGAAAGCATACGCCGCGCTCGGCCATGAGGTGACACTGCTCTCGATGAACACGAGCAAGCACTGGTTTGATGTTGCCAGTTTGCCACCCGATTTTGATCACTATGTGGCCACACATACGGTTTTTGTAGAAAACCATATCCGCCCATTCCCCGCTTTGCGCAACCTTTTTTTAAGTAAAAAATCATACCATGTTGAGCGTTTTGAAAGCGCAGCATTCGCCAGAAAACTCACTGAACTCCTGAAGGCCAACACCTTCGATATACTGCAATTAGAATCTATTTTTCTAACGCCATACCTGCCCATCATCCGCGAACACGCGCCCACCGCGAAGGTGGTATTGCGTACGCATAACGTAGAGCATGAAATTTGGGATCGCGTGGCCGACAATGCCGGCCCTTTGAAACAATGGTATTTACGCAGCATCACTCCACGACTGAAATCCTACGAACTGGAACAGATCAACCATTGTGATTTAGTGGTAGGCATCAGTAAACGCGATATAGAACAGTTCCGAAACCTGGGCCTGCGCCAGCCCGCCACGGTTTGCCCTATCGGGATTGACTGTCGTGATTATCAACCCGACCCCGGGAGTTTTAGCCGACCGCTTAGCCTGTCATTTATAGGATCGCTGGACTGGATGCCGAATCAGGAGGGCTTGCGCTGGTTTCTTGATGAGGTGTGGAAACCCTTGCTTGCGCCAAATTTTCCAGCACTCACTTTTCACATTGCTGGTCGAACTGCTCCGCGCTGGCTACGCGAATTGGAGATGGAGCGCGTCACATTCCACGGCGAAGTGCCAAGTGCGGCAGACTTTCTGAATCAACATTCCGTAATGGTGGTGCCGCTGCTTTCGGGTGGCGGCATGAGGGCGAAGGTTTTGGAGGGAATGGCGGTAGGCAAAGTGGTGCTTTCCACCCGACTGGGGATGGAGGGCATCGAAGCCACAAATGGCCGCGAGTGCCTTTTGGCCGAACAACCAACGGAATGGATGGAAGCGATTCAATGGTGTTTTGCTGAAGGGGAAAAGCTTGCTGCGCTCGGCGCACGGGCGCGGGTGTTTTGCGCGCAACATTTTGACAATGAGGCAGTAGCGAGGGAGTTGGTGAAGGTGTTTGATGTAGCGCGAAATTCATTTCGCTAATGATTGGTGGCGAAATAGGCTCTTCGTGACTTCATATGGGTTGCCACCAGATGAGACTGTCTCTTAAGTGAACATCGTTCACAGCGCACAAATTTTCGAGCCCCAATCCTCGTAGGTTTTCAAAACCTACGAGGATTGTACCGTTAAGCATGAAATAAAATTTCACAACTTCTATAACCTTCTGACTTGTGTGACTGCCTCGATGAGTTCTTTTTTCATAATCTACCCATATAAAGTCACGAAGAGCCGCGAAATGTTTCGTCATACTGAAATGATCAAAAATGACAAAATACGGCCTAAGCCGACTACTACCTTTGCCCCATGAAACAGACAAAACTGCTACTGCTACTACTACTCCCCACCCTCCTGCCCGCCCAAGAAGTTTTTCAAAAAACCTACGACCATTTTTTCACCGATCGCGCCAATGCCCTGGAAGTATTGCCCAATGGCAACATCGTGTTGGCGGGCGCAACGGCATTGCAAAACAGCAGTCAGCAGAATATGCAAGTGCTGATGCTCAACAAAATGGGCGAAATACTCTGGTCAAAAACCTACTCGAATGGTCCGCGTACAGAAGCAATGGATATCATGCGCAGTTCCGACGGCAATCTTTTGGTGGCGTTCGATGCCTTCAACGCAAGCGGCGAAGCCAAGGCGAGTTGGATGAAAATCACTCCCGCAGATGGCTCGGTCGTATGGAGTCGTCGCGCCATACCGAGTTGCCGCCTGCCAAAAATCTCTCGCCTCCTAGATGGCTACTTGCTTACCGGCGATTTTGTGATTTCGTCCACAAATCGCGACGCAATGGCCGTAAAAATCAATGAAAATGGTGATGTGGTGTGGTATAAAATTTTTGGCGAGCCAGGGTATGAACAATTGGGCGAATGCTGGCAGGATCAGATGGGATTCATCCATTGTAGCGGCTATCACATCGAAATCAATGAATCTCAGGGCATTTACGCTCGTTTTAATTCCGTTGGGGATATGCCAGCGCCTATCCAACGCTATTCCATTGGCAGCAACACCGACCTGCTAAGCCATATTGCACCACTCGAAAACGGTGGGCTTATGTTTGCCGGGAATTCTCAAGGTTTTGACGACGATTTTGCCCGTGCCTGGACGCTTACGACCGATCTCGATGGCAATTTGAAAACTTCCTACACGTATGGGATTGACAATAAACATATCGGCGTTACGGACTTGATCACCCTTCCAGGCGACCAATTCGTACTAAGTCTTGGCAGGCCTTCTCCTAGCGGTACTCCCGCCACCATGATCAAAATCAATGCGCTAAATGATATGCTATGGCAAAATACCTACAAAGGCGAGGGTACAGGCAACGTTCTTTGGCAAGTAAAACCCCATGGTGACGGTTTTGCCGCTGTGGGCACCAATACCGCGGGCAACCAAAACAACTTTTTCTTGGCAAAAACTGATTGGAAAGGAGTTGCAGGAGATTGCTGCCCAATTGCCTCCGGTCTGAAACGCGAAACGGTGGTGCCAGAGCAAACGGCCTTTGTCCCCGACGAAACGACAGGCTTTTTGGCCCAAAACGCTATTCTAACCGTAGCAGACGCAGCCCTTGTCACGAATACTATTTGTTTGCCGATTGACCTGGATTTTGAGATAGCCGATAGTACACTTTGCCCCGGCGAATGCACCCAGCTTACCCTGATTGACAATATTGCTGGTGTAAATTATTCCCTCAGTATAGAAGGCGCGGAGCCTGACCCTACTGAACCGGGTCGAATTTGCCATACGAATGGGGGACGCATCGTGGTGACTCGAAAGGGGAAATTCAATGGCTGCGACAACGAACTTTCAAAAATTGTAGAAATAGGAGCAAAAGAGGATGTTTTTCCCAATGCCTTCACCCCTAACGGCGACGGAGCGAACGATGTCTTCCGCCCTGTTTTCCCCTGTGAAGTGATCTTTTCTAACCTGAAAGTCTTCTCGCGCTGGGGGGAGTTGGTATTTGAAACTAATGAGCCGCTAACAGGCTGGGATGGCCGAATCAATGGCCTTGACGCCCCTTCAGATGTATATGTTTGGCGGGTGGAGTATGAGGCGATTCGCTCCGGAGAGCAATTGCATTTTGTGGAGAAGGGCGGGGTTACCTTGTTACGTTGAGTATCCAGATTTTACAACTTTTTAAAAGTTGTCAAATCTCTACCGCTCTAATTCCGGGTAGCGCTTAAGTTGCAGTTCGAGGATGGCATCTGCTGTGGAGAAGTCGGCAAGGCGGCGGTAGAAGTAGTTCTGGGCGTTTTTGAACGTTAGATTGATCTCTTCTCGTTTGACATGAGCTTGCTCCAGAACAACCTCTATCTGCGTTTCAGCATACCGATGTGCATGGCCACTCTTTTGGTAAATACGAGCCACGAGGCCAAGCCAGGCACACACGCGCTTGTCTTCCACCCAGTCAGGCTCTCGAGCAGCGATGACTTTTCGCACACGGTCTCCAAGTTTGCGCGACGCAACGACAGAGGCTTGCATATAACCTTCCTGAAGGGCTGAATCGCCCAGTGTGTACACATCCCGTGAAACCCCATCTATTTGGGATAGCTTTTCGATGGCATTCATGACGGTGGGCAGGTCTTTCCGAATGACTGCGCACACGCCTACCTCTTTGATGCTGCTGCTGATGATGGTTTTAAAATAAGATTTGTCTTCGCCGTTTCCAATACGCCGTTGCCCTTGGTTGAATGCAAACGAAAGCACTTCGAGTGCTTTTTTCATGTTCTCCGCATTTGTTTTTTCAAGGCTATTGGTCACGCTTGGGCCTACGGTTTTTTCTACAATGTCGCCAATGGCCTTGTTGATTGCTTCTGGTTTTGAGCCTGCTACACTCAAAATATCTTCAATAAGTTGGCCTATACAGTCAAGAAATGCGTTTTTGATAGACCCATTCGGCAGTTCCACGGCCAAAAGCCCCAGATCTTCAAGGTCTTCTTTTTTTATTTCCTGCTTTTCTTTAAAATAGGATAGTGCGCTGTCTGAAATTTTTTTTGACAACTGCTTACCAATATGCTGCGAGGTTTGGAATTTCCAAATGAGGTGCATGTGACCGATCAAAAGAATCAGGAAGGTCATTCCAAAAATCAAGTATGCCAAAAAATCATTCCCCGGGCCATATTCTTCTATCCCACAGACTTTAGGGTTGACCATCCAAAGCAACATCACAATAAGTATTATTTGGATTGTAAAAACCTGATGTGACCTGCGCATAAGCCGCTTGTTGTACACATTGCGCAGTGCTTCCGGGATGAATGTCTGAAAGATAAGGGCGGGTACGCCCATGATAAACACGGCATAAGTGATCGCGATGCCAATGGCTGCTGATACCCATTCACCGCTTAGTCCAAGATGAAACCAGTCAAAAAGGAGAATGCTGGTCATGATTTGTATAGGGCGTAGATAAAGTTGATAAAGTCCTTTTCGTCGTACGCGTGGGTTTTCATTTTGTAATTCTGTTCAGGCAGGTTGATCGGCGGTACAAAGAGATCAGGGTTTTCTTCTTTTGTTTCGATGGTGAACACGCCATAACGGGTCTTGCTAAGGTGGTTGAATTTGCTATCCTGGTTTTCCTTGACCATTCGAAGCAGCACGGGGCCAAACTTGCGGTCTGCCTGTTCTGCGTAATCATTCCAAATGTCGTCTGGCCCGGCAGGATGTCGGAGGTCCATCAGCACCACATCGTATTCTTTTTCCCGGTCGGTGAGCAAGAAGTATGCTTCGGTGGCATCTCCCGCGAAATCAGATTCGATCTCATCTTCCATGAGCAGGCTCATGCGCTTTTCAGCTAGGTCTTGGTTGAGGTTGTCGTCAACCCACAGCAATTTTATCATGGTTGTTTAACAATGGGTAATGTGATGAAGGCTTTTGTAATAAATGGGTGGGAATACACTTCAAGCGGGTTGCCAAAAGTTGGTTCAGAAGTAAGGCGTAAAGTACCGCCATGTTTGGTGATAATATTGTGCGCATCGTAAAGGCCAATTCCTGTGCCAGAGCGCCCGCGGTCGTCGGCGATTTGACCGCGCTGCCCGAACTGGAAGATCAAATCGTTCTCCAGCTCTTGGCGGCGGATGGCCACCCCCCAATTTTCTATGATGATTTCCATGGTGTCTGCTTTTTTGTCCACCCGAATATCTATGTATGGAGGGTTGTCGCCCCTTTTGCTCCAGCTGTACTTAATAGCATTGTGCAACAGGCAAGAAAAAGCGCGGTTGAGCGATGCTTTGTTGCAATTGACCATAACATGCTCGTTTGGGTTGAGATGGTGCAAAATGGCAACTTTTCTAATGGAGGCAAATTCTTCCAAAAACTGCGTGGCGTCAAGCAGTATAGAAATGATGTTTTGAGGCTTAGCATCCTGCAATTCGGTTTCTTTCCGCCGCAAGTAGTCCCGGAAATAGTAAAATTCCGGGATACGCTCATTGAGCTCATCCAACGACAAGGAAAGCGAAGTGACCGTAGTGAGCCGCAAAATCTCATCTACTTCTGTACGGACACTTTTGAGCAGTTCGCGCGGTAGGCCCGTTTTTTTGAGCGCATCGAGGGCGTTGCGCATTTCAATCATGTTGCGTCGCGCCCAGGAGGCGTTGTCTTTTTCGCGTTCCATCTGCTTTTCGGTAAGCCTGCGCCATGGTTTGCGGATGCGCTCAAAAAAATCTTCGTTTACCCCTCGTTCTGCTCCCGTTTTTTCCAGCTCTGTCAGGAGCGAACCAAGGCGTTTTATATGTCCACTGAGCTGATTGGCAGTAATACTCCGGTCTATATGCTTCTCATTTGCCATTACATCGTAGCCATGTGCTTTTATCAACATGCCCATCGTATCGCGCAGGCCATTTACAGTGGCAATGTAAGTGTGCAGAAGCGCACCAAAATCAGCCTCAAGGATGCGCAATTGCTTTCCTACATGATCAGTCAGGTCGTATGCCACCCCAACACGCAAGCGGCGGTTTTCGCCGGGCATATAGCGCACATTGGTCACGATGTTGTGTTTTTTGCCGTGGACATCTTTCATGTCCAAAAAATAGTCCAGGAGCGGCAAATCATTTTCAGCGGCTTCGTCCAACGCCTTTTTAAAGTCAGCGTAAACGGCCGGGCTAACATGAAACTCATTGATCGGGCGGCCAATGATCTCTTCCTCAGTTTGAAATCCGTAAATGTGCGCAAAGGCTTCGTTGGCTCTGGAAAAAATCTCTTCGCCCTCCGCATTGGTGGTCACCATAAAAAGGCCAACAGGTACGTCTTTGGCGATGATGTCGAAGGTTACATCCCTGATAACACCTTTTGCTCTTGTGATCAAACCGGTTTCGTCGGGTACTGCAAGGCAGTGCATATTTACGATCACCATTGCACCGCCTTTACTGCGCAACTTAAGTCTTCTATTGTGCAAGTGTTGAGTGCTGAGCAATTCGTCACGAAGGGTTTTGACTTGGCCGGCTTCCCAAAAAAGTTCGCTTACAGGCTTCCCAAATAGCGCGTTCTTGTCGGTGTAGTTAAGTATCTCAGCGGTTTTTGCATTGCAGCTGGTTATAGAAAACAGTTCATCCAATTCAAAAAAGCCAGCGTCAAAGGTGTCTTCGAATTCGGCGAACCATTCCACGTCGGTCATGCTGCTGGTGATGTTCAACATTGCTGCCAGATGGCCGTTGTTCGGATCAAAAAATGGCAGTGTAGACAGGCGGCTTTTGCGCTGTTCGCTGCCAACCTTTAAACGAATAGTGATGTTGTTATGCCATTCGCCGGGTGGACTATGTCGCAATTTGCGCAGCACTTGTTCGCGCTCCCTGGAATCTTCATAAAAATTTTGGATATTGATACCTTCCAAGTCTAGTTCTTGGGGCATCGCAAAAAACTCCCGTGCCGCCTTATTGGCCAAGAATATTGTACCATCAGAAAGCGTGGCATGAACCGGGAAAGGCAGGCCACTTATTTGCTCATAAGCAGCCCGAACCTGTTCCAAAAGGGCGGGGGACAAGGTGGGATTCATCGTTTTCCGTGCTGTTTAAAGGCCGTACGAAATTGAATTTCGCAAATCCAAAAGTATGAAGGTTTTTAATTTGTTCGAGACGTTTTCTCCGAAAACTTCATGTTTGTCATTTGTATTTTTAAACTAAAGACTTTAAAATCAATAAGTTGGAACTTAGGGGCAATGGCTTATCGAGCCTGCCTCTGCCTACTGCAACTGCCTACTTCCTGCTATCTTCGCCCATTCAAAGCCTCTCAGCCTCTCACGCAATGAACACCCACCAACAAAAACTCGAAGCTTTTAGCCGCCTGCTCACCATTATGGACGAGCTCCGGGAGCAATGCCCCTGGGACCGAAAACAGACCATTGAAAGCCTCCGAAATCTCACCATCGAAGAAACCTATGAACTCGCCGATGCCATCCTCTCTGCCGATCTCGCCGGGGTGAAGGAAGAAATTGGCGACATCATGCTCCACATGGTTTTTTACGCCCGCATCGCTTCCGAACAAGGCGCGTGGGACATAGCCGATTCCCTTCATGCCATTTGCGATAAACTGATATCGCGACACCCTCACATCTACAGCGATCCCATAACCGGGAAGACAATCGAGGTAAACGGCGAAGAGGACGTGAAACGCAATTGGGAACAACTCAAACTCAAAGAGGGCAAGAAATCCATTTTGGAAGGTGTTCCTTCAGGTTTGCCGGCCATGGTGAAAGCCTATCGAATGCAGGAAAAAACCAAACAGGTTGGGTTTGAATGGGAAAATACCGAGCAAGTGTGGGCCAAAGTAGAAGAAGAAATCGGCGAACTGAAGGAGAATATTCAGAATAAAGCCCCGCAGCCTGATATCGAAGAAGAGTTTGGCGATGTGCTTTTTTCACTCGTCAATTATGCCCGTTTTATAGGAGTGGATCCTGAAACTGCCCTTGAGCGTGTAAACCGAAAATTTAAAAAACGATTCGAACATATTGAACGCAATGCCCCCAAACCATTGAAAGACATGACTTTGGCCGAAATGGATATACTGTGGGAGGAAGCAAAAACACTTTAGACCGTCCGACTTTTTCTAAACAAACCGTTCAAATTCCAGAAAAACAGGAGCGCGGCAAGCCCCAGCCAAATATACATCCACACTTGGGCCGGGAACAATCCCACTACTTTTTCATACATCGCCAAATCGCTGCTCGGCCCTACATTGAAATCTTGGATGATGTATAACACTGCTGCCAAACCCAAGAACATCAGAACGTCCTGGTCAGCGCGGGTTCGAAGGGCAATAAACGCAAGTGAGAGCGCAAAAACCCACAAAATTCCAGTGCTCTCGAACGATTCGAACCATAGCACACTAACTAAGCCCATAAATCCTGCCATCACCAACAAAGTAGCTTGTGCTAGATGGTGATGGCGTGCTCCAATGCGGAAAAGAATGTTTCCCAGTACCGCGCTGCCTAAATATCCGCCCATTAAGACAATACCAGGACTACCGCCTCGTGTGGTGGTGTAGCCGCTCCCGTCAGCATTAATTTGTAATCCTTCCACTGAGCCGCCCGTCAGTATTGCGCCCATCGCATGACCAAATTCGTGCAAAAAAGTGACGAGCAGGGTCACTGGATAAAGCAATAAAGCGCCGAACGAACCGCCCAAAAATTTGAGCAGCCCGTACACCAGAAGGATCGCAAAAACGCGAAAGTGAAGTTGTGTTTGCATAAAAAAGCCACGTTTCAAAAGCGACACTTTTTAGGAAAGTGTCATTTCTATGATTCAAATTTCCAAACCGTTATCCCGCGCTACTTGCTCATAAAACGCACTGGCTATGTTCATTTCGCGGTTCATGGTTTCAAAGTCCACCCGAACAAGCCCAAAGCGAAAAGTCGGACCCAAATGCCATTCAAAATTGTCCCATGTACTCCAGTGGATATAGCCCTGTAATGCTACTCCCTCCTCTATTGCCTTATGACACACTTTCAGGTAATCTTTTATCCCCTCGATGCGCGTTTGAGCATCATCCGTACAGATGCCGTTTTCCGTGATGATTATTGGTTTTGAATATTTTGAATAAAAGCTGCGTAGCACTTCGCCCAAGCCTTCCGGGCGGTAACCCCACATTTTGTCGTGCGGGATGCCAAGTTTTTCCAAATCCTTTTTTCTCGAAATCGCATCCATCGGGAAGGGGTCAAAAATCATGTAGGCATAATAGCTCAGTCCCCAAAAATCACATCGCTCAAAAGGTCGGGCTGCTCGCGTCATAAACCACCAGCGCACAAAAGTCGCCACCAATTTTCCCAAAATGCCCCGGCCTTCGAAGCAAGCTGTGTTCAGCGAAATGCCCACAGAAGCATTTGTTTTGTCGCGCAGCATCGTCACGGCAATGTCGTGTGCCTTGCCCATGTTGTCGAGAACCTTGTTGGCTAAAAGATAACGCCCTTTTTTTCTGGGCGGAAAATTGCCCAGAATGTAGGCATTCATTGCGTACACATTCGGTTCATTGAATGTATTCCAAAGCTTTACATATTCGCCAAAATGTTTGATGCACTGTCGCACAAAATCCAGGTAAAAAGGGATGTTGTCTTCGTTCGTCCAGGCGCCCTTTTGCTCAAACCAATTGGGATGCGCAAAATGGTGCAAAACGAACATTAGCCCAACTCCGCGCGAGTGCAAATCATCAAAAAAGCGACGGTATTCTGCTACAACCGCTTGCTCGAATTTTGCAAATGGCTCCCGCTGCAAACGACTCCAATCAACTCCACAACGATATATTGATCCAAATCTGGCAATGATTTTTGCGTCCTCCTGGCGGCGCAGTTCATGATCCGTTGTCCGCTCAAAAACATAGCCATCCAACGAGCTCTGTCCGCGCCAATTGTGATCGAATGCTGTTTCCACTTGCGCTGCTGCCGTAGAAGTGCCCCATAAAAAATTGTCAGGAAAAACGAGTCGCATGAACGGGTTGATTTTTTACATTGCCGGGTGCAATTTTCGGTAGTGCAATTGAAACATCGGATTATTTTTTTGCACAAACAAAAAGACCCACCGAAGCGGGCCTCTTTGCGGGGGTAGGAAGATGATCGAAAACCCCGATTAAAACGGGAAAACCGAAAGGCCAAGGGCCATAGTTCAATTCGATTTCTTATCGGTTTGGAGTTTTCTTAAGTCTTTTCGTGCGGGATATCTGAAGCCAAAATCGGCATTTTTTGAAAAAAGCCCCTCACCGCGAGCCTAACCGGAAGGGGCAACCATGAGATTATAAATGAAACAAAATATGGAGCAGGTCGCTGAAATCGCCAAAGCGACAACAGCCCAGACCACAGAATGTAACCATACTGTCGTGGTGGCACTGATTAAAAAGTAAATACTTTAAAATCGGAAAAAATATCGGTTGGGAGAGCAAAATTCGGCTTGAATGCCGTGGATTAAAAAGAAAAGGTTGGTGCAAAGATAGACTGACTACCTCATGCACCAACCTTTTCAAAATATTTTTTACTGTACTAGTACAAAGTTACCAGACGTTTTTATACCTCGAAATGGGTATTTCTTATCGGCAACTTTTTGAAAACCAAATGATTGAACCGTTTTGCGAGGGCAAAAAAAGCAAGTCTAAAACTTGAACCCCAAGGTCAAAAGGAAATCATTGCTCACCACTTTAGTACTTGCCACGGGAGCGTTTTGGTATGGTTGCACGGAGCCTTGGCCTTGATTTCGGCGCCACCCAAAGTCGAGATAGAAGGCTTTTCCTCGAACGCCAGCACCCGCACTTATACCCGTATTAAAACCGGTTGCAGCTTCCTCAGGTTTTCCCAGTAGATTGAACCCTCCTCGCAATCGGAATTCGTCGAGCACAAGTTCGCCACCGAACCGCATGTTCATAGCTTGTTGATACCTGCGCTGGATATCAGTGTTTACTTCTCGCTCATACAGCTGGTTGTCTTGACTGGGAACATCTGCGGTGAAGTTGTAGCGGTTGGCAGCATAGTCCACCCATTCAAAATCGGCACTTAGGAAGCCAAATTTTTTCACGATCAACGCTGCGCTTGCACTGGCCCGCCAGGGAGTACGGAGTTTGTAGTCAAAGGTACCATCTGGAGAATTTTGTACCTGGCCGGTATAGGAGCCGGTACCATCTGTATAATCGTAAGCAAAAGTGTTGCTATATGAATCGGTGAGGCTCAAGGCAGTAGGCGTATGAAACGCTGCACCAAGGCGAAATGCCTGGCTAAATTTATAGATTACGCCGAGTTTGAGGTTTATACCCACCCCTGAGGAGCGCAGATATTCTGTATAGGTCAATTTGTCAAAAAACGCAACAGATTCCGTTGGGTCGCTCTCAATGTATTCACCGTCAACACGGTAATTGACAAATGGAACCCCAACGGTAGCACCTACCATTAATTTCTCATCATAATTGCCTGCAAAAGCAAGGGTCATTTCGTTCATGCGTCCAGAAGTGGTAACGGCATGTGAGCGGTTTATCACTGCGTTTTCATTGCCAGCAAAATCATAGGTCAGGTTATCATCGTCATCCGAATAAAAAGCACCTGAATTAGAGGCCAATTCCGAACCAAATGGATCAAGATTACCGGAATTTGCTTCGGAAAAAAAGCCATTCATGATGGTTCCGGAGGCATCCCCCTCATAATAAATGGCGTGGTTGTAGTCTGCTTGCCGATTGTAGCCAATACCAAAATTGAAGGTCTTCCATTTCTTACCGCTTGGATTCGTGTTGAAAACAAGTCCAATATTGTCAAACCCAAATTTGCTCTTATCATCGTCATAAACTTCTCCTCCCTCCAAATTGGCATTAGTATGAGCAAAATGAAGCGATGGAGTTAAGGTAAGTTCGTTCGTGCGGAACAGGGCAAGGCCGGCAGGATTTTGGCTTATCGCCCCAAATTCTGTCCCTAGGGCGCCAAACGCACCACCTGCACCGATAAATCTGGCAGTTCCGCCAGGTTGTAAATAAGAATACCGAATGACATCACTGGCATTCTGGGAAATGGCTGCGCTTGTGCATAAAAGCAACAAGGTCATTATGACTATATTTTTCATGGCTCAATATTGTTTTGAAAATAAAGGGATACAGATTTTTGGAAAGAAAAAGGGCGGAAAAGGCGACATGCACCGATTTCCGCCCTCTTTTCAAATTTCAATGCTTGTGTTAATTGCGACCACCACGGCCATTGCCACCACTCTTGCTGCCACTTGAACTCTTGCTGCTTCCCGAATCACTGCCACGGCTGCTGCCGCCACTGTTGGAACCTGCACTATTGCCACCTTCAGACGAACGGCTCGGACGGCTTTCTTGCGATGGCCGACCGCTGTCATTGTTGTTCGAACGGCTCGGACGCTCATTAGAACGTTCTTCTGTGCGGCGCGCAGGACGACTTTCTTCCGTGCGGGATGGCGCTGACTCTGTGCGTCGAGGGGTTGAAGTTCCACCTTCGTCGTTGTTGCGGCGCGTAGGAGTTTCAGTGCGCTGTGGACGCGAAGGCGTTTCTTCCGAACGGCGTGGCTTGTAGCCTTCCTCATTGCGCGGTGAAGGCGTTTCGGTGCGCTGAGGTTTGGCATCTTCCGTACGACGCGGCATATTGCCTTCATCATTACGAGAGGAAGGATTTTCAACGCCCCGGCCAACAGGGGCTGTTTCAGGAGTGCGGGCACGACCAGTTGGTTCAGCGGTAGAACCGTCTGGGCGGCGCACACTTGGGGTGGCTGTATTACCACGGCCTGCTGCGGAATTGCTTTCTATGTCGCCTGCAGTTCGACCAGGGCGAGTCGCTGTTCTTTCGAGCACTGGTGCATTGGTCTGCGAAGGGGTTAAGCGGCCGTTGCTGTCTGCTATGCGGGCATAACCTGGGTTGACACTTGAACCGTTTCGACGCGGGCCAGTATAGGTTTTAGGGGAATAACCGCCACCATTTCCATTGCCGTTATTGTTGTCATAGTAATAGTGGTTGTTCGACCAGCCATTGCCATAAAATTGGTTTTGGAAATAGGGGTTGTACCCATTACAGGTCCAGTAAGGATCGTAGTAGTAGTTATTGACTACCCAAGGGTTGTACCATGGGCTGTTGAAGGAATAGGCGCTATTCCAGCCCCAGGAGTTCCAACCAGCGCCCCAGCCGCCGCCCCAGCCGGAATTCCAGCTGTTCCAACGGTTCCAGCGCTGCCAACGGCGGTACGACCAATAATCGTTGTAGTTGTAAACGTAAATGGAAGTGCCCGGGGAAAAGAACGGATCATAGTTGTAGAGGTCTACAAAGTAAGGGTCGTAATAGTCCACTACAGGCGAACGACGTTGGAAGCGACGGATGCGCGAAGAATATTCATAAGCGTAGTCGTCATCGTCGTCGTAATAACCCTCGTCATCGTCGTAACGGCGAGTGACATTGCTGTTCCCGTTGGGCTCTTCGGTGTATGTGGGTGGCGTGGAAACAGGAGCATCCGTAGCCGGGTCGTAATAGAGGTCATCTTGCGCGTTGGCAGCAGGATAGAAAGCCACTGCGAACAGGCCGACGATTGCCCAAAGCAAAGAATTATGTACTTTTTTCATGGTTTGTGAATATTTGAATATTTGCGCAATTTCCGGTGCGCATATTTTCTGGGTCAAAAATAGGTTCTTCCGTCCTGTATTTTTCGTTAAGGTGGCATTAAACTCGATTTTGCCGGAGGTTAAAGTTGGTTAGACCGGACTTGTTTTTGTTAAAATTATCATGCGTTCGGGTTTCCCTTAGGAACGGTGTCAAAATAACTTTCCAATTTCAGGCCAATTATTTTGGCGTTAGCCAACTATCTTTTGAGGCGAATAGTGGGGCTATTTAACGAAAAAGACAGGATGGATGGCGGCAAAAGAATGGCATCAAATTGGGAAGTTATTTTGACACCGTTCCTTACGCCAAAACACGATTTTACGGGGTGCATTAAAAGCTCAAACCCGCTACTTTTGCACTTGCCGGATTTGAAGCGCTTCAAATTATTTGAGGCAAAACCACAAAAATGAAAGAAACGAAATTCATAGAGCAGAACCAAGAAAAATGGGCTGACTTTGAGCAGATGCTCCGCGACAAACGCCGCGACCCCGACAAACTCAACGACCTGTTTATCCAGATAACGGACGACCTGTCGTATGCCCGCACTTTTTACCCAAACCGTTCGGTACGGGTTTTCCTCAATTCATTGGCACAACGGATTTTCCACAATATCTACCGGGGGCGGCGTTTCCCTACTGAGCGGCTGCGACTGTTCTGGGCCGATGAACTGCCACGGATTATGTGGGAATCGCGGATGGCTCTATTACTGTCCTTTGCGCTTTTCGTGCTTTCCTTTGGAATTGGCGTAGTGTCGAGTATCATCAACCCTGATTTTGCGCGCGTCATTCTTACCGATGAATATGTTGACATGACACTGGCGAACATTGAAAGTGGTGATCCAATGGCCGTATACAAAGATTCCGGGCCGTTTGGCTCCACTGCGGGCATTACAGCAAACAACCTTTTCGTTGCACTTCGTACCGCCATTTTTGGGGTTTTGGCATCCATCGGCACGGTGTTTATCATGCTTTACAATGGCGTGATGGTGGGCGCGTTCCAGTATTTTTTTGTGGAACAAGGCGTGTTTTGGGAGTCGTTTCTGACCATTTGGATTCATGGCACTTTGGAAATCAGCGCAATCATCATAGCAGGTGCATCGGGCTTAGTGGCCGGTTCGGGGCTGCTGTTCCCTGGCACTTATCGGCGCACACAGGCTTTTCAGATCACCATGCGGCGTGGCCTTAAAATATTTATTGGCATTGTGCCCATTATTATTTTGGCTGGCTTTTTTGAGGGATTTCTTACGCGGTATACTGAAACACCCGATGTCATCCGCGCCGCATTTATTTTCACGTCCCTGTTTTTTGTGCTTTGGTATTTTGTATGGCTCCCATGGCACAAGGCCCGTACTGGAGGGTTCAGATCAACAACTTTGGACAAAGAATTGCCTCCTACACGAGAACATGCCATAGATTTTCGAAGCATAAAAACAGTGGGCGAAATACTCTCCGATGTTTTCACAACGCTGTCGCGCCATCCCCGCACTACACTCCTGGGGCTATTTGCTACCACTGCGGCTTTTGCAGCATGGGCTTTCGGGTTTTCTGAAAAATCGGCGGCGGAAACCTTCAGCTATCCTGATGTTCCATTTTGGCCACTGGATATCCTTGGCGGCTTGGGCGGTTTTTTTGGCAATGAAGCGACTTCGGGGCTTTATTTTTTTCAAATTTTCCTGCTTGCAGGCGTAACTGTGGCAGCGTTCCGCGCATTGGAACAAGAGATGGATACGGAAAAACACTCAGCTTTCGAGCCGAGCCGAGCCTTGCTCGCAGGGCTTCCGCTGCTACTCCTGATGCCGGGTTTTGCATTTGGGCTAGAGTCATTGTCGGGCTTTTTTGGAGTGCTGCTTTCTTGGGCGGCGTTCCCATTTCTAGCCTTATGGGCGGCAGTAATTTATTTCGAAACATTAAACCCTTTTGTTGCACTAAGCCGTGCATGGGGATTGATGCGCTGGGGGCCCGCCATCGGGCTAGGACTTCTGGCGGGAGCACTCAACTTGCTGTTTTTCATGTTTTTAGAATCCCCCATTTGGGAAATGACCGTTCAATTGTTTAGTTGGTTTGTGCCGCCCACAGAGGGCGCAATGGCCGCATTTAGTACCATTGCCACGACTTGCGCAGCGGGCGTATTGATGTATTTTTTCTTTCTTATAACGGTATTGAGCGGCGGATTGCAGTATTTTTCTTTCCGAGAAATCGGTGATGCAGCAAGCCTACAAGAAGATATTGAAATGATAGGCCAGACTCGAAAAATACGAGGATTGGCAAGGGAGTAGAATGGAATATTGAGGTATTGGGATATTGAATGTACCAACAAATGACACAATGACCAAAATGACGCAATGACCAAAATGACGCAATGACCAAAATGACGCAATGACCAAAATGACGCAATGACCAAAATGACGCAATGATTTTATGAAACACATCCTATTTTTCCTGCTTTTCCCATTCGCGCTCTCGGCACAAATCGAGGAGACGCTGGAAGATACTTTGCAAGAATTCGAAGTGGCTGCCGACACCGCCTACCTGGAGGAGGAAATGGAAGAAGAATTCGTACCTGAACCCTACAGTGCTCCTCCACTTGCGCCCATCGCACTCCGGGAAGTGCCAGATGATAAGTGGGACAAAGCTTCTGGAGGGATGGATTACAGCAAAGACGTACCCAAACCACTCAAAGAGCGCGAAAAACGAAACCCAAACGAGTCCGAGCCGCCTTTCGACTGGATTGGAATGACGCAGGGTTTGGCTGCATTGCTTCAAGTGCTGGCCGTCATTTTTGCGCTTGGAGTCATCGGTTATGGAATCTATTGGATGATGCAGGCCCCGCGCAACCGTACGATCTCCCGCGACGGTACCGAAATCACCCTTGCTAATCTGGACGAATACATACACGAGACTGACTTGGACCGATTCCTTCGAGAAGCCCTCGCGGCCTCCAACTGGCCCTTGGCCGTGCGGCTTTATTTCTTGCAGTCCATCAAGCAGTTGTCAGAAAAAGAAGCCATCGTGTGGTCAAAAGAAAAAACGAACCGCGACTACCTGCGCGAGATGCGTGGCCACCGCTTGGCAACACCGTTCCGTGATGCTACGCGGCAATATGAGCGGGTTTGGTATGGGAATCAGCCGCTCACTACGGAGGAGTTTGCAAGATTAGAGCCGGAGTTTAAGGCGTTGTTGGGGGAGATTTGAGGGTGTGTGCAAGTTTGATAGTCTGCCGTTTGTCCTGACCCCGACGCCAAACGCCATGTATCCAAAAAGATATTGACTTTTCCAATACACACGCTACTTTTGTGGGAGTAAATAACATGACTAAAGCGGAAATCATAACGTATTGGGCAACCGCTTCCAATCGTGACTGGAAGGCTTCCCAAGATTTGGCTATATCTGGAAATTTTGTCCAGGCTTTGTTCTTTGCGCACTTGGTGATTGAAAAACTGTTGAAAGCACATTGGACAAAAGACAACGAGGGAGATTTCCCACCTCGTACGCATAATCTCGAAATATTGCTTTCTCAAACCACGCTCTCCATGCCGATAGAAGACATTGACGAACTGCGTATCATGAGCGCATGGAATACCGAAGGCCGCTATCAAGATTACTAAGACCAGATTTTCAGGGCTACTACGAAGGATTATGTCACCGAAAAATTTGAAACTGTAAACTGAATCCGCGAATGGTTACTCGAACGATTGCAATGAATCAGATAGCAGAGCTGATTGAAGCCCTCTCGGTTTTGGGCTATCGGCCCACGCAGGCCTACCTCTTTGGCTCAGTGGCCGAAGGCCATCAGCACGCATATTCCGACATTGATCTTGCGCTTTGGGACGAACGCTTTTCCGGTAGCCTGACGCTCGATTATGAACCAATCAAACATATCCTATCCCGTTTTCCGCTCATCGAACTCCACACGTTCGCCGCTACGGATGACGAGCATACAAACCCTTGGGCAAAGGAAATTATCAAAAAAGGAATTAGGGTTGAATTGAACAGCCTTGTTCCAATGACGGCCGCTTTGGTTTAGGAACCGTAAAAAACCACCTCCACCCCCTGCCCCTCCATCACAAACACCACCCAGCACTGCACCACACGGTCTGACGGCTCCAAGTTATCCGACCGCTTTCTAAATTCTCGCCACCAGGCCAAGCCTGGTGCAAGCGCCATTGCTACCTGCTTCCATTTTTTCATGCCCTCCGCAAAAGGCGCAAACGAGATGACTACTGAGCCGTTTTCTGTTTCTATGTACAAATCGGCTTCCAATTTTAGTAACCGGTTGCCTTGAAAACGCTCTGCCATATACTTCCTTAGCACCTTTTTCGGTTGAAATTTCTTCTCCACGAACGCCCGAAATGCATCTGACTGTCGCAGCAAATGCTCCGCAGAAACCAGCTCTCCCGCGCCTCGAATTTGCAACTGCTTTTGAGCAATCGCCAATCGCACTGAATGATCAAGCGTTGGGTCGTCCGCGATCAAAAAAGTGGAAACGGCCTTGCCCAGTGCAGGGGTGTACTCGCCTTTGAATTCCAGCCAATTGCCCCAGACTAAAGGCTCGCCCAGTGTAGCTTGAATGCTCGGCGGCATTTCGTGCTGGGTATCAATCAGCAATGGCAGGCGAATCTGTGGGGATTTGCCCCGGCGCGTGGCGTGATAGTCCACATATAACTCGTTGGACAAGGTTTCAGGGAAATCCTTGGGTTTGTAGGAGATTTCGGTTTCAATCGGAATCGGCATTCCCGCGTGGTAAAACGGCGTTTCGTCAGCGTTTGCGTCGAGGGTAGGGATGCTATCGTCTCCGTGGCTGAACACACGGTTGAGCCAGCCCGTGCCTTTTGCAGTGGTGGGGAACACAAGGTAGTCGCGCGACCGTGTGAGACCGACATAGAGCAGTCGTGCTTCTTCTTCGAGCGCGATTCGGCGGGCTTCTGCCCATTCTTCGGTTTGCAAAAGTGCTTCTTCAAGGGGCGTGTTGCGCAATTGATCGGCGTAAGGGTTCACCCAAAAACGCAACCAGCGATTGCCCAAAATATTGTCCAAATCTGGCTCCTCCACTTCGCTGACGAGGTTGAGCCCCCAGACCTGTTCCTTCAAGTTTTGCTCTAAGGAATGGCAGATGGTGAGCGGGTATTCCAGGCCTTTGGAGCGGTGATAAGTGAGCACTTTCACAGCCTCATCGGTTTCGCCGGAACCTTGGGCATCTAGTTCGTTGTTGGCCAATTGGTTGAGCCACAGCAAAAAACCACCGAGCGAAGCCGCCGAGTGCAGCCGTTGGCATGCAGATTCATAGTCCAATGCATAGCGGCGCAGGCTGTCGAGATTGTCAAGTCGTTGGTCGGGGTTGCCAAGTTGGATGGCGGCGCGACGCAGATCAAGTTCTTCCAGCACCAGATTCAGTATTTCAGAAGCAGAAAGGTCGGCGGTGCGGAGCCGTAGGGCGAGGAGCTGGTCAAGGGTCAAAGCATCCCCCCAGCCGCCACCATAAATCGGCGAGTCTGCATTTTCTGACAAGTATTTCAACCGGCGCTCCACGATTTCTTCTAAATCCATACTCCCGGTGAGGAACAAAATCTCTGCTGCGGCAAGCGAATCGGAAGGCGTAAGCAAGTATTTCAAACAGGCCACGGCGAGTTTGGCTTCCGGGGTTTCCAGCAGGCCATTGCGGGCGATGGCGGCTTTAAGTCCGGCGCGGTGCAGGGCATCGGCCATGCTCAGGCATTGACGGTTGCTACGGCACAGGATGGCGATGTCGCCAGGACGGATGGTGCGGGTTTCGTCTCTTTTTTTGTTGAAAATAAAAGGCTTCCGTTCAAGTAAAATCCGCACCTGATCGGCGATGCAATTATCAAACCAAGGCTGTCCCGGCACTTTTTTTTCATCCAAATCTGAGCGGAAATGCCAGTGCTGTAGTGCTGGCCCCAGCCCCCCCTGAAGGGGGGAAGATGGGGCGAGCGCTGGCTCAAGCACAATTTGCTCCCTAGGCATTGCCTCAAAAGCCCGTTCAAAAATGGCGTTCGTAGCGTACACGATGTCGGGCCGGCTGCGCCAGGATTTTTTGAGAATATTCTCATCTTTTACGCCACCCGTGGCGCGGATGATGGCTTGCATGAGCGCGGGTTCAGCACCCCGGAACCCGTAGATACTCTGTTTAGGGTCGCCAACCCAGATAGAATGTCGGGCCAATTGGCTGATTTGCAGGAAAATGTCGAGTTGGATGGGCGAGGTGTCCTGGAATTCGTCTACCAGAAGCAGATCGAGCTCTTCGCGGAGGGTTTCTCGCACAGTTTCTACGCGCAACAAGCTGCTGACGTAGGTTTCCATGTCGGTATAGTCAATAAGGCCACGCTTTTTTTTGTACTGCTCGTACTCGCTTAGTGCATCAGAAGCAATGTCGAAAACCAGTTCGATGTATCCCCGCAGGTCATCTCTGAATTGCGGATGCTGGTCGTGGCTGAGGGCGATTTGCCGGAGGTCCTCCATGAGTTCGCGACTTTTTGCGCCCGGACTGGTTTTAGCGATTTTTACCCACTCGTGCCAGTAAAGTTCTCCTCGGTACTTGAGTTGGTTTTGAAATTGCTTCAGCACCTCGGCGGCATCGCGGGTCACTTTTGTGGTATCGGCTTCGTTTGCATCTAGCGCGGCAACCGTTTGGTCTATGGCTGAAAGCAGGCGGTTGTTCCAGATTAACGGATCAGTGTTTTGGACGGGTGGGAGCAACCGTTCAAATGATGCCCAAGAGCGCAATTTGCTCGTTTCCAGTATTTTTTTGTCAAATTTATTGGCTCGCGCCACATCTGTCAAATTGCGAATGTCACGCCGCCAATCATAGGCTTCGCCGATGCTTTTTTTGGTTAACCCAAGACGGTCGGCGAGCAAATTCATTCGCTCGATGCGCTGTTCGGTCAGAACCTGGGAAAGGGATTCGTTGAACAATCGCTGTTCATCGCCATCGGCGATAATTTCCACAAGAGGCGACACTCCGGCTTCAAAAGCGAATCGTTGCAAAAGCCTTGTGCCGATACTGTGTACCGTGCCGATGAGGGCTTCGCCGAGTTCGTTGGCGGCCTCTGACATACCGGCTTCGAGGAGGCGGACACGTACCCTTTCTTGGAGTTCGGCGGCGGCTTTTTTGGTGAAGGTGGTGGCCATGATGCCCGCTGGGCGCACACCGTTTTGCAACAGTGCTACCATGCGCTGCGTGAGGGTGTAGGTCTTGCCCGAGCCAGCTCCGGCGGAGATGACTTCTATGTTTATTGGTTTATTGGTTGAGTCGTTGATTTGGGTATTCGGCACGGCTTGGCTTTTGTATTGGGCGAAGGTCGAAAAACGCCGGGAGTATTTTTGAGTGCTACTTGCTACTTGCCACTTTTTTCTTCTGCTGTTTTTCCCCTTCAAAAATCATTACCGACAAGGGTGGGAGTTTGAACGTGACAGAAAAATCTTTGCCGTGTTCCGGCTTTTTTTCTGCTTTCAAATTCCCGTTCAGGATGCCGGAACCGCCAAAGCGTTTGTCGTCACTGTTAAGCACTTCCTTCCAGGTGCCGCCCTGCGGAACCCCCACTTTGTACGCTGGCATATAATTGATGTTGAAATGGCAGACAACCAGCAGCATGGGGTCTTCAGCATCGCCCCTGCGAACAAAAACCAGCACCGAATTTTCTGTATCGCCGCCTGAAATCCACTCGTACCCATCGGGATGGAAAGCGTTTCGCCAAAATGCGGGGTGGCTGACGTAGGCTTCGTTTAGCGCTTTTACCCAATTTTGTACTCCTTTGTGATAGTCGTATTGAAGTAATTGCCAAGGCACGCCCAAGTCGTGGCTCCACTCGGTACTTTGGCCTATTTCGCCCCCCATGAACAAAATTTGGGTGCCGGGGTGGGTCCATTGATGACCGAAAAGTGCACGGAGATTAGCGAATTTTTGAAACTCGTCACCGGGCATTTTGTACAGAAGGCTGGATTTCAGGTGTACCACTTCGTCATGACTGAGGGGCAGCATAAACCTTTCTGAGAATGCGTACACCATTGAAAAGGTGATTTCATCCTGATGCCAACGGCGGAAAATAGCGGGGCGTTTGAAATACGAAAGCGTGTCGTGCATCCAGCCCATCATCCATTTTTGGCCAAATCCCAGGCCGCCGTCAAAAGTTGGTTTGGTTACGCCCGGGAATGCCGTACTTTCTTCCGCGATGGTTTCGATGCCCGGGAATGCGCTGTAAGCCGCTTCATTGAACTCTTTTAGGAACGAAATGGCTTCGAGGTTTTCTTTTCCACCGTGGATATTTGGCAACCATTCACCCTCTTTTCGAGAATAGTCGTGATAAAGCATGGACGCAACCGCATCCACGCGAAGCCCGTCAACGTGGTATTTGTCGAGCCAAAACAAAGCATTGGAAATCAGGAAGCTGCGTACTTCATTTCGCCCATAGTCAAAAACATAACTGTTCCAATCGGGATGAAAACCCCGACGCATATCTGCGTATTCAAAGAGGTGTGTGCCATCGAAAAAATAAAGCCCGTGAATATCGCTGGGGAAATGCGAAGGCACCCAGTCTAGTATGACCCCTATGCCCGCCTCATGGAATTTTTCAATCAAAAACATGAGGTCTTCTGGCTCACCAGAACGGCTTGTGGGTGCGAAGAAACCCGTAATCTGGTAACCCCAAGATGGGAAATACGGGTGCTCCATGATGGGCATGAGCTCCACATGGGTGAAGCCCATTTCTTTTACGTACGGCACAAGTTCATCGGCGAGTTCGCGGAAACTGAGCGAGCGGTTGCCATCATGGCCGATCTTTTTCCAAGAGCCTGCGTGGACTTCATAGACCGACCAAGGCTGTGGTTTTCCGGCTTTTTCGCGCCTGGTTTTCAACCATTTATCATCTTTCCAAGCATGGTTGAATTCCCAAACTACGGAGGCTGTTCGGGGGGGTGTTTCCCATAGACGGGCAAATGGGTCGCCTTTATCGAGTGATACGCCCAAGTGGGTTTGAATGTGGTATTTATAAGTTGCCCCCTTGCTTATTCCCGGGATGAAGCCCTCCCAGATGCCACTTGAATCCCAGCGCGGCAGCAAAACGTGACTGTCTGGATTCCAGTCATTGAAATCGCCCGTGACGCTCACGCGTTGGGCATTGGGTGCCCACACGGAAAAGCACACTCCTTTTTTGCCTTCCTGTTCCACGAGATGGCTGCCCATTTTTTCATACAGGCGAAAGTGCTTGCCGCTCTTAAAAAGTGCGATGTCAAAATCGGTGAGGAGGGAGTACGGCTTGACCATGTTTTTAGAACGTCAAAATAAAAAAGGCTGAACAGCAAAATGTAAAACAAGGGAAAGGTAAGACGTGCAAAGTGTTTTGCACAAAAGAAAAAGAAGCGTACGCTACAAATGGTAAAAAGCCAGAGATTCAAGGTCTTGGCACAGTTTTGGCTTAAAGGTCTGTGCCCCCCGTATGTTCTCGTTTCCAACCAAAGACAATCGCGCATGAACGGACAACCTTTACACGCTGTTTTCCAACAATTCCCAATGTTGGCGTCGCTCTCGGAGGCTGAGCTGCAACGCCTTGCGCTCATGGCCGAGCGCCGTACAGCACCCCGACACTCCTTTATTTACTTAGCCGACCAACCGAGCGACTTTGTTTGCCTGCTTGCTTGCGGTGCGGTCAAAATTGGCATCTATTCTCCCGACGGCCGAGAAATCATCAAGAATATCCAGCACCCGTTTACGGTATTCGGCGAACTGGGCCTAACAGGCGAACATGCCCGGGTAGAATTTGCTTCGGCTATGAGCCGCGACGTGGATTATTTCGCCGTGCGGGTGGAAGATTTCAAATACTTGATGCAGCAAAATTTTAGCCTCTCGCAAGCCGTGATGCTTTATCTCGGAGATCGGCTTCGCCGTGCCGAAAGGCATTGGGAGTCCTTGATCCTCAAGGATGTGCGTACGCGTATCGTGGAGTTTTTGAAAGAAAGTGCGGGGGAGCGTGGCCGTCAGGTAGGTTTTGAAACATTGGTTAAACACGGCCTTACACAACAAGACATCGCCAACCTTGTGGGCGCAAGTCGCCAAACCGTGACCGCTATCCTGAACGAATTGAAAAAATCAAATTTAATCCACTTCAACCGCAACACCATCCTCATCCGGGATATGGACAAGTTGAATTGATTCCAAAGTCCTTCACGAAATTGAAAAAGGCCTCTTGCATGGTGCAAGGGGCCTTTTTCTTGGGGAAGTGATAAGAGAATGGAACACGGAAGGCACGGATGAGACACAGCTTTCCACGGATTGTATCTGTTGCTATTCTCCGTGGAAATCCGTGTCTCATCCGCGTCATCCGTGTTCCAACAGATTCGTTAATCATCTTCCAAAAGTCAAGATCGTGACCTCCACCCGCTGGTTTCTTCTGCGACCTTCTGGGGAGGTGTTAGGTTCCACAGGTTTTGTCCAACCATATCCCTTGTATTGTACCCGATCTTTTGAAACACCTTTTGAGATCAGCCAATCGGCCACCGATTGGGCACGTTTGGTAGAAAGATCAAGGGCTCTGGGTTCGTTAGGATACATGAGGTTGTTGGTATGGCCTCCTATTTCCACACTGATGTCGGTATTATTTTTGAGCATCGTGTAAAGTTCTTCTAAGCCCTTTTCACTGCTCCCCAAATCAAAGGTGAACTCATTGGCTTTGAAATACACGTCAAGGCGATAAGATCTTCCGCGTTTGGGGTTTTTGAGTTCGGGTGTTGGCGTAACAGGGGTGGGTTTTGCAGCCGCGACAGGCGGTTTTGTCGAAGGTTTATCCGCGCCTTTTCTGGTGAGTTCCGGTTTTTTCTTTGCTGTTGGCATTTTATCCGGCGCACAAACTACAGACTTGATAGGCGTAGCGTTGTCTATCAGTACATTGCCATTGGTATTCAAGGGAAGTGCAGGGTTAAATGGGTCTTGCGAACCATAGTAAGCTTCAATGATGAGGTGTGACCAAGCGCTCTTTTTAGGGCTAAGGCGGCAGTTATAGGTGAGCCATCGGGGGTGTATGATGACCGAACTTTGATAGAGCACTTCCCCCTTGTCGCAGTATCCATTGCCCCCCCAAATGATGACACGAGCAGGGGTAGTAAATTTTACCGCAATGCCGCTGCCCGCCAATGGGCTCATATAAGAAGTATCCCTTCGCAAGTCGAGGTTAAATTCATAGCATTGGTTTATTTCCAAGGGCTGCGGAAGGCGCTGGCCCACACTTTCCCAAGTGCCGGTTTGGCGCACAACGAGGCCGAGGTAAGTGTTGCCGTGGCGAGGGGCAGTCAATACCTTGAAAAAACCTGGTTGCAGATCGGGAGGGGTCTCAAAAGCGGGGCCGCAGTTGTACCACCCGGGGATATCAATGCCCGCTCCGGGGTCACCCTCAAAAGACGGGTTGGCCAAATAAATAGGCGTACTCGATTGCCCCCAAGCCGCGAGCGGCAGCGCGAGCAAAACGAACGCCCGGATAATTTTTGATTCAAAAAACATAGCAGTAACTGTTTTGATTAAAGTTTGCACAATAAGGTCGGCAAAGCCTGTGCCATTTGTAGGCTGGTTGACAAATTCGCCGCCCGTTTTGATAAAAACCGTGCATTAACGCCCTGCCCTGAGTTTTTAATATCCCTTTTCGATGAAAAGGGTGTTAAAACGCCCGATGGCTCAATATGAACGGTCGGGCGTTTTAGAATTTTGATATTGAGAAATTGGGATATTGGGTTACGGGTAGGCCTAATATCCCAATTTCCGAATATCTAACCATTCCTCACCATCGGATCAACGCACTCGCCCAAGTGAAGCCGCTGCCAAATGCGGCAAGGCATACCAGATCCCCTCTTTTCACTTTGCCGGCTTCCCATGCCTCGCAGAGCGCGATAGGGACCGAGGCAGCTGTGGTATTGCCATATTTTTGGATGTTGTTCCACACTTGGTCGTCGCGAAGGCGGAGCAAACGCTGAACCATCTGGCTGATGCGGAGGTTGGCCTGGTGTGGAATCAACATTGAAATATCGGAGGTTTCAAGACCAACTTCATTCAAGGCCTCCATGATGACTTCGGGGAATTTCTGAATTGCAAGTTTGAAAACGAACTGGCCTTCCATGTTTGGAAATAGGAGGCCGTCTTCTACCATTTTTGGGGTAATAAATATTTCACCATAAGTATCAGGCGGTGGGTAGCCTAGGTCGGTGGTGTCGCCTATTCTTGTTTGATGATAGCCACCATGTGCGCCTGGGTTTGTAAAGGCAAGCTTTTCTGCATACGTGCCGTCAGAATGAAGTTTGGTGGTCAGGATGCCCTGGTTTTCATCCTCCGTTGGTTGGATAATGGCAGCGCCTGCCCCGTCACCAAAAATGACAGTCACATTGCGCCCACGGGTGCTAAAGTCCAGACCCATGGAGTGCATTTCGGCGCCCACCACCAGCACGTTTTTGTACATCCCGGTCTTCACAAACTGGTCGGCAATGCTGAGCGCATACAAAAACCCGCTGCATTGGTTGCGAATATCGAGCGCCCCTACTTCCTTATGGGTAATGCCTAGTTCGCGTTGGAGCAGCACACCGCAACCAGGGAAATAATAATCCGGGCTAAGGGTAGCAAATATGATGAAATCAATATCCTCTGGCTGTATCCCTGCTCGTTCGCATGCTACCAAGGTAGCTTTTGCACCCATGCTGGAGGTGGTCTCCTCATGTTTTTTGCCATATCGGCGGGTTTGTATACCCGTTCGCTCCTGCACCCACTCATCGGTGGTGTCCATCACTTGGGCGAGGTCGTTGTTCGTGACGATTCGTTCGGGGAGGTAGGAGCCGATTCCGGCGATTTTGCTGCGCTTCATGCGGAAAAAGGAAGATTTTTGAAAAATTTTAAGACTACCCTTGTTGATAATCAAACTGTTAGGTGCTGCATTTGTTCAGCACAAAATGACAATTAATGCCGAGCAAATTACGGCCAAATCAATCAAAGGTTATTATATATTTTTTGGTTCACCCTCGTTTTGAATTTACGATCCAAACCCCTACGATGGTGACTGCCATACCCACAACTTCCCAAGGGGTTAGCCTTTCGCCCAACAAAGCCCAACCGAGCAAAATAGCCACCACGGGATTGATGTAAGTATAAAGTGATGATATCGTGGCGCTTAGGTGCTTGAGTACAAACATGTACAGCGTGAACGCCAATGCGGAACCTATCACCGTCAGATATGCCACTGAAATCCAGCCTTGTGTAGTGTGGTGAATAGTATGGGTTGAGTCGAAAAACAAACTCAGCGCGAAACCGCCCAAGCCTCCTGCCGTAATCTGCAAACCAGCATTGAGCAGTGGGGACACACTATTGGAGTTCCATTGCTTGGCCATGACCGTGCCCAGCGACCAGGTAATACAAGAAGCGAAACAGCCCGCGATGCCCCAACGATATTCGGGGCGGATGAAATCCTGCCAGCCTTCTCTGAAAATAAGCGCTAAGCCCCCAAAGCCAAAAAGCACCCCCATTACCATGCGCCCGTGGATGCGCTCTTTGCCATGCCAAGCCAGTGAAAATAGTACAACCAACACAGGCGTGAGTGACCCAATGATGGCAGCCAAACCAGAGGATACATACTGCATCCCCCAGGTAATGAAGCCATTGCCACCCGTAATGGTGGCGAGACCTGTGAGTGCTTGCAGCGCCATGTATCGCGGTTGGGGCATTTGAGTTTTTCCAGAGCCAAAAGCCAAAAACAAGAGCAGCAGCCCCGCCGCTGTTTGGCGTATACCGACCAAAAGAAAAGGTGGGAAATCAAGGATGGCGTACTTTATTGCAGTATAGGTTGTACCCCATATTATGCAAATTAGGGCAAGAGATAGATAGGCGCGGCGCGTGGCTGACATGAGCACAAAGTTAGCAGCTTGCCTTAAACCTTCATAGGGTTTTGTGGTTCAACTTTATTTTTGTTCTGTTTGATGGAACTTTTGAGGGGCTTTTTGGAATTTTATTTGACGTTCGTCGAAAAAAGATGGAAACGATGGAAACGATTTGTCACAAAAACGTTTCCTCGGTTACCTTTGCGCCATGTTTACAGAACAGCAGGAAAAATGGTTGAAAAGGGTAGAAGAGTTGTTTTTCAAACTCGGAATCAAAAGCATCACGATGGACGACGTGGCGCGCGAGCTGGGCATTTCCAAAAAAACACTTTACTCCTTTGTAGAAAGCAAAGATGATTTAGTGAGCAAGGTCATGGACCGGCATATCACGCATCAGTGCAAAGATGACGAAGCATTACACGCCGAATCTACAGACGCGGTAGATGAAATGGTGCGCGTGATTAAGAAGATTATGGCGGATCTGGGTCAAATGAAGCCCAATGTCGTGCATGAAATGCAAAAATATCACCGCGATGTATGGGAGCGGATCAATGACTTTCAGCAGTCCTATATCCTCAACATGGTTCGCGAAAACATCGAATGGGGGCGGCGAGACGGGCTTTACAGGCTTGATTTTGACTTGGAAACAGTCGCTCGATTTTATATAGCTGGTGCGATGTCCATTTTTGACGAGCGCTATTTCCCCAAACCTCCTTACACTTTTGATGGTTTATTCAAAGAATTCATTGTCAATTATTTGCACAGTATTGTTTCGGAAAACGGAATGAGAATTCTGAAAGAAAAACTACAGATCGGCACAAATATCTGAACGCTCAACTTGCCCGAAACTCAACAACAAATCAATTCGCCGAACGCGAACCCAGTATCCAGTTTCGCGTGATAAATCAACATAATCATGTTCAAAGAAATTGCACAAAAACTCCTCCTTGTTGCTGCCCTGGTTTCTTTAGGCACTTATGCCCAAGCCCAGAGTAGCCCGTCTATGAGCCTCTCCGACTGTATACAGTTCGCATTAGAAAACCACCCGGATATCAAAACAGCACAGCTCCAAATCAAGGATGCTGATTGGCGCGTGAAGGAAAACTTTTCCACTGGCCTCCCGCAGGTATCAGCAGGGGCAACCTATTCGGGTTTCATTCAGCGGGGCGGGTTGCCGAGCAGTGCGCTCGGTATAGGGGGCAGTGGCCCGGTGGATTTGACCACATCGCTCCCTAGTTTCAATCAGGCTCAAATCACTGATCTCAATGGGGTATTTGGCAACCTATTCGCGTCTGATCCGGATTCCAAGATATTCTTCAACCCCGTCCACAGTGTTTCGGGCAATGTTTCGCTCAACCAACTGATTTTCAACAACTCCTACCTCATTGGTCTGCGCGCTGCACGATACTACCGCCAATATGTGGAAAATCAATTGGCCGTAGCCCGACAAACAGTGCGCAACAACGTGACGGACGCATATCTGCCGGCCTTGCTGATTTCTGACAATCTTTCCATTCTGGACAAAAACATTGGAAACCTCGAAAAACTGTTCTCCGATACGAAAGCCATCAACCAGGCAGGCTTTGCGGAACAATTGGATGTGGACAGGCTTGAGCTCTCGCTTTCCACCCTCCGCAGCGAGCGCGGCAGCCTCGCCCGCCAGCGCGAGATTGTGGTGAACGCCCTGAAATTCAACATGGGAATGCCCATAGCCAACGAACTCAGCCTCTCCGACAACACAGGGTTGCTGCTCGCCGCATCGGGCGATGTGGACCTGACTTCTCCCGCCGATTTTATGGCTCGTCCTGAATACTTGCTCCTGCTCAAAGGCCGTGACCTGAGCGGTGTTCAGGTGGATCTGTACCGAAAGCCTTGGATGCCTACAGTAGCGGGTTTTGTGCAATGGCAACCGAGTTACCAAGGTGGTTTTGGGGCAAAAGACGCAGCGGGTTTTGATAAGTGGTTCTACATTTCTTCGGCAGTGGCCGGCCTATCGGTAAACATTCCTATTTACGATGGAGGCGGCACAAAAGCAAAACGTGAACGGGCGCTGATTTCTGCACAAACGGTTGAAATACAAAAGGGTATGCTGGAAAATGCCATCTCCCTGGAACTCGATGGCGCGCGCAAACAATTTCTCAACGCCCAAGAGCGCGTGGCAAACCAGGAGAGAAATCTCGCACTTGCCCAACGCATCTATGACACAACCCAGACCAAATACAAGGCAGGCGTGGGAAGCAGTTTTGAAATCACGCAGTCCGAATCGGGTTTGTATGCCGCACAACAAGGGCTGTTGCAAGCGCAATTTGACTTGCTAACGGCAAAAGTGGCCATTAAAAAAGCAATGGGACAGTAAGCGTAACCCGGAACTCCGTTCCGGTGAATAAAAACTCGGCACAGCGTGCCGACATACACTCATACAAAAAATTGATTTTCAACATGACAAATAAGCACCTTCTCCAATTTACCTCCATCGTACTAGCGATTGTCCTGCTCGCATCTTGTGGCGGCGGCGGCTCCAAAGACCCCGCTGCTGAACTTGCATCACTAAAAGACCAAAAAGCCAAGCTGGACATCCAAATATCTGAACTTGAAAAACAAGTGAATGCCACAAACCCGGCGGTGAAAAAAGTGCGGACAGTAGGTCTCACAGAAATTAATACAGCGCCTTTCCGCCATTTTATTGACCTGCAAGGCAAAGTGGATGCAGATGAGAGCGTAATGGCTACCGCTAAAATGCCCGGCTCGCTCAAGCGCGTGCTGGTGAAAAATGGCGACAATGTGCGTAAGGGTCAGCTCATTGCCGAAGTGGATGATGCCGTGATGCTCAAAAGCCTCGCAGAACTTGAAGGCCAACTCGTGACTGCTACCGACATTTTCAACCGCCAAAAAGGACTTTGGGACCAAAAAATTGGCACCGAAGTGGCATACATTCAAGCCAAAAACACAAAGGAAAGTGTGGAACGCAGCATATCAACCATCAAAGAGCAATGGAGCATGACCAAGATTTACGCCCCCCAAAGTGGCACGGTGGATATGGTGATGTTGAAGCAAGGCCAGGCCATCGCGCCGGGTGTTCCACTCTGCAACATCCTGAATCTGAGCAACTTGAAAATAAAAGGTGAGGTAACAGAAGCCTATGCCGCTAAAGTTCGCAAGGGCGATCAAGTGCAAGTGTTTTTCCCTGACATGAACAAGGAAATCACAACCCGAGTCACTTATGTCAGCAAAAGCATCAATCCTACCACCCGCACATTTACTGTGGAATGCGCATTGCCGGGCAGCGGTTACAGTGCCAATCAGATAGCCGTGATGAAAATTGTAGATTACCAGAGCATGAACGCGCTCTCCATCCCGGTCAACCTCATCCAGACTGCCGAGGATGGTGATTTTGTGCTGGTAGCCGAAAAAACAGGCGAAAAACAAGCCACGGCCAAAAAAGTGACGGTGAAGCAAGGCCAGAACTATAATGGCCAGGTAGAAATCCTGAGCGGCTTGAAAAAGGGGGACTGGGTTATTTCTACGGGGTTTCAGGATGTGAACAACGGGGAAGTGGTTGGTTTTTAAGCGCGCGCCCTGAATTGATCTTCTAAGGCTTTAAACCCTTCCAATGAAGGTTGAAGTACTTCCAAGTCTTCTCGGTTTAGTTGGCCTATGCGATTTGCCAAGCGGGACAGATTGTAGTTTGCCATATCGAAATATGCGGTCAATGCGAATACCCGGTCTTTGTCGGAGGCAAGTGAAGCCAGAAATGGTCGCCATTGTTCATGATCCAAAGATTCCACTTGTTCAGCTTCAACAGTATTGAAAAGATGAAGCAACTCTGCAAGGCGTAGGTGCTGTTCTTGTGTCATAACAAAAAACGTTCTTTAAGTATTTTATTGATGAAAATGATTTTGTCAAGAGCGCGGTTTCGCATTTCTTCTAAAGATCGGATTCCACGTTCTGCAATCAATACTTTTTCATAAATGACGCTGTATTCAAGGACCTTGTATTGCTGGATTTTTAGTATTTCAAGGTCTTGCCTGGAAAGGGGTTTCAGGTAATTCAATTCTTCCATTTGCTTTCTGTTTTGGTTTGGCTTTGCAAATATAATAGTTCAATGACAAATTTCAAAGTACAAATCACTAAATCCTCAACTTCCCAAATAACCAATCATCAGATACCCCCTCCTTCGCCCCCGCCTGCCGAGACTTGACGAGCAGGAAGGCTTCGACGGGTAAAAAATCAACATCAATCATGAAAGAATTCAAACCCACCAGTTGGTCTATTGACAACCGCGCCTCGATTTTTATTATCACGGTGCTCATAACACTGGCAGGCATCATGTCGTACAATGCCCTGCCAAAGGAGCAGTTCCCCGATGTGGTGGTGCCCACTATCTTCGTTTCTACCATTTACCCGGGCGCCAGCCCGAGCGATATGGAACAGCTCGTCACGAAGCCCATTGAAAAACAGTTGAAGGGCATCAGTGGCGTGAAAAAAGTAATGTCCAATTCGGTACAGGATTTCTCCAGCATTATCGTGGAGTTTAACACCAGTCTCGATGTGCCGTTATGCAAGCAAAAAGTAAAGGATGCTGTGGATAAAGCCGCCCGTGACCTGCCGACCGACCTGTTAGAAGACCCCACCATCACGGAATTCGACATTTCTGAAATCCCGATCATGAACGTCAACATCGCGGGCGATTTCAGCCTTGACAAGTTGAAAGACTATGCCGACAATTTGCAAGACCGCATCGAAGAAATGCGCGAAATCACTCGCGTAGACCTCGTGGGAGCCCTTGAAAAGGAAGTGCAAGTAGATGTTGACAAGTATAAAATGGCCGCTGCCAGCCTCACTTTCCGCGACATCGAGAACGCGCTGGCCCTTGAGAACATGACCGTTTCGGCAGGTAACGTAGACATTGGTGGAATGACCCGCTCGGTATCCATCCGGGGCGATTTCAAGGATGTGGAGCAAATTAAAAACATCATCATTGCTTCCCAGTCTGGCGCAATGCTGTATTTGAAAGACCTCGCTGATGTGCGCATGGGGCATAAGGAACAGGAGAGTTTCAGCCGCCTCAACGCTCGCAATGTCATTTCGCTCAACGTAATTAAACGCACTGGCGAAAACCTGATTGACGCGTCCGACAAAATCAAAAAGGTGGTGGACGAGATGAAGGCCAATGAGTTTCCGGCCAACTTGGAAGTCAGCATCACGGGCGACCAAAGCCGCGCCACCCGCACTACGCTGCACGACCTCATCAATACCATTATCATCGGCTTTATTCTCGTGACCTTCGTTTTGATGTTTTTCATGGGCGCCACTGACGCGATTTTTGTGGCCATGTCAGTGCCGCTATCCATGTGTATCGCGTTTATGTTGCTCCCAAGTTTTGGCTTTACCCTCAATTTTATCGTCTTGTTCGCCTTTTTGCTCGCCTTAGGCATTGTTGTAGACGACGCGATTGTGGTAGTAGAAAACACGCACCGTATTTACCATGAGGATAAAAAACTGACCATCATCCAAGCGGCAAAAAAGGCAACTGGCGAGGTATTCCTACCTGTGCTTTCGGGCACGATCACAACCCTCGCGCCTTTTATCCCACTCGTTTTCTGGGGCGGTATTTTTGGGAAATTCATGCACTACCTGCCTGTTACTGTGATCATTACACTTACGGCTTCATTGGTGGTGGCATATATCGTCAACCCTGTATTTGCAGTATGGTTTATGGGCGATGCCAAGCGCGAAGGCACAGAATTGCCGCCAGATAAAAAACGCCGTCGCACTATTTTCGGCTATGCGCTTTTTGTCCTGTCAACTATTTATTTCTATGCGAACGGCAACTATTTCATGGGCAACTTGCTGGTTTTCATTGGCTTATTCGTGGCATTCTACCGGTTTGTGTTGGAAAAAGCCGTGCGTTGGTTTCAGGTAAAAGGATGGCCAGCAGCACAACGAGCGTATGCCGGATTCCTCAATTTTGCTCTTGACCGCCCTTGGATTATGATGGCCAGCGTGGTATCGCTGCTCTTCTTTTCTTTTGTATTCTTTGCTATGGGCAAACGCAACATCGTGCTATTCCCAAAGGCCGATCCGAACTTCATCTATGTTTATCTAACACTCCCGGTTGGCACAGACGTGAACACAACAGACTCGCTCACAAGCATCATGGAGCGCAAAGTCGTGGAGGTTGTTGGAGAAAATAATCCGATCGTCGAGTCCATCATTTCAAACGTTGCGCTCGGTGCGTCGGAGGATCAATTTGACCGTACTGCAACTTCCAACAAAAGCAAAGTTGGCGTAGCATTTGTCGAATACAGCAACCGAAATGGCGTGAGTACCAAGGATTACATGGATAAAATTCGCGAGGCAACAAAAGGAATTATTCCCGGTGCAGAAATCGTGGTGGATCAGGAGGCTGGCGGGCCACCTTCACCCAAGCCTATTTCAGTAGAGATTCGTGGGGACGATTTCAAAAAACTCATCGCAGTGTCGTCTTCCGTGAAACGTTACCTCGATTCGCTCAACATCCCTGGCGTGGAGGAATTACGCAGTGATATGATCGTGTCAAAACCCGAAATCAACATTCAGATTGACCGCGACCGCGCCAATCGCGAGGGGATTTCAACGGCGCAGATCGGCTCTGAATTCCGCACAGCCATTTTGGGCAAAGAAGCCACCAAATTCAAGGACGGCGAAGATGAAATCCCCGTCGTCATTCGTCTCCGTCCTGAGCAGCGTGAAAACATCAACGCAGTTGAAAACCTAAATATCACGTTCAGAGACATGAACATGGGCGGTGTGCTGCGTTCTGTTCCAATGGCTTCCTTGGCAGATGTGAAATACACCACAACGTATGGTGGTATCCGTCGTCTGGACCAGTCGCGTATTGTCACGATTTCTTCAAACATTACCTCTGAATATCAGCCCAGCCAAACCGACGTGGTAAACGCGGTGAAAGCCGCCGTTGCCTCCTGGCCACCGACTGATGGCGTGACGGTTGGCTTTGCTGGCGAAGACGCAGAATTTCTGGATGCCGCTTCGTTCCTCGGAAACTCGCTCTTGATTTCAATTTTCATCATCCTCATCATCTTGATGGTGCAGTTCAATTCCATTGGTAAAACCCTGATTATCATGTCAGAAGTGATTTTTAGCATCATTGGTGTACTGCTCGGGATGGCCATTTTCGATATGGACTTTTCGGTCATCATGGCGGGTGTGGGCATCGTCGCTTTGGCGGGCATTGTGGTGCGAAATGGCATTTTGCTGGTGGAGTACACCGATATTCTACGCGAACGCGGGTCGCAAGTACGGGAATCCATCGTGGAAGCGGGGCGTATCCGTATGACCCCGGTTTTGCTCACGGCGACTGCTGCCATTCTTGGCCTGCTTCCGCTAGCGGTAGGATTTAATATTGACTTCTACAGCCTTTTTGCTACCGGCGACCCTAAAATTTACCTCGGCGGTGATTCGGTTGCTTTCTGGGGTCCGCTTTCCTGGACGATTATTTTCGGGCTTAGCTTCGCTACTTTCATCACGCTGATCATATTGCCGGTGATGTACTTGCTGGGCTGGCGGGTGAAAAATTGGTGGGCGAAGAAAGTATAGCGGAACTCTGTTCCGCTGTATGCACCGGAACGGAGTTCCGGCGTACATAAACAGCGCGTTTCGGAGGAATCTGGGACGCGCTGTTTTTTATTTTTAATCCAACATTTCTAATTATTGGTCTAGTCTAATAACAACAGGCTCAGGATTGCCTACACTTTTGTTGCTAATGTGTAACCGCCGGATTCGGCTCACTGTCTTAGAACGTGCTTTAACTGGCAAAATCATTTTTCCCTACGCTTATTTATCTACTCATCATTTTTTCACGAACGCATGAAAAACAATCCTTTTCTCTTTCTGATTGCCACCCTTTTTCTTTCCATTTCCGCCCTTTCGGCACAAACCTTGGATGCCAAACTAAGCGCCGAAATTGATAAACTTCTCCAAGGTCATTTTAAGCCCGACGGCTCGGGCGCCACAGTGCTGGTTTCACAAAAGGGCAAGGTATTGTACCATAAAGCCTTTGGAATGGCAAATTTGGAATTGGGTGTCCCGATGCGCACCGACCACGTTTTCCGCATTGGATCAATAACCAAACAATTCACTGGCGCGGCCATCTTGAAACTGGCCGAAGAAGGGAAACTTTCCATCCAAGACGATCTCACTACATTCCTGCCCGATTACCCCACTCAAGCCAAAAAAATTACGGTAGAACATTTACTCACCCACACCTCTGGCATTAAAAGTTATACTGGAATGAAAGAGTGGGATGAAGCAATGCATCGGAAAGATTTCACACCGACCGAACTGATTGCGTTATTCAAAGACCAGCCGATTGATTTTGAACCGGACGCTGAATGGCGTTACAATAACTCTGGTTATATTTTGCTGGGTTATATTATTGAAAAAGTATCGGGACAGACCTATGCTGAATATATAACCGAGCAATTTTTCAAACCACTGGGGATGAAAAACTCCTATTACGGCGACACAAAACCCCTCATCAAAAACAGGGCAACCGGTTATTCTCAAGGCGAGGCGGAGGGCAAATACGTAAACGCCGATTTTTTGAGCATGACCCAGCCGTATGCAGCCGGATCACTGCTCTCAACCGTAGAAGACTTGAATATCTGGACCCGTGCCCTGCACGGTGGCAAAGTGCTGAAACCAGAATCCTTCAAAAAGGCCACCACACCTTACATCCTCCCCAATGGCACGAACACACACTACGGCTTCGGCCTCCAAATGAGCAACCTCCTTGGTAGCCTTACCGTAGAACATGGTGGCGGCATCCACGGATTTTTGAGCGACTTGGTTTACCTGTCTCAAGAGGATGTTTGTGTTGCTATTTTGACCAATTGTGATTGTGAGCCGCCCCGTGAACTGACACCAAGAATCGCAGCCCTGGTCATCGGAAAACCGTACCAGCCTACAGCTATTACAGTGGATTCCAAGGAATTGGAGCAATATGTCGGCGTGTACGAAAATGAAAAAAAGGAACAGCGTATCATCCGTATTGAGAACGGCCAACTGAGCTCCAGGCGCACTGGCGGCAGCAAGTTCAATCTCAAACCCTACGCTCCGGATGCGTTTTTCTTTGAGGAATCATTTGCCAGAATCACTTTTATACGCGAAAAAGGCGGCAGTAAAAAGGTAATCGAGGCCAATGTAGACGACCGCGTCGCTGCCGAAAACCTATGGGTCAAAACCGATAAACCATTGCCTGCTATCCGTCCGGAAATACAACTGAGCGAGGCGCAACTCGCACCCTTCGCAGGGGAGTACGCCCTGATGCCGGGATTCAACATTGCGGTGACACAAGAGGGCAAACAGTTGTTTTGTCAGGCAACTGGCCAGTCGAACGTGGAAATATTTGCAACATCGCCTACCCGTTTTTTCCTCAAAGTGGTAGAAGCTGACATCGAGTTTTACCCTGAAGAAAATGGAACGGTGAATAAAATGGTGCTGTTCCAGGGCGGGCAGGAGATGGAGGGGAAGCGGGTGCAGAAATAGACTGCGGGGAAAAATATCCTGACGCACAAATCGACGGCGCGTCCTGGAGGAATCTGGGACGCGCTGTTTTTATTTCCTGAGCCTATTTCTAAGTAAATGAAACCTTCACGCTTCCTACCTTCGCCCGCATTTCGTGCAAAACGGTGGCACGACTTGAGGTCGTGCCACCGCTACTCAAAACCAATTTTCATGCAACTCGACAGTTTTGAAGTCCTCGGTGGCCAACGGCTCCAGGGCGAACTCCAGCCACAAGGCGCAAAAAACGAAGCCCTCCAAATCATCAGCGCAGTATTGCTCACAGACGAGCCGGTCACGATCTCGAACGTGCCGGACATCCTTGATGTGAACAAGCTCATCGAATTGTTGCGCGGGTTCGGCGTGACCGCTGAACGGCTCGCACCCGACACATACCGTTTTTGTGCCGGAACAATAGATATCGGCTATTTGCGCTCCGATGAATTTATGAAAGATGCCGCGCGGCTGCGTGGTTCAGTGATGCTCATTGGTCCTTTGCTCGCTCGATTTGGCCGGGCTACCCTGCCCAAGCCCGGCGGAGACAAAATCGGACGGCGGCGGTTGGATACCCACTTCCTTGGGTTCCAAAAACTGGGCGCGGAATTCAAATACGATGACGATAAGGATATTTACTATGTGGAACAACCAAAAAATGGCCTTCAGGGGGCATACCTCCACATGGACGAAATCTCTGTGACAGGCACCGCTAACGTGGTAATGACCGCTGTACTTACCAAAGGGAAAACCACCATTTACAACGCTGCTTGTGAGCCGTATGTACAGCAACTCTGCCGCATGCTCCAGCGAATGGGCGCAAAAATAGACGGACTAGGCTCGAACCTTTTGCACATTGAAGGCGTAGAAAAACTCGGCGGAACGGAACACCGTTGTCTGCCCGACATGATCGAAATTGGTTCGTTCATAGGTCTGGCCGCCATGACCCAGAGCGAAATCACGATCAAAAACGCTGGCGTCGAACACTTGGGCATCATTCCCCACACTTTTGAGCGCCTGGGAATTCAGATTGAAGTACAAGGCGATGATCTGCACATGCCAGCTCAGGAACATTACGAAATCCAAACCTTTATAGATGGTTCAATCCTTACCATTTACGACGCGCCCTGGCCGGGTTTTACGCCCGACCTGATGTCAATTGTTTTGGTGGTTGCCACACAGGCTCGCGGTTCGGTGCTCGTACACCAGAAAATGTTTGAAAGCCGGCTTTTCTTCACCGATAAACTGATTGACATGGGCGCGCAAATCATCCTTTGCGACCCACACCGCGCCACTGTAATTGGGCTTGACCGTAAATACCCGCTTCGTGGTATTGAAATGACTTCACCGGATATACGTGCTGGGCAAGCCTTGCTGATTGCTGCGCTTTCGGCCAAAGGCAAGAGTGTAATTCATAATGTCCATCAAATTGATAGGGGGTATCAGCACATTGATGCCAGGTTGAATGCTATTGGGGCGAAGATTACGCGAATTTAGACCCTTAGCGAGCCACGGAACCCCCTGGCGGCATAGTAAGATTCCGCACCGTTGTGATACACGAAGACGTGGTCGTAGCGGCGATCACAAAAGAGGGCGCCACCAAGTTTTCTTATCTCAGAAGGTGTTTTCACCCAGCTCGATGTTTTGGTATCGAAATTTCCAAGTTCCTGTAACTCCCGATATTGTTGTTCTGTTAAAATCTCAATGCCCATGTCAGCGGCCATCTCAGTAGCGCTATCTTCCGGTTTTTGTTCTTTTCTTGATTCCAGCGCTTCATGGTCGTAACAAACGCTTCTACGACCTTTAGGGCTTTCAACTGAGCAATCGTAAAAAACGTATTCGCCTGTCTTTTGATCGTATCCTACCACATCTGGTTCTCCACCGGTGCTTTCCATTGCATTAAGCGACCATAATTTTGGGGGACTTGTATTTAGTTTGGTTTCTATTTTAGACCATTCAAGTCCCGCTTTTGGCGGGATCATGTTTTTCTCAAAACGGACTTTTAATGTTCTGAGTAGTTCTTCTTGTTGTTCTGGTGGCAACCACTTCTTATTTTCCATAGTCAAAATGCAATATTTTGATTTGTTTACTACCCCCGCCACCGCCCCAAATGCTTCTTCACCCCATCCTTATTCTCCCGATAAACCTTGGCGCCGCGGGTAGCCGTGACAATGCTGCAAGGCACCTCCCGAGCCACTTCCCGCTGCGAACAACCCCGGTCAAAAGCCTCGAAAATGCGCCAGCGTTCGAGCATCATGGCGCGTTCGTGTTCCGTAAAGGTGATTTGTAGCAGATCATTGAAATCGCTTTCGCTGAGCGAGGATTGAAATAGTTGGTATAACATGATACGGGAAAGGCGAGGTGATGGAATAAAAGAAGCCCAAATTTAGGGCGGTTTTTTGAAATTTTGATCAAATGTAATGCTGGAGTGTGACGCACTCATCAGGGCAAGGGTGGTACACGGATGAGACACAGATTCACACTGGTTCTTTTTTCCAAAAACGAGTGTGAATCTGCGTCTCATCCGTGCCATCCGAGTTCCGCCATAAGCTACTGCTTGACGGGCGCAGGTGCTTTCAAATACGTATCCAAGAAGCTCAATACCCCGCTGTAGCCTTTCATCTCATTTTCTTTTTTCACAAAACCGTGCCCCTCATCGGGAAAGACGAGGTACTCCACCGGGACGTTATTTTTCTTGACCGCCTCCACGATTTCGTCTGACTCGATCTGGAGTACACGCGGGTCGTTTGCGCCTTGCAACACCATAATTGGGTTTTTCACATTTTTTGCATGGAATAAAGGTGAAATCCGGTGTAGGCGGACAGAATCTGCCGTGGTCGGGTCGCCCATTTCGGCATAAAGCGCTTTGCGGAACGATTCCCAATAGGGCGGGATTGAATTCAACGTACGCAACCAATTGGTCACCCCAAAAATATTTACCCCTGTTTTGAATTCGTCGGGCGTAAAAGTCATAGCCGCCATGGTCATGTAACCGCCATAAGAGCCGCCGATGATGCCAATGCGGTCTTTATCAATGTAATCGAGTGATTGGAGGTGTTTTTTGCCATAAACACAATCCTGCAAATCTTTTTCGCCGTGATTCTGGTCGTCCATTTTGTAGAAGGACTTTCCGTAGCCACTACTGCCCCGGTTATTGACCATCAGGACGGCATAGCCGTGGTTGACGAGGTACTGTATGAAAGAACTGTAACCCACCCGCGATTGACCGCCAGGGCCGCCGTGGACCCACACCAATGCCGGGACTTTGTTCGTGGCCGATGCATTCAGCGGTTTGTAATAAATGGCCGGAATGTCGAGTCCATCGAAGGATTTGTAACGCACCACAGCAGCCGTGGCGAGGTCATCAGGATTGATTTCAGGAGAGGCGTTGTTGGTGAGGCGTTTTAGTTCTTTTGTCTCGAAATTGTAAGTGTATAAGTCGTTGGGCGATTTGGAAGTGCCTACGGAAAGGCGCATCATTTTCTCACTGGAAGAAATATTGACTGCCGCTACATCGCCATCGGGGATAGCCGGGAATGCAACGTCTTTGCCTGCTGCATCGCGGATGATGAGTTTGTTTTTGCCGTCTTCATTGATGCCAATCACCTGGTATTTGCCGTTTTCGGATTGGTAGGCGTACATTACATCCCAATTGGTTTCGTACGCCGTTTTGCGTTCGCCTGTGGCAAGATCGTACTGCACGAGATAGGCAAATTCTTTTCCCACATCGGTGGTGTAAAAGAAAGTTTTACCATCGGCGCTAAAACCAGAAGAGCCATAATTCCCTGGTTGAGCGGGGTCAGAAATTTCTTTCAACTGCTTGGCTTTCAAGTCGTATAAAAACAATTGGTTCTCGCTGGTCGTAATGGATTTGCTGAGTGCCAACCAATCGCCATAGCGCGAAATAGCGTCTGTGCCATAGCCATCTTTGTTTTCATATACAAGGGTTGAAGTCCAAGTCCCGGTCTCCATTTGGTAGAGATCGAAAAAGCGTTCGTCGCGTTTGTTGGATGTATAAAAGAAAGATTTTTTGTCTTTTGCCCAGTCTGAAAAACCAGTTACTTCCTTTTCGCCAGGGGTCAGGTCCTGACTGCTGCCGTCGGCTTTGAGCAGATAAATGTGGCTAATTTCGTTGCCTCCTTTGTCGGAACTGTAAAGCACTTCGTTTGTGCCGGGCACATAGTCAATGGAGAAATACGATTCTACGGTAGAATTGCTGAGGGCCTTTTTTGATCCATCGGCGATTTTGATTTCGTAGAGGTTGAAAATGCCCGTTTCGTTGGTGTGGACAAGCAGTTTTTGCTCATCGGGGGAGAAGACACCCGAGCCGGTGGCCTTGGTTTTGTAGAATTGTTCGATGGTGTACTGTTTTATTTCCCGTGGTTTATCCTGTTTGCAGGAGGCGAAAACAAGTACAGTCAATAAGATTGTGAGTAAATTTTTCATTGCTAACGTGATTGGTTTGAATTTTGCCACAAAGTGAGCAAGTAAAAGGGCGAATGATGCGTTTTTCGTCCTTTAGCGTGATTATCAGGCTAAATAGAGTACTGTGGCCCATGAAAGGTTACAGTTTTGATACCCAAACCGATGCCGCACCACGTAGTTTTTTTCTCCCTGTTCCGCACGGACAACCCCTACTCTTCTATTTCGCTCTCGATGGCGAAAGCGTTGGCGAAAACCGTGCGGGTGCTTTACGTCAATCACCCCTACTCCCTCAAAGACATTTTCGCTGGAATCAAAAAAGGCGACCCCGCACTTCGCAAAAGGCTTTGGCACTTGCTTACATTCCGCAACCGTTACGAGCATCTGGATGCCATTCCTGAAAATTTTGTAGCCGTGACCCCGCCACCGACTTTGCCCATCAATTGGCTGCCACCGGGCAAGATTTATGACTTTTTCCAAAGGATCAACAATGGAATTGTGCTACGTGCCATAGGCCAGGCTGTGCGTAAGTACAATTTTCACAACTTCGTCTTTATCAATTGTTACGACCCGTTTTATGCCGGCTGGCTGCCTCCTGAAATGGGTGTCAAAGCCTCCATTTACCACTGTATTGACGACATTACACAGAACGCTTATACCGCCCGGCATGGCGAGCGTTTGGAAAACAAAGCCTGCAGAAATGCTGACTTGACATTGGTGACTTCTACCAATTTGAAACGCTTGAAAGCATCCGCACTTGGTCTGACGACTCCAAGTCGTCTGACCAATAAAGCCGTTGATGAGCAGTCAGACGACTTGGAGTCGTCAGACCGCAGTGCACGTATCGTCACTTTTTTCAACGCAGCGGAGGTGTCCGTTTTTCAAAAGGTTTTGACTGAAAAATACCTGCGCCCTGCCGAACTCAAGGATCGAACAGATCAGGTTATTGGCTTCATCGGCAACCTCGACGAATTGCGTATTGACTACCCTTTGTTGAAAAAAATCGCGCTTCATTTTCCAGAAAAAACATTGCTCTTGGTCGGCCCAATGAACAGCCCTGAACCTGCCGAAATTGGTTTGGACAAACTCCGAAACGTCGTTTTTGCCGGAAGTCGCCGCCTTGAAGATTTACCGCCCATGCTTCAGCACATGGATTGTGTGTTGATTCCATTCCTTTGCAACACCTTGACTTTCAGTATTTACCCACTCAAAATCAATGAATACCTCGCTGCCGGGAAACCCGTGGTTACCACTGGTTTTTCCGATGACATCCGTACTTTCGCACACTGCACTTACCTTGCTGAAAGTCATGAGGAATTTCTTCAGAAAATCGAAGTCGCGTTGACTGAAAACAATCCAGAACTCATTCAAATCCGTACTCAAGTTGCAAATTCCAATACTTGGGAAGCACGGATAAAGCAACTTTGGGAGGAAGTAAAAACTATAAACGATGAACTATAAACGATGAACAAATCCCCAGAGATAACACCCTACCAACGATTTATAGAAACCATGATGCACCTATTCATCATCGTGGTGCTGGCGGGCATTTGCCTGAAAGTGCTGTTTTTTTAGTGATAAGTGTTAAGCGGTAAGTGTTCTGCCGCTCATCACTTACCACTTAACACTATTAAATGCAAGACCTCTTCACCCCGCGCGACAAGTCCCTTTGGGGAAAATTAAAGGCCCAAATGAGTCAGCAACTCATGGCCCAGAAACTCAACAGTCCCTTGGGATTGGCACTGCTGCTGCTCGCTACGCTGCCATTGTCGTACCTGCTGGCCGCCCTCGAAATGAAAGTGAGTGTGGTCGTGTTTATTGGATTGATCGGGGTTCCTTTGGTCATTTTTTGCCTGTTCAATATCACGTTCGCCATAGGGCTGATGCTGTTTGTCTCGCTGGCATTGCCGTATGCCTTGAAATACACCGATGCGCCCATTGGAACCTTGCTGGACTTGCTGATTTTATTGAGCACGGTGGGCATTTTATTGCGCCAAATAAAAGAGCGTGATTGGGCCTTTGCCAAATCGCCGCTCAGTTCCATGATTCTCATCTGGTTGTATTTCAACGTAATGCAGGTGTTGAACCCCGAAGCACAATCAAAACTGGCCTGGGTTTATACAGTCAGGAGCGTGGCCATCCAGCAGGTGGTTTTCTTTATTGGGGCCTACGCCTTCCAGCGCAATCGGGCGGGCATCATGGCCATCCTGAAACTGATCATCGGGATGTGTTTTGTGAGTGCTTTGTACGGCCTGAAACAGAATTTTTTTGGCTTCAACACCCAGGAAACCATTTGGATGATGGCCGATCAAGAGCGGTATCAACTCTATCATCAGTGGAATTTGGTGCGTGTCCCCTCGTTCTGTTACGACCCTACCACTTTCGGGATTTTGATGGTGTGTTTTGCGGTTTTCTGTGGAGCGATGGTGGCGGGCGCGACAAAAAAGCGGCATAAAATCCTGCTCGGTATCATGGGATTGATAGCCTTATGGGCTACGGCTTACACGGGTACACGCACGGCTTTTGGACTGGTGCCTGTGGGCGCGATATTTTTTGCGGGACTGATTTTGAGCCGGCGAGTGCTGGTCATCGGAGGGATTTTGGCAGTTTTAGGAGTAGGTTTTGTTTTAAAATCCACGAGCAGCGGCGTGATTTATCGCATACAATCTGCGTTCAAGCCCACGCAAGACGATTCTATGAACCTGCGCCTGAGCAACCAGAAGAAAATACAGCCCTACATTCAAAGCCACCCAATTGGGGCGGGCTTGGGCAGTAGCGGGATTTGGGGCAAGCGTTTCAACCCGGAATCGGAACTCGCCAAATTCCCGCACGACTCCAGTTTTGTGCGCATGGGGGTGGAATTGGGCTGGATTGGGCTTATTATCTACACGTTGTTTCACTATGTAGTGCTTCGCACAGGGCTTTACTATTTCGTCCGATGCCGCGATCCGTTTATTAAATCGCTTTATGCTGGCATCACTACCTGGCTGTTCATGCTCGCCGTGGCTTGCTACTTTCAGGAAGCCATTTTGCAATTGCCGATGAACGTGATTTACAACGTGTTTCTGGCGATGCTGGTAACGTTGAAGAATTTTGACCCGGCGTTTGAGGAGAAAAGTTGATTCTATTCTTCCAGACGAGAGAAATTAAAATGCTACTAAAGCGCAAAGGGATTGACTAACTTCAAGCCGGCGATGTTCCTAAAATCTGCATCGTTTCTGGTCAACAGCGTCAAATCATTTACCATAGCCGTAGCAGCGATGAGCGTATCTCCAAGCTTGATTTTGTGCAATTTTCGAATTTCAATCGCTTGGTCAGCGACTGCATCAGATAGTGGAAGTAGTGTGGAATCCTCGATAAATTTCTTGGCTTTCAATTCGTCATTTGTGTCAGGAAATGCGAAGCCAAGCAGTTCGATACGGGAAATTACAGACATTAAGCACCCACCATTGAGAATTGGCGCTAAAAATGATGCTGCATTTTCAGGCAAAACTCCTTTAAGCGTATAAATGGCTATACTGGTATCTACCAAGTATCCCGTTCCCATTCGCCTCGAAGTTTATCGAGTTGAGCATCTATTTCTTCAACCGTCATCTTGGAACTTAGCACACCATAGTGCCGCTCGAAGAAGGTCTTTCTTGCGATTGCTGATCTTGTTTGTGGTTTTGCCTCCACAATACGCGCCGAGGAGAGCAACTTCACATATTGCAATAGCAATTGGAGTTCATTCGGGTTGTTTACCTCTAATACAACTTGCATAAGCCCTTGTTTTATCCACAAAAGCAGGGGGATTTCTCGAGGTATCTTTGCCCTCAACTTTTTGCCTTGCGTGGTCTTCAAGTTTTCCCTACCCAAGATACTAAGCCCAGCGCTTGCGCTTGCGTCTCTATTGCAGCTCGTTGGCAAACTTACCCCTATCCACGCTTTTCAAAGTGTACTTTTGCGCCAAAGCACTTGCTCATCATGCATTTTCAAAAAATCCTCGCCGCTCTCTTATTCTTTACTCCCTTTCTCGCGCAGGCCCAGCAAACCGCCACCGTCTACGGCCGCGTCACCGATGCCTCCGACGGGCAGCCCGTGGAACTGGTGAGCGTGTTCATCAAAGGATCTGGCAAAGCAGTAAGCACGGATGAAAGCGGAAAATTTGCCGCCCAAATCCCTGCTAACCAAAGAATTGTACTCTCCTTCAAACGGGTGGCGTATCAAGAAACTTCGGCGGATATTCTTCCCTTGCAGCCCGGAGCACGCTACGGACTGGATGTAACCATGTCGCCCGTAGGCGCTAATCTGGAAGTGGTGATCAGCGGGCGAAGGCTCGACGACGGGGGCATGGTGAAGGAAAAAAACATGGCGGACCTCAAACTCCTGCCCAGTACTACGGGCAATTTGGAAAGCGTATTGCCGCATATTGCGCTGGGAACCAACATGGGCACAGGCGGAGAACTCAGTTCGCAATACCAGGTACGTGGCGGCAACTACGACGAAAACCTCGTTTATGTCAATGACTTTGAGATTTACCGCCCGCAACTCATCCGCGCCGGGCAGCAAGAGGGTTTGACCTTTCCAAACATTGACCTCGTGCGCGATCTCTCCTTTTCAAGCGGAGGTTTTCAAGCCAAGTACGGCGACAAACTCTCCTCTGTGTTGGACATCAAATACAAACGCCCCGACAGTTTGCGTGCCAGCGCCAGCGCAAGTATGCTGGGTGGTTCTGCACATTTGGAAGGAAGTTGGAAGCCAAACAAAACGGGTTTTCGGGCATTCCGTTACCTCGTCGGGGCACGTTACAAAACCACCAAAAACCTGCTTGGAAGCCTTGACGTTGAAGGCGAATACGTGCCCAATTTCACGGACATTCAAGCGTACCTGACCTATGATCTTAGCCGCGATTGGCAAATCGGGGCAATTGGCAATTTCAATCGTTCAACGTACTCCTTCCAACCGCAAAGCCTTGCTCGCGCCTTCGGTTTGATTGATTACGCGCTGCAATTGCGCACAGCCTTCGAAGGACAAGAAGTGGATGATTTCACGCAGGCAATGGGTGGTGTTTCGCTTACGTATTTGCCCGACCGGGATCGCAATCCATTGTACCACAAACTGTTGGCCTCCACATGGAGCAGTCAGGAAAATGAGCGATTTGACATTCTGGGCTATTATATTTTGGGAGAATTGGAAGAAAATCTCGGCTCTGATAACTTTGGCGAAATCACCAATATCCTCGGACAAGGCACCCAGCACACCTGGGTAAGAAACTACCTCAGCGCCGATGTGCGCAATGTGGAATACAAGGGTGGCATTGAGCTTCAACGAGATCGGGACGACGAGGGTTTGATTCGCGCTCACTTCCTCCAATGGTCGGCCAAATGGCAAAACGAGCAAATTCAAGACAAAATAAACGAGTGGGAACGTCTCGACTCGGCGCTCTATTCTCTTCCCTACGATACGCTTGCGCTTCAAGTCCGTCGGGTGCTAAAAACACGCAACACGCTAAACAGTGACCGCTTCTCGGCATTTTTTCAGGACACCTGGACCTGGAAAAAAGACGGACTTCGGGAGATACAAGTCATGGCCGGGGTTCGGGGGCAATACTGGACCTTAAACGAAGGCTGGTTTGTGACCCCGCGGGCACAGATGTTGTACAAACCCTTGAATACCAAACGGGATGTATCCTATCGTTTGGGGGGCGGGCTGTTCTTTCAACCTTCTTTTTATCGCGAAATGCGGCGTTTGGATGGTACAGTGAACACCCATTTGCAGGCTCAAAAATCGGCGCACATCGTAGGCGGCTTTACTTGGGATTTCCTGTGGGGCAAACGCCGTCCGGTAAAGATGCGCCTCATCGCCGAAACCTATTACAAGAAAATGTGGGACCTCGTTTCCTTCGATCTCGACAACGTGCGCATACGCTACGCCGGGGAAAACAACTCGCAGGGTTACGCTACGGGTTTTGACATTCGCCTCAACGGCGAGTTCGTGAAAGGCGCGGAAAGTTGGGTCAATTTCTCGATGCTCCGTACCCGCGAAAGCATCAATGGCGTACAACACCAAGCCCGCAATGTGGGCGAGCGCGAAGGACACGATGTAAAGGACGTGCCGCGCCCGACCGACCGGCTTTTCACCTTTTCCACTTTTTTCCAGGATTACCTGCGCGGCAACCGCAATATACGGATGCACCTCAATTTCACGGTCGGCTCCGGTCTGCCATTTGGGGTGCCCGACAACAATATCATTTACAGAAATCCATACCGATTCGCGCCGTACCACCGCGTGGACATCGGCTTTGGTTTCCAACTTTGGAAACAACAATGGCGCAGTCGAAAGCCCCATCACTTCTTGCGGTTTACGCGGAATACCTGGGCCAGTCTTGAGGTGTTCAACCTATTGAAAGTAGCAAACGAGGCCTCAAACGTTTGGATAAAAACGATTGAAAATACGCAATATGCCATTCCTAATTACTTGACAGGCAGGCGCTTGAACTTTCGGATAAGGATGGATTTTTGAATTGGTTATCCTTAAAATCCGTGTCTCATCCGTGCTATCCGTGTTCCACTAAGCGAAGATGGAACACGGATAGCACAGATGAGACACGGATTTTTCTTACTGGTAACCCTATTCCGAAACATACAAAATCGTGTCCAGCACTGGCTTACTAGAAAGCGAAATTTCTATCCGCATACTGCCATAGACATCGTGTGGGAAATACAAGCTGTCATAGCCATAAGCAATCAGCCAATGCCTCCCTTCTGGCACTGGTTCTATGCAGCCGTGGGCATTGGCGCCTGTTTTAAACGAGGCATCAAAATAGGAAGGCGGCTTGTCATACCCGGGAAAAGTGTCTGTGTTGTACTTCAGGTACACCATAGCCTGAGGGATTGGCCAGGTGTGGTGCTGTGTGCGGACACAAATTTTGGTGGGCAATGGGATTTCATCCGGCAGTGCCGGGCGGCAGGCCATCTGGGCTACAATAGCAAGGACGAGAACGAGAGAAATCCTTTTCATGTTTGGGATTGAATATTTAAACATAACGCACGTACAAATGTGCTGATAAAACGCTTAGTTGTTTGTCAGCAATTGACAAATGCCGAACATTTAGGAACGTGTGAATAATAACTTGTCACTTTCATCTGATTCCTAAACCTGAAAAGAAAAAACAGCCCTTGAAAGGCGGTTCTTTCTACATTTGAGCCGCCATTTTCACCACAAAATTTTGTACTAACCAACTTATGGCTACCACCACAAAAAAAACCGCTGCCGCTGTCAAGAATTCAGCGAGCGAGGCCCCTTACATTGGCATCTCCGATCCTGCCGACTTGAGCACCATACCAAGCAATCGCATCGTTACACTCGACGAATTTATCCTTCGCTCCGAAAAAGACTTTGACTACGCCACAGGCGAACTCACAGGCCTGCTTCGCGACATTGGCGTTGCTGCCAAAATCATTAACCGCGAAGTAAATAAAGCGGGTCTGGTCAACATACTCGGCGTGGCCGACGGAGGCGAAAATCAAAGCGGTGATACCCAGCAAAAACTCGATGTGTATGCCAATGAACGGCTCATCGAATGTCTTCAAAACTCCGGCGAGGTCTGCGCCATAGCCTCTGAAGAAAACGACGACATCATCCACGTGCCGCCCGTAGGTTCTAAGCAAAGCCACTATATCGTGATGTTCGACCCTTTGGACGGTTCTTCCAACATTGACGTAAACATGTCGGTGGGCACTATTTTCGCTATTTACCGCCGCCAAAGCGACCCGAGTGGTCCTGCCACCAAGCAAGATTTTCTGCAGCCGGGCACCAAACAAGTTGCAGCCGGATATGTGCTTTATGGCACTTCTACGATGCTTGTGTACACTACTGGCCGTGGAGTCAACGGCTTCACCCTTGACCCCAGCATCGGTGAATTTTGCCTCAGCCACCGAAATATGCGCATCCCGGTAAATAGCCAGACTTACTCAGTCAATCAAGGCTATTATTCCAAATTTGACCTCGAAATGCGCAGATACATTGACCATTGCTCCGACCAAAACTATGGCCTCCGATACATTGGCAGCATGGTCAGCGACGTACACCGTATCCTCATTCAAGGCGGCATTTTCCTCTATCCCAGCACCCGCAAATACCCAAAAGGCAAACTCCGCCTCCTGTACGAGTGCAACCCACTGGCTATGCTCATCGAACAGGCTGGTGGCAAGGCGCTCAACACGCACCTAAAGCGCATCCTCGATCTGGCACCTGCCGAACTTCATCAGCGTTGCACCATCGCCATTGGATCGCCGGCTATGGTGGATGAGTTGAAAGCGTTTATTGAGCGGTATTCGGCGTTGCCACTTTGAATAAAATATAATTGATTGGCTCAAATTCCCGGTTGGCTGAACACCATCACTATTGAACCTTGCACAAATGTTTCTACAAAGCACGTCAGCCCGCATTTTGCCAAACCGCTGTTATAGCCAGTGCTTTTTGTCATTGTAGTTGTTTTTTATTTGAGAGAACGAAGTTGTCAAAAGATATTGGCTCTTGCCCCGTAATACTTTTTACCCAATCAGTTGTCTTTGGTGTTTTTTGAAATCTTGGAAAATAATGTAACATAATCATCACTAAAATAAGCATTGTCGGCACATTTTCTTTTCGTTTATTCCAAAAGAATTGTAACAAATTAGGTGAAACATATTTTATAGTCTTTCCAATTCCTTTACTGATTTTTTCAGCCATTTCAGTAAATGTCAAGGTTTCGTTATTGGTTAATTCATAATTTTTATTGAAATGGTTTTGTGGTTCGGTTAAAATTTTTGCTGTTACAGCACCAATGTCATTAACATCAACTAAAGTAAACTTTGCTTGTCCTGCCGGCAAATAAATTCTTTGATTATTTACTAAGTCATTGCGTAATGATGTTGTAAAATTTTGCATAAAATAGGCAGGTCGCAAGAAGGTATATGGAATTTTACTGGCTACAATTAGTTTTTCAATTTTATGATGGGGAATAATTTTGCTCTTCTCCACACCTTGCACAGATAAAAACACAATATGTTTTACTGAAGATTTCTTTGCTATTTCAATTAGTGGTGCAAAATATTTATTAACGTCTGAAATTTGTGGTGGTCGAAGCAAAAAAAGCAGGTCAATGTTTTGAATGGCAGGCACAAACGTCTCACTATTGGTAAAGTCAAATTTGATATTCTTGATATTAAAACTTGCTAATTTCTCATTGCCAAATTCTGAGTCTCTGACACCTGCAAATATCTCTAATTTATGGTCAAGTTTTTTCAAAGCAGATAGTGCTTCAATTCCAACATTTCCTGTTGCCCCTGTAATTAAAACTTTTATCATATTATTAATGTCAGAATGTTTCTACTGTTGGTGTCTTTTAGCATTGGCTATAACGTTTCGAGTATTGGCGGTGTGGCGGTTTAGAAGGACAAATGTTCAACCTACTACTACCGCTCATTAGAGGAACAACGCTCAAAACTTGCACATCACCCGCCTAATTCGCCAATACCTTGTTAGCAGCAGACTTATTTCGCATTTAGGAACTCTATAATTTTTTGTCCAATGTCGTTAATCGTCAATAATACAGCTTCACTTTGTATGCGACTTGCAGCTTCTGCATTATCAAGTTCTTCCTTTTTCTTTTGTGATAAAAAATCCCTTGTCACGATGGTGGAAAAGGAATTAATCCTGTCTTTACGTCAAGGATTATGAGCTGTGTCGTTGCAAAATCTTTTATGTCTGGCTTTGAAAAGACTTTATCCTTTGTGTAAATGTCACTCGTAATTGCATATACAACTACGATGTCTGCTTGCATTCTTACAGCAGCTTCTCTAATATTTGTAAACGACGGTGATTTAGAAATAAGAAGGTCTGGAATGATAGAAAGTTTTGTCACCCGTGATGATTGTTTAAACTTTTCCGAGAACAAGTCTAAATATGATTGCTGTGTCTTTAAGTATTGCTCGTCACTCCAATAATTCCAATAGTATCTTTTGAGTTGTGGTATTGGTTCAAGTTTTACAATAGCAACTCGTAATTGTTGCGGCAGATTATATGTTCCTTCAAGTATTCTTTGAATGTTTTCTTCCGAAATTGTAGAAGCCCCGTCGTTAAAAAGCGATTGTGTTATAAGGGTGTCTCCACTTGGTTTGTCAAAATCTGAATTGTCAACTAATGGTCTTGTTGTCCCACAAGCTGTCAATAAAACGATGGTAGCAATTAGAAAAGTTGTTTGCTTCATAAGTTTAAAGTTTGCCATAATTTCAAAAATGTCACTCGAATTTGGTCATTCAATTTCAATTTAGTCGAGAAAATTATGGCTCTTCGTGACTTTATATGGGTGACTGCCTGAAGTTGAGTTTGCCACAGGTGAATAGGATCATGTTCATAAAGTTGTCTTTGTTTCGGTAGCCTCTGGCTCTTCGTTTGGCAAGTTGGATTTTGGAGTTGATGCCTTCGAGGATTCCGTCGTTGATTTTAGATTTGATGTAGTTGATGATTCCAGACCAATGTGCACGTATTGTGTTTGCTGCTTTTTGAAATGGGAAAATGCCGCTTTTGGTGGCTTGTCGGCACCAGTCTTTGAGGAATTTTTCGGCCATTTTGGTGTCGTTGAAATTCCAGAATTCGCGCAACAGTTCTTTGAGTCGGTATCCTTCTCCGAGTTTTGGGTACAAGGTGATGAGTTCCAGTAGTTCCTCGAACTTTTTGTCACTGAGGTTTTCGTTGTTTTTTAGCAGGGTGTACTTATGGTTCTTGAGTTCGCTGCATTCTTGGCGTTCGATTCTGCGCAGGTCGTCCATGGCTTTGTTGATCACTTTGGTGACGTGAAAGCGGTCGAAGGTGATGGCGGCGTTGGGCAAGTATTCGTAGCAGCCAGCGATAAAGGCCGGCGACATGTCAATACTAACCTGTTCGACAGCCTCGCTGGGCGAGCCATTTTCATCCAAAAAAGCAGCTAAAACGCCTACAGAATATTGGTCTTTGCCCTCTGTGACGTCGAAAACCCGAGTGGTGTCCAAATCGACCCCAACGGTCACATAGTCGTGGCCTCGCCGAAAAGAGGTCTCGTCCATGCCAACCCGCTGGATGCCAGTGTAGTCTGTATTGGCGCGAGCCTTCCCGACGTAGTGCTTAAAAATGTTCCAGATGCGCTGGTCACGCTCGCCCACCAGGCGAGCAACGCTAAGGACAGGCATCTCTAACTCGATCAGACTCATGGCAAAGGCCTCGAAAAGCAAGGTGAAGCCAGTGTTGCGACGAGCCCAGGGCACTTGAACGGTTTTGACCGACCCTCCGCTGTCTTTGATGCGAGGAACTCGGGCATGGAGGTAGCAGTGGTGCTCGAAGAAGTTGAGGTGGCGCCAAGTATGATCATTTGTGTCATGAGCCTTGCAGGGCACACCCAAGTCATCTAAAAAGGTGCTGCCGGCAGGAAAATCAAGGCGAATGTGCAACTCCTTGTTGCCCGATTCTCCAACCTCAAAATCAATCGAAACTACCTGCCAAGGGCGAATATCGCCCAAGGCAATCTCAAATAATTGCTTGCTGTTCATGGATGCAAATATCATTCAAAGAACTAAGTCACCCATATAAAGTCATTCCGTGTCAAAATTCACTTTCGTTAAGGTTTGCACGGTTGGTTCAATACGGTTGCAGCCAACGTTTTGCGGCTTGGCGAAGGGCGGGATTTTTAGCACTAAAGTTCATAGGAAGCATCCCGAAAGTTTCGGGACTAAACCTTTCACGAATGTTTCTTCGAAGCAAGTCAGCCCGCCTTTTGCCAAACTGCTTTTATGTGCAGTTTTTATTGTCCTTTTAGTTGCAAGTAAATTAATAAACCCGCAGCAATTGTCATAATAGTTAAGGCGGCAAAACCTAAAATGTTTATTGTTTTACTGTTGACGAATTCTCCCATAATTTTTTTATTATTGGAAATGTGAAGAATTATTGCAATTAAAACGGGGGCAGTTACACCATAGAGAATTGCAGTATAAATTAGGGCTTTTATTGGAGAAATCCCAATATAATTCATTGCTAATCCAAGTAATAATGAAATAGCTATTATTACATAAAATCCTTTTGCTTCGTGAAATTTTTTATCAAGTCCTTGCTCCCATCCAAATGTTTCGGTAAAAATGTAAGACAACGAGCCGCTCAATACAGGTATTGCTATTAGTCCAGTGCCAATAATACCTATTGCAAAGAGTAGGTATGCTAAATTACCGGCCAAAGGTTTTAATGCCAAAGCCGCTTGTTCAACCGTGTCAATTTGGTGCACTCCTCCTTGATACAATACAGTACCCGTTGTGAGGATAATAAAGTACATAACAAAACCAGAAACAGTCATACCAAAATCTACATCTTGATTCATCGCATGAATCATTTTTTTATTTACAACAAGATGCCTTTTCTTATTTTTCATTTCTTCTACTTCTACCGATGCTTGCCAAAAAAATAAGTACGGAGAAATGGTGGTTCCTAATATTCCAACAATAATGGCAAGAAAGTCCTTGTCAAATTTTATAGTAGGAATAAATGTAGCCTTCAATATTGCACCAAAGTCTTGTTTGTATAAGAAAGGAACAATGAAATAAACCAACATTACAATACAAACATATTTCAAAACTGAAGCTATTTTCTGATATGGCAAATAGATTATTAACCCTAATAATAAAACTGTAAAAAACACACTAAAAAAACCAGCATCTATTGATGGAAACAATAAATTACCTACAGCACCCATTCCTGCAATGTCCGCGCCAATATTCATAACGATGGCAGGAAAACTAAACAATAGCATAATATATAAAATCGGCTTTGGGTAATGTTTCTTGAGTGTTCCAGTTAATCCCTGCGAAGTAACCAAGCCAATTCTTGCACACATTTGTTGAATGGCAGCCATAAGCGGAAATGCAACAATAGAAGTCCAAAGTGTTGAAAGACCATAAGCTGCACCAGCTTGTGAATAGGTAGCTATTCCAGATGGATCATCATCGCTTGCGCCTGTTACCAAACCAGGACCTATTTGTTTCCAAAAGGAAGTTACTTTACTTAAGATATTTTTTTTACTTATCATTTTTGAGTTTACTTTGAATTATTGGTAATAGAACAAGTAAGTAAGGAACAATGCGGCAATAACATTAATTATGATAAATAATCCTGAATTGTCGTCTTTATGAAATAACCAATAAATATTTGAGTAAACACAAAAACAAATAAATAAATGTTATCGAAATGGTGTTAAATTTTACTTTCATTGCAGTCTTTTTAGAATTGCACATACCGGTTTTCGGCTTGGCGAAGGCTGAGATTTTCAGCATAAAAGTTCATTAGAAGCACAAATGATGAACCTTGCACAAATGTTTCTACAAAGCACGTCAGCCCGCCTTTTGCCAAACCGCTGTTAGCAGGTCGTTGTTTATTATTCGTCATTATGTCGTATCCTATTTCTCTCTGCAAGCACATTCGTGGTGTTCGTTTAGGTATGCAATTGTTGTTTTGCAAAGTTTTTCCAAAGTCAAAATATTTATGTCCGAAAGTTTTTTTACATAGATACAGGCTTTCCCAATTTTGTATTTGCCAAAGTCGTCCAATAGATGCCTATTTTCATCTGTTGGAATGAATACATATAATGAAAATTCTGCTTTTCGTGGAGAAAACCCAATGAGCGGTGCATCTCCTTCGTGTCCGCTTGCATATTTATAATGATACCTTCCAAATCCAATAATAGTTGGTCCCCACTTTTTAGGTTCAAACCCTGCCCATTCACTCATTAACTCAATTAAACGAAAACTATCAACTTTTTTTTGATCGTTGTCTACGTAGGCGTTAATGAAATCAGTCACACTAATCTCTGTTTCGGTTGTCTTATTTTTCGCCATAATTGTTTAATTTTTGTCCCTTTGTTGTTTGCAGTATCATTCGTTACAATGCCCGCTAACGGTTTGCGGCTTGGCGAAGGTGGCGATTTTTAGCAGAAAGGTAACTGGTTAGCCATTTAAAAATTAATTTAAAAATCATCCTTCGCAAATATATTCGCAGATCGGAAATCAAATAAATCGGATATCGGATATTGTAAACCCTCACCCAGCCCACCCTTCCCGATCCAAACTCCTATAATGAATCGCCTCCGCCAGATCCTCAATCCGCATATCCGCACTACC
>Ga0163148_10000033_pt1 | contig 151810 bp, 186 predicted proteins | sample OliLakLV19MP7P2_FD_148606 | JGI IMG/M metagenome (GOLD analysis project Ga0163148, IMG submission 148606) | Freshwater microbial mat bacterial communities from Lake Vanda, McMurdo Dry Valleys, Antarctica- Oligotrophic Lake LV.19.MP7.P2 | ecosystem: Environmental > Aquatic > Freshwater > Lake...
TCAACCGTCGGCTCAAAGTGATTTTTGCTTGACAGACCGCGAGAATGATGTATCATTAAAACATGAAAACCATCACGCACACGAACCCGAACGGCAAGACCGTTCAAGTCAACGTCGGCGAGAACGTGACCATCGGCAAGAACGTGACCATCGCCAAGAACGTGACCATCGCCAAGAATTCGACTATCGGCGTCGGATCGTACTGCGGCGTCGGATCGACCATCGGCGAGAACGTGACCATCGGCGAGAACGTGACCATCGCCAAGAACCCGTACATCAGCCGGGGTTCGACCGTCGGCGACGGCTCGTACATCGGCGAGGGTTCGCACATCGGCGAGAACGTGACCATCGACCGGGACGCGACCATCGCCCCCGGCTCAGCCGTCGGCTCAAAGTGATTTTTGCTTGACAGACCGCGAGAATGATGTATCATTAAAACATGAAAACCATCACGCACACGAACCCGAACGGCAAGACCGTTCAAGTCAACGTCGGCGAGCACGTGACCATCGGCCCGCACGCGACAATCGGCGATGACTCGACCATCGGCCCGCACTCGACAATCGGCGAGCACGCGAACATCGGCGAGGACTCGTACATCGGCGAGAACGTGACCATCGACGAGAACGCGATCGTCGGCGACGGCTCGTACATCGGCCCGCACTCGACCATCGGCGAGAACGCGACCATCGGCAAGAACGCGATCGTCAGCAAGAACTCGTACATCGGTGACGGCTCGTACATCGGCAAGGGCTCGAACATCTGCAAGAACGTGACCATCGTCTCGCACTCGACCATCGGCAAGAACGTGACCATCGGCTCGTACTCGACTATCGGCTCGTACTCGACCATCGGCCAGAACGCGATCATCGGCGAGAACTCGTACATCGGCTGGAACGTGACCATCGACGAGAACGCGACCATCGCCCCCGGCTCAATCGTCGGCTCAAAGTGATTTTTGTTTGACAGACCGCGAGAATGATGTATCATTAAAACATGAAAACCATCACGCACACGAACCCGAACGGCAAGACCGTTCAAGTCAACGTCGGCGAGAACGTGACCATCGACAAGAACGTGACCATCGGCGAGAACGTGACCATCGGCAAGCACGCGAACATCGGCAAGCACGCGAACATCGGCGAGGATTCGTACATCGACGAGCACGTGACAATCGGCGAGCACGCGACCATCGGCGAGCACGCGACCATCGGCGAGCACGCGACCATCGGCGAATACGTGCTCATCTACGAGAACGTGACCATCGGCTGGAACGTGACCATCGACGAGAACGCGAACATCGGCTGGAACGTGACCATCGACGAGAACGCGATCATCGACGAGAACGCGATCATCGCCCCCTGCTCAACCGTCGGCTCAAAGTGATTTTTGCTTGACGGGCCGCGAGAATGATGTATCATTGAAGCATGAAAACCATCACGCACACGAACCCGAACGGCAAGACCGTTCAAGTCAACGTCGGCGAGCACGTGACCATCGGCGAGCACGTGACCATCGGCGAGCACGCGACCATCGGCGAGGACTCGTACATCGGCTCGTACGCGACCATCGGCTCGTACGCGACCATCGGCGAGAACGTGACCATCGGCTCGTACTCGACCATCGGCGAGAACGTGACCATCGGCTCGTACTCGACCATCGGCGAGCACGCGACCATCGGCAAGAACGCGATCGTCAGCAAGAACTCGTACATCGGCCGGAGTTCGAACATCGGCGAGGACTCGTACATCGGCGAGTGCTCGTACATCGGCAGGAACGCGACCATCGGCAGGAACGCGACCATCGGCCCGCACTCGACCATCGGCAGGAACGCGACCATCGGCGAATACGCGAACATCGTCGATGGTTCGCACGTCGGCTCGTACTCGACCATCGGCGAGAACGTGACCATCGGCGAGGACTCGTACATCGGCGAGAACGCGACCATCGGCAGGAACGCGATCATCGGCAAGAACGCGATCATCGGCAAGAACGCGATCATCGGCAAGAACGCGATCATCGGCTCGTACTCGACCATCGGCGAGCACGTGACAATCGGCGAGAACGTGACCATCGGCTGGAACGTGACCATCGACGAGAACGCGATCATCGACGAGAACGCGATCATCGCCCCCGGCTCAATCGTCGGCTCAAAGTGATTTTTGCTTGACAGACCGCGAGAATGATGTATCATTGAAATATGAGTACCATCACACATGTGAACCCGAACGGCGAAACCGTTCAAGTCAGCGTCGGCGAGAACGTGACCATCGGCGAGAACGTGACCATCGGCAAGAACGCGATCATCGGCAAGAACGCGATCATCGGCAAGAACGTGACCATCGGCTGGAACGTGACCATCGGCTGGAACGTGACCATCGGCGAGAACGCGATCGTCAGCAAGAACGCGATCGTCAGCAAGAACGCGAACATCGGCGAGAACGCGAACATCGGCTCGTACTCGATCATCTGCCCGAACGCGATCATCGGCCAGAACGCGATCATCGGCGAGAACTCGTACATCGGCTGGAACGTGACCATCGGCTCGTACTCGACCATCGGCGAGAACGCGATCATCGGCTATGGCGTAACCATCGACGAGGGCTCGACCATCGGCCCAGACGCCTGAGGGGCGACGGGGCGGCCCACGGGCTCGCCCCTTGCACGCTAAAAAAACGTGCATAGCTTAGGGCTCTGGTCTTCGCCTAGATCCAAGGGACGCGATCCTGTGCCCCCTCTATTCTTTTTCAAGATTCTACTAGCCTTTCCTTGAAAATGAGGTAATCTAATGGTGTCCACAGTGGACATCCGAAACAGCAACAGAAAGCACAACATCATGTCGAACAGTACCGAAGTCAAGCGTGGCCGTGGTCGTCCCAAGTCTTTCCCGAATGCCGAGACGCGAATGGCGGGTTTCAACCTGCCGGTCGCTACGCTAGAGAAGATCGTCGCGGCGGCTGCCAAGCGTGGCACCAACCAGAACACCCTTCTGGATCGTGCGGTGAATGCTTACCTCCGCAAGAGCTGAGTCGCGGACGGGTCCGTGAGTACTGGAAAAGGCTAGGGAGAAATCCCTGGCCTCTTCCTTTTTCTGGGGTACTATTCTCACATGCAAGTCAAAGTCTACTTCAATCTACACAAGCGAACGTGGTCTATTCTGCACAAGACTCCGAAGGGGTGGCGGCTGTGGGGTCACTCGCCGCGTGTGACGCTGGCAGGCGTGACGTGGAAGGTGAGCGAAGCGGGCCGTCAGCGTGTTCTTCGGGAGCGTCGCAAGAACGTCCACGCCTTCGGCATCGGTATCCTGCTCGACAATGAGAACGCTCCCGAAGGGGAGTTTCTGCCGGTGAAGTACAATCCCTACGAATCGGGTTTCTTTTGCGTGAACGGTACGCCTGTACACGCAAGCCGGTTTGCAGTGTTCACGCCCGAAAGACGTGTTTTTGCTTGCCTAAATCCCTGAGGAAGATATACTGAGATAATGAAGTACAGAATCGTCAAGCACGACAAGCTCAACTGGGCCATTCAAGAGTACCAAGAAGGTGGGGGGGAAATCTCTCGCGGTCCCTACGCCGGTCAGGCGATGCAAGAGAAGTGGAAGCCCGCCAAGGCGTTCTACCCTTCGCTGCAACGTGCAGCCCTGAACTTGCTCGACATGGCAGCGGGTGATACACTGGAAGCGGGCGAGGCTCAGGGCATCTTGGATGCCCTCAGGATCGCGGAAACGAGAGTCTTGGAAACGTTACGGGCTATGACACCCGAAGAGGTCGCACGATGAGGTATCGCATCAATTGGACGGAATCGGTAGGCTATTCTATCTACGTTCAGGCTGACTCGAAAGAAGAGGCGTTGACGAAGTTCCACGAGGGTGGTTACGAGGCCGACATGTCGCGTGCGTTCGAGAGTTTCTGCGAAATGCAGGAAGACGCGGAGGCCGAGGAATGCGACGGCTGCAACGGCACCGGCACCACGGGCGGCGGCCCTCCCGGTTCGGCCAGTCCGTGTGACTGCTGCAACGGTGCGTAACATTCTCTTGACTGCGTGCCATTGTCGCTATATGATAATAGCACTATGGCACGCAAGAAGCACGATCTGCCCAAGGCTGTTCAGGACATAGCCGCAAAACCCGTTTCAAGGACCGCAAGAGGCAACAACAATGAATGAGCGTGTTATCAATTTGCAATTCGACTCTGTCTGCGTCATCACAACTGAGCAATACGACGCTATCAAGCGTGATCTTGAAATACGTATAATGGTGGACAGTGCTCAGCCGGGGGACCATATCTTGGCACGGCTGTTAATCAACGCGGAATATCGCTACCATGAAATCAAGATGCTAGAGAATGTCGTTGACTGATAGCATTTTATGCGATAGAATAAAGCATGAAGAACACAATCGAAAACCAGTGGCGATGGATGGACAGGCTCAAAGCGGGCACGAAGATCGTCACCAAGGGAGATACTTGGATTCTTCCCAAGTGGAAGAATAATCACCTTGGCATCAAGTACGCCGAAAGCGTCTTCATCAACGTCAGCACGGGAGACCTGAAACACTATTCTAGGCTCACAGACTTGGAAAAGCCGCCCCGCATTGAGGGCCACAGTTCGGTTTTCATTTGACTGATAGCATGTTATGCGATAGAATAAAACATCATGAACACACAAACGACCGAAGTCTACAAGGATTGCTTGGGTTGCAAGTACTGTAATGATGTATCATCGAAATATGAGTACCATCACGCACACGAACCCGAACGGCAAGACCGTTCAAGTCAACGTCGGCGAGAACGTGACCATCGGCGAATACGTGCTCATCTGCGAGAACGCGACCATCGGCTCGCACTCGACCATCGGCTCGCACTCGACCATCGGCAGGAACGCGACCATCGGCTGGAACGCAACCATCGGCGAGGACTCGTACATCGGCTCATACTCGATCATCGGCGAGAACGCAACCATCGGCTCGTACTCGTACATCGGCAAGTACGCGATCATCGGCAAGAACGCGACCATCGGCGAGAACGCGACCATCGGCGAGAACGCGACCATCGGCAAGAACGTGACCATCGGCTCGTACTCGACCGTCGGCAAGAACGCGATCATCGGCGAGAACGCGAACATCGGCGAGAACTCGTACATCGTCCGGGACGCGATCGTCGGCCAGGACGCGACCATCGCCCACGGCTCAATCGTCGGCCTAAAGTGATTTTTGCTTGACGAGCCGCGAGAATAATGTATAATTGAAGCATGAAAACCATCACGCACACGAACCCGAACGGCAAGACCGTTCAAGTCAGCGTCGGCGAGAACGTGACCATCGGCAAGAACGCGAACATCAGCTGGAACGTGACCATCGGCTCGTACTCGACCATCGGCAAGAACGCGAACATCAGCTGGAACGTGACCATCGGCTCGCACTCGACCATCGGCGAGCACGCGACCATCGGCAAGAACGCGATCGTCAGCAAGAACTCGTACATCGGCCGGAGTTCGAACATCGGTGACGGCTCGTACATCGGCAAGGGCTCGAACATCGGCAAGAACGTGACCATCTGCAAGAACGTGACCATCGTCTCGCACTCGACCATCGGCAAGAACGTGACCATCGGCTCGTACTCGACTATCGGCGAGCACGCGAACATCAGCGAGAACGCGATCATCGACTATGGCGTAACCATCGGCTCGTACGTGACCATCGACTTGTACTCGTACATCGGCTCGCACTCGACCATCAGCTGGAACGTGACCATCAGCTGGAACGTGACCATCGGCGAGAACGTGACCATCGGCGAGAACGTGACCATCGACCGGGACGCGACCATCGCCCCCGGCTCAATCGTCGGCTCAAAGTGATTTTTGCTTGACAGACCGCGAGAATGATGTATCATTAAAACATGAAAACCATCACGCACACGAACCCGAACGGCAAGACCGTTCAAGTCAGCGTCGGCGAGAACGTGACCATCGGCGAGAACGCGATCATCGGCGAGAACGTGACCATCGGCGAGGACTCGTACATCGGCGAGAACGCGATCATCGGCCCGCACTCGACCATCGGCTCGCACTTGACTATCGGCAGGAACGCGACCATCGGCGAATACGCGAACATCGTCGATGGTTCGCACGTCGGCTCGTACTCGACCATCGGCGAGAACGTGACCATCTACGAGAACGCGATCATCCGCGAGCACGCGACCATCGGCAAGAACGCGATCATCCGCGAGCACGCGAGCATCGGCAAGAACGCGACCATCGGCAAGAACTCGTACATCGTCCGGGACGCGATCGTCGGCCAGGACGCGACCATCGCCCCCGGCTCAATCGTCTGCTCAAAGTGATTTTTGCTTGACAGACCGCGAGAATAATGTATAATTGAAGCATGAAAACAATCAAATACACGAACCCGAACGGCAAGACCGTTCTGGTCAGCGTCGGCAAGAACGCGATCATCGGCAAGAACGCGATCATCGGCGAGAACGTGACCATCGGCGAATACGTGCTCATCTGCGAGAACGTGACCATCGGCTCGAACGCAACCATCGGCTATGGCGTAACCATCTGCGAGAACGCGACCATCGCCGACGGCTCAACCGTCGGCGAGCACGCGACCATCGGCGAGCACGCGACCATCGGTAAGGACTCGTACATCGGCGAGCACGTGACCATCGGCGTCGGTTCGAACATCGGCGAGGGCTCGACCATCGGCTTCGAGTGACGCACGAGCTTGCCCTGTAGAGCCACACGCGGGTCTCGCGGTCTGTCAAGCCTTATTCGCAAGCATGGGGTCGATGGGGGGTCGTTTTAGACGGCCCTCTTTTTCTATTTCAAGCGTACTAGAAACGCATTTAAAATAATTCAGCGGTTCTGTCAAAACACTTACAGTACAAAGCTCGGCGATCTCTGGGATTTTCTTACACTTACTTACTGTCGAGCTAAAAATAACCGTGGCCGCCAGAACGGCAGCCGGAAAGATTTTCCTGCCAGAACGGCAGCCGGAAAGATTTTCCTGCTTGCCCCGTGGAGCCCTAGGGCGTTGCGTGCTGCTAGCACGCTCGCCCTAGATAGCTAAGCTAGGCACGTTTTTTTAGCGTGCAAGGGGCGAGCCCGTAGGCCGCCCCGCAGCCTTGTGCGTTACATGCCGGACGCCGCGACAATCACGACTAGGCCGGTTGCCACAGCTTTTTCAAGTTACTATTCGCCCTAGTAAGATAGCACACTATCGTTAGAATGCAAGCTGAAAAAAAAAGATTATTCACCTCGTCTTCCTGTCATTCCGTGGTATCATAGGGCATGAATAACGCGACAACGTCCAGCCTAATGAGTATCGTAGGGGGGCTTTCCAAGCCCTCCAAGATGCCGGGATTCGGCTACGGGCTTTCGGCTCTCGATTGCAAGGTTGGCCGCCTACTCCGCAAGGTAGAAGGTTCAACGTGCGGATCGTGCTACGCTTTGAAAGGTAGGTATTCCTTTCCGAATGTGAAAAAAGCACACGCCCGTCGTCTGGAAAGCCTTTCCAATCCGCATTGGGAGGCTGCCATGACGGAACTTATTTCCCGCAAGGCGAAAAAGGTTCCGTTCTTCCGCTGGCACGATTCTGGCGATCTCCAGAGCGTGGAACACCTTTCCATGCTCGTTAGGATCGCGAAAAACCTTCCGCAAGTGTCATTCTGGATTCCAACACGCGAAAACGTGATGGTGAAACAATTTCTGAATCAGGGTAACACGTTCCCGGACAATTTTACCGTTCGCGTGTCGGCTCCTATGATCGGTCGCACCCCGGAAAAGATTGCCGGAACGGTTGGCTCCAGCGTGGAAGATTCTTCCGCTTTTCAATGTCCCTCTCCCAAGCAAGGCAATTCTTGCCAGGAATGTCGTTCCTGCTGGAATGGAAAGGTCGAAAACGTTTCCTACTCGAAACACTGATGAGGAATGTTCTTCCTACCTAATCGGAATCGTGCTATTTTTTCTCGGTGTCGCTCTACTGGGGCTCATCCTGAAAAACTTTCGATCGTGAGCTAGCGGGCCGATACGCTAGCCTTCTCTGTACGGGCTGGAAACGGCCCGTCCCTGCATGTTAGACGCGAGCCTAAACCCTAAGCTACGCGGGCGGGCGGAGAATCCGCCCTAGGCCCGCGTGGGGCCTCACGGGGCAGGCTCGACTTTTTGTTTTTTCCTCTTGCTTTTTCGAGCCTATAGGGTATCATATCAATGTCCAAAGCAATTCGCCCAGGACACCTTTCGACACCTCAACAGGACAAGGTATCATGAATATCCCGACCGGTATTGAAGTCTCCCGCACGGAAGCCGCAACGCTCATTCGCAAGGCTCGTGGCATGGTTTCCGTGGTAGTTCGCAAGCGTTCGGACGGTTCGCTCCGTCGGATGAACGGTTTCGCCGCGTGCAATCTCAGCGACGCCGAACGGGCAGCAAACACGAACGGCACGGGAGCCGCGTTCGATCCGCTCGCCCATGATCTCATCCCATTCTACGAAATGGTTTCCCAGACGGTCAACGGTTTCCGCGTCGTGAACGGTAAGACGGTCGCCAGCAAGATCCGCCGCACGATCGGAAAGCAATTCCGGAACGTTGCGATCGAGGGTATCCTGTCAATCCGCACGGCTGGAAAAACCTACACGGTCGCGGGCTGAAAAGACTTCCGAGCGGCGACTAGGATTCGCCGCTCGGATACGCTAGCCTTCTCTGTACGGGCCTGAAACGGCCCGTCCCTGCATGCTAGACGCGAGCCTAAACCCTAAGCTACGCGGGCGGGCGGAGAATCCGCCCTAAGCCCGCGTGTGGCTTCACAAGGCAGGCTCGACTTTTTGTTTTTTCCTCTTGCTTTTTCGCACCGCTAGGGTATCCTAAGACATGAATACCATCACGCACACGAACCCGAACGGCAAGACCGTTCTGGTCAGCGTCGGCGAGAACGTGACCGTCTGCAAGAACGTGACCATCGGCTCGTACTCGACCATCGGCTCGTACTCGACCATCGGCGAGAACGTGACCATCGGCCAGAACGCGATCATCGGCGAGAACGCGACCATCGGCTGGAACGTGACCATCGCCAAGAACCCGTACATCGGCAAGAACGCGAACATCGGTGACGGCTCGACCATCGGCAAGAACGTGACCATCTCCAAGAACGTGACCATCGGCTCGTACTCGTACATCGGCAAGAACGCGACCATCGGCGAGAACGCGAGCATCGGCAAGAACGCGAGCATCGGCAAGAACGCGACCATCGACCGGGACGCGACCATCGACCGGAACACGACCATCGGCAAGAACGCGAACATCGGCGAGAACGCGACCATCGACCGGGACACGACCATCGGCGAGAACGCGACCATCGACCGGGACACGACCATCGGCCCAGACGCCTGAGGGGCGACGGGGCGGCCCACGGGCTCGCCTCTTGCACGCTAAAAAAACGTGCCTAGCTTAGCTACGCGGGCGGGCGGAGAATCCGCCCTAGGTCCGCGTGGGGCTCTACAGGGCAGGCTCGACTTTTTGCTTTTTCTTCTTGCTTTTTCGAGCCTATAGGGTATCCTAAGATATGAAAACGAACGATCTCAAAAAGGGTACTCGCGTCCAGCTTCGCAACGGTTGGCATGCGACGATTGCCGACAACGCACGCGGAAACACGCGGATGGCCACGGTTGAGGGTCACTACACCGAAACGGGCTCAGTCTACTCTCACGATATCGTGCGGGCTCAGGTGGCAACCGGCCTAGTCACGATTGAGCACACCCCCGCTCAGGTGAAGCTCCGCAAGAATGTCGCGGCGTCCGGCGTGTAACGTACAAGACTACGGGGCGGGCCTACGGGCTCGCCTCTTGCACGCTAAAAAAACGTGCATAGCTTAGCTACGCGGGCGGGCGGAGAATCCGCCCTAGGTCCGCGTGGGGCTCCACGGGGCGAGCCTAGTTTTTTGTTTTTTCCTCTTGCTTTTTCGAGCCTATAGAGTATCATTCTGGCATGAAAGCAATTCGCCAAACGGCCCTTGTGGCCAAACTGAACGATATCAAGGGGGCGACGTTCGCGACCCTCATCACGGAAACGAATGCCCGTCTCAAGAAGACCGGCAATACTTTCGGGGACGTTCGCAAGGTATCGCGTGTCAACGTTACGCTAGGCTTCCAATACGAAGCAGCCGTCAACCGTCAACGCACGCGGGAAGGCTCGGAAGCTAACTTTGAAGCGGCTCCGCGTCAATGGGGCGAACGTATCGCCGGAACATTCCTCGTGCAGCACAAGGACCGGACATACCTTGAGTGCAAGGTGGAGCGTAGTATTTCGCACGTCTATCTCGATTCGACCGGGAAGGAATTGACCGACGAACAAGTCGCCCCTTTCCTTCCGGCAAAGAGTTCCAGCCGTCAGGATACCGAGAAGGAAATTCTCGTTCGCGACTACGCTCTCGATTCCATCCGTGGAATCTCTTTCAAGGGCGACAGTTTCCTCATCATGCAGGATAATCCTTCGCCGATCGCGGCTGAATTGCTGGCGGTCTAATCGCTCACGAGGCTACGGGGCGGGCTCACGGGCTCGCCCCTTGCGTTCTCGTTCGCACGATAATGCGTTCATAGTACGCTTGAAATAGAAAAAGGCTTGACGAGCCGAGAGCGTATTAGAGCCTAAGGATATTCTCGCGAAATTCCCATTGCCTTTATCCGTCAACGTGGTACTATTCCAGCGTCCAAACGAAAGGGGCATACCATGCGATTCAAATTCACCGCGAAAAAAGATTATGAAACGGGCGAAATCGGTTGGCAGGATTCGCGTATCCGCTCCCACGTATACGGCCCGCTATCCGGTTCGATCGGTCTCGCCCACGATTGTCTTGAACACGCTGCGTTTGATAGCGTCGCGGATGAGATTGAAGCCCATGGGGCCATGTACTGGATACGTTACGAAGGCGGATACAATATCGACATGGAAAGCTTTTCCAATGAGTGGACCAGCCTCGTGCAAGGTCTCGCAGAGGAGCCTTTTTTTCCTACTCCGCCGAAAACTCGCCCCCTGGAAGATTCGATCGAGGAAGATATTTCCACGATCATCGCAAACGGACGTGCCTTGTGCCTACGGGAGTTCCATGAGGATTATGAGCGGACCGAGATTGAAAAGGTGGCAAACGTATTCCGGGCCTATTTCCGTCGCGGATACCGTAAGGCTACACGACGCTACAAGGGTCTAGCGGCGTGCAAGGTTGCGGGCTTATTCTCGGCCTTGGTGAGAGCCTTCGAAGGTCAACGAATCGAGTACAGGGGGCAGGAAATCACGGTCACGGTAAACTTGAAAACGCAACGGGTTACGGTAGAGGAAAACATTCCGGCAGAATGGTAGAATATTCTCCTTGCTTTTTCGAGCCTATAGGGTATCCTAAGGCATGGAAACGCAATTCAGTGACGACATGAACACGATCCGTGCGGACGACATGGACACGATCCGTGCGGACGAGATGGAAGAATATTCGTTCATCGCAAGCGAGGAACGTCGATACAAGGAAGAAAAGGCCGAATTCCACGGCGAGCTCGAAAGCCCGGAAGATATTGCCGAGTACGAGTCATGGCTGGATGGCAATGCTCTGGAATCGGTCTAGGGGGTGACGGGGCGGGCCTACGGGCTCGCCCCTTGCACGCTAAAAAAACGTGCCTAGCTTAGCTACGCGGGCGGGCGAAGAATCCGCCCTAGGCACGCGTGGGGCTCCACGGGGCAAGCTCGACTTTTTTGCTTTTCCTCTTGCTTTTTCGAGCCTATAGGGTATCCTAAGACATGGAAACGATGAATCTTCAAAGGAACGACTACAATCTCGCCGGTCTGATCGCCTCGGACTACCATTTGTTCGGCGAGCGGAACCGCTATATTCTCGCTGCGGTTCACACGCGGTTCGAAGAGGTTACTTGGATGGTATTCGACGCTGAACAAGCGGATGAGATTCTGGGGACGCCCAAGATCATCCGCCAAGATCGCACGCCGGAACTGGCAGTGAAGGGCCTCTAGTAGGCTGCCCAAGGGCCGGAAACGGCCCTTCTGGGCCTTCCTTTTTTTTGTGCCTAGCTTAGCTACGCGGGCGGGCGGAGAATCCGCCCTAGGCCCGCGTGGGGCTCTACAAGGCAAGCCTAGTTTTTGCTTTTTTCTCTTGCTTTGTTTGTAGCAAGGGGTATCCTAAACAACAAGGAGACTTATGTATTTCAAGGAAATCGTAGGACATGTATTGTTAGAAATCTCGTTGAATGACAGAGAAATTATCCTCAAGACCGACAAGGCAACGGCTCGTCTTGAGGCGGTTGGTGACTGCTGTTCGCAAGGCTGGATTGACGACCTTGCCGTTTCGGGCACGCTGCCATCCAAGATTGTCGGTATTGAGGACATGTGCCAGTCTTTCAACCTTGCCGATGACGATAAGAGGTTTGACGAAGGTGACATTGTTGTGGCATACGGTGCCAAGATCGTGACCGAAAATGGTCCGATCACCTTCAATGTCTGGAACAATAGCAATGGCTATTATGGTTCTGTGTTGTGTTTCTCGGCATCGTACTGAGGGGCGACGGGGCGGGCCTGCGGGCTCGCCTCTAGCACGCTAAAAAAACGTGCCTAGCTTAGCTACGCGGGCGGGCGGAGAATCCGCCCTAGGCACGCGTGGGGCTCTACAGGGCAGGCTCGACTTTTTGTTTTTTCCTCTTGCTTTTTCGCACCGCTAGGGTATCCTAAGACATGAATACCATCACGCACACGAACCCGAACGGCAAGACCGTTCTGGTCAGCGTCGGCGAGAACGTGACCATCGGCTCGTACTCGACCATCGGCGAGAACGTGACCATCGGCAAGAACGTGACCATCACCCCCGGCTCAATCGTCGGCTCAAAGTGATTTTTGCTTGACAGACCGCGAGAATGATGTATCATTGAAATATGAGTACCATCACACATGTGAACCCGGACGGAAAGACCGTTCTGGTCAACGTCGGCTCGAACGTAACCATCGGCTATGGCGTAACCATCTGCGAGAACGCGATCATCGGCTGGAACGTGACCATCGGCGAATACGCGAACATCGGCGAGAACTCGTACATCGGCTGGAACGCGACCATCGGCGAGAACGTGACCATCGGCTCGTGCTCGACTATCGGCTCGTACTCGACCATCGGCCAGAACGCGATCATCGGCGAGAACTCGTACATCGGCTGGAACGCGACCATCGGCGAGAACGTGACCATCGACCGGGACACGACCATCGGCCCAGACGCTTGAGGGGCGACGGGGCGGGCCTGCGGGCTCGCCTCTAGCACGCTAAAAAAACGTGCCTAGCTTAGCTACGCGGGCGGGCGGAGAATCCGCCCTAGGCCCGCGTGGGGCCTCACAGGCGATTGTAACGCTAGTGTAAAACGGTTTGACTCTAGGCTTTTTCGTGGTATACTCAATCATGGAAAAGACGATCGAAGACACCCGAAGAGGTAGCACGATGAGGTATCGCATCAATTGGACGGAATCGGTAGGCTATTGTGCCTACGTTCAGGCTGACTCGAAAGAAGAGGCGTTGACGAAGTTCCACGAGGGTGGTTACGATGCCTCGCTCGATGGTTTCTGCGAAATGCATGACGACGCGGAGGCCGAGGAAGATCCTGATAAGGAATGCGACGGCTGCAACGGCACCGGCACCACTGGCGGCGGCCCTCCCGGTTCGGCCCTCCTGGTGGAAAACGACAAGCCTGCCGAATGAGCGGACATGCGTCACGAATGCGAAACGTGGCTTGGAAGAATATTCGACATCGAGCTTTGCGACCTATTCGAGCGTAGCCCATAGCGGGCTGCCCAAGGGCCGGAAACGGCCCTTCTGGGCCTTCCTTTTTTTTGTGCCTAGCTTAGCTACGCGGGCGGGCGGAGAATCCGCCCTAGGCCCGCGTGGGGCTCCACGGGGCAAGCTCGACTTTTTTGCTTTTCCTCTTGCTTTTTCTTTTTCAAGCTATATAGTAAAGCATGAAATCACTACTCGAAAAAGCCATCCGCGTAGCATGCGAATCGCATGCGGGCCAAGTGGATAAGGGTGGGTTACCCTATATCCTACATCCACTTGCGGTTATGTTGAGTCTTCCATCGTCGGACGTGAAAGGTCGCATCGTCGCCGTACTCCATGATGTTGTGGAGGACACAAGTACTACACTTGAAAAGCTCGCTGAGTGGCTGCCCTTCGATCTTCTTGAAGGCGTCGATGCCATGTCAAAGCGTCAAGGCGAGACTAACCGTGCCTATTGGATTCGCTGTAAGGCCAACGAAATCGCGGCACGGGTCAAGGTCGCTGACATGCTACATAATTCGAGCCCCGAGAGGCTAGCCTGTCTGAGCTACGCGGAGCAAGAATATCTTTCCAAGAAATATGGAGAGGCTCTTGTCTTTTTCAAGTAGTAAAACTGAACATGGGGGGCGGGCTACGCTCGCCCGAAAACGTTGCCCCTGCTATCTAACAACCTAAATGCGTGAGCCTAAAAGACCTACGCAAAAGCATGAAATAGCGTTCGCGTGAAATTGCTGGGAGTCTAGCCTAAAACACATACTGTGAGCTAAAATAACCGTGGCCGCCAAAACGGCAGCCGGAAAAATTTTCCCTGCCAAAACGGCAGCCGGAAAGATTTTCCCGCCGTGTAAGATCTATGTAAAATCCGAGTTTTTACACAATCGTTACGAAACGATTTCCGTTTCGAACCCGTAACGGTATATCTTTCCGTGTTGGAAAAGTATACTCGTTTGGCTATCCTTTCCAGTATACCCTACCCTTGGCCGATATCAATGTGAAAGCCTTTCCTATTGTATGGCAATTGTAAGGCTCGCGGATTGTGCCAACCGATCGACCAATAGTAGGGTACTATCGTATATCATGGAATCGAGGGCACTAGAGACTGAAATAGCCTTGGTGGAATACCTTGGAACGGAAACGTATCTGGCGACGATTATCTTCCTATCCTCAGACGTTGCTGGAAAAGTCTCAAGTAGTTACCTTTTCAAGCCGACACTACCCTATCGCAATAGTGCGACACTTCGGAGAACGTCACAACATGAAAAGTATCAAAGGCTCAGTCTCGCTTGCCTTGGAGCGTCTTCGGGTGATACTCGCAAATGATCCCGATAGGAAGGCTCGGCTGGAAGTCATGGCCGACAATATCCGTCGGAAGGCTATCGAGAATCCGCGTCGCATCGTGTCGGGTGATTCGCTGGAAAGCCTCCTCAATCTTGGCAAGGAAAAGGCGTAGAACATGCAAACGATGATAGTCTGGAACGGCCTGCAAGTTAGAGCCGAAGTCGAAGTGGAAAAAGTTTCCTACTGGTTCGAGGCGGTGACGTGCCTGACCGACACGGCGTACGAAGTTGACGATGCGGAAGAATTTTCCGCCTTTCTCGTGCAGCATGACAAGCCTGCTGAATGGGTCGATATGCGTCACGAATGCGAAACGTGGCTAGGAACGTTCGAGGGCCAGCTATTCGAGCTACTCAAGCGTAGCCTATGGTAAGAAAAGTCTGAAAAGTCTCAACTAGTTACCTTTTCAAGCCGATACTACCCTATCGCAATCATGCGACACTTCAGAGGGACCGAATCATGACACGCCAGTTTCGCACACTTTCCGTCATTCTTCTACTCGCAATCCCGGCCTACATGGTTGCGATTCTTATCGCTCGCTTCGCGTAACTCTACCATGAAAGTTTTTCCCAACATGTTTCTAACCGACGATGGCACGATGGACACCGTATTCGAATGCGGTGCGTGTCATGCGACGCTACGCTATCACGGTGAAGCCTTCGAACGTGCCGACGATGGCACGCTCGTGAATCGGGACGACGTTATCGCGAGCGTCGCGAATGAGCACGATTGTGCAGATTGCATCGACACCGAATATTATTCCAAGTGGGAAGAATAATCTTCTCACACTGAAGAGTTTTCCACTCCCAGCCCATATGGCAGTCGATGCCATAATGGCGGGGAGGGGGTTTTTTCACGGTGGAAAACTTTTCCGTTACCCGGTGAGGCGGCGGGGGGCTTTTCCACAGGGCGACGCACTTTTCAGAAGCTATCTCCTCAGGTCTTAGGCTGTGCGAGAGCCAGGACCGCTTCCAAACAAGCTCCCCAACTCTTGTCGCTCATCGCACGCAAGTCCGCTAGCTTTGCTTCCCTACTTGAAGCGACGAACCAATGGCGTAAGGAAACGTCCAACCATCCTACCCTGCGAGTACTCATGTATGTGAGTGCGAGCAGGTGATTCGTGTGTGCCGCATCGCCCCCCCCATTGCTGTTAGCCACGCTCACAGGTACGGGTACCGAGTTGACATGAGTCCAAATCCAATGCGGAGGCCCTTTTACGGTACCTTGCCAATACTCGTCATTAATTGATGGCATGTCAAGAATCGTTGTACAAACAGCCGTCAACTTTGCGGCAGGCGACTTTTTCAATTGTGTTTGTGCAGCATGGTATGCCATCCATACAAGCATTTCATGGAACGTCTGAATTCCCGTCGTATTAGCTGGGAAGTAATCAGAATGGTAAGTTCCAACAATACCGTTAGGCATTACGGCCTCATCCATAAGGCTGACCATCTTTGAAAGCCACGAAGTGCGATCAAATCCCATTCGATGCACCTGTGCCCCCAGATACAAGCTCCAAGCGAACCCTCTGTCAATCTCGGCCCCGTCATGCGGATTCAAGTTGATCTGATATGCCATTGCATTAATCGACGGGGCCGTGTAACTCGGATCGTGAGGCACTGCGTCCTCACGATCCGAAAATTCTGTGAATCGCGTATTCTCAAACAGCATCACAAGATCGTCGGCAATCATAGGGTCACGGGTATACTCCCAAACGGCTATGCCGTTTGAAGCGGCACGAATCATGTGAGCGGTGTCGATCGAGCGTACGTTCCACTCATCCGCATTCGTTGATGAGCCAGGATTGAATTGCGGATACTGTGCGTCTCCCCACTCCCCTCCAAGGAACGTAGAAAGATCGTTCTGCCCTTGCCAAAAACCCGGACCATTGATTTGCTGCACTGATGTATTGATGTCAAGGACGGTCAATTGACGGCCACGACCATCGAAGATGGCCACATTCATGCGATCCATCCATCTATTGTGTTTAAAGCGGCGTAACAGTGTGTTACCGCGACATTGCTCATAACCGTGGTTTACGTCGATACCATTACCGCCGTGCGTATACGCTGCCGACTCACCAGCACCCATGCGTGGACCAATACGTGGAGCTACGCTTTCCCAGCCGCCTTTTGGTTCACCTGTACGCCAAGCATTGACCCAAGCTTCATACTCGGCTAGCGAGCTAGCCTCGTAGTTTTGATTATCGACATTGGGCAAAAGAATCTTGCTCGGGCCATAGCTACCCTTAAGTGGCTGCCATTGATGATCTTCTAAATCTTCCATTCTAAGCTTGATTGCCGCCAAGGCAATCAGCTCTGGACGGCAGACAGCGAAGCGTTGAGAAATAGTGGCACGCGGCAAGAAGCTGAGGATGTCGCCAGTGTGCAATGTCAGTGTAGGTGTAATCTCACCATCCTCAGTGACAATCACATTGCCGTGGGGAGCGGTAATGCGAAGCGAGTCATAACGAACGATGCCATGCCACATCCACTTTCCAGCGGCGTCACGTTCAAGCGTACCATTATTGATTCGCAAAGAGCAAAGAGCAACGCCTTCGGTGTTTTCGGTATAGACGTGAGCACCCATAAGTGCGGGCTGGCCGGAACACACAAAGCGATTGTATTTCTTGCCATTACCAAGAGGCAAAACGCAAGAGAAGTCGCCACTATCGACGACTCCCATCACAATAGTCAAGCTAGGTTGCTTACGCATATTTTTTCTTCTTTTTCAAGAAAACTCCGATATATGATCCGAAAAACAAACCAACTAAGTACGGTACAGCGTGCTGCCAGTCATGCACAATCTCAATTGTAGCAAATAGACCGACTGCGGCAGTAGCCATACCCCAGAAGCCAGCACGAATCGGCCATTCCTTTTCGACGGCACTCATCCAGAGTACCCAGATAACATCTAGGCCGACGCCGACAAAAAAGAGCCACCAATGTACTTCCGTCCAATTCATGTGCTTAGCTTCCTCTGAATGTTTTGCAACTGTCGAATCAATGCTTGTACTTTATGCTTACTTTGTCCAGTCACAATAAGAAACCAACGAGTTGAGGATTCGCGTTCCTCGATTTTCCAAACGCCAAGGAAAAAAGGGATCCCATATTTGACGATTGTGCCAGTAAAGGGGTCACTCAAAATAACGTCCATGTCGTCATAGCCGGTCACTATCATATAATGGCCGATGCCGTCTTTCATGACGACATGGACGATTGGCAGTTGGTGTTTCGCCAACGCTTTTTTAAGCTTATTGAAATTCCCATGATCACTTTGTTTAAAATTAAACCCAAGGATCTTCAAGCCATGCTCAAAGTCACTCGTGCCGTTCTCGGTAGTACCAAGAACAACAGCCAATTCACGATCGGTAAAATCCAAGCCAAACTGATAGTATAGAGCCGTCCTAAGGCTCGCTGGGCCGCAACTCCAGCGGGTATGTTGCTTGAATGGTTTTACGTCATGAATGGTCATTTCAGCAATTCAAACCTACCCCTACCAATTACATCTTCAACCCTATTAGTCTTAATACCTGTTCTGTGATCCACGGCTCGCTGGTCGATAAAGTTGTAAGTTCTAATCTTTTCTGTGCGACCACCGTTGCCAACCTGTTGTCGCTTAGCTGCTGCGGCCTTAGCGTTTACCCCCGCCACTTTTTCTTTTTCAAGTCTTGCTGTGAGAATCTTGAGTGCGAGCCGCTTATTGGAGTGCTGCTCCCTCCCATCAATAGTTACGCTAATACCAGTCGGATCGTGTCGGGCAACAACACAAGATTCTGTTTTATTGCGATGTTGACCACCAGGACCGCTTCCCCTCTTAGTCATTATAGTCACTTCGCTCATATTGAGCTTAGTGACTAAAGCTTCCGAAGCCAGTTGCGTCACAGCGACCGTTACGATTGAGGTCTGTCGCCTCCCCCGTTTTTCCGTAGGTGGGACTCGCTGTACGCAATGTTTGCCAGCTTCGGCAGCAAAGAGACTGGCTGCGTTCGTTCCGCTAAAAACCAGCGATATCTTCCCCAAGCTCCAATCTTCGTTTTCAAGCTTGCAACCATTGCTGTTTGCATATTTAACATAGGCCAATCCAAGATTCTCGCAGAACAACTTAGAGTCTGTTCCGCCCTCACCGGCTTGGATCTCAAAGACAGACGGCGTGCGATCCGTCAACGTATGAAGTTTTCATAATGTTATCTCACTAGTATGTAGCCATCGCGGCAATGTATAGTAACACATAAAGCGGCCACGGTCAATAGATTTTTCAGAATGAGTAGCCAAGCGTGAACATAAATAGGTTGCTATCCGTGGGCGGTTCGTTAACCCAGATGTCTTCGTCTTCGCCCCAGAACGTACGTCGATACATGATACCACACGTATAGTGTTCGTCAAACAGAAAATTCAGTCCCGTTTGTGCATAAGGCGAGTACGCCACGCTACGATCGGAAAACTCTCCCGCATACGTAACGTCTACTTTTGTTTTAAGGGCGGTAGCAGAGAGCCCACCACTTACGTACACTTGAAAAGAATCGCCAAGCATGAAGTTCTTTCGCATACCGATAGAAAGTTCTTCAATGTGTGACTTGGTGTAATTCACGGGACGATTCACGTACTGATCGTCCCGTGAAGTGTCGTCGCTAATAATCAGTGAGAATTCTGGTCCGAATCCTTCTTGTCCAGCTAGGTGAGCCTGGATACCGACCGCAACTTGTTGGTCCGTTTGTTCCCAACTTTCACGACTATCAAAGTCACGTACACCGGCCATCAAATCAACGTGAGGTTGATTAATGCTACAAGAAGTGAAAAGAAGAGCAAGTAAAAATTTCATATGATTGTCTCAGGATTAAAGATGTTAATAAGCTTGTCTACCACAATCCCCGCTTTGCGTAATAAGGCGAGCCCTTCGGCGAGCCTATATTCTTCGTCGTACACTACTCGCTTGATACCGGCCTGAATAATCATCTTGCTACATTCGTAGCATGGGGAGCAGGTGACATACAGAGTAGCATCCTGCGAGCTATTTGTTGATTTAGCAATTTTCGCGATAGCATTCGACTCGGCGTGCAAGACCTCGGGCTTTGTAACTAAACCATCATCGGTTTCACATTGATTATCTGCACCGCCATAAGTGCCGTTGCATCCCTCGGCAATAATGTGACTATTGGCCACCATAATGGCCCCAACCTTCTTACGTTCCGCATAACTTAGAGCCGCTATGGCTCTAGCACAATGCATATACGCTTCATCCAGTTTTCTTTGTGTCGCCATGATATTTAATCTTTATATTAACGGCTGCGTCGCTAATTCGCTTAAAAATAACTGCTGGAGGCGTTTCTGTGGGTTCATGATGTACTACAAACAATTCGTTTGCCGCTTCATTCATTAACTTATTCGCTTCATGCATCTTAGTCAAAGCAACTTGAATTTTGATACATGCACGCAGATATTCTAGTTTAGCCTTGACTTGATTAAAAGACTCTTGTAGTCCATTCTTAGTCAATTCAATGTCTCGTCTCGTAACGGTAGCTTGCGGCTCATCTATCATCAGATACTCGCCGTGTGTACTAGTTGGATGACAATACGATATCAAAGCATCATTAATGTCTTCGGCATCAATAGCGACACCACTAAACTTATGAATGGCGAGATCAAATTCATGTGCGGCAAACTGCTCAAGACATTCCTCATCAATGAATTCTAATTCGTCTTTTGTTGACGTGTAAACATAAAACCTCATCATACCCTCCCTAACTTAATGAGAATAGTGAGTAACTCGTGTAACCGAATTTCAATCTCGTTCTGTTCTGTCGGACGTAGTTTTTGTGTGGCGAGACGCTTGATATGTTCTGCTGCTCGCACATCAATTGTTTTAATAGCCGTGTTCGTTTGAGCCTGTTCATTCCATCCATTAAGTAATGTCGTAGCAACACTTAATGCAAGTCCAAGTTCGGGACGACTGGCCATAAGCAATTCAAGGCCAGTCTTGATCGCGGGATTATTTAGTACGTCATTAAGTGTATCAGTCATACTAGGAACATACCCTAAAAGTCAGCTCTAGTCCACGAGAAGTTTCTACATATCCTACACGGACGTTGATTAAACAGTCTTGATTATTCGTCAAGCGAGAACGCACAACCGCCGCGAGCAAAGGCTTCGCAGTGTTAATAGCGGCTTGCTGAGCCAAGTTAGCATTCTCGCCATTGATGACTCGGCTGCTACGGATCTTACCATTCTTGATTGTAAACTCAGTTACATACTTAATATTTACTCGCATACTTGATGATACCTCATTTACAATGACTTGTCAACTGGAAACAGTCATTGCGGCCAACTTCTTGCAAACCCCGAAAATTTTTCCATGCTAGCGTTGCCTCTAATTTCGTCAATTTCGAAGACTTGTTTCTGTTGCCTACAACCGGAAACATGATTAGCTCACGAGCGTCAAACTCCGCAGGAATCATGTAAGAGCCAGTAGACCCTATCTGAGCACCTATATTCAAAAAATGCGGCAAACCAAAAACGTGTCCTAGTTCATGTAGAGCGACGACGTGAGCCATTTCAGCATCTAGCTCCAAGGTCATACGATCTAGTGCTAATAAGTTTTGACCCCAATCCCAAAAGCCAAGTATTTCAAATGGTTGATTGTATGGTGGGGCATGGATGTCCACAATGCGAACCCGAATGACGCCACGTTGATTGGCCATCGAATCCAGATTGAATGGAAAGGTTGCCGGTGGCTCCAAGAAAACCGCACACTCAATTGGTAGTACGTCAGCCCATTCACCAAGAGCGTTCTGAAATGCTTGACTTGTTACTGGGGCTTGAGCGATTTCCTGTGTAAAGAGAACAAAATTGACACGCACAAGATATTCAGGTAACGCCGTAGATAGAATTTTTGGCTCGGCTTTTTGGGATGTGGTACATGCCATCATCAAAATGACAAACAGTCCAACCATTAACTTACTCATGCCCATGCCTCCCGTTGAAAGTGTCCCATTGCAAGAACCACGTTAGATTAAACTAACGTTAGCACGGGAGGCGGCTTGAAAAGAGGAAAATAACAGTTAGCCTATATTAGCTACTGATGCCGTGACAACATGTTAGCTCATATAGCTGGTCACACTCGGCTTCGCCTAGCGTTATCACAGCCTTGCTGTTTTATGCTTACATGGTTTTGGCGGTTTGGTAAGTAAAATCGTGGATTTATTTACCACTTGTGTAGATGCCCACGCCTCCCGTTGAGAGCAGGAACTATGTTAGGTTAGCACGGGGCGGCTTAAAAAGAGGGAATATCAGTTAGCCCATGTATTAACTAGTGATGCCGCGACAAGACATTGGTTTTACAAGAAAATGGAAATTAGATTAGTAACTACTGAAGAGTTGGCAACTCTTGAAGGGTCGTTACCGGATAACGCTCTGGTAATGGCTTTCAAGATGGTGGCATTTGGCCCCAACACATTGGCCGAGGCAGAACGATGCGGACCAAAAATTTGTGAAATTGCCGCCCAACAGCCCATGTTTTTCATTATTGGTGAGTCACCAGAAGGGTTGAGGCAGACCATGCATAACCTCGTTGACCGCTTTTGTAACACAAGTGAAGGTAAGAACAATGAATCAACGCATTAGTCGTAATAAAGATAACAACAATAACCTCGATTTTGTATCCATCAACACTGGCGGACACACCGCTCGTCACGCTCCAAACGAAGATCCACAAGTGCAGGTACCTCAAAAAATCACTGGCGAACTGAAGCCGGAAGTGCCACTGGGCGTCGCCAAAGCTTCACCTAATTTCAAGCCCATTACTCCTCCTGCTAAAGCAACGGACAAGACGGACGAAAAGAAGATTATTTCCGAAAACTCAACGACGGTTACGGATAGCGAAAAGACCAACGAGAAGGAATGACTTTTGTAGTCGCTAGTAGCGGTACCCTAGCTTACAGTGACATCAGCGACATCGTTGAGGCATTGATTAACACCGAGGGCAGACGATATCCTATTCCTGGCTATGATCATAAAGATATAGCTCAGGAAGTTAGGATTGAGTGTCTTCGTATTTTGCCGTTTTTTGATTCTAATCGTATTGGCCCTTCGCCATACAAGTATTTGCAGACATGCGTGCGTAACTTCTTGTATAATATGCGTAGAGGTATTTGGGTACCAAATAACCCACCATGTGTTCGTTGTCCATTGTGGGATCACATAAGACGAACATGTACCATAGATGAAATAGGATGTGATAAGATCGTGCAGTACAGAGAAAATATGGCGACGAAGGCCGACTTACGTAGACCCTCGTCCTTTGAAGGCGACATACTAGATAATCGCCAGGATGAACTAATTGATGCCATGCTACTAGATCAGAGCATTCGCGGCGTACTGCCACCTCGTCTTCTTCCTTTTTATGATAAGATGCTGGTCGGAGAAAAGATATCCGCCAGAACCAAACGAGAGATTCGTTTGATTGTGACGGAGATTATTAACAATGCCTAAGGTGTTCCCTCAAGAAGAGAAAGACCTTGTTATTCAACTTTCCAAGCAAGGCAATACTTACGTTGACATCGCCAAGATGATGGGAGAAAAATTTCCATACTCTTGGAATAGTAAGACCGCTGCTCGTTCTGTGGCTCGCATCCTTAAAGGCAAGAATGACGATAGCGATGACGAAAAGACTCTAGACGAGATGACACGCGATGAGCGTGCCACTTTTATTGAAAATAAGCTACAGAACACGCCACGCTTTAAGTTGGCGTTCCGCAACTTCAATGATGAAGAACGAGAAGTGTTCGTTGAGGAGTATATTAGCGTTATTAAGTCAACTGAGAGTTTGACAGAAGTAGAAGAACAGGCTTTGTTTGCTTCTGTGCTAGAACTTGTTCTTGCTTTTCAAGCTCTTGCACGAAAAGAACGAGAAGAAAGATTATTTGAGCGTTCTCAAGGCGGCGAAATTCAAGAAAACGATCCTCAGTATCGTCGTTTTGTTGATGAGAGATATCATAAAGAATACAACGCTCATATGAAGCTGTACCAACAGGGTATGGAGCAATTGAAGATGAGTCGTTCACAGCGTCTCCAGGCTGTGCGTTCGCAGAAGCAAACGCTTGTCGATCTGGCACAGGAACTTTCGTCACGTAACGCTCAAGCAGAAGTAGCAGAAGAAGTTGAGCGTCTTTCTAAGGCCAAGGATTCGGAATTAAAGAAAATGATTGAGAGTGGTCACATTTACGGTATCTTCGAGGACTACACATGAAGATTGCTATGCTGTATGCATCATGGGAGAATTTTGGAGAAATTTGGTCTACTCCAATGGGCGTCAAGCAAGAATTCATTTCTCGTGGGCACGAAGTAAAGGCTTTTAACCTTTATCATGCGGATGGTGACTTCTTGCCTAAGCGTAAGGAACGTTCATATTCAAATGACTCTATCAATCGTTTGATGTCTGAAGTTCGTAACGGTATCTATAAGCCTGATGTCATTTTGCTCATGGACTATGGTCCATGGGATGCGATGCAATTTGATAAACAATACTTTCCAGGCGTCGTTTTGATTAATGAAGCTGGTGACGAACCTCAGTCACACCGTATGATGTGGCCAAAGGGACCAAGGGTACATGCGGTACTTTCTCCTGATTGGCAATGTGTGGAGCACTACAGGCAGTTTGGTATCATGGCTGAACACTGGACGCATCACGCAGATGAGCGACTCTTTTATCCCCGTCCCGAAACCAAGGAAGAGTTTGATTGTGTTACAACTTGTGGTCCAAGAGGCAATGGCTTGACAGAGGTTGTTAAAGCTGCTCTTGGACCACAATTTAGTAACGAACGTTATTTCTATGGTGAAGATCACGCCAAGCGTTTGTGTATGGGCAAGATTGTCTTCCAGTGTTCACAGTACAAAGAGATCACTCGTCGCATTTTTGAAGGCATGGCCTGCGGCAAATTGGTGATCACTGATCGTCTTCCATTAGAGACTAAATTGCATGAGCTTTTTGTTGATGGAACCGACATAGTGTATTATGATTCAGCGGAGGATGCTATCGAGAAGATTATACATTACGCCTCTAATGATGTAGAACGTATTCGTATTGCTACGAATGGCTACAATAAAGTAATGGCACGTCATACCGTTAAGCGACGAGTGGACGTGTTTGAAGAAGTGGTTAAAATAATTCAGAAAGACATGATTATATGAAAAGATTTCTTGTAAGCTTGATTGTTGCTCTTCCCCTAGCGTTTGGTGTTATTGCGTTCACGGCACCGTCCACGACGCAGACTGGTCCGCCAGTGCCCGGACCCACTAATCTATACTGTGATAAGAAGCCATCTAACTTTTCTGTACCGGAAGTGGTCTGTCCATCAGATGGATACTACACCGTTGACATTGTTTGCGTCTCTGCTTGCGATGATACATATCGTGCAAAAATGGTTGAGATTTACAACAGTGCATGTCGTCAGTATGATGACGCGGACATGGACTACAGGCTTTGTACGCGATTGGCTATCCACGCATACGACGCTTGTTTTGCGGCGTCAACGACACTAGTAGAACTTGAAGCGTGTCGTGACACGCTCACGAGTGGTATGGAAACTTGTGCCGCAACTCGTGCTTCTGTGCGTGCTGGTATTGCCGCCAACGTTGGTGCTGGCAGTAGTGCCGCAGCCTCAGCATTCCAGGAATGTGCCGCTAAGTGCTGCAAGAAGGTTGGTGAATTGGGCGGCGATAGCAATGGTGGAAAGATTGGTGGTCAAGGCGTTCGACATGAAGATTGAACCTCGCAATGACTATGTGCTTGTGCAGACAGACGCCAAGCAGGAAAAGACACGAGGCGGCATCCTTCTGCCTGAGCGTGCTCAGGAAGATCGTATAGAGGCTGTTGTGTTAGCCGTGGGTTCGGGCGGCGTAACGTCAAATGGCGTTCGCGTTCCAATCGACCTCACTGTCAATGACCGTGTTCTGATTCACCAGTTTTCTGGTAATGAAGTCGGAAACAAAGACGATCGCTTGTTCCTCGTAAGACAGGACTGCGTGCTCGGCAAGTTATCATGACCTCTAGCGACAGACATTTGATGAATGGCGAACCCCGATGGGACTATGGCGTGCAACGCTACAAGTCCCATCGGGACGTTTTCTTTGAGCCGGGATTGATCTCAATTCTGTTCTTGGCCTGCGGTCGTCATGATGTAACAAAAAGATGTCTACTCGCGACAGTAGATTCTGTCGCTCGCAGTCCATTGGAAGTAGAATGGATCTTCATTGAAAACGGTCAATGTGAACAGAATTATAAGCTATTTCAAGAGATTAATCTTGAAAGAAAAGTAATAGTGCGTCAACGTAACTACGGTATTAACCAAGGTCTGAATCAAGCATGGGGATTGTCGCGTGGTGAGTTTTGTCTTATTCACGAAAATGATTGGGAGGTTCGCCAGAACGTGGACTTCTTGTCGATTGCTCACGACATCATGCAAGAACAACCTGATGTTGGTGTATTGCAATTGAGAGCAGTTTACGACCCATGTGAAAACTGGGGCCTTGGCGAACCAAAATATTTGCCATGGTCATGCAGTAATGAAATGCTTGAGAAGGCGAATGTACGTCTATGGCCTGAGAGTACGCAAACCGGCCATCATTATCAGATCGCCAATTTCCCTAATGGGTTTAATAATAACCCAGTTATCATTAGAAAAAGTCTGTATCGAGAGTGTGGACCATATCCCGAAGCGGACTTAGGATGCGACCCCCGCCACGGTGAGACTGAATATCAGGAACGTGTGGCGAAAACCGGGTGTGCGACTGCACACATTGGTATTGAACTTTTCTATCATTGTGGTCATATGACCACGAAAGCGAACTAATATGAATGTAAAACAAGGCGATCTTGTCAATGTTAATGGCGTTGAGTCCATCTTGGAAACGTCATGGGGACAAGGCAAGCACAAGATTTTCAAGCTAGTTGATGGCCGTCAAATTGCCGATCTTGACAAGCTTATTGCTTCTGGTCAGGCGACTATTGTAGCGGCACCAATTCAGTTGGTAGCCGAAGATAAGCCTAAGAAGACATGGAATTCGTGAAGTCTGATCTACCTAAGCTTCCGACTCTTGTAGTTGATACGCGAGAGCGAATTCCTTTCGACTATGAGGGCGAAGAGGAATTTGAAGCTATTGTTCACGAGAAGTTAGATGCCGGTGACTATTCCTTAAAAGGAATGGAGCACATTATCGTCATTGAGCGAAAAGCAACCGCTGATGAGCTATTCAATAACTTCACGCAGAACAAAGATCGTATTTATGCGGAGTTTGAGCGTTTGCGTAATCACAAGATCAAGATTATCATGATTGAACAGTCCTGTGAAGATATTTGTAATCCACGCAATTATTATGTGAATAAGAAGGGCATCAATAAGGCAAGTGTGAATATGCCCGTTGCTGTTGTAGCTGCCAATCTTAACACATTAATGTTAGAGTATGAAGCTCAAGTCATCTTTGCGGGCTCTAAAGCCCGCAGCATGACGAAGAACATTTTGCTTGCTGCATATAAATTGTACAGACAAGGTAGATTGTAATGGGACTGTCTGCTGGTCAGATTAGACGCTTGAGCGGCTCCGTGTGGAGCACGACATTCAAACGCGAAGATATCATGCGTATCTTCGATGAGTGCGGCCCGGCACAATCCGTGTACCACATGGCCAACTTTAACTTGGCGTGGTTTGTACAGAAGGTCTTTTGTAACCAACAAGGTAAACCCTTGAAGCTACTTGCGTTTCAGCAAGTGATGCTTCAAATGTTGTGGTCCAAGAAGTTTCCTATGATTCTTGCCACTCGTGGTGCAGGTAAAACATTTATTCTAGCCCTTTACGCTTTGCTCAGAGCTATCTTGATACCTGGATCAAAGATTGTTATTTGTGGTGCTGGCTTCCGTCAAGCCAAGTTGGTATTCAAGTATATTGAACAGTTATACGAAGCTTCGCCGTTAATCAAAGAAGCTCTAGAGCAGTGGGGTGGTCCGAAGTATGGATCGGACATGGCTACGCTTCGTGTTGGCCTATCTGTGATTCAAGCTATTCCTATCGGTGATGGCGAAAAGATTAGAGGTATTCGTGCAACATGTTTGATCGCCGATGAGTTTGCGTCGATCCCAGAAGAAATCTTTGATATCGTTATTGCTCCGTTTACTGCCGTACATGCAAACCCCGAAGAGCGTGCCGCTAATGCCGCGTTCGTGAATCGTTTGATTAGCCTTGGAGCACCAGAAGAACTGGTCAGTGCGATTCGTAGTACACAGGGATTCGGTAACCAGATCGTTGTGTCTGGCACACCATCGTACAAACATAATCACTTTTTCAAGCGTTATGGCGTGTACAAGATGTTTATTCAATCGAAGGGTGATGTTAAAAATCTCAAGAGGGCTTTGGAAGAAAAACATCTTGCGGCTACTGGACGTACACAAGATATCACGGAAGATGACTTGAAGAACGCTGAGAAGACGTGGCGTCATTACGCCATCTATCAGCTTCCTTACACCGCCTTGCCAGAAAACTTCCTAGACGAAGACAACATTCGCTCTGACCGTGCTGCATTTCCAAGACATCGTTTTGCGATGGAGTACTTGGCTCAGTTTCCAGACGATACGGACGGCTTCATTAGGCGATCGTGGGTTGAAAACTCTACACCCAAAGCTCCAAATGAAGAGCCGATTTATTGCGAATTGTATGGCGACCCTCGTGCTGTTTATGTAATGGGTATTGACCCTGCTCGTTTTAATGATAACCTTGGTGTTGTCATCTTGAAGTTGACAGCTCGTGGAAAAGAGATGGTTTATTGTAATGCATGGGACAAAACCGAATTTGGTGTGTCTGCTCAAAAGATTCGCGAAATTGTGAAACGCTTCAACGTCTCTTATATTGCTATAGATACTGGTGGCGGTGGCGAACCTATTCGTGAATGGCTATGCAAGAAGACAGATGATGTACAACCGGAAGACTTCATTTGGGTAATTCCTGATCAAATGGAGAAGTTTACAGGTGATAAGTCTGGTATGGGTGCTCCGGGCAAGAAGATCCTTGAAATGGTGGATTTTACGACTACCTGGATTTCTCAATCTGCTCACGGCGTTGCCTCGGACGTGGAACAGTGCAATATCTTGTTCCCTCACCGTGCTGATGAAGCTAGGGTCTACGATCAGTACGCTCGTCACTTTGGTGTATCTGATGTCTCGGATAGTGAAAAAGAACGTCTCCAGCAAGATATTTGGGGCGTGGACGACTGGGATGCTGAACGTGCCACGAAATCTTATGGCGAAAAGTTTGTACCTCGTATGGGTGCGATGCAACATATTAATGAATGCATCAATGAGATGTGTGCTATCATGCGTTCAGTTAGTCCCAAGGGAACAGAAAGTTTTGAACTACCTAAACTTTCCGAGCAGCCAGAAGGTCTTGACATGAGACGCCGTGACCGTTGGTCCGCTCTTATGTTAGCTAATTATGCCGCTAAGGTTTTCATGGGTACAGGACATAAACCCAGACAGGGCACGCCCAAGACACGTACTCAAGCTGGTCGTGGATATACAAGTCGTAGTCGCCGTCGTGGGTCCGTAGGTTACTGAGTCTTAGTGTAATCAATTGTGCCGCGATACAATCGGCCCCTAGGTACTTCAAATGGCAAAACGTACAACATCAGCTCGCAATGTAACGCCCAGTAGAGCTTCGCCTCAAGCTATGTTAGCCGCTACCGAACGTTCAAACGCTCGTGCTGCTCGTCAAAAAACAGAGGGATACTTCTATGGTAACATGGGAGATAGTATTGAGCGTCGCCACAGTGGTTTAGACGGCTCGCCTTTTGGTGGTTTTGGCAACGGCAGCGATGTTGGTCAGGGCACAATGGGTGCTGGCTCATCTTGGAATGCCCAAGGCTTTGGTAACTACTTTGGTACCGGCCTTCTTAATGGCTTTGGTCGCATGTCTGGAGGAGCCGCTGGCGGTGCGTCAGGTGGCTTTACATATTTAAAGCGTTTCTCTTCGAACGCTGCTTTCAATCATAACATCATCGCTCAATGTCACATGGCCTATCTTGGCTATGGTATTGTTCGCAATATTGTAGATCTATATGCCGACTTCGCCACCGAAGGTGTAGAAATTGAGCATGCCGACGCTTCTGTGCGAAATTTCTACCGTACGTGGGCTCGTAAGATTGGCCTTGAAGAGCGTTGTCATAACATGTTTCTCAATCTGTTCGTTTCAGGACAGACGTTTGTGCATCGTCGTTGGGCCACTCTTGATGAAGGCTCTAAGAGAGCAATGAAACGTTCAGAGGCTTCCGAGAATATTGGCGACACTCTGATCGTGCGTGGTAAGACACGAGATACTTCAATTGAAGCTCGCGAAAATGATTTCATTGATTGGTTCCTTTCGAAGAAGGGTAACGAATATATCAGTGATCTTACAAAGGCAGACAAGAAGGTCGTTGGCGATGCACCGCCCTCTGCAAGCGAAGAGGGGTTACCACAGAATACTTCCAAGCAGATTCCGTGGGGCTATACGTTTCTGAATCCGCTTCAAATGGAGATGCGAGGTCGCAAGATTCGTGGTGACTCATACTGGGTCATGGCCCTAGATAAGCGTGACGCCCTTGATGTAGCTCGCGGCCTTGGCATGCGAAGTTCTCAGGATTTGGGGACGACCGAAGTGAATATCCCTCGTGAGTTTCTCACTCGCATGAATTCATATCAAGGCCCCGGTTCTGGTTATTCTGCCGAGATCAAGCTTACAAAAGAAGAGTTGAGTGTCGTTCAGGCACCCGGTAAGTTTGATTGGTTTGACTGGGCCGTACCGTTTGTCTACCCGGCTCTACAAGCCTTGTACTTCAAGGACTGTCTACGCTCGATGGAAATTCGTGCATGTCAGTCTATCATTAATGCTGTTTTCTTGTATAAGCTTGGTAATCTCAAAGAAGGTTTTCCAGCAGAAGATGAACACTTTGAGCGTCTAGCAGACATGTTGCAGATGCCTGGATCGGTCATGAATATTCTATGGAATGATCAGATTTCAGCCGAAGTGATTCAACCAAAAGTTGAAGGTATTTTTGACATTGACAAGCACAAGTCGGCTGATCACGATATCATGACCGCACTAGGCGTTCCTGAAGTCTTGATTGGTGGTGGCGGTGGAGGTTTTTCGAATTCGTTCATTGCGGTATCGACCGTATTAGAACGTCTTGAATCCTATCGTAATCAAGTTAAAGACTGGCTCATGGGAGAAATGAAGATCGTCGCTGATGCGATGGGATTCCAAAAACTACCCACTATTAGATTTGGCAGAACAAGTCTTCAAGATGAGAAGGCTTATCAAGCTTTCGTCACTGGTCTTTATGACCGTAACATTTTGTCTGCCGATACACTTCTTCGTCAAGCTGACACAACTGTTGATACAGAGGTGGCTAAGCTAAAGGAAGAAAACAATCTTCGTGAACAGGGCGTTCTTGAAATGCGTGGACCGTTTGTCAAGCCAGATAACAAGGACGGCGTTCCTCAGCCACCGCCAAAGCCGGTCGCACCAACAGGTATTGACGGCAAGAAGACTCCAAGAACACCCAATGGTCGTCCCGCTGGAACGCCAACTGGCCCGACTGGAAAACAAGACAATCCTCGCAAGCCCAAGGGACTGGGAATTGCCAAGCTTTCGAAGCTATTAGAGTTGCACGATGAACTTTCTGAGCATGGTCGTTCTATCTTGGCTCGCCTAGAAGAATTCGTCGGCGACAGATATCTTCAAACAAAAGCAAAAGATAATCCTAATCTTAAGCATTTAAAGCAACTCAAGCTCGAAGAGCGTGAACGCTTGGAACAGATGATTTACAATGTGTTTAGTCACATGCCCGCTCCTGATAGCGATTCTCCGCTGAGCGACGATTTTATTGTAAACATGTTGCGTTCTGACGCCGCTGAGACAGTTAAGGTAGATGTACTTAATATCTATACTGACAAGGTTGCTCAGTATAGCAAGTCGTTTGGTAAAACTCCTACTCGCGAGATGCGACGCCAGTTTATGGTGTCTGCTTGGACTCAAAAAGCAATCAAACAACACGTAGCACAAAAACCTGATGCACTGAGAGTATAGTTTTAGCGTATTGTACATTACGGACAAAGTTACTGTCGGTGTTGTCCCAGCACACAGCACGAAGAACATTAGCTATTCTAAGGATAAACAATGAATTACGAGCAAGCATTCCGCAATATGGCCAAATCTCTGAATGTCGAAGATGTGAAACCAGATCAAATCGGTCAGACGCCCGAGTCTCGCCCGCGTCAGGTTTACGTACCTTCTGATTCGATCACAGAAGGTTTTATTAGTGGTAGTATTGCTGGTCAGGTGTCGCCTAGACTGTTAGACAAGAAGGATCATTTTCCAGTCTTTACAGAAACTCAAGCACGTTCCAGTATGTCACGAGCAATGCAGTTGACAGAAGTTCCTGTCTGGTATAGCGGCAACATGGATGATCTTCGAAGAGAGGTCTATATGGGGATTGCCAAGGTCCATCCTGATCTTGTAGACATTGAAGTTAATGTTCCCGCGTCACGTATTGTTGCCCTGTCAGACGGCATGACACCAGCCGAACAGAGCAAGAAGTCTATTGACAATCCAGCCGACGTTCAGAAGACTTTGGTTCCTGGCGTCAAGCGTCCAACCATCACGACCGCCGACGTTTTGAAAGTGTGTGAGAATGACGACATGCGTGTTGCAATTGCTGGCAAACTTCTAGAATGCATCGAAAGTCAAGAAGCTGATATTGCTGGTGCCAAGAAGATGGCTCAAGTGCTTTTAAAGAAGGGCTTGAGTTCCGAGGAGTTCGATTTGCTTAGCACTTACTTGCAAAGTGATATTTTGCGTGAAATGATGTACAATTCAAAGTCTAACGCATCGACGGAAGTACGTCGTCGTGTCCTTCTAGACCGTTTGAAGCCAGAAAACAAAAACTAAAATGTCAGCTCCTCTAAATTCTGGATTCAGAAACAATATTAACGTGATGCAGCTTCGTTCTAGTGGAACGAGTTTGCAACGTGTGACCGATCGTACTATCGGCAACATCACTTCGCTTGCGACAGATCCGCCCTCTCCTCCGGGACTGGAACGCACTGTTATTAGCACGAATGTAGATACTGATGGCGGCGTTGCTCACGACAATCAAACAACTGTAGAATTCACAGAAGGTGGCAACTAATGTGGAAGCGTGAATATTTGTCCCGCAATCGCGGACTGCAAGCTGATATATTCAGCGACGCAATGAAGGCCGCTGGTGCAAGTCCCGTCATTGCCGACACCCATTATTCCATTTTTAAGCCAAAGAATGTGCCCGCTTGGAATCATCGTCCAGCGATGCCAGCAGAAGAAGCTCTTTATATGGGTACGCACATTCATGCGGAATCTAATCCTCTTGGATTACATACTCACGTTAAGGGTGGTAAATTAACTGGTGGACATAGCCACGGACCTCAAAATCGTTTTGGCGGACATCATCACAAAAAAGGTGCAATTGAAATGTCTGTTTCGATTGACGGTTCGCACGTTCACGAGGATGGTCGTAATTACCCGAACGGTGATCACGAGCACCGCCCTGAGAATTTTGGGTGAGTCTAACCGACTTTTAGTTTATTGGTTATGGGATGAAATACAAAACCCAGTTATATTCGAAAGCGACGCTTCTCAAGCCTCAGACTGATAAGTTTAAGTCTGTTGCTTCGTCGCTAAAGGATAAGTACGGCTTTGATCTAAAGCCGCAAATGGATCTTTTGTATCTTGAATCGTGTCTTGTTTCCGCTGGCATTCGAGCTGGTGTTAACGATAACGATGACATCTTCACTCGTGAAGAGTGTTGGGCTGCTCGTCATACGCCTGTATTGAAGCCCTTTAATTGGCAGCATCAGGACAAGGATATTGTTGGGGTCATTTATACGGTTCAAGCCCGTGATCTCAATGGAAACGTTCTTGATATTCATGACGAGAATGTACCAGAAAACGACTTCGATCTTTGGACGGAGGCCGTTATCTTCCGCTTGATTCATCCAGAACGTGCCCGCGAGGTTGAAGCTCGTGCGAAGGCAAATGATCTGTTTGTTTCTATGGAAGCTTGGTTTGACGATTACAGCTATGGACTGTACGGCAGTAATGGACTGTCTAAAATCGTCGCCCGTAATGAGAAAACCTCTTTTCTTGATAAGCACTTGCGTGCTGCCGGGGGAGTAGGAAAATATTATGATCCTGAGTTGGGTCAAGATATGCGAATTGGTCGCGTTTTACGTTCTATTACGTTTGGCGGATGTGGTTTGGTTGACCACCCAGCAAATAAGCGTTCTGTTATCACATCTGTTGATGTGATGTCAAGCGTAGCTGAGCAAGATCAGATTGAACTATTTCTGCAACAACTAATGGAATCAGAAGCAAATCCCTCACAGGAGTTAGCCGTAATGAATACACAAGCAAATGTAAATCAGCCTAATGTTGAGACGGCTATCGAATCCGTACTCGACAAGCGTGATCAGGTAGCTGCAAAGGCAGCCGCAGAGAAGGCATTGCAGGCCCGTGTAACTACAGCAGAAGTAACGAGCAAAGAACTCGAAGCTAAGAATGCTGAGTTGAACAAGGCCCTCGAAGTCAAGAGCCAAGAAGTCCAGTCTTTGAACGATCAAACTGCCGCGTACGACGCTGCTGTTAAGAAGTTGGTCGAAGAGCATGTGACTGCTGGTGCGACGAATGACGTACCGCCTGAGATCTCTAAGATCGACTTGGCGAAGACTGGTGCGGACGCTTTCGCTGCAAAGATAGCTTGGATTTCGCAATCGCGTGCATCTCTCGCCGCCCGTGCCGCTCGTGCTGATGAGCTTGAAGCCAAGCTTGCCGAAGCGGAACTAGTCGTGCGTGAACAGGACGTTCGTTCACTCCTGAGTGATGTAATGTCAGAAGAAGCAGTTGAAGCTTTTGTTGCTCATGCTACCAAGCTCGATAATGACGGTTACTTGCAGTGGCGTGACATGCAGGAACTAATGGTCATTGAGGTTGCGAAAGCAGCGACGACATACACAGAAGATGAAGATGCTCCTGTCGCCAAGAAGGGCAAGATGCCGTTCCCGCCCAAGAAGGGTAAGGAAGCTAAGGCTGCCAATCCTTTTAAGGTTCTTCTAGAAAAGTATCATTCAGAGAGTACTGCCAATCCCGACACAAGTGTCGTGACTAATGGCGATCCTCTGATCAACTTCCCAGCCGGTACTGGCATCAACAGTGGTGTCAACTCTGGGCAGTTAAAGAATCCTCGTTTCAAGATCGCTGGTGGTGCTGCCGGGAACGATCCTTCGAAGGTGCTGGAAACAGCTAAGCCTAAGAATGGCGTTTCTCTTGCCGGTGCTTCTCAAGCTGGTGACGATGGAGAAGCCGTTAACCCATTCCGCGTTCTCGCGAGCTTGGTAACGGATTCTAAGCAAGAGAGTGAAGATAATGAAATCCAGCCTAAGGCTCAAAAGCCCGGCTTTAACCCAATTCAGTAAGAGGAGAGTAAACATGGCACTACAACCTAGTCGTCAAGTTTTCCAGACATACGTAGGAGGTACGTCATCTGGCGTCGCTGAACGTGGTGGAATCATGTCGTTCGTTCCCGGTGTTGCTGGGCTTGTAGCCTATGCTAACGCGGCTGCCGTTTCCGGTCAGCTTGTCCAACCGCTCGGTATTCTTTTGGATGACGTTGAAAACCTCAACTACTATAATCATCCTGAATACCGTCAGCGTAACGTTGTGCCTCAGGGCAGCGTTGTGGGCATCTGCACGGAAGGTGAGTTTTGGACTGACTTTGTGGAAGCGACTGGTCCGGGAGCAATCTCGGTCGGCACGTACGCCCCAGGTGATGTCCTTTACCTCGCCGACAACGGACAGGTATCGCGTAACAACGGAACGTTCAACAATGGTACTACTGCTAAGCGTTTTGTAGTTGGTAAGGCCCTGTCTGCCCGTGGCAGCGACGGATTCCTACAAGTCCGTATTGATCTCTGATAAGGAGCACAGACATGAATTTCCAACGTTATCCGCAAGAAGCAATTGATGCACTACGTGCCACGGCTCACGCCGATAGTGAAGTACGTGCAAGAGCCCAGAAGGCGTTCGCCGCTGAATTGCAGTGGCCGCTCCGTCAGGGCGTGTTTGATCGTGACAACCTAGGTGGTATTTACGAGAAGCAAGTTCTCGCACCGGGTGCCCAGGCCAACTATCCTCTCGACTTCGTGAAGCCGGGCGATGAAGATCAATTCATTGCCTTCGCGATGCCGAAGCAGGGTCGTGTTCCTGAGCGTCACATTGAAGGCGACGAGCTGTGGGTTCCGACCTTCCAGATCGCCAATTCGATTGACTGGTCATTGAAGTACGCAAAGGAAGCACGTTTCGACGTGATCATGCGTGCGATCCGTGTGTACGAAGCTGGCTTCGTCCGCAAGATCAACAGTGACGGTTGGCGTACGATCCTTGGTGCGGCTGATGGCCGTGGCATGGTCGTGACGGCAAACGGATCTGCTCCGTTCACGGGCTCGACGCTCATTCCGACTGCGGCTGCTGGACAGTTCACGAAGGAACTGATCAGCCGTATGAAGACGGCGATGACTCGTGGTGCAGGCGGCAACGGTAACAGCGGTCGTCTGACCGACGTTTACCTGTCGATGGAAGCAATGGAAGACATTCGTGGGTGGGACGTGGATGAAATCGACGAGTTCACTCGTCGTGAGATCTTCGTTTCGAAAGAGTACGGCCTAGCTCAGATCTATGGCGTTGTTCTGCACGAAATGACCGAGTTCGGCGAAGGTCAGGAATACGAGAACTTCGTTAAGACGACTCTTGGTCGTGCCCACCAGACGGTCAACTCTGTCACTCTGAAAGAGTTCGCCATTGGTTTGGACCTGAGCACGATGGACTCATTCGTGATGCCGATTCGTGAAGAGTTGCAGACCTATGAAGACCCGGCCCTCTATCGCGAGCAGCGTGCGGGCATCTTCGGATGGATGGAGCACGGCTTCGCCGTTCTCGATCCACGGAGGGTATTAATTGGAGAGTTTTGATCGGTTAATTCTGATCTTCTCCGAGTAATACTCATGAGTTAGTGTACTCCCTGATGGGCAATCCTCATCAGGGAGTTTTCTTTTTAATGGATGATCAAGTAATAGAACTTTACAAGCAGTGTGGTAATGGTGGATTAGTAGCTAAGCAATTAGGCTTAACTAACTACAAGGTGTATGCTATTCTTAGAAAGAATGGTATAGAGCCTAAAAAGGTTGGTGGTAAAGAAAAAGCAACCATTGAACAGATGACACAAGCTTATAATAATGGCCTGTCTTGTACTCAAGTTGCTAGACAATTTGGACTTACCTCTCCTTCTGTTGTAGAGCGTTTGCAAAATGCTGGTATACAGCTACGCTCTAAACAAGAAGCTTTAGAGTTATGTGGACACACTAAGATTAAACGTTCTGACGAACAGAAGGTTATTGATTTGTATGAGGAAGGCTTATCATATAGAGATATAGCATGTTTGTATGATAGTACCACCAGATGTGTAGAGAGGGTTCTTAAAAAACACAGTATTGAACCACGCGATAATTTTGGTTCTAACAACCCAGCCTGGAAAGGCGGTAAAGTTCCTCTCAATAAGCTGATTCGTAATTCGCAAAAGTACACAGATTTTGTTAAGCATATTATGGCGTCTCGTGATTATACTTGTGAGTTGACTGGTCAACGCGGTAATCGACTAAACGTACACCACATCAAACCATTCTCACAACTTGTTGATGAATTTATGATTAGATATGGTCATATTTCTGATCGCGAACAACTGATGACCACAATTGAAACTTATACACCTTTTTGGGAAGAATCGAACGTGTTATTGGTCACAGAAGAAGAGCACAAAAAGATACACTCTAGTGTATTATCTAAGGGGGTTTAATGGCCAACGAAACAAAAATTCTCACTGTCGGTCAAGCTGCATCAGCCCTAGACATCTTTCTATCCGCTAACGGTGCTCCTGTTAGTGGACAATATGTAGGGTTTAGGCTATTTGACGCTGCTAATGCTTCCGCCGTTAGCGGCGTTGCACTTAATCCTGAACTAGGACATTATACTGGTTCTGGCTTAATTCCCCCTGGTTATCAACTAGGCAGTTGGCATATTGATTGGACGATCGTTACGCAGACAAATTCAGTAGTCTTTGCAAGCGAACCATTTCAAGTCCAAGATGTATTAGTTTCTATTGGCTTTGCACCGCCAACAGATAAGACATCGACAATCTATGATGCTGTACGTATTGACATTGGCGATCCCGAAGGTCATATATTTGATGATAACTTTTTGCAGCATGTGCTTGTAAAAGCTGTTCGTAGACTGAATCAAGCTTTGGGGCTTTCGCGAACATCTAGACCTCAAGGAATCCCCGGTGGATTTGGTGGTCCTAAGATCCAGGTCGCTGAACTTACAGTCGATGTTGAGGCTGGTACTATTGAGCCTAACAATGATGAATTGTGCGACTTGATCATTCTTCAAATGGAATACATCATTGTCACTGCTGAGACATCTGCACTCAAGAGACTTGGAGCGACTTTTGCTTCTGGTCCATTTGCAACTGTTGTAGGTGGCGTTGGCAATGAAGGCATTTCAGTAACAAATGCCGACGGCGTGACAGTCAACATTAGTACTGGTCGTTTACAGTTCCGTACGACACTTCAACGTTTGGACGTTGAGACACGTAAGGAAGAACTTGAAACAGCAATTAAGCGTTTCCTGGGAAGAATGACGGGTTCAATGGGTAAGATGATTTATTAATGTCTAACAAGAATTGCAAGTATTGTGATGTGATTTTTACTGCTAAAAATCAGCGGTCCTTATACTGTTCTGTGAAGTGCAAAAATAAATTGAAATCTGAAACAATCATGGCTAAACGTCGTGATAACCCGGAAAGAAAAACAGAAAATCAACGTAAATATTACCAAGACCATTGGTTTGAATTTCAAGCACGAAATTTTGCCCGTAGAGATCGTACCTTATCTGCTGATCTTGTACGTGAAGTCATGGAGAACGACAACTACACATGTCAATACTGTCATAAGCGTGGTGGTAAATTGACGATTGATCATCAACTACCAGTTTCGCGTGGTGGCACTGATGATCGTAAAAATCTTTGCACTGCTTGTCATCGCTGCAACTGTCGCAAAGGAGCTAAAACCGTCTCTGAATTTCAGGAGTATTTGACACGATGCTAGTTCATTGCAAAACCCCCCGTGGTGTACTGTACATCAATAACGAACCTGTCTACGGCAGAGAAGATATGCACGATCCAGTTGATGTACCTTTTCAAGTCTATGAAAAGTACAAAGATGCACTTGAAGACGCTACATATCGCGAGGGCTATCTTCGTGATAAGTTCGGATGGAATCAAGGTGAGATTGCGTTCACATATAGCGAATTGAAATGGCTGCCTGAAAATACACTTCGTAAAATCGCCAAAGGAATTGGAACGAGCGTCAAGAGAACCACTAAGAAGCAATTAGTACAAGATATTACACGAGCCCTTAGAAATGTCATTAAGACCTGATCGTCAGACTCAGCAAGTCAACATTAATTTTCCTTGTCCATACACTCAGGAACGTGGTGGTGTTTTGGGTTGGGCTCGGGCTTCTGGCATGTACTACGTTGAGTATGCTTTTAATCCTAGTGGTGTACATATTGCTGGTTTACAACTCAATGATATTGAGAATGTCAACATGACTCGTCAACCGTTTCAGCAGTACATTCGTAATATCGACATTCCATTCGCCATAGTTGGAGTTGCCACTAAAGGTGATTTTTTGACTGACTGGATATATCCAGTTGGAGCTATCAATCAAGGAGATATCGCATACGCTGGTCCAAGCGGCATGATCACGAACTCGTCAACTTTCGGAGGCGAAGTGATTGGCAAGTTCATTGGCGTTTTGATTCCCGAGCCGCACTGGGTAACTTTGCGTGGTATGGGATTCTCTCGTCAATACATCGACACCTCTAAGCATTCCAAGCCACTGATCTGGGAGAATAATCCAGCGGACGCTATTCGTTTAGCTACGCCGGGCTTTATCAAGGTTCGCGTTGATATGGGAGCTAGCCTAAAATAATGATCAATCTTACTCCTAATCAAGACTTCTCGACGGCAAGCGGCATCATCAATACTGGCTTCATGGAGTCCGTCTATCACTCGTTTATGAGTGAGGCGTTCGTTGATTTGGGTCGTCCAGTGACCTTTCATTTGCCGCCGATCAAAGAACAAGACGTGCAGACTCAATCGCAGCCCGCACCTCAACAATTTAATCCTTTCTTTTCAAGGGTGCCTGTGCCCAATACTAACACTCGTGGTACAGGCGTCAAAGTCACGCCACGCGACGTAACGTACAAAGCTCAGATCGTAGTTGGTCCGCTCAAGAACGATTTGCGTTTAACTGGCATGGGTTGGCTCGATAATAATGAAGCTATGATTACTGTTGTAGTTGAAGCACTAGAACATGTTTTAGCTGCACTTGCTGTTTCTATTGAAGGACGAAGATATACAGTTGTCGAAACTCGTCCTATAGGATTTTCTGTTCGTAGATATCTAATGGTCAAGCTACGTGAAGTACAAGAATCGCAGCCGCCGTCAACAAACTTAACGGTGGGATAAAGAAGTGCAGTATACGAAAGGCAACTAATGGGACTTGAGTATAAATTACGAAGTCTTTTGAAGCTCAATCTCAAATTGTTCTTGGATATGCATTTTCTGAGAGAATCTTCTTTCATTAATGTAGCATCTGGTCAATTATTTTATGATAATTCCGATATGAGCGTTCTGCTGCCTGACACTACAGCAAATGACACGTTATTTGGTCTGTCAGATGGACAAGTATGGCAATCGCCATTCAGACAATTTGTCTACGAATCTGGCGTTCCTCTTGACGGTACGAATGTTGGCACTTCTCCCGTAGTTGTTTCCGGCGTCTATATTGAGGGTGCTTTTAGACGAACGAACGATCCTCAATTTGGCCATACAATCGACTTTATCAATGGTCGCGTGATCTTCAATTCGCCGCAGTCTCTTAATTTACAAGTCAATGCAGAATATTCCGCACGTCAAGTACGCGTCGGTTTTGAGCATGACTTCAATCAACAGTTCAGCAAAGGATATCTTGAAAGCAAGTACGGTACGAATCCATTAACGTCAATGCAACTAGTGTATCCTTCTGGAATATTCCAACCATTTCCAGCCGTCTTCATTGAAGTAGACAATCGTACAATGACGCCGTACGAGCTTGGTAACCGCAGTGCTATTATCAAGGACAAGGTTATTCTGCATATCTGGGCATTGGATGATTTGCAACGAGATAATATCGTAGATATCTTGACTTCGCAGTGGCGTAAGGCCATTCCGATAATCAACTTCAACCGTGCTCCATTACCGCTCTCAGGGATTTACAACACTCTATCTCCTGAGTATGTGCCATATCAGGAAATGCTCAGAAATAACAAGTTAATTACTACTGTTGGTTCTGGCGTGCCAGTTATTTATACTGCCTATATCACCGATATTGAAGCCAACAACATTAATGTGGCTCAAGAGTACGAACGTGCTATTGTAACGTACGAAATTGACGTGTACTTGAATGCCCCAACCACGCCCCTAGGTAGTTACTTTGGGCCTATTTCGACGATCCCGACCATTGAAGGGCCGATCTTCTAGTTTAGTGTAATCTACTGATGAGAAAGCGACTAAGGTACCACTGTCGCTAATCGTAACTTTGCAAAGTACCCTATACGTAGGGAGGAATGAAACATGACGAACAACAGAGTCTTCTGGGCAATTGAGCAGCTTGCTTTAAAGGCAAACTCTTCACCCGCTACAAGCGGCGTGGCTGCTTTTAATGCCCGTAACTATGCTACAGGTGCTCTTGCATCGGGCATAAACGAAGTGGGAGCACTATGGGAAGTGCCCCGTGGCGTACAAAGTGCCGGTATGAGCACGAAGTTTAATCTACAACAGGTTTTCCAAATTGGTCAGATTGAGCTTTACGAATATTCAGAACGTCAACCTGACATCGAAATGACAATTTCGAAGTGTGTTGATGGAACTAAGCCGTTGTTCTTGATGGTGACTGATCCGGCTGGCACGGACATCACTTCTAAGACGGCGAACTTCCGTGTTGACGTTGCCTTCCAAATTTTCCCAGATACGAAGTTCCGTGCAACTGGTAAGCCTGTGTCGATTTGCACTGGCTCTGGTATGTATCTGTCGAGCATCTCGTACACCTATCCGATTGATGGCTTCGTAACAGAAGACATCACGTTGGTTGGCAACGATAAGATTTGGGGATCTTTCATCAACGTATCTGGCGTCACTGCCGGTAACGGCGGAACAGAATCACTTCTTTTGTTCCCGACTCCTGGCTTCAACGGCAACGTAGATCCGAATGCCCCCGCTGGCGGACCCTCTGGTGTCTTTGGTCACGACGGTAACACGTCCCCACTTCTTGAGGGTGGAGCGTTTGAAACTGCCGGTGGTGCTGACAGATTCGGTGTTATTGTGGTTGGTTCTGGTGTAGCTCGTCGTGAAGAAGTGGACATCAGTCACTCGATCTTGCCGCGAGACATTCCGGGTATCATCACGCCTAATATTTCGGGTATCAATGCTGCATATGTCAATGGTGGCTTTGGTTCTCAGGGGCCTGGAACTGCTTCTAACTTCACTCAGTTGATTACTAACGCGAATACGGATTACATTGCGGAACACATTCAGACGATCACCGTGTCCTTCTCGATTGCCCGCAAGGACATTTTCGAGCTTGGTAGCAAGCGTCCGTTCGTGAAAGTGCCGGAATATCCTCTCGAAGCAACGGCCAGCATCGCCGTTATCACCGCTCAGGGTGACCTAGTGGATGCAACGTCGCAGATCGACTGCGGGCCTGATAACACAAGAGAAAGCAACACAATCATCATCCGTACTTGCGACGGTCTCCAGGTTGACCTGGGTGACTCGAACCGCTTGACGGGCGTTGAGGTTGCTGGTGGCGAAGCTGGTGGTGACAACATGACTGTCACGTACAACTACTCAAGCTTCAACAACTTCTACGTGTCGCATGACTTCTTCCAGCCGAACCACCGCGTGGTGATCTTCGGAACGGGCAGAAGTCGCTTCAACGTAGGCAAGCCGCCGTTCTTGAGAAGCGACATCGGTCTCTTCTGATATCCGTTGGTGGGCCGTGATAGGAGCAGGGGGTAAGGTCTGTCACGGTCCACTGACTTACAATTTGATCAAGGTGCAAGGCTCCCGCTAGGCGGGTGGTTTAGGAATGGAGAACATGGGATGCACCAAAAGTGCGTCCCTTTTTCGTATGTCGGTACAGGAAAAAATTCAGCAGATTCTTTGGGATAAACGCTATTTGTGTATTCCCGAAGAATATACTCAGTCGGGCATTGAATATGTTCTAATCAAGGACATGACGATAGAGGATCGCAACATCTATGCTTTCGTGCAGCGTCGCGAATTAGCATTAGCTCGTAAGCAGGGTGTCCAGACGGAAGTCGAACTATTATCTGCTGCAAAGGTCGTTGGACTATGGACTGCGGAAGATGATCTCGTGATCGCCAAAGCGGATGAGCACATCGAGTTTCTTGAGGCCGAAAAAAAGGCACAACGATTCTTAGCACGTAAAAAATCCCTCCAAGTCCAGATTGACGCTACGCTCGAAAAGAAACGAGTCACGCAATCTAAGCGTAACGAGTACTTCATTAATAGTGCGGAGTACTATGCGAGCGAGATAGCCGCCAACACTCTTGTGCGTCGTGTCGCCCATAACTTAGATGGCACGGTACTGTGGCCCACAGACGCATCTTTCCTCTTTTCAAAGCAACATCATCCTAGCTTTGTTATTTATATCACGAATGCAGTACTGTCCGAAGGCATTCTGCCTATCGACGAAATTCGTGAAGTTGCTCGTTATCCAGAGTGGCGTTTAACGTGGGTCTTGCAGCGTGAAAACTTACATGCTGTTTTTAATCGCTCTGTTGGTGACTTGACTATCAATCAAAAACTCCTTATTTATTGGAGTCGCATTTATGATTCTGCATTCGAATCTGCTGAGCCCCCCTCATCAGACATTGTAAATGATGATGACAAATTTGATGCATGGCTAGCTAATCGTGAACTTGCCAGTAAAGAGTCGCATGACACAAAGCGTCTTGGAGCGAAAGATCATAATGAGAGAATGCAGGTACTTGATGGCGAATACAGTCAAACCTGTAATTGTGGTGCGAAAGCCAAGAACGTTGGCAAGGGACTTGGTGAGCGTACACAACATAGTGTGGCTTGTCCATGGGGTACATTCCGTCGATACACAGTACAAGAACGTGAACAGATTGCACGACAAATCTATTCCCGTAATTCAGATCGCGTGAGAACTATTATTGAGAATGAACAACAGACCGTGATTGCTAAGGGTGAAGTTGAAGAACATCATCTACGTGGTACAAAGACACGCCACATGTTAGGCATGAAAACGGACATAGTGTCTATGCATAAAAAATGAAAAAGCAAAATCAATCACTAGATCAGTTAAGTAAAAGTCTAGATCGTAGATCTCGTCACTTGATGGTGCAGACCTTACAGAGATTTGAAGACTCTTTTCCAGACGTAGACAACACACGTCAAGGACAGGTTTTTAAAGCCGATCTTCGCAATATGTTTAATGATGTCATGCGTGCCCAAAGGGACGAATTAAACGATTATGAAGTTGAGTATCGTCCTCTACGAATGACAGATAATGGAACTTTAGCTATGACTCAATCTTTCATGCAGACGGTGCAGAAGGTTGAATTTGGCTCTAGAGGTTCTATACCATTCATGAAAATCTATTCTAGTACCGAGTACTCTCGTGTCTTAGACGCAATTCGTATCGAGTTTGATGCTGGCGTTCTACATTACAACACACCCCAAGAAGTGATATTAGAAGTCGTTGGTGCTCATGATTGCGTTAGTGTACTAAATGTCATGGACCGATACCGTCTTCATGAGAAGACGGGATTGATCTATCGTGAATGGCGGAGCAAGGTTGTTAAAGTATATCAGGAGCAAGGATGATCACGGAGAGAGCATTTCGAGCGGTAGACCGCTTTGGGGCACAAATGGACTTTACGGTCTCTACCCCCACACTAGCGATTGAAAATGAAGGCGATCGTCAGTATCGTATTGCCTATAGTCAATCTTTAACACAAGGCGTCTTTCCACGCAACAAGATGCGTGAAGTGATGCGTTCACATGGTATGTGGACTGATGAAGATGACCGTGTTATGCGTGAAGAGGTAGCTAACTTAGCTATTTTGCAAATGGAGCTTGAACAAGCTCAACTCAAAGGTAAGCACGAGCAATGTCTTGAAGCTGCAAAAAAGATGCGTAAGCATCGTTATCGCATGTGGGAACTTTTCATGATTCAGCAGAGCGTGTATATGAATTCTGCCGAAGGTATTGCCGAGCTTGTTAAAGCCGAAGCTATCATGGCGGCATGCACTATGATTAAAGCTACTGGTCAACGTTATTGGGCAACGTACACTGACTTTGTTCGTGAACGTGACGAGAGCACACAATCAACTGTTTACATTAAAGCGGTAGAAGTACAGAATGGTCTATTGCTTGAAATGCGTGACACGATCGAAGAAGGTCATCCAGAGAACAGATATCTCAAGGACGCAAAACAAGCAATGTTTGATCGTGACATTGAGGAACGTGTAGAAGCAGAGCTTGCATCACGCAAGCAGAAGGCATTAGAGCAAGCCGATGACAATGGGACTGGATTGGACAATCGAGCTGATCAACCCTCTGAATAAGCTAACGATTCACGCCGATAGAGCGTGGGCACGCAGCATGCAAGAGATTGATCAGTGGATGCGAAGAGAACTTATTCCTGCCATGGTTTATGGTGGAATGGGTATCGTCGGCATTGCACAAACAGATTTCTATCGGTATGTTACTAGTGCTCGTGGCCTTAGTGAACTTGGTATCGAAGCGTCGGAACCGCCCAAGCTTTTGAGGGCTTATGCTACTACGGCTTTCAAAATAGTAGTAGGCAAAAATCAAATGATTTTACAGTTTGGTAATTATGCTAAACTGAAAGCCGCAACGCCACATCCAGCAAATGGTACTGGCAATCTTCATATCGACTCATGGTTAGAATGGGTTAAAGGCAAGGAAGTCAACAGAGGTTTTGTTCCGCGTTCCAAGCTTGATAAGAACGCATCGAAATCAATTCGTTTGGGAGAGCCGCTTGGTGGCCTAATGCTTCCTCGTGGAGCATATGGTAGCGTAGGGTTGTGGCGATTTCCAGCACAACTAAAAAGCTATGAACAACAATGGGTGACACAGAATATCGCCGTGATTCAAGAGTTGATCACTAAAAAGATGTTATCCGTCTTTATTACGAAGTTGGTGACGTAATGAGCAACAGACTAGAACTCGAAGCAATCTTAAAATTTGTTGGCGTTAAGATTAATGCCAATGTATTCAGTAACATTAGTCGTGCGGCTGCCGGTATGCCTGGGCCTGTACAGCAATTCAATCGTAACTTACATCAGAGCGTTGATGCCGCCAATAATGTTAATCGTTCTATTCGTGGCGTTAATTCTCAGTTGAGTGGTAGTGAAAAAGCGGCTCGTTTGTTCCTTCAGCGTATGGCTCAGTTTGCTATTCTGTTGCCGACGTTCGCCACTTTAAATAAGAGTATTCAGGGTGGTGTGCAGTTCTTATTTGAATTTGATGCAATCATCAAGGATATCATTCGTACCGATATTGGTTCGATGACTGGTAAGTTTGATGAGATTGCTAAAAGTGCTTTTGCATTGTCTAAAGAATTTGGAAGTAGTGCGATTGTCGCGGCAGAAACAATCAAGACATATGTGCAGGCTGGTAATAGTCTAAAAGAAGCTAATGAGTTAGCTCGTTTGTCAATTCTTGCTACAAAAGCATCTACCCTAGACGCTGCTCAAGCTGTTGAGTTTTTACTTTCTGCTAGTAAGCAGTTCGGACTTGAGGGTGAAGCTCTCGCTAATTCTCTTGACGCTCTTGTAAAAGCGGAAGACTTGACCGCTCTTGAAGCTCGTGATATTGCCGACGCTTTTAAAACTGGCGGTAACTCTCTTGCTGTATTTGGCAAGGATATTAATGACTCAATCGGTTTGATTTCTGCTTTGCGTGAACAAACACGTAAGTCAGGTAATGAAATTGGTACGTTCTTTAAGACGTTACAGACACGTATCTTTGCTGCTGGCGAATCACGTTCGGCAGTTGAAGGTCTTCGCGTCTCTGTTCAAAATTTTGATGGTACTCTACGTCCCACGCTTGCTGTTTTGAATGATTTGAAGAAGGCATTTTTTGGCGTAGAGGGCGGTGCCAAGGGATTATCTGAGGCAGAACAAGCTAATGCGGCTAAGGCTATTGCTGGCGTACGTCAGTTTGAAGAATTGATTGGTACTCTAAAGTCTCTTGATCGTGCTAATGAGATTGCTGCCGAATCGGCTAATGCGGCAGGTGCAGCACGTCAAAAGGAAGCGGTTGATGCAACCAAGCTTCAACGTCGCTTGGACGAATTGATTGCTGCTGGACAAGAATTGGCACAGTCTCTTGGTAATGCGGGTTCTACTGATTTTTTCAAGAATTCTTTAAAGGGCGTGACCAGCCTTGTGGAAGGTATAACCGAGATTGTTAATCTTCTTGATAAATTCAAAGTTCCCATCTTGCCGATTTTAGCTCCTCTTGCTATCAAAGGTCTTGATACCGTTTTTGGTCTTGGGTTGATGGGTGGTGGCAAGGGTGGCAAGGGTGGAAGTCCTGGTGGACGCGGAGGCGGAGGCGGAGGAGGTCCGCCTGGATTAAACACTGCTGATCTTGCTGCCAATACTGCTGCATTAAGGCAGTTAACTGGCGTGATTTCAGAGCTTGTGCAACATATTAAAATGGCATCTGGTGCCTACAGCAATCAAGCAGCCGCATCGCAGTTGGCTATTGCGGCAACCAATGTACAAACAAAGACCATGGAGGTGCAAGCCGGAGTCACACGAGAAGCGACATCTGCTACGCAATCGTTTACGCAACGCATGAAGGCGGCTTTCACCACTCGGATTGGCGGCGGTACAGGCAGGAGCATTAGAGGTACTGATAGCGTCAAAAATTTTGCCATTTTTGCTGGGTTGACGATTGCCGGTTCGGCAGTTACGTCCGGTCTTAATCATCTTGCTGATAACCTTGGATCACGAAGTCCTGTTGCTTCGTCATTAACTAAAACAACAAGTGCTGCTGCACAAATGGGAATTCAATTTGCTGCCTTCGGACCACTAGCCGCTGGAGTTGCGGCTGCGTTTGGAGCACTTATTGACGTTGGATTGCGTTTTGCTGATAATATTGGAGATATGAACGACGCCTCTAAAGAGAACCTTCAGCTAAGGGTAGATAGTGTTAAAGAGACTGCTGGTCTCAAGACGGTTGGTAGATCTTCGGAAGCTACTGCCGCATTCGGCAATGCATTGGAAGGTCGAGCTAAGCAAAACATTAACTACTCTCAAGCTTTCAAGTTAATATTTGATAGTATGGATACTGGTACAAAGAAGCTGATTGGTAGTTCGGCTGCACTTAAAGAAGTGTATTTGACGAATAGTCGTGTTATCAATACAACAGTAACAGATTCATTTACTGGTGCTTCAAAGGTCGTTTCAAGTTACGTTAAGGGTGCTGGTGCCGATCTAATTAAGCAGTGGGCTTTTCAAGAAAGCGGAGCTATTCAGAATCAAGAAGCTCTTGATCTATTGCGTGCATCGTATGATTCAACTGGTAATAGTACATTAGTTTATCGTGATCAGCAAGACCTGATTGAACAAGCTTATGGTAGACTGGCCGTCGGTGCTGCTGAGGCCGCTAAGCAAGTTGAATTTTTAAGATTAACGTTTGAAGATATGAAGGATCTGCAAAGTCTTATCGCGTCTGCTCAAGACGTGAATTCTATTAATCGTGACATTTTGAATCAATCAAAGAAGCCAGAAGACTTGGCACAGGGTATTGACGAACTATCTCAGACATCTAAAAACGCCACGTCAGATCTGGCCAATGCTCAAAAGGCTTTTGAAGATCTACTATCTACATTACAAGTTGCTGGTGCCGACATATCACAATTAGGTGCTTTTTCAAGCATGGAAGAGACCAAAAAGTTTATCGGTGACATTGGTGCATTACTTTCAAAGCCCAATAATGGTGCTGCAATCGCAAGTTTTCTTGGCGATAAAGACATGACGGACTCGCAGAAGAATTTTGCAAAAGAGTATATCAATATTGAAAAAGATCGCATTAAGGCTACTTTGACAGCCAAAGAAGCTGAGGCTGCCTTTAGCAGCGAAGCATATAAGCGTAATCTAGAAGAGACAAGGGCTCAAAAAGAAGCCACCGTCCAGGCTGCCGATTCACTTGGCAAGTTCCGTTCGGCACTGGCTAGGGTAGGAGCCCAGGCCGCCGCCAGTGGTGATATTGATCTCACTGGAGCAATCTCAGGTCTCAAGAGTGAAGATGTGCGAAAGGCTTTGGCTGGCGGTACAGATCTTCCTAAGGTCTTGCAAGAAGTGATTGCGTCTACTTTCGTGAATGGAGTAAAGAGAGCCGAAACAGATCTTTCACAGGTTGCCGATGAATTGGCGGCTTCACTTGCCCCCATTACAAATAGAATGCAAGAGCTTCGCGACGAAATAGCCGCTCTTGGAGACGTTACTGCGAACACAGAGAAGGCGTCTAAGAAGGCTGAACTACAGCAAGAGCTTGCCGCTAAGGCACTTGAAAAGCAAAATGTAAAGCAGGATGCCTTCGTAAAGAGTCTTGAAGGTTTGCAGAAGCTGACGACTGAAGATAAGAAGTCACAAGAAGAAGCTGCAAAAGCAGAGGCTGAACGTATCAAGAAGACTCAAGCTCTCACTGATACCACAAGAGGATTCGCCAACTCTATTGATGATGTTAACAGAAGCTTTGAAGAATTCTCGAAGCAACGCATCGACAATCTTGCAGGGAAGCAGGCCGGTGCCTATGATGAAGTGAAGTCCGCTCAACAGGGCGTCATCAGTGCTACGGCAGACTTGTCGAATGTATATGTCGAGTATATTTCAGCTATCATCCAAGTTAACGGCGTTATTGCCGAAGCTAAAATTAAGTCCAATCTACTTGGTCGCGACATTGGTATGCTGAACGGCAGCATTGTTTCTTTTCAAGATAAGCTTGGTTCTCTCGATAACGCATTCACAAGCGTTCTCGACGATGCCAACATGAAACTAGAACAACGAATTGGTCTAGAGAGACAACTTGCAGAACAGACTCTATCGTTCTTGCAGCAAGCTCAAGATCAAATCACGAGTGCTGGTATCAACATCTTTGGACAATCAGCTCAAGAGAATCAGGGGCTCCAAAAGGGCATTGCGGGCTTGACCTATGTAGCTGAGAAGCTCGGCGGATCATTCCAGAACTTCCTGGGAATGGACTCACAGGAGATTGCCGGTCTATCGCAAGAGCTACTCAACTTACCAGTTGATTTCCGCAAACAACTCCTTGACGCCCTATCATTCCTTCCAGGCTCTACCTCGATTGGTGGCTTTAGTGCCGATCAATTGAAGCAAGCTATTGGACAAGTTGGTGCGGGCGTAGCTCCAGAAGAAGGTTTACCAGCCATCTCTGAACTCACCGCTCAGCAAGTGGAGCAACTTAAGATCCTAGGACAGCTTACTATGGAAGAGGCTAAGCTGCAACTTAGTCAGGTCTTAACTGCACAGAAGCAGCTTGAAAAAGCTCAAGAGCAATTGGATATTTCCAAGCTTCAAGAAGAGCGTGCTCGTGAAGGATTTGAAATTGTACGTCTAGCGGTACTTGATGAAATGGCGGTTATAGACCAAGCCAATATAGAGCGTCGTGAACTATTGCAGAAGGTGATTGAAGCTGATAATGCTAATTCATTACACGGGATTGATACACAAGCTCAGTTGTTTGCTGATCAAAACAGAGTTTTTGGTGAAGTTGGAGACGCTGTTGTTGCTGGTGTAGCACAAGCTGTTAATGCTAAAATTGCTATGATTGAAGCTAGAACATCGTTTGATAACTTGAATCAAGCAGAGAACCTTAGTAATCAGGCTAATGGATTTATCCCGAATTTCGCTAATGGAAACTTGTCTCCTGGCGAAGCTGCCGGTATTTTGCGTGCAGCGGCTCGTGAAAAGAAGATGATGCCGAATGGTGCCAACTTGGCTATTGCCAATGACCACGAAGCTATTATTCCGATGTACAAAAACTTTGCTGGTGGTAACGATCAAGGTAGTTCAATTGCTGCTAGCGTCAATAGTATTCGTACAATTGATCAAACTATGGTTGCTGCGATTGCTCGTTCTGTTCAAGGTACACTTTCGCAAATTACAACAAACAGTGGTAGTGAGCAATCTCTTGACAAGATTGCCGGATTGTTAGTAGATCTCAATACAAGCATTGGACAAGTGCGTGATTCAAGTATTGCTATTAAGACGAACACGGCTGGTCTTGCTGCTACTACTGGTAGCAGAACGACTGGTGCTCCGTCTACTGCTGGTGGACAAGAAATCAACATCAATCTACAGACAAATCAACAAAGCACTGTGCAAATTACTGGACTTGAGAACTTGCGTGATCAATTGAGAGCGGCATTGTCTGAGACAACAGATAGACAAGTTGCCAAGCAGATTGAAGCATTGATGGTACAACTTGACCCTGTGTTCCAAGCATTGAATGAACGTGGTATTGTCAACTCGTTCGGGCAGTCGAGATAATCATGGCCGACCTAATCTCTATCGTTACTCAACCACCGCAGTCAGCGGTTGAAGTCTTCTACAATGGACAGAAGATTGTACCCGCTCCGTTTATTGATTGGACGGTCGAATCACAGTTCCGAAATGATGGAACTCGTGTATCCAATGTTAATAGATTGACGTTGACGGGCACCACGCTTATTGTACCTTCGGGTAGTTATGAGCAGATGTATCTTAAGCAGCAAGCATTACGCGATGTTTTCTCTGAGGATTATCAAGACTTCGTAATTCTTGCTGGCCCCGGCAATAAGACCTTGCCACTTGGAGCAATCATTGCTTCTGGTTTACGTCCTCGTATTAACAGTATCAATATCGCACCTGATACTCAAGTACAAAGATTTGACTGGACGATCGAGATGCAGGATCTCGTTGCCGCTTCCGGTGTAAGTGGCATCACTTCTAGTCTTAGCAATCAGTGGTCTTTTCGTGAAGATCAAGATACATGCACTCTTCGTGTAACTCACCAAGTAAATGCTGAGGGGCCTGAAAACGAACCAGATAAGTTTGCACAAGCTATGGCTGCCGTTAAGCCATTACTTGGTATTGACAAACTTCCTCTAGATATTCCATACTTTGCTCAACCAAACTTCTCTGGTTTGTTTGGTATGACACATCCATCACTTCTTGGTGGTGGACCCGTTTTCGAGGTTTCTGTTCAGCGTGAAGAAGTGGCGGACATTGCCAATGGTAGCTATTCTGTTACCGAACAGTTCACAATTGTAAGTGGTGTACCATTTTACTTCACTTCTAAGACAGAATCTTTTCAAGAAGATGCTAATGGAATTGCCGAAGTAACGATCGCTGGTTCCGTACAGGGACTTGGACGCACTCTCACTCCTTTGGACGCAGAGGGTGGCGTAGGTTACTTTAGAGCAGCATCTGGATTTGCTAATTATGTTCGTCCTCAACTTCCATGGACTGCCTCTGGCGTTTACATACGTTTCAAGAGCGGTAGTGGTGGTGCTGGCGGTAGCGGGCTTGCTCTCAATAACCCGACGGCGTTTTCGATCTCGCAGAATAAGTGTCGTGGGTCGATTGACTTCTCGATTACATACACTGATAATCCAAACGCTAATTTGCCAAGTGGTATTGCTAGTAAGACATCAAATGTAAATATTGTTGAAGGTACAAGAGTGCAAGTTAGTCACTCTATTCCGTTTCGTCGTCTTGGTAGCATTATCCAAGACATCAAGACGACTACAGATGGCAGCATTAACATTCAGTGTCAGGCTGTTGCTAAAAATACTGGTAACAACACAATAGACACTAATTTGGCAATTGCATTTGTGCAAAATGAAATCAATAGACTCAAAGACATTTATGCCAACACTGCGAATTTTGTTACGTTGCGAATTACGGGCCTAAATCAACAGACGAGCGACATTGAGCGTAGCTGCAATGTTACTCTTGAATACGCTTTTACGATTGATCTTGCGACAGTACAAGCGGTTGGATCTACAATCACGCTAAGGACTTTGTGACATGGTTAATTTCCCCGCCCTGGAATGGATTCAGCAAAGTCTCGTGATTGATCCTTCTGGCTTCCGTCAATTGAAGCAGCCAGTCAAGGGTTTTATTCGTAACGTAGATACCGGGGCTGGTGGCGTACTAGATTTCGGCAGCATTAATACAACGGGTTCTGGTGCGATTAGCAATACGCTACTCGTTTATCCTCGTATCTCATATATGGGTGATGCGAGTGGCGTTTACAACATGCGTTTCTTCTTGACTAACGCATCTGCATTCACTGCTGGTGCATACAGATTCTTGGAACAGAAGAGTATGCATTTCGTGCCAAATCTTGCCCTGGATTCAAGTGCGAATAACACACCCAGTAATGTACCAACAAATACTAACTTATCGGGAACTATTCAGACGCCGAATTGGCAATCTGGTCAGCCATGGATGAGTGGTGTTTTGGACGCGGATGTAGGTCAGTATGTTTACTTGGCTGTAGAAGCCGGTGTCAGTGTACCGATTGGAACCAAGGGCGGTGCCGGTGCGGGCACATTTAGATACAGACTACTCTATGATTTCTCCTGATCAAGATATCACACTCAAGAAGGTTGGCGAATCGGAAGACCAAGCTCTACCGATCGGTATCTATCTTGTTACATTTGGTGACAAGGCGGTGTTTGTGCGTCGCTTTGCTGGACGTTTTATGCCTGTGTCTACAAAGGAACAAGATGAGCTATGTCAACAATTTCGCCTCTAATCCGCGTCTTCGCTTGGGACGTTGCTGAGATAGCCAGTCCGGTCGGTAGTCGTACCGTGCCGGGCGGCTCATTTGCTTTCAAGCACATGGTCTCGTCTGGCTGCATGACGGCAGATCCATTGAATCCTGCAACGACATCTGGAGTGCTACTTTTCGAGGGTACAAAGTTTGACCTTACGAATTTGCCGCCTCCACCGCATTTGGCTTCTAAGCCAGCTTGCTTAACTTTTAATCTTGCGAATAGTGGCGTTGCTGTATCCGACCTGAGTTTGTTCTTGATTAACGACTCCGCCCTAAGGGCGGGCGTTTGGAGCGGTGCTGGATCGGGTATTGTTCAAATAATGCAAGGTGGATCAAGCTGGCTATACAATCTGTCTATGCCGTCAGGCTCAAGTCCAGTCTTGACCACAAGCATTCCAAGCATTCCAAATGTACGTCGTCAAGACGGTACAGCGGCACTCGCTGCACAGGACGATCTCAATTCGTCTGAGTTTGTATACCTAAACCTCATATTACCGATTGGCTTTCCACTTGGTAGCTTTGGAGTATGTGGATCTGGCTTATTGAGATTCGGGTTAGTGTTTAATTATTGGCCTAATGACTACCTTCTATCTTTTTAGTGTATTCCATAGTGGGTCAAGAGCCCACTAGTCAAACGTTTGATTTCTTAGAAGGGGGCCATAACATGGCAACTGTCAATTTTACAAGTAGCAAGAACAACGCTAACTTTGTGTCGTGGACACTCGGAACGAAGTTAGAAAGGCTTTCTGATCGTGATGGCGTTACGGTAACCCGTGGCGGTCTGATCAGTGTTATCAGCAACCTCGGCGTCGGCGTCACTGCGGCCAATCCTTTCACTATCCTTGGATGAGTGAAAATCGCTGACTGCCAAGGCAAAGCCCGCTTATGCGGGCTTTGTCGTTTTTTGCCAACTCTTCAGTAGTTACTAATATAATTTCTATTTTCTGGTAAATCCATGATTTTACTTGCCAAAACGCCAAAACCATGTAAGCATAAAACAGCAAGGCTGTGATAACGCTAGGCGAAGCCGAGTGTGACCAGCTATATGAGCTAACATGTTGTCACGGCATCAGTAGCTAATATAGGCCAACTGATATTTTCCTCTTTTCAAGCCGCCTCCCGTGCTAACGTTAGTTTGATCTAACATGGCTCTTGCGAGTGGATCCTTGTTGATATCGCTTGAAAATGAAGAAAGATAGGGTGTTGCGAAGGCGGGCCAATGGCCACCGCCACCAGTTCTTCTTTTTCAAGTTTAGTGTATTCATGACATGGGGCATAGCGTTTCGCTTAGCCTTTGGTGTAAGGGGATATACAGTGACTAAGACATGTTGTAAGCTTAAAAAGGCTAAGATTGAGTTCTATGGCAATAGAACCAAGAGTGACGGCTTGTCAATGTCATGTAGCAAAATGCTACGTCAAGCATATACTGCTGATAAATTGGAGCAGCTACATGCCTACGGCGTCATTTGAATACGAAGGTGATGTTGGCACCTTAACAGTAGTCACGCACTTTGACGCTACGCACGTCATTAGCTGCACCAAGCATGACGGCGAGCTTTTCCGTCTAGGCGGAACTGCCGTGAATGAAGTCGCGGTCCATGAAGGCGTCATCCTCAACATTACCCTTTCTACTTTTCGAGCGTTTGCATCTAACGGCCAGACCTTTGAAGGCCGTGGTGTACTATCTCCAGAAAACTGGAGCGATGCTGATCTGCACTGCTACGTGCATGAACATTATCCGCTTGATATGGAAGGCAAAGAGCCTGAGTGGTTCGTTGCCAGCCGTCCACTTCAAAACGCCCATCACATTTTCGTGAACCTGGACGTGCTTGATGGTGGCGGAAATTTGATTAAGAGATATAGAATGTCTCCATTTACTGGAAAACATGTAGTATTGGAGTACGTCAATGGTTAATTTCCTAAATGATGGATCATTGATTGGATTTTGGCCGCTTAATGAACCTAGTGGCTCTCCTATTTTCCTGAACTACTCTCCAGCACGTTCGAGAGCACCTAGCGGCATTTCGTTTGACTTCCACGTTGCTGTAGCTGATACAGTTGACGACGAAGAAGTCAAGTCGGTTTGGCCCGGTACGACTACAGTCTTTAATCCTGAGTCTGGCGTCAATTACAATGGTTACATGGTTCAGGGCTATTGGAGGCTTGGTGCGGACTCTTCTCCGTATAGCAGATATCTTGTTCTTGGAAATGGTTGTTCGCAAGTTTGTGAACAGACACTATCGAGTAACGTAGCACAGAGTGGTATTACTGTTGGTATTTGGGTATATCCAAATAGCGATGGTTATTTGAATTATTATGCTGATGCGTTACCAGGATCATTCAACGGAGAAACGGAAGGTGCTCGTTGCCACACGTTGTTTACACAAAAACAACATGCCACTCTTGGTGGTTGGCAGATTGGTGTATCTGGTGCCACTAACAATGGTGCCCAATTCAATTCTTTTTCAAGCAATAGACAATTGACAGCGTATGCAAGCATTGAAAGAAATACTGCCGCCCCAACTGTTCTAAGTACTCCTATTGAATCTGGTTGCTATACTCACCTGACATTTACGTTTCGTTACATTAATGGTACGGCAGATCAGATTGTCCTTTACAAGAACGGACGTGTTGCGGCCAGCGGGACCAGTAACACTGGTGCTGGTGGTGCCAGTGCTACTACTCTTGCTAATACAAATCTTATTGGACGTGCTCTTGCTATTGGCGGTGGAGACGACGCCAATGTCGGTTCAAGTGACTATGGCGGAACGTGTGGATGGAACCATCTAGTGTCTGGAGCGTATGTTTTCAGACGTGTGTTGAATGAGGGTGAAATTCTAGACCTTCATGTTGGGGCTACACTTCAGCCACTAGAGGGTAATATAAAGCAACCCATTAGGGTTGAGTTGACAGACGATAAACTTTTAGCTTATTATCCATTCCGTTCCGTGGGTTGGCCCGACGTTTCAAAGAATCATAGAGCACTGATTGGCACCCAAGACGAAGGATCGCTATCTTACTACATTTCTGTTCCTGGCCCATTTAAGGGTGGCGGAATGTTGATGAATGGAACGTCACAAGCCGAGTCGGTGGTAGCAACAAGTGGATTGATCTATGATATGATCAATTCAAGAAGCTGGACTTTGAGCGTTGTTGCTGGACCAGTAAATGGTTTGGGCCGTGACGACAACATGATCTTTTCTATGGGATCAGTATCTGCCTCTACCGCTGGTGCTCCGGCGGCAATTACTACTTCGACATTTGGTATGGCATTAACAGAAATGTCGTCACCAAATAGAATTCGTCTATCTGTATATCCGCTTGGTGATATTACTGCTTCCGTTTTTAATATTGATTCAGCAACCAGTGGTTATTACAATAGCGTCCCATGTAATTACGCCGTTGCATATGACGATAGCACAAAAGGTATTGCACTATACGTTGATGGCCATGTACAAGGCAGTGGAACACTGGAACACTCATTGTCCGATCAGCTACTCAGACTAGCGGGTAGTGGCTACCCATTAATGTTTGCAAATGGTATTGCAAACACGATAGCTGACGCAAATGATCCTGGCATACTCACCGCTGGTGGTCGAGATTTATATTTTGGACCTATTCTTGTAATGGGCAGAGCTATGCTGCCAGAAGAATTGATGTACGTTGCTCAAAGCGGTATTAATACGACATCCACTTGGCGTACGCCGTATGATTCTAGATTGATGGGTTACTGGCCTTGTTCTGATTTCAAGCTCGATGATGTTATTGTTGAGGATCGTGCTAGAGTATGGAATGAGTTTCCCGGTAATCTGTTACGTGGTGATACTACTACTAAGTGGGCGGCATACTATGCTTTGAATCAACGGACTAATCAGTTTGGTACGCGTATTACACCACCTCAGCTTGCCAGCTATGGCACACTTGGCATTACATCTGGTATTTTTGGAGTACATGGCTTAAGTGCGGGTACGGCAAATGTTACCGATGCTGGTGCAGCAAGATCTTCTATTGCTAATTTTAGTCAACGTTACAAACCCGTCAACGTAGCATCTAATATTCAGTGCCAGAACGTTCTTGGTGATTTTTTGATTGGTTACGAAGTCACTCCAAGCGGAAATATTCCACTAACTCCATTTGGTTTGACTGGTGATAACGTGAAGTTTGAATTCAATTCAACACTAAGCGTGTATGGTAACCAAGCCGGTAGTTCAGCCAATGGCGAGCTTCGCTCATTCTTAACGACTGTAGATGCGGCACAAGGTTCTGGCGTGTCGATTGTGTTTGCGTCACGTACTGGTACATTCAATGCTGCCAATTATGTTGGACTGGTATCTGGCGTGGTACCATATGGTGTACCAACGAAGATCCTCTTCCATTCAAAGATGGATGCTCCATACAATGTGAATGGTGATACTGCTGGTTCAACGCCTCTAACTATTACGTTGTGGATTAATGGCGTGCCGGTACAGCGTCGTCGTATGACTGCTGCTACCGCTCGTATCTGGACGCCGAACGCCCCTAACGCAACCACCGATGATTTCTTGTTACAGTTTGGTGGCGAAGCCGGTAACGACGTACTTACGACGCAGATCTCTAGAGATGGTGGTCTGGGCGAATTGTACATGCGTGAGATTTTTCTCATGCGTGGAATATTTGATCAAAATGAAGTTGAGGCGTTAGCTGTCAGTGGTATTCAGAATCCAACAATCACCGGATACACCCCAACGCTTTCAAAGACACAAGTGACCGTTTTCGATTCTAATTTGCAAGGGTATTGGAGATTCAATGGACTAGCGGGTGGAGGATCAGGTACAACCGATTTGAGCTTCAAGTCGAATCACTTAGATCCATTGAGTGAACAAAAGAATAGAGCAGGAGGATCTACACAATCTTCGCGTTCGTTTAAGTTTTTGCCCGGACCATTGAAGGATTCTGATCTACTTATACAATGTAGTGGATTGACATATGGTACTGCTGGTGCTGGTGCCGCTTCAATTACGCCGCCGTTTGCTGTTTCTGGCGTAGAGTTTGATAGTCCTCAAAATGGTTTCTCGGTTGGCTTCTTGATGTCTCGTAGAGTAGGCACGACAGCAAGTACGGCTAATCCAATGCTTGTTTATGGTTTACTTGGCTCTAATGTAATTTCCAGCACAACAACAAATTTTAATCGTGGCTGGGCAATTCTTTCTGACGATAACAATAACATCAAAATGGTTATGTCAGTTGGAGGTGGCGGATACTATGACAACTCTAGTAGTGCCGCACAGTCTGGACAGATAGTCTGTGGTACGTTTAATACTGATTCAATTTACGAGGACAATAGACGCTTCAATAATTACTTATTTGGTAATATAAAGCCAGCTAGTCTTGACTACTGGAGTCACTATTGCTGGACATACACGCCAACATCCAAAGAATTGGTGTGCTATATAAATGGACAAGAGGTAGATCGCAAGGCAACAAAGGTCGCTGTTGATCCGCTAAATGGCGGTCCTCCGTCTGGATTGAATCCTATCGTGCCAGTAAATCCTGCCGCACGCATGATTACTTTCTTGACGCATCAGAATGCTAATCCATGGGACTTTAGTGCATCTAATCTTTTAGATGGAGACGGTATCATTACCGACGTATTCTACTTCTCTCGTGCCATTACAGAACCAGAAGTCAGATACATTTCTCAGAATGGTATTGATGGTGCTGATGGCACTCTTGTTAGCGGCGTCATCGGCGGTTACATTCTAGGATCTGAATTGGTATCGGGAATCATCGGTGGTTATAATATAGGTCAGGACACTGGTTCGGGAATCATCGGTGGTTATGGCTTTAGTGCTCTGGATGTGTCCGGTGTCATCGGTGGTTATGGCTTTAGTGCTCTGGATGTGTCCGGTGTCATTGGTGGTTATGTCCGTGGCCTATATACCGTTTCAGGCATTCTTGGCGGATACATTTATAGTACCGACCAAGCTAGCGGTATCATTGGCGGTTTTGTGATTGGTGGCTTGGTCGCTAACATGCAGTTTGATGGCGGCTTTACTGTTCAAGCCTTTGCAGCCAAAGACTTCGACTCACAGATCGTTCTTCGCAAAAATACCAATGCAGACTTTGATGCTAAGCTTGTTGTCTTTCAAGCTGAAACTGGTCCGGTAGTTGATATTGTTATTCCCCAAAAAACTGTTAGTGGCGTTACTGCACCATTTAACCAATACTTTATTGGTGCCGCATCTGGTACTCAAGGCAAGTCGATCGTGCAAACACGCTGGACATTCGGTGACTTGACGCCTTCTGTATCAGTTTCCGTAAGTGGTGCCGGTTACTACCCTGTCCAGCATTACTATGCTGGTAGCGGTTTCTTCATCGCCAAGTTTGAAGCGATTGACTCAAACGGTATCCATGGTTCGGCTACACGTATCATCAATGCGGCTTCTGGCATCAGCCCAGTTATCATCAGCGTGTCTGGTGTGCCTCGTTCTGGTAACGCAGCCTTGACTGTGGACTTCACAACGACTGTAGATGGCTTGCCGCCTGGAGTTGCAATCAACGCCAGCTTGTTGAGCTTTGACGACGGACAATCGACGATCACCTTCAACCCAACTCACGTCTATACTGAGCCGGGCCAGTATCGCCCAGTATGGTGTATTAGAGACAGCAGGGGTGTATATTGGTGTGATAGCTTGGAAGCCGGTAACGATTTCTTGAAAGAGATCTAGAGATGAATATTCTAGTGTCAGATGGTATTGTAGTCAGCGGCGTGGGAGTGCCGCTGAATGGCGTTGCGTTCCCTTCTGGTCAGTTTGGATTTGGTGTACCGGGTTCTAAACTCGCTGCCTTCTTATCGTCAGCAAATGCTGCGTTTGGTTTCAATGTCACGCCTCATAATTTACAAACAGAATGGGTACCAGTTGGGCCTTCTGAAACTTTTCATGGAGCTAGTGGACAGTTACCTGAAATTGGCAAACCAATGGAAGTGTTCATTGGTGACTTCTATTTCCGTGGAAGTGTAGTTCATTCGGATTATACGACTGGTATGGGAGGAACTGTCGTCAGCGTCACTCTTGAAGACGATCGTCGTAATTTGCGTCGTGTCAAAATTCATACGGAAGATCTTGGACAAAGTGTTCCAAGCGGAGTGGTTTCCGTCGCAAGAGCATTTCGTATTTTGAATGGTCTTGAAGACATTAATGGTAATCCATCGGAACCGCTTGTAAAAGAATATGATCGTATTTTGCAATTTGGTGGCACGTACGACCAAATCTTGGCTGCAATCGACCTCACCTATAACGAAGGCAATTTATCTGTTCCGGTCTCTATTCTTCCAACTGTAGAACATATCGAGAAGAACATTGGCGGTACAATCACAGCTATACGTTTTCAGTTCAACCTTGATCCCTTAGATGATGTATTATCACGTATTCTTTTAGATACTGGTTACGACTGGTACTGGAATATGGACGCTCAGCGTGTAGCCCTCGTCAACAAGAAGGTTCAGTTTGATATCAGTGAAGCTGAAATTCTGAACTTGGTGTCGCAATTTGGTAGCCAGTCTGGCTTAAACGAAACTAAGCAACTTGGCTTTGGTCATGACGTTGTGCCGGATCCTACACGTTTTCGTGTTCTTGGCGGTCACCAAGAAGGCTTCATTAATTCTGAATTACTTAGTCCGATTGACGGAATGGAAACGTCCGCACTTGATGGGAATGTTGTGTTCTCAAAAGCTTGGGACAAGTTGAGCGTTGGCTTTTATGATGCCGATGGATACTTTCGTACGTACATGCCCACTGAGAAAGAGTTACAGCTTGCACTTGCTGGTATTGAGCAATGGACGTACTACAAAATCTATCAAACGCCTAGCGGCACGGCTAATCCACCGGGGTATGGCTTTCCGCCTGACAATGGTTCTATTGCCGCTCAAAATTCATCGTTCCAAAGTCGCTTAGATCCGAACATGCCGCTCGCCGGTATTGCTACTGGTGCAGCCGAATCTGGTCTACGAGTGATCAGTAATCGTAGAGATCAAGAGCAAAACTGGGTTATTGCATTCTACAATAGAATTCGTGACCATGCTTCGCGTCACTATGGTCGTTCGTACGTGGTTGAAGGACTACTATATAATCAAGCTTCTGGCTTGTTTCAGCTTGTTGACGCTGCCTGGGCGAACGTTGAAAATCAAGTACAAGGCTATTCGCTGTCCGCCTCTGGCACCGTGACTACGAGTGGCGTATTCGTTGAAGACTACGAGATTAATCGCGGTCTCGGACCTGTGAGCCCATTCGTGACCGAAGACTTTAGGGTGCGTGCGTATTGCGTGCTGCCACAAAGCACTGTGTATGGTCCACTTGGAGATGACAATCCAGCGAGCTTTGCCAATTGGACAGAAGACGCACCGCCATTTAATCCAAGTGGTGATGGCAGACACTATATTCCCGTGACATTGCAAGACGTTGGAGATCGTGTAATAGATCCGCACAGCGAAGCAGATCTTTACGGTTTCGAGTCATATCCCAAGGGAACATTACTGTGTCAATTGCCGATTAATGCTGGTCCATCTGGCGGCATTGTCAATGACGGCATTATCTTTAACTTGGCGACGATGTTGACTACTATCAACAAGTTGACTGGTTCTGGACTACTAGACATTATTAATCCATCTCAGGTATTGAATGTGTACGACGCACTTTCTGGCGTCGCAATTCCCGTACAGTCTCGTCTTCGTTATGGACAAACATATCCAAGTCAGTGGGTTTTGGGCGATCTTCATTATGAACGTCACGAAGATATACAGCTAGACGATCAGTTTGTTCCGTGGGCATTCTCTCCCGAGGGCAATCAAACGTCACTGGCTATTATGACAGATCGTGCTATTCGTCGCGTAGAAGGCAAGATTGTTCCCAAGTCTTCTTCTCGTTATGCTGACTTCCAGCAAGTTGGACTCCCGCTCTTGTCGTTTGATGCATTTGCGGAACAAAACATTGGTCCTTCTGGACTGTACGGTGAAATTTCGCACGGCGTCAGTGAACTCAATATCAGTTTTGGCATCGACGGCTTCGTTACACGTTACAAGATTCAGTCGTATTATCCTAAGTTTGGTCGCGATGCCCCGCTTGGCGAGCGAGTTCGTGCCCAACTCAATGGCATTCTGAATCCGATCGACTTTGCCGACTTGGCACTACTTGATCCCAATCCAGGTAGAGCCAGCAATACCACGTTGCCGGGCGATACATTTGTACCGCCGATCTTCTTTGACTCTGAGCAGAACGCCGTTCGTGTAACGATTACCGAAGTCAACAACATTTTCTCTCTTTCAAGCATACCTGGAACGGAAGTCGATGAACGCTATCGTGGTATCGACCAGCAGGCTTACGTGAAGCCACCATTGGCTCTTAGCTCTTCGAATATCGACTTCCGTGAAGGGGCAATTTGTATTGATGGATTCTTAAACATTGATGATAAAGCCGTATATCACACCGATAACTTCCAATTGCCAGATGGCAATACCATTCTACGTTACTTTACGCAAGGTCGCCCCTTTGCTAATGGTACTATTGTTCAGATCGAGCGTGTGAATCCAAGCAACACAGCCAACTATGACGTGACATTTGTAGGGGGCACTGGATCTAGAGCGATCTTCAATCTGCCAGTCTTGAATGGCACCGTCCAAGTTGGAGCTAAGACTACGCTGGCTGCACAGGGGAATGCCAAAGTCACTCCTGGTGATACTATTGGTACTATCTACTTGAACGGTACGGCTTCAAGTGCAGCGGGAGTCGTGCCCGTTGAAATCACTGCGGTAGCAAACCAAGGATCGCCGCTCGCCAAGGCCATCTGTCGTCCGCTTGACCACAACGGTCAAGTGGTGACATCTGGAACGCTGTACGCGGACGTGGTGCCCATTCCGTATCCTCAGTTCGCCGCATCTGGTGATAGAGGGTTCTTGGCACAGGCTATCGTGCCAAGTGGCATGGGTGGACTTGCTACAGTAAACTTCATCGAAATCGTTCGTCCTGCAATGCAGAACTTCGGTATCTTCTAATGCCAGTGCTCCAGTCAGGAGTTATTCCGTATGGGTATGTTGTGCCCGGTCCAGTCAAGACAGCGACACACGCACCCGGCAGTTTCCTTCAACCATCTGGTTTGCTTTTCGAGCAAGCCGCATGGGTGTTGATGGCAGAACTACGTCGTTACAACGCTTCGGGCATGTTCAACACAGCGGAAGTGGTTGGTATTCCAACACTCAACAACTACCCAGATCGTCGTTTTCCAGTCAATGGATTGTATGATCCTTCGCCGATTGGAGCGAATCTTGGTTCGTACACGCCAGCGTTCTTGCAGAACTCAACTAACATCGGCAGCATCCGAAGCTTGATGTTGAACCTATTCTTTGGCCCAGCCGGTATTGGTGGTCTTGGTAGAGCCGTGGCTGAAGATTGGTTCTTGGAAACGTTCCGTAATCATCCACGCGGCACAGTATCCAATCCATTTTTCAGTCAGGACATTTTTGCTCATCCAATTTCAGAAAATGGTACGGCGGTCGTTGGCGAGCTGCTTATTAATCCGTTAACGGAAGAAGATACTTTCTTTACCGGCAGGCCATATTATCCTTTGGGATCGTCTGGCGTGATATACGATATTGACATGTCCGAGTTGATGTATCAGCCGTGGCCACGACTGACGACCAATGCCTTTAGTAATGGAACTTCAATTTTTGGTGGCGGTTCAGCACCTATTTTTCCACAATTTCAGACTACTGCTGGTGCATTAATTGCGGTAAGTAATGCTGGTTTTACAAAATTTTGGAATGATGGCAACTTTGCCATTCGCGGTGATTTAATTCTTCCGGGTACAGAACTACTCATTACTCAAGTAAATGATTTTAGTGCCGGTAATTTGATAGCACAGCTATCTTTTGTAGAGCCTGGATTAGCTCCATTGCCATCATTTGACAACAATTTATCTACAATCGCAGAGGGGGCGTTCACCCCCACTTCATTGGCTGCTGGATCATATAGAATGGGTATTCGTTTACCAAAATCAGTCAACGTCAACGTTGTAATACCATCTGGTATTCGCACATCTGTATTTCCAGTTATCAATTTGACAACTGATACTGGATTACATGTTTTTAGTGACGCACTTTTCTTAGAAACCAATACAGCAGCCGCCGTTCTCTCTCCTATTACGCAGGATTTTAAACACGATTGCTTAGCAGAGGGTACAATTGCAGCCCCCACATGGCGACAGGTCATGGGTCTAGTACGTGTGACGGCTAATGAACTAGTCAAGACTGGTAGTGCTGTTCATCAGACGGCGTTCAACATAGCGACCGGGGAACAGACGCTTGATATTGGGTTTGTAACATTTGATGATGTTGTCAATCGCGTATCTGTCGCTTCTGGTTCCGTTGTTTTGCCAACAGATGATGGTCTCGGCTTCCCACCATTTGCTAATCCGGCCCTTTTCGACGGATCTATACGATTATCAGATTGGTTTACTCATAACAACGCTGGCTATCTCATTGAAAAAAGTAGTACACGTATACATAGATTTACTGGGTCTCCCATGGCTTATGATAGTACCATTCATAATGTCACTCCCATATTCCCATTTGGAGGCTCTATGAATGGTGACCTATGGACGTTCGGTGACACGGGAGACAATCGTTTTTTGAATGTGACTGGTGGATTTGTCACAAAAACATTTGACGTGACAACAAATTTTCCAGCATTAAGTACAACCAATCTTATCCTGCATAGCGTATGGCAAGTTTCTGGTGCAGTAAATGTGACTAATGGAATTTATGTCTTGTGGAGTGCTACATCTGGTGGATTACGCACATATAAAATTTCACGCATGATTGAACGAGCGACAACATTTGAAGTGCTTCAAAATCTTGTGTCAAAAGCGACAGGCACAACCCTGAGGGACAACACACATATTTGGTGGAGGACCATTTAGTGTATTGTCCATAGCGTTGGTATCCACCATAGCTTACTCGGCTCAAGACGTTCCCGCATAGGGATAGCTACAGCCATTTTAAGGCCGTAGTATGTCTAACTTAGATTTGTGTCCGAATCGAGTCAAGGGGCGTAAACTCTTGGCGTGTGCCGATCAGAAAGAGGTAGCATTATGGTAAGCGGAATTCGTTTTTTTGCATGCTCTGGTGCTATGGGCGGTACGCCCAGTACACGAGCGACACCCAATCTTGAGATTTTCAATCTCGAAGCTGGAGCTACAAACAACCCCAATCGTATGGGCTTTTTCGGATCCGCTGGTGCTCCGAATAGTGCCGTGATTGTTGGTCGGTACCAAGATCGCACTCACCGTTGTGACGAGACTGGCGTTGACTTCGGCACGATGATCAACGTTAAGTTTACGGGAGCAAGCACTGCTAGTGTATCTGGCGTGCCATTTACAGCCGGTCTCACTAACATTCCTTCGATTTCTGGAACGCTTTTGTGTCGTTTCATCGAGCCGAACAACACTGCTGTCGTCACGCAGAATGCAACATTCCGTGCTATTGGCTTGACGCCTGGGTCTGGTGCTCCAGACGTTGACAATCTCGTGAGTGCTGGTATTTTGATCAAGGCCGCTCAACTTCAAGATACGCAAGGCTTTGCTGGAAATGCTTCGTGGCAAAACATTGACAGTAGCGGCTCTGCACTAGCTCTTCAAGCTCAGTTGAGTGCTCAATCAGTTCATGACTACCATCTTATTATCAGTGGTACGCCGACTGCTGCTGGACGTAAGATCAACTTTGCGTACTTGTTATTGTTAGAGTATTTGTAAGCAACGTCCAGAGGCGTTAAACTCTATCTTGATGCGTGGCAACATTTTGTGATAGACGAGTCTATGTCTGTTGGTCATAATGTAGTGTCAATCACGAAGATGATTTTCACTCGTGGACATGATCAATATGCTGGCATTCTCTTCAAAACATCCATTTGTTCCTAATCCTGCGAAGGATCCGACCGTTAGTCGTTGGATTGCCTCCCTCTCTGACGGTACAACCGTTTTCGAGGACGTTATGCCAGGAGAACGAACGGCCTGGGTTCGTCTTAGCGAGTACGTTAAGGTTCATAAGCTCAAGCTCACGAATCTACGACTAGAAGCGTACAGTCGTCGTGTTATACTTATGCCTTATCGAGACGATAGTGGCAATCCCCAGATTAATGGCTACTGGCAATCCAAGAAGGCTGGGGCATTGCTGAATGCAACACAGGTCGGCCAGATTAATTGGGTTGGCATTGGTCTGATTAAAGGTCGCGAAATTCATGTGACGTGGATTGATCATGCTGGCAACGTCTCCTACGAAATAAAGCCGTACAGCGAGACTAATCTCGCGTGCATAGTGAACGACGCAGTATGAAGTACGAGTCGCTTACAACGCCCGGAATTGAGCATGATGAAGCCAATATTCTCACGGAGATGCTGTGGCTGAATCGTGATCTACGCTCAGCCATCTTCCCGTGGCGTGGCGACAACGGCAAAGAGTGGGGTCGATTCGTCGCGGCCTTCAAGAAGCTCATGGGGCCATCGTTTGGCCTATCCTCCGAGCAACTTGCTTTCTACGTTTTCAAGTGTAAGCCGCACTACATAAATCCACCAGAGTTTGCCAAGATGGCTGTCGTAGCCCGCAAGCTGTTTAGACGCTATAACATAGACGAAGTATGTAGACTCTATTCCGATCAACGCCGCGAGTCCATGAAGCCCGGACTTGAAAAGGCGTCATACAAGCAAGAAAAACCGAAGTCATTCCTGACTTTTTTGAAGGAGCTAGAACGTGGCGAAGTCAAAGACTGATAAGCAGCCCAATATTCCCGCACAAGTTTCGCTTGAGTTCTTTAGTGGTGAACTAAGCAACGAAGAAACGGGCGTGTATGTTGTTGGTGCCAACGCAATGGAAGATCCGCCGGGCAATGAAAGCGGATCGTATACCCTAGACTACGACCTAGTTGTTCCATTTCCAGCGGGTCGCATTACCGAACTTTATGGAGATGAGGGTACGGGCAAGACAACTATCATTCTTGAAATTATAGGAAGAGCGTTGTCTACTGATCCGACTAAGCGATGCATGTTTGTCAATATGGAGAAGAGCCTGAATGTTTCGCTCATGAGGACGATTCGTAGTCTACGTCCATTCGTGGAAGAGGCTGTCTCGAAAAAGAATGATTGTCGTTTTTGGATCGTCAATACTACAAATGGTGAACAAGCCCTTGAGGCGATGCGTCAGTTTGCTGCCATGTGTCCAGGTGGCATTGCTGCTCTTGACTCTATTGATGCGGCACAACCTGAGACTGTTTTGTCTGGTGCTATTGGCGAGAACCGAGTTGGTAATCATGGTAAGTTAATGTCTGATGCTATGCGTAAACTTATCGGTGTAGCCGAACAGAACAATGTTGCGTTAATCTTTACCAATCAAACTCGTAGCAAGATTACGTTGTATGGCGATCCAACTACAACGCCGGGTGGTGCTGCCGTTGCATTCTATGCGTCTCAACGTATTCGTCTTAAGAAGCCAACTAAGGCAGATATGATTACGATGGCGGATGGTCACATTATTGGCAAGCTGATCAATTATAAGGTGGTCAAGAATAAGTTTGCACCAGAGGGGGCAGAAAATGCCGTACCTCTACTCTATAATAGCGGTATTTTTCGCGAGCAAGAACTTGTGATTCAGTGCTGTAACTTTGGTATCTTGCGTTTGGGTGGCAAGGGTGGCAAACAAGTTTATTTGCCCAAGCTAGATCGTGCCACCAATGAATTCGTCAAGAAAGATGCTACGGAACTAGATGGTACATGGATGTCTCAATTCAATGCGTCACGCAAATTATTGCTTGATCCGGCATTGACGCTTAAGCTTGATCAACAGTTAAAAGCATTCCTTAAGACGGACGCACGCCATGATGTTTTAGATGATCTTACAGATGAAGTTTCTGACCCTCAGTAAAAAAGAAGTGCGTCTTGAGATTCTGCCGAGTAAGTATCCTGTTCGGTCCAGAACTCAGTCTAAGTCTATAGGTCAGTACAATCTGGGACGTGCTATCCGTTCTATTTATGGTACGCAAGCTTTAGTTTTAGAAGAGTTTCCTATTCCAGAAGAAAGACTTTTGCTTGACTTTTATATGCCACACAACAATCTTGCATTTGAGTTTCAGGGTGTACAACACGACATTTTCAACAAATTCTTTCATGGCGATAAAGATGGCTTCGAGCGTTCAAGGGGCAGGGATCAACGTAAGCGAGACTGGTGCGTGCTCAATAAAATCCTATTGATTGAAGTGCGTGACACACTTTCTACTGATGAACTCAAAGATTTGATTCAATCGAACAGGGAAGACGATGAGTAATATTGCCGCCGAGCAGGTCTTTTTGGCCGGGGTTATCGCGAACCCAACCAAACTATTTGATTATCTAGACTATCTAGATGATACAGATTTTCAGCACTCAGCCACGAAGATGACATTCGAGGCTTTGCGTTCGTTGGTTCTGAATAAGGAAGCAACTAACATCACGAAGTCCAAGCTGGTAGCGGAGGCCAAAGCTCTTGGTCACCAGAACTATCTATCAGCCACCAAGGATGGGGCGTGGATTGATGAACTCTATAGGGAAAAAGTTGGTGAACAAGAACTAACCGACCTCTTCCTAGAGATTAAGCGTCAGACACTTAAAGGTAGTTACAGGCGTGCCTTTGAAGACACCAACAACTATCTGACAACTACGTCTGATCCTTTGTCGATCATGATTGGTAAGGTCGAAGATGCGATCATTAGCCAAGTTAATACACTTGATCGTGGCGAAAACGCTCCTGTACTCCTGACCAAAGGCATTTTCGAGTTCATTGACGCACTCGCGAACGATCCTGGAAATTTAGGAATAGATTTGGGTTTCCCAATATGGCAAGATCGTGTGGGTCAATTCAGAAACGGGTCTGTAACTTTTGTGGTGGCTACAGCTAAGGCTGGTAAGTCGCAGTTTGCGTTACGTGCAGCCCTCAATACAGCCCGGAAAGGACTGCCGGTCATCTTGTGTGATAGTGAACTTAACAAGAATGATCAACAGATTCGTCTTGTGGCCCTGATGGCTCGTGTACCATTCCAGTACATTGAAACTGGTTTTTGGAAGATGACCCCAGAGCAGTTGAAGTTTCATGGAGTAACTGATGAGCAGCAGATTTCGCACATTATGGAATGTGGTCGCCGCATTCGTGACCCTGAGTTACGTGAGCGTGTTTTGGCCTTACCTATTACATACCAATCTATTTCGGGCATGGATGTATCTGCCGTCATTCCGCATCTACGTCGCTGGATTCTAAAAGACGTTAAGCCAGACCGCACTACAAAGAATGCACAGTGTTTAGTAGTCTACGACTACATTAAGTTGGCGACCGTTTCTGAACTTAAGGCTAATCATAATTTAGCTGAGTGGCAGATGCACGGTATCAACGTAGCGTTGTTACATGACACGATGAAGAAGTATAACATTCCTTGTCTGGCGTTTGGTCAGACAAATAATGAGGTTGACGAAGGCATCAAGTGTGTTGCTGGTGGTAAGCGTATTAGCGAAAACGTTACGTCGGTGAGTTACCTTAAAAGAAAGACAGATGATGAAAGAGCGTTTGACGGCAATGGTTCTCACTATTTACGAGTATTTGTTACCCGTTATGGTGCGGGTACACCGACTGGTCACATCAATTTTGACGCTGATTTGAGTTGTGGTGATTTCAAAGAGATCGGCCTTAGTACCGTGAACTTCAATGAAGAGCGTCAAAAGCGGTTAGATCAGTTTAAGAAGAGTCGTGACGTAGCCTCCAAGAGAAAGGGTGCCGATGATGAAGATGACTGAAAACGAAAAAGTGGCTTTACGTAATCACGCAAATCGCAACATTACTTATCTACTTGATAAGCTTGCAATCAACTATACCGATCGTGGAGATGGTCTTATTCAGTCATGTTGCAAGTGTCAACAACATGGTGGAAATCGTGATAATCCCACCGCCTTTAGTTGGCGTCCAGGTCTCGGCAGGTGGGTGTGTTGGACTCATCACTGCGAAGAGTCACGAGGCAACGACATTTTTGGTCTTGTAGGTAGCATTCTCGGCATCAATTTTCTCGGCACTTCTAAGTGGATTCATGATCGTCTATCTGAGAAGAGTATTGACGTAACTCAAGTCGCAGCCCCGCCCGAGAATCTTTATCGTGGAACGGCACTTCATACACATGAACCACTCAAGGAGGATAATCTGCGTTTCTTGCAGATGGATCCCGAGTACCTGATTAAGCGTGGCTTTAGCAAGGAAGTACTAAGAGACTACAACGCTGGATTGTGGCAACGTCCTGGAACATTCATGCATGATCGTGTAGTGTTTCCGATTCGAGACCATGATGGATTCTTGGTTGGCTATAGTGGCCGTACTATTCATTCAGAGAAATACTTCACTGAGAAGGGTACCGAGTATCGCAAATGGATTCATGGTCGCAACTATAATCTATGGCCAAAGCGTGGCGAACTTTTGATTAGTTCATTGCTATTCAATCTCAATAGAGCAAAGCGTTTTATGGGTCAGCAGAGGAAGATGATCGTAGTAGAGGGGCCGCTTGATGGCATGAAGCTGGAAATGTCCGGCATTCATAACTGGGTAGCGACCCTCGGAACGACATTTTGTGTCAACCACAGAACTCTATTGGTTAAGTATGGCATTACTGACGTGTACGTCGCTTATGATGACGATGAAAACGATGCCGGTGACAAGGGACTCACGAGACTTAAGCGTGTTGTTGGTGACATCTTTAACGTTCATCAAGTTGATCTTAATGGATCGCACGATTGCGGCGAACTTTCTATCGAACAACTTCAACTCATTTTCAAGGGTGTAGGATGCTAAAACTCAAATCATGTTCACCTAGCCGTATCAAGACGTATGACATGTGTAAGTTTAAATACTGGCTTACCTATAATTGCCCTGGTCTAAAGCTTAAGACAAATTGGGGGGCGGTACATGGATCTTTATTGCATGATGTCTTGGAGAATCTTGCTAATGAAAATGATACAGATTGGATGAGTCGTCTGTACAGGGGGTATGCTGGTGAACTTGCTACGTTAGACCGCAATGGTCAGCCTGAGATTATGGAGTCACCTCTAGTCTGGGCGAAGACTAAAGACTATCATGACAAGAAGCCTTACTGTGATACCTGTCCATATAAGCAGGGCGATATATGTGGCATCTCTAAAGAGAAGCTTGATGATCTAACGGGCTGTCCACGGAACCTGTTTGATGGTTCGGTCAGTATGCTTGAGACGACCATTAAGAAGTATAGAAATGGCATTTGGGACAAGATGCTTCGGGACGCGAAGGGCGTTCCTATCGGCACTGAGTATTCCTTTAATATCAAGCTTACAGGCACGGACGTTCCTCTGATCGGCATTATGGATCTCGTGATCGAAGAAGATCCCGAAACGATTCACATCATCGACTATAAGAGTGGTGCTTGGGTACAAAGTTATGCTGAGTGTCGCGAAGACATTCAAGTAAAGATCTATTCAATGGCGAGCCGTAAAGAGTTCATTGAAGACGTGAACAACAAGGGATACAAATACAAGAATGTCATGTTGACTTTCGACTACTTTACCAGCACCCCCATTACTATCGCTTTTACAGCGGAAGAGGATGCTGAGACAGAAATTTCGACAGTTAAAAAGATTCATGAGATTCAAGACACCAATTGGATTGATCGTATTGTTCGTAGTAACGAAGACTTCTCTCAGCGTTGGGCTTGGAAGTGTAAGTCGCTTTGCGATACGGAAGTGTGTGCATCTAAGTGGACGGGAAAGTTCAAGACGGAATGATGGCACGAATTTCAAAAGATCTGATTGACGCATACTTTCAATATGGCGTTGACATTACCAATCGAAAAGTGTTCTTGTTTGACGACGTTGATGCCAGCAGTATTGGTGCTGTCATTAAAGGTCTATATTTAATGGAGTCTCAATATTCAAATAAGCCAATTGAACTTTTTGTAGGCTCGTTTGGTGGATCTGAATATGATATGTTTGCCCTGTATGATGTATGTCGTACATTAGTGAGTCCCATTTATACTACAGCCATTGGCAAGTGTATGTCTGCGGCACCACTGCTTGTTGCCGCAGGCGAAAAAGGACATCGCTATGCTACTCCCAATACCTTTTTCATGGTTCATGAGTCATGGGAAGAATTTGGTGCCAAAAGAGTTGATGAGCTTGAATTGGACTTAAGGCACTATAGAGTTATGGGATCCAAGTGGGGTGAATTGATGGGTAAACACAGTAACAAAACTTCTAAGTTTTGGCTAGGTCTTTGTAAAAAATCTGGCGACACTTACTTTGACGCCGAACAGGCTTTAGAGTGGGGTTTGATTGATCACATTTGGGATGAGAAGGAGTGATATGTCGAAATCAGTAGTACGTATTATGTGCTGGAAACGCTCACACGTTACCGAATTGGTCATGAATAGGAGTCAGGAGCAGAAACTTGAATCGGATATTCCTAAGATGAAGAAGGTGTGTCCTGATTGCAAGCCAGAACATTCTGCCATTACGATTGTGGGTGGTGCAACAGTGTTTAGTCAAGCGAAAGGCTATCGTTGCGAGCATGGTCACTTGAGTCTAATCTCGACGCTCGGCAAGCAACTACACGTCTGTTTTGGTCCCAGTAATGATGAATTTGTGAACGTTACAGGATCGCTGGCCGATTTGCCGAATTTGGTTGACGAGGGTTACATTGCGTGTAATCATGTAGTGGATGGAAAGATGTGCGACTGTAAGCTAACCGCTATTGATGACTCTGTTCTGAATTACCCGTCGTCTCCTGGTATCAAAACTAGAATGCGTGTTGGTGATTTGTGGGATCGTCATGGTATCGAGCCGGTACGTACAGGCAACTATGACGGACAGGGCGGCTATAATGATAGTCGTTCACAGAAAGCTAACAACGATCGGTTGGCTCGTATGAGCAGAACACGCAATACATCGAAGGACCGTCAGCCCGGCAAGACAATCAATAAGGCCACGAAAACAGATTACGGACATCGTAACAAGTCGTCCGTAAATCCAGACAGACTCAAATGAATTTCACTCACCTAAACGTTCACTCGAAGGCGTCGATGCTATATGGATCGGCCAACGTCAAGGACATCATTAAGTGTGCCAAAGACTTGGGACAAACGTCCGTCGCACTAACAGACTATTCCAATCTTTTTAATGCGATTGAGTTTTACAAGCAGGCCAAGACTGCTGGACTAAAGCCTATTCTTGGCGTTGATATTTTCTTCTGTGAGGACGCTGAGCAGCTACGTATTCAAAAGGTGCGACAAGTTTCGCATTTGATTCTGTTGGCAGAGACGGACGAAGGTTGGAAGAATATCGCGAGGATTGTTTCGGAGGCGAATAGCGAAGCTAACTATTATTACAATCCCCGTGTTGACTTTAAGTTGCTTGAAAAGTACAAAGAGGGTGTGATTTGTTTGACTGGCGGTAGCCTTGATGGTGTGATTGCAAGGTACCTGTATGATAAGCCCACTGAGGATGGCAATGACGTTGAGCCCGCAGCTATTTTTAAAGCCGAGGGCATGGTACGTCGCTTCTTGAAGATCTACGATCAATCTCATTTCTTCCTCGAAGTGCAATCTACTGGCTTAGTGCAGCAAGAACAGATCAATAGTCGCTTGCGTACTATGGCACTCAAGTATGGCATTAAGACCGTGGCGACCGGCAACGTTCACTACGTTCATCAGCATGACGCGGAGTCTCATAAGACGTTGCTGGCTATGAGCGAGAATGCCTACAGTAAGCTCACGTACACTGACTTTTCGCACGAAGAATACTACATCAAGTCTCGCGAGCAAATGCTTGCGGCTGGTCTACAAGAGGCTGAGCTTGATGTTACGAATGAGATTGCTGAGCGTTGTAACGTCACGATTGACATTAACAAGAGACGCTTACCTAAGTACGCTTTCGTGCCAGATGGCAAGACTTCTGATGAGTATTTGGTTGAGATTGCCAACGATGGGCTTTCTCGTATTCTCAAGGTTGCTGGATCAGAACAAGACTATCAGGATCGTCTCGATCGTGAATTGAATGACATTCGCGAAATGGGGTTCTCTGACTACTTCCTCATCGTTCACGACGTGATCTCGTGGATTCACAGCAAGGAAATTTTACTCGGGCGTGGCCGTGGCTCTGCTGGTGGTAGCCTTGTGAGTTACGCCCTCGGGATTACCAACATTGATCCACTCCAGTACGGCTTGATTTGGGAACGCTTCATGAACAAGGGGCGTGGTGGATTGCCTGACATCGACACGGACGTGCCACGTTCGAAGCGTCAGAAGGTCTTGGAGTATGTTCGCAATCGTTTCGGTGCTGGCAACGTTGCTCAGCTTGTAACCTTCAATGGCTTGCAAGCGAGAGCCGTGCTCAAGGAAGTGTTTCGTGTGTATGACATGCCGTTCGATGAGGCCAACAAGATCACCGCGTTGGTTCCCGCGAAGAACGACGAGCACGTTGCTATCAGTCTGGATGAGGCTATCGAGTCCGTCAAGGAACTCAAAGAATACGCCGAGAAGTACAAGCCATGGTTCACCATCGCTCGTGCCCTCGAAGGTTGCTACAAGTCAACTGGTTTGCATGCTGCTGCTGTTGTGATCTCGGACGTTCCGTTTGACGAAAGTGCCTATCCTCTGACTCGTTCAAAGGATGGCGATCTAATTTTCGGTTGGGACATGAACACGGTCGATTCTTTGAATCTGCTTAAGTTGGATATCTTGGGATTGAATACACTTGATGACATTCAGGTGACCATGGATTTGGTTGCTGAGCGTCGCAAGATTGACATCTCTCGCTCTTCTATGCCTCTGGACGATCCGATTACCTACGCCATGATTGGTCAGGGGTTTACGGTTGGTGTTTTCCAGATCGAAAAGCAGCTTGGTAGAACATGGAGCAAGAATCTTAGGCCGGAAAGTATAGAACAGCTAAGTGACTTATGTAGTATTATTCGTCCTGGTCCGCTTGACTCTGGTATGGCAACTCAATATCGCGACGTGAAGATGAAGGGGGGGGATCCGACCTACATTCATCCTGCTCTTGAGCCTATTCTCAAGAATACCTATTCAGGTCTTTTGTATCAAGAACAGGTAATTGAGATCTGTCGTGTACTTGCTGGCATGTCTTTGATCGACGCCGACAAGGTGCGTAAGGCGATGGGCAAGAAGAAGCCCGAAGAGATGAAGAAGTGGGAACAAATCTTCACGGCTGGATGTAGCAAGAACGGGATTGACCCTGACATTGCTCTGTCTATTTGGAGCTACATCGACAAGTTCGCGGGGTATGGATTTAACAAATCTCACGGTGTCGGTTATGCTTTGATGGCTTATGAGACTGCCTATCTCAAAGCCAACTATACGGTTGAGTTCTTGTGTGCTAAGCTTTCGAATTCAGACGGCGAAGCCGAGAAACTGAGTGGTTTGGTGTACGATGCCAAACTATTTGGTATCGAAGTCACACCGCCTCGTATTACGCATGCAAATAAAGACTTCGATGTGGTCACAGACAGGCATATCGCTTTCGGTCTCACAGCCCTCAAGGGTGTTGGCGTGGCCGCTGTGGGCGACATGATCAAGTTGTCGAAGGGCCTCAAGACTTTCGACGAGATCATCTGGAAGTGGGCGACCACCAAGAGTAAGGTAACGAGTGCCACTATGATGGCGTTCATTAAAGGTGGAGCACTTGATGACGTGCAAGAAAATCGCGTTCGTGGCGTTTCACGTTTGAAGTTGCTTGATAACTTGACCGACAAGGAACGCGAGACTGTGACGCGGTTGATGCAAATTGAAACTGATGTCACTGATTGGGTGCGTTTCGTGAAATCATTGTCCGATGACAACAAGGTCGATCAGATTAAAGAGAAATATGGCGTGACAATTCCGAACGTACGTCGTCGTGCTACAATTCGTGAGCTATTACAAGAGTACGATGCTGGCGAACTCTTTGATAGTAAGGCTCAACGCATTGCCTGGGAGCAGTTTTATCTTGGTATTTCACTTAGTGGTAGCGAAGCCGACATCTACAAAGCCCGCCACAAGTGCGTGGACTTGGTGAAGAACGCATCTGCTGATATGGCTTTCGAGATTGCCGTATGTGTTGATAGCGTACGTCAAATTACAACCAAGAAGGGTGATGACATGGCCTTTGTGACAGCTCGTGACAATACCTATCAAATGGACAACATCGTCGTTTTTCCAAGAACATTTGCTCTATCTAAAGGGCTTTTGGAATCTGGCAATGTCATTCGTATTAAAGGTAAAGTTGATGATCGTGGCTCACTGATCGCCGACGTTGTGGAAAGACTTAAATGAATTACGAATACGATTTTGAAGATATTGGTCTCACGGAAGATCAACGCAAACTTGTTGAATTGGGGATGGCAAAGGTTGAAGATCTTAATGTCATCATCAAGAAAGCAATTAACGCACGATCAAAAAACGGCTGGGAACCACTTTATCCATTCTCTGTGCCGCTCATGTGGTTTAGACGAATTCCTCCCACACAAAAACGAAAAACTAAGTGACGGTTATGTTGATTGGTGTCATTATAATGATGGATGGAGGACTTAGACATGATGGTTGATGTATCTGACGACACAGTAGCACAGATTCTTGAACAGTATCATCCCTTTGTTCGCTACATTGCTAAACGTGCCTGTTGCTCATCTGCGACGCTTGATATCAACGACTTGTATCAGGTTGGAGATATGGCTGTTTTACGAGCGGTTAAAGCATATGATCCTTCATCTGGTACTAACATCAAGTCGTTTGTTACAAACTCCATTCGAAACGCGATCTTTAACGAGGCGGCTCGTTTTCTTGGTGTATTGACAGTTGATTTTAGAACGACCGCCTTGGCGTCTATGGCGTCAAAATTGCACGAAAAAGGACAAAGTGACGAAGAGATCGCAGTTATGTTAACTAACAAGTATGGTCGCAATTTCGATGCAGATCATGCTCGCGACTTGCGTATCACCTATAGTCGTAGACACTATACACAAGTACAAGAAGATATCACGGTAGACGGTATTGAGAATGATTTCTCGATCAGGGATCTATTGGACAGTGTTGTAAGGGACGAGACAGATCGTATCATCCTTCATAGACGCATACTGGGTGGTCTCTCTGTAGAACAGATAGCGGCCATTCTTCATATTTCAAGAAGGGCGGTTTCCAAAAAAGAGACCCGCCTTAAGACCAGAATCAAACGAGCCCTTGAGGACGCGGCATAATGTATAAGAAACGAATTCTATTTGTTGGTGAAGCTAGTTTTTTGAATACTGGTTTTTCAACCTACTATCGTGAGCTGTTGCCTCGATTAGCCGCTACAGGCAAGTATGAAATTGCTGAGCTTGGCTCGTATGCACGTCAGGACGATCCTCGTGTACAAGAGTTTATTGCTGGTCGTTGGCGTTTTTATGGCGTGATGCCGACCACTAATGAAGAGAATCAAGTTTATCAACAGCAAAATCCGCACCCACGTACACGCGGACAGAACACTAATCAGTTTGGTGAATACAAGTTTGCTTACGCTCTTGTTGATTTTAAGCCGGATATCGTTATTGATATTCGTGACTGGTGGATGCTTGAATTCCAAGAACGTAACATCTTTCGCCCATGGTACAAGTGGCTTGTAATGCCAACGGTTGACGCTGAACCTCAACAAGAAGAGTGGATTCAGTCATATGAAAACGCCAACATGGTTTTGGCGTATTCGGATTATGGCATTCATACGTTGCGTCGCCAATCTTCGCTAGCTACAAACGGCAAGCGTGCCATGAAGATTTTCCCGAAGCCGATGCGTCCTGGCGTAGACATTAACTCTTTCAAGCCAACTGACAAGAAGACGAGTCGCGAACACTGGAATTTGGCCGCTGACGTACCTGTTATTGGTACCGTTATGCGTAATCAAAGTCGCAAACTCTATCCCGATCTTATTGACGCTTTTGCGTTAATGAAGAATAAGTATAAGGGCGAGTCACAAGTTGACAAGGCTGTATTACTCATTCATTCGTGTTGGCCAGACAACATGCATTCATATGACTATCCTCGTCACGTAGCACGCCTAGATCGTTATGAGTGGATGGCCAATCATCATAAGGGCATTCGCGGTAGCGTCTTACAATCTCTCTATTGTGATTCTTGTAAGCAGCCGTCTATCACTTTTGCCGCCAACCTCTTTGGTCGTCCGGTTCAAGCGGGTGGACGCATTAAGCTACCGTGCTGTTATTGCGGCAAGACGGACGCTTCGCCGCCGAGCACGCTTGGTGGCTTCGACCGCAACGATCTAGCTAAGCTATACAATCTGATGGACGTTTACGTTCAGTGTTCTATTTGTGAAGGCGACGGCATGCCTATTCAAGAAGCCAAGGCTTGTGGTGTCCCAGCCTTGGTTATGGATTACACTGCCATGCGAGAGAAGGGCCGTTACCCTGATTATTCTCATTTCAAGGAATCTGATATCACTGAACGTAATTATACGTGCCACAAGGGTGGTGAAGTAATTAACGTTGATAGATACTATTATGAACCTGAAACTTCATGCAAGAGGGCGTTGCCTGATATCGCTGATCTAGCACTTAAAATGCGTAACATGATTAAGGATCCAGTGCGTCTAGCGGCACTTAGTAACGAGGCTCGTGAATGCGTTGAAGAAAACTACAACTGGGATGAGTTGTGGCATCAGTGGGAGTACGTGTTGGATAATGTCAAAATTTTGGATCGTGCCGACACATGGGATAGTCCCATCGCTCAGGTTGACGAAGTGCGTAGTATTCCTGTTCCGGCTAACCTTAGCGATGAGCAGTTTGTGAATTGGCTATACTTGAACATTCTTAAGTATCCTTCGGTGGATACCGAAGGGGCCAAGATGTGGATCTCTCACATTCAACAGGGCGTAACACGCGATCAACTCATGCAGCAATTTGTCTCGATCGGTAATCAGCAATCAAGTGCTAGCAAGACGCGTGATCAAGTGCGACTTGAAATGAGTGATAAGCCGCCGACGAAGAAGTCGCAGGAGTTTGTATGAAATTACTATTCACTGGCCCACTATTGGATTTTAGTGGATTCGCTCATGCCTCACGTATCTTTCTGCGTACGCTCTTGCAAGATGATAATATTGTCGTGACAGCACGGGCACTCAAATACGATCAGCTAGACGTTGGTCAGGCTTTCAAGCCAGACGCTTGGCTATCCGCCGTTCTCGCAAGAGACTTGCAGGACGTTGATGTAGCTATTCAGATGACAACGTGTAATGTCGAGGCTGTACCAATTCCTGGCATCCTGAATGGATTGTATACGTTCTTAGAAAGCAGTCATATGCAGTTGTCTTGGGCGGCCAAGGCCAATGAGTTTGACTTCTTGATGGTGCCATCTAAATCTAACGCAGAAGCGATGTTTAACTCTGGCGTGGTTAAGCCTATTGTTGTGTGCGGTCTTCCATGTGACGAAGATGTATACGCCAAGCAGTACGAGCCGTATATTCTTGAGCACGCTGGCGACCGCACGGTGTTCTACAACATCTGTCAGTTGAGTAACAAGAAGGGGATTGATGCCCTGTTACGTGCTTATAATGCGGCCTTCTGGGACCGTCCAGACGAAGTTTTGCTTGTTCTTAAAACGTACATTCAGATGTCTGGACGGAATAATGAGCAAGAGCAAGTTAAGCAGTACATTCAGAATATTCGTCAACGTTGCCGCATTCCTGCTGATCGTTTTCCGCCCGTGTTGCCGTTAGTGTTCACAATGAGCGATGACGAGATTCATAGTCTTCATGCTCGTGGTGACGCTTACGTTTGTTCTTCTCGTGCCGAAGGATGGGGTATCCCCGTTTTTGATGCTCTTGGATATGGCAAGACAGTAATCACAAATGCCGCTGGTGGTATGGCGGATTTCGTGACTCGTGATAATGCTCTCGTATATGGTGGTATGCCAACATACTTCTTTGATACGCCTCATAGTGATCCAGGACTTTACACTGGTGTCGAACAGTGTTTCGAGCCATGTGTTCCAGAAATGGCCATGGCTATGCGTAACTTTCATTTCCTTCGCAATGGAGACAAAGCAGGAGTGCTTGACGATTCCAATAAAGAACAATGGAGGTCTGTTTTGACGCGGCGTGAGAACGCCAAGCTTGTTGGACGGAAGCATGACTACAGACGTATTTCGTCTATAATTACGAAACCAATTCATACGATGCTCGATATGTGGAAACAAACAGGAGCCGTGAGATTCAATGAAATCGTCCAAGAGAATAGCTAAGTATAATTTAACAAATCGTCTTGAAAACGAGATGCGTGTTTCGCATCCGAAACGCGGTCTTAAGGCGGATTATCAACGTAGTCGTACCGCCGCCATTCAGTTGTTTTGTTTGTCTTGCATGGGTGGCTGCCGTGCTGATGTAGTTGCCTGTACATCTAAGATTTGTCCACTTTGGCAGTTCAGACCGGGTGCCAAGAAAGGTGTGCGTCCGCCGGGTATTCCTAGCGAGGCAGACTATAATGAAATGATTGGCGGTCGCGTTAGTAATAAGCAGAGTGAAGCAGGACGTAAGCTAGGTAAAGAGGATGATGTAGAATGAATCAGTTTTATGAACCGCAAATGAAGTCGATTGCGGAGCGAGTGAATCGCAAGCCGCGATTGGTACAGTGTATTCAGATGCTGAACGAAGAAGAGTTTGCCCCCTTGGTTCTGCGTTCGATCTATGATCAGGTAGACCGCATCCTAGTTATCGAAGGGGCGGTCGCAAACAACCCTCGATCGACGCCCGATGGGCATTCGATCGACAAGACCCGTGAAATCCTAGCGGATTTCAAAGCGAATCACGACCCCAAGAAAAAGGTTGTTATCATCTCTATCAACAAGCATTGGAAAAACTTGGAAGAGATGAAGCAGACGTTCTTGGATATGTCCATTCCTGGTGATTGGATTTTGATCAATGATGCTGACGAAATCTATCGTCCAGAAGACATCATTCGGCTCCGTCGTGCGATCGAATTGAATCCACATGTACAAGAGTGGATTCCGGCGTTTTTGCATTTTTATCGTGACTTTCATCATATTGCCAAACCTGGACCCGAATGGAATCCATTACATCAAAGAATATTTAAGTATGTACGTGGCATGAAGTATATTGGCCACCCAACAGTATGTGACCCCGCTGGCAACGATACTTATTTCAATCCACAGTACTGGCATCGCCGCTATAATTTGAATGATTTCTTCATCTATCATTATGGGTATGCACGTAGTAATATGGACGAGATCATGACTGCTAAGCAGGAATACTATGGTAAGGAATTGGTCGCTCACGGAGCAGCCAACAAGAAGTTCGATCAAAAAGTCAAGGATTGGTTCGCTAATACTGAGCCGATTTTGTACTTTGATGGCAAACATCCTAGCGTGATGGAAACCCATTCAATGTGGCACGCTTGGACTGATCGTAAAAGCGACACAATGCATTGGCGTGAAGATCCATTCTACGCCAAAGTTCTTGCTGGAGAACAATTTGGAACTATGTGGCTTAATCAAACGGGCCAAGCACAACCGCCCGTTCCATTCTTTCACAATCAATTAGACGTATGAGACTTAAACGCAATTCAGAAAGGCGTTTACGTGCCTAAGCTATCGTATCTTGTCTCGACCTATGATGCTGGCCACTATCTTGACCGGCATATTGCCGACTTGCTTGAAAAGCAAACTGATCCCGACTTCGAGATCGTTGTTATGAATCCCGCTTCTCCTGGCACCGATGACATCATTGGTAGGAAGTGGGCCGAGTTTGACTTGCGAGTCAAGTATCTTTATTGGCCAACACGAGAATGGTACGGTACGTCGTGGCTAAGAGCTTGGCAGAGTGCCACTGGCGATTTCGTGATCAATAGCAACGCAGACGATTACCACGCACCGACTACTACTGCTGAGTTTCATAAGCACATGAGCTTTGCGACCAGCGGCATGCACGCCGGTCGCAAGATTGGTTTCGGATATGCTGGCATTCATGTCATCGACGATCATGGCGTTTCACTTGGCGGTGGCATTAAGCCGCCCTTCGACTTTGAACTAATGAGTCGTGAGTGTTGGGCGGGCCCTCAAGTGTGTTGGCGGAATGATCCGGCCTTCAAGAAGTCGCTAGACTGGGACTTAATGTTCGCTCGTTCCGAACAATACCGATCAGCGTTTGATTACTGGCTATGGCTGTATTTCATGTCCCTGGGCTATCACGGTCATGTGATCCCCCAGGTGCTCACGATTTACACTCAAAGACCCGGTTCGATCGAGAACAGCAACAAGTCTGCGAACAATTACGAGACTTACTCGGCCATTTCCGAGTTCTTCGGTCATAATTTCAGGGGACACTTGAAGCACGCGATCGAGTTCGAAGACTTCAAGAGCCCCCCACCGCGTGACGAATGGATTGCCACTATGCAAGCTGGCAAGAAATGGAAGCGGTCATAATTTCAATGGACACTTGAAGCACGCGATCGAAACTGAGTGATGTCGTAAGACTAGAGGATGATTATGATTTTTAAGAAATTGTGGTATCAGGTATTTGCTTCCAAGCTCTATCGCAGAGAGCGTGAAACATTTCAACTTTTTCGAGATAAATGTGGCGAAGTATTCAAGCTTCAAAGTGAAATCAATAGACTTGAGCTACCTACGTATATTGGCAGTTGGGTAGCATCACAATCCCATGCCGCGAAGCAACGTATCGTTGCTCTAGAGCATGACCTTGCGAAGATGAGTCTTGTACGCGACGCCTTGAAGCATGAAAAGGCTTACTCGCTCTTCTTAGAGGACAGTCTTATATGTCACAACCCTGTCGAAGTATTTAACGCCCTTCCGTTTGACAAGCGGAAAGAGTATTTTGAACGAGCACAATGATCAAAGTTCTTCACTATCTGCGTCACCTTGGGTTAGGTGGTACTGAAAAAACATGCCAACTCTTTTTCGAGCACGCTGACGTTAGCGAGTTTGAAGTAGCCGTAGTATACGACACTGGTGGCACTCATCCTCGTCGAGAAGAGTTTCAGAAGTCCGCCATGGTTTGTGGTGGCAAGTTGTACAGCGTAGACACGCACGGACACAGCAACGCAAACGAGTTGCAGGCTGTCATCGACGATTTCAAGCCTGACATCTTCCATGTCTACCGTAGCGGCTATCACGAGTTTCCGAGTCCTGGACACCACATCCAGGTGCCACGCTTCGTAGAGACTAACGTGTTTGGCTTCTACGACGGTAATCCAAAGATTAACAAGTCACTGTTCATGAGCAAATGGCTCATGCAGAACACCATCAAGCAGCTTGGTGTCAAGCCAGACCGCTTTGACTTCGTGAACAACCCTGTTGAGATGCCGTGTACGGGCGACGTGCTGGCAATTAGTCAGCGTTGGAAGGCCGAGGGGGCGATTGTTGTGGGTCGCTGTGGTCGTCCAGACAACGGCATCTACAACGCAGTGAGTGTTGATGCTGTTCGCCTACTACGTATGGTGGGACACGACGTTAGGTTCTTGGTGGTTGCTCCGCCGTCCAACATGATCGACGATCTAGCACGCCATGAGATCCCGTTCTACGTCATCGAACCAACAACAAGTCCCTTGGTTCTAAGCACATTCTATAACAGCGTGGACATTTACACGCATGCCAGAGCGGATGGCGAGACCTTTGGCGTGAACATTGCTGAGGCCATGATCCATGGCAAACCAGTTATCACACATATCGCCACCCCAAGTGTGCCGGGTATGGGCGTGTTCCAGTCACAGACGGAGCTTGTAGACAATGGCCGTACCGGCTTTGTTGTGAACAACACTCCTGGCGAATATGCGGAAGCCTTGAAGGCCCTGATCGACGATGAGCGTTCTCGCAACATCATGGGTGAACTAGGTAGACGTAAGGCCCAAGCAGAATACGAGGTTGGCGTCTGTATGCACAAACTCGAAACCATTTACAGAGAGATAGTATCATGATGAGAACTGGTCGTCCTGCAACTAATCCCATAACACGCTTATTGAATAGAATCAATAAGTGTAGCGGAGTATTTGGCGAAGACGGCAAATACGAAACAGAGTGTTGGCTCTATACGGGATATATTAACAGGCTTGGATATGGCACAGTTGGCATTCGACAGAGTTTTGTGCTCGCACACAGATTAAGCTACGAATATCATAGGGGTATTATTTCTAATAACTTATGTGTAGATCATCTATGTCGAATGCGTTCTTGTGTCAATCCAGATCATATGGAGCTTGTAACGCGAGTAGAAAATGTCATGCGTGGCAACAGTCTTCATGCTGTCAACTTGAGGAAAACACATTGTAGTCATGGTCATGAATTTACGTTAGAAAATACAGGCATAGATGGACGCAATAGACGTTATTGTAAACTCTGTGCTCGCGATAGACGCCGCAAGTTTCAAGGATATCAAGGTCATGGAAAAGATTAGAGTTGTACATCACGCGAAAACTGTCGGATTTTCTGGCACGGACAGAACTTGTCAGTTATTTTGCAAGTACCTCGCCAAGAGCGAGAAGTACGAACCGTTTATCGTCTATCGCGAGGGCGATCTGGCGAACAATCGTCTAGCTATTGTGAAACAATGGCTAGGCGATGACCACGTAATTCCATACCAATGGACCCCTGGAAAGAAGGGTCGGCAAGCCCCCTACCTGCCAGAGTCGGACAACCTCTACGACGTTTTAAAGCAGATCGACCCACAGATTATGCACGTCCATCGCAGCGGCTACACGGAATGGCCAGCCTTTCGCTACATGGCACCCAAGGCGAAGTGGATAGAGACTAACATCTTCGGCTTTAAAGATAATGCACCTGAACCGCAGATCGACGTTAACGTCTATATCTCCCAGTACATTCGCAGCACCGCCTTGGGTGCCGGTAGCGTCGATGGTCCGGTATTATACAACCCGATTGAAGTGCCGGTACTCGACGTTACGACAGAGAACAAGGAAGTATGTCGCGAACATCTTCTTTCAACTTTCAAGCTACCTCATAATGCAGTTATACTTGGACGTGTAGGTCGAGCAGACAACTTTGATCCTATCTCTCTAAGAGCGTTTAAGGCTATTGAAGATGTCTATTCGAACGCCTACTACATTGTTGTAAATCCTTGTCAGGGTTGGCACGATACGGTGCGTCAGCTAGGCATTAAGAACGTTTGCTTTTCAAGCCCTATCGTCAAAGACGATGAACTGTCAAAATTCTATATGGGACTTGACATTTACGCTCACGCTCGTCATGATGGAGAGTGCTGTCCGTGCAACATCCAGGAAGCCATGATGCATGGTCTGCCGGTGGTGTCACACGAGAGTATGATCTATAACGGTCAGTCTGAGATCCTTGCTGAAAGTGGCTTTGTTGTTCCTGTTGGCAATCACGAAGCTTATCGTGACGTACTAATGCAGCTTATTGCCAATCCTGAACTCGCGACGGAAGACGAGAGGTCTACTATTCGTCTACGACAGCACTTCGGTCGCGAAGCCCGTCGCCGTGCTATGCGACACTTTGAAGCAAGTACCGTGACAGGACAGTTGATGCAAATCTACGATTGGACATTGGCAAACAAATGAAAGTCATATCATTCTGTCTTTGGGGGAATGATCCAAAATATCTTGTTGGTGCAATGAAAAATATTGAACTCGCACGTACACTATTTCCAGACTGGACCTGTCGTTTTTATGTTGGTCAGTCAGTACCGAGCGACACTATTAAGCAATTGCTTATCCCTAGAGATAATGTTGAGGTTGTTTGCGTGGATGAGCCGGGTGATTGGCGTATGATGTTGTATCGCTTTAGCCCTATCGGTGAAAATGATGTAGAAGTCATGATTAGTCGTGATTGCGACTCTCGTCTTTCTTTGCGAGAAAAGCTTGCAGTTAACGAGTGGTTGGCTAGTGACAAATCATTTCATACTATGCACTGTCACTTTCATCATTCGGTGCCGATACTTGGTGGAATGTTTGGAATTAAAAAAGGACTGTTTTCTGAGCTGTCTCGACACGCTATTGAATGGGCTCAGGCTCGTGAATCTCGATGGCAGATTGATCAAGATTTTCTAAAGGAAATTGTCTGGCCTATTGTTAAGCACGACACTTTGAATCATGCTGACTTTCATACCAATATTTGGCCGGGTGTTCCATTTCCTACTCCAATGACGCCTGGATATTTTATTGGTGCCACATATGATGAGAATGATAATATTGACCCGGCACAACTCAGAGCTTTACATGGCTAGAAAAGTGTGTGATCCTCATGTCGTCTTGACGACAGAGAATTTATCAGAAAGAAAAGGAAGGCTTAAATGATCCGTAAGGGTTATTCATTCGATGACTATAGATGAACACGGTTATATTTTAGTGCATGACGGTATAGAATATCGCAGACAACATAGAGTTGTGATGGAGCAAGTATTGCAACGCCCATTGACCAATGTTGAACAAGTTCATTATATTGATGGAGACAAATTAAATAATCTCGCCCATAATTTACATTTGTGTGCATCAGACGTTGACCATAGTGAATTACATAAACAATTAGAGTCCGTAGCTATGCAGGCTGTAAAAAGCGGTTTTATTTTCTTTGATCGCTCGTCTGGACAATATAGATTACGATCTGATTTGATGCCACGCTCATTAGGTTTTGAAGATATAGCAATTCAACAGTCATTTAATCAATGTCAATCTAGACTTGATGTAGATACAAAAAGCGAGATTTGTCGTGGCGTTTGGCTTAATGTGCCTTTGGTCGCCTCAAACATGTCTACTGTTGTTAATGCTGATTTTTGTATTTTACTTAGTAAATATGGTGCTATGGGCATTATGCATCGTGCCGCACCCGATGATATACTTATACAATCTGCAAAATCCATGGCTAGTTACTTAGAGCATATTGCCGTTTCGGTTGGCGTCGGAGACGTTCAAGTGCAATTGGCAAAAAAATTAATTCGTGCAGGTGCAACTATAGTAGTTATTGATATTGCACATGGTTTTAGTTCTGGCGTGCTAGACACCGCCAAGGCCATCAAAGTATTTAGTCCAACAACAAAAATTATTGTTGGCAATTTTGTTTGTCCAGAAGCTATACCATATTTTAATGATTATGTTGATGGTATAAAATTAGGTATTGCACAAGGCTTGGCATGTGAAACAAAAAATACTGCTGGCTGTACAGAGAAACAATTTTCTGCTATTGCTAAAATGACCGCTATATGTCGTGATTTTGGCATGCCAATGATCAGTGATGGTGGTATTCGAGAACCCGCTGATTACACTAAGGCAATTGCTGCTGGTGCGAACGCTGTGATGGCCGGGTCTATTTTTGCTCGTTGTCCAGAATCAGCAGCAGAAATTGTGCATGTTGATGGTGTGGCTAAAAAAGTATATGCCGGTATGGCCAGTCGTTACGTACAGGACAAATGGCGTGGTATGAAAGCCGGTACATGTCCCGAGGGCAGTGTTCGATATCTTGATATTGGAGAGTCAGTTGAAAAATTAATTGAACGATATCAGGGAGCATTACGAAGTGGCGTTACATATGCTGGCGGAAAAGACATTCAGTCGTTTCAGGCCAATGTGAAATTTATTCGTGTATAAATAAAGGAGGCTATAAATGTCAATAACTTTAACAGAGAGTGCTATTAAAGAATTAGATCGTATTATGTTAGAACAGAATCTTTCAAAAAATACATGCCTTCGTTTAGGAGTGCGAGGAGGCGGCTGTTCGGGCTTTAGCTATATTTTAGAATTCGATGACACTGTGAATGAAGTAGATCAAGTTAATGAACATGGCGGCATTACAGTTGTTTGTGATCCAAAGAGTTTTTTGTATCTTAGTGGTATGAGTGTTGACTTTGAGAACACTTTAATGAATCGTGGTTTTAAGTTCATCAATCCTAACGCAGTTAAAAGCTGTGGATGCGGCGAGTCGTTTTCGGCATGACAATGCGTATTCTAGTTTCATACAGAGGAATTCCTCAGTCTCGTGGCTGGGCGACTGGGGATTGCGTCGTTCGTGCTTTTCAAGAACTTGGGCACGAAGCTGTTCCATATGGTAACTACTATCAGACACAAGAGAGACTAGAGGGCTCACGGAAGGTCTTAGAAGAAGACTGGGACTTATTCTTATTTCTTGAATGCGGCGATGGCGATCCCGTCTATACAGAGCTAATGAATGTACGGTCACGCAAGCGAGCTAGCTGGTTTTTTGATGCCGCACTCTATCCTGATCGTTGGCGAGCAATCAATAACATGTTTGGCTTTGATGTTAACTTTATGGCAAACGCCAATATGATCTACGATGGAATGTACTTGCCATACGCCGCCGATGAGAAGTTGCATTTTAGATCTTATCAAGAAAAGGTTCGTGACTTTCTAATCATAGGTTCTGATAGACCAGAACGTCGCCACCTTTACAATCTAATTAGACAATATTGTCCGGCAGCAAGAACAGATTTTTTGCATGGCGTGTTTAGAGAGCAGTACATTGATGAGATAGCTAGATCTCATTATGTTGTAAATGATGTTGCTGGTGGAGGGGGTGGTTTATTACCCATGAGATGCACCGAAACCATGGCGGCGTGTAGTGTGCTCCTCAGTGTACAAGATTCGGCCCTGCATACCATTGGCAATGATCTTGAGCACTTCATTTCATTTCAAGACGAAAACCATCTCGTTGGCAATATTCCAAAAATGTTTTCTGTGGGAGAAAGTCTTTCCAAGAGAATTGCCACTCAGGGCCAAGAGCATTGCTTGAAGAACCATACCTACAGGAATAGATGTTCGGCCATTTTGACTAGGATGTTCCCGTAATTATTCCAGATAGTGCTGGACAAGATGTTGTTTCAAGTAATCATATGTATGGGCACCGTTGTTCGACGATCTTAAAAAGTTGTTTCCACATGAAAGAGTCTGACAAGATTAGTATTTTGGTTTGCTGTCACAGCAACGATCATGAGCACGACATGCTTTTGCAAGCTGCTCTTGAGTCTTTAACTCGACAGACGTATCAAAATTTTGAAACTGTTTTAGTGCTTGATGAGTGTCGTGAAGGCACGAAATGGATAGCTGAGCCCTATAGGGATATTTTAAGTCTTAAGATTCATGAGCGTTCCCATAAGCAAGGCTTGGCAATGGCTAAGAACTTTGGTCTAGCTCGCTGTACGGGTCAATGGGTTGCCTACCTTGATGCTGACGACCAGTGGATGGATTGTAAGCTTGAACTGCAACGCAACTTCCTTTTAGAGAACGAGAATACGGATTTTGTATTTTGTGAAGTATGGGATAATTATGCTGGTACGCTAACTCCTAACTGTTTCAAGATTGGGCAATACGAAACCCACGCGGCAATTGCTGCTGCGATGCCGCGTGAGAATGTTGTATGTCACGGCTCAGCGTTAATTCGTAAGTTAGCTATTGATTCTCTGGGTGGTTACAGTACCGACCGTTTACTATTGGGTCGCGAAGACTGGGATTTGTGGCAAAGAGCTATCGCTAATGGATTTCATTTCTATAAAATACCAGAAAGATTGTATATTTATGGCATGGGAACTAGCGTTGTTCGTGGCGAAGTATAATGAAATTACTTTATTGTGGACTAAGATTCAACTATGGCAAATCACTAGAGGGCGATAGCTACGAATATTGGAATTTTGAAGCTGGATTGAAGGAATTTTGCTTATCTCATAAAATAGAACTTCAAATTTATTATCCAGACTATTCTAATATTGCTGTTGACGAACTATGCACTACGGCATTTGATGCCATTATTCACTTTGCCTTTAATGAATCATTAGATTTGCCAGAGTGTATTGCTAAATTGGCATTAAAGCGTGATGTTCCCGTTATTCAATTTGATGCAGATTCAAGCTGGCGTTTCCAGAACTGGATCTTCCCGCGTCGTGACCGCGTGAGTCACTTTGTCACTACTCATTCTGCCACTATTCCTTGGTATGAAAAGAATGGCTTGAAAGTTATTAAGTCACAGTGGGCTGGTTCCCCGGCGTATAAGGCGAATCCGTGGGCGTATATGTACGACGCTACGTTTGTTGGCCAGAAGCATGGTCAGATGCCGAATGGCAAATTTCTACGCTCAGAGATCGTGGATGCCATTATGAACGCTGGTATCCGCGTTGACATCTTTGGTAATTACTGGGATGGTTATGCCAACTGGCATGGCTACGCGAAGGACTTTGAAGAAGTGATTCGCGTATTCAATCAGTCGCGTGTCAATTTGAATCTGTCGAATCCATGGCATCATGGAACGATGCCACAGATTAAGGGCAGGCACTTCGAAATTCCTCAGTGTCAAGGGTTTCAGATTAGTACGCCAGCAGACGATCTTGAATCTTACTTTGTACCAGACAAGGAAATAGTCATTGCCAAAAACGTTCAAGAGTTGATTGAGAAGACACAATACTATCTTGCCAATCCAGAGGAGCGAGAGGTAATTGCTCAAGCGGGTCGTGACCGTATGCTTCGTGACCATCAATGGTACCATCGTTTCGAGTACATCTTTAAGGAAGTGGGATTGCTATGAGATTGAATCTAGCATCACACGGCGACAACCGCGAAGGCTACGTCAACATTGATTACGATCATCCCTCGGCAGACCTCAAGGCCGATGTTTCGGCACTGCCGTACGAGGAAGATTCGGTAGATCAGATCCTGGCTTACCACATTCTCGAACACTTTCGAGCCGGTGAGTACGAGCCACAACTATCGAATCCGCTCAATCCCAAGACAGCAATGGCTGCTCTTGCTGAGTGGCGTCGAGTCCTGAAACCGGGCGGCACACTAGAGATCAAGGTGCCGGACTTCGAGAAGATCGTTTGGCTTTACTTCAACTTCCCTCAATGGGCCAGAGCAGAATCCAGCGTCAACGCTCCATTTGGTAGCTACTCGGATTGGGTTGTATCTAACGGGCAGCACCAGTGCTTGTTTGACAAGCGGGCTATGCAGCGACTACTAACCGTATGTGGCTTCACGAACATCACGTTCGTTGACTCGCCAGCGGTTGCCGTAATTGACAGAGCGAATTTAGAGATGTATGTAATCTGCTCTAAGTGATGGTACGCACATACAAAACACTTGAGTTTGGTAGAGCTTCTGGCAATGAAGTATGGCGGTCATACATCGCTCGTGCCGCATCTAAGGGACTGGCTTGGGAATTGACACGCTGTGAATTTGATGCACTGATATCTCGATCATGTGTCTATTGCAGTAGACCTCCCGGCAACATCAAAAACAACGGCAGAAACTATGGCCATTTGTTTTACAATGGCATTGATAGAGTTGACAATCGTCTCGGATACATCAAGAGTAATGTAGTCTCGTGCTGTGCCATCTGTAACAGAGCTAAAGGCACGCTCACCACACAAGAATTCGATCTATGGATTCATGATCTCATGCGAGTACAACATGGACTACCAAACTAGACGCGACAATCACGACTTCATGACCGAAGAGCACATCTCGGTGTTCCTACGTAATCACAACACGGGCACGAACAATCGTGGTCGTCATCGCTTGGCGTCCCTACTTTTTGAATACCAACAACCGACTGTGTTAGACGTTGCCTGTGGTTCTTGTGTCAACTGGGAAGTGTTTAAGGGACGCGGACTCGACTGCCAGTACACTGGCTTGGATCGCACTAAGAAGATGCTGGCTCACGCTCAAGCACTCTACGGCGACGAAATTAAACTACAAGAAGGCTTCATCCAGAGTCTTCCATTTCAAGATAGTGCGTTTGATATAGTAATCGCCAGACACATAATTGAGCACCTTGGCGAAGGCTATGAACAGGCGATTAAGGAAGTCTATCGTGTTGCTTCCAAAGAGGCAATCATCGTTCTGTTCGTCGATCTAGCCAATGGGCCAGACGACGAAATCAAGGAGTCGGATCCCGACGAGAACGGCTGCACTTACTTCTGGAACACCTACGCTCACGATAAGTTCATGACTTTTCTTGGCACATTGGGATGTCAAGTCAAGGTGGAGTATGTGCGTACGCCCGGTGCTGCTGCTAATGATACGATCATTCGACTTATCAAATAATGCACAAACGAATTCAAAACCTTGACGGCAAGAAGTTTGGTAGCTTGACGGCTACTAACATAACTCGTAAACGTCGTAATAGAAAATTGCAGCGTCTATGTCATTGTGATTGTGGGCAAGATTCTTGGGTCGAGACAAATGCCTTGATAAGCGGCGGCACCAAAAGTTGTGGCTGTAAGCAAGGCGGTGGTAGAAAATTGTCTTTTGGTACCGCCTCAAGAAATGAAGTCTTAAGAAATTACAAAAGCAGTGCTAAGAAACGTGCTCTTGTTTGGAAAATTACCGACAAAGAGTTTGACGAGCTAACAAGTGGCATATGTCATTATTGTGGCTCGCCACCCTCTAGAGTCAAACATACTGGAAGAAATTATGGTGACTTTGTTTATAATGGTATTGATAGTGCTATAGGATATACTGTCAAAAATGTTGTCCCTTGTTGTACGCTATGCAATAGAGCTAAAAACACCATGAACTATATTGATTTTATTCATTGGATTGATAATATCAGGACGCACAATCGTTTGGAGGTTGTATATGTTTCATGATGTGACGTACGGGGTTTTGCATTACAATCCCAGCCTAGATGCAGGTGCGACTCGTGCGTATATTAATGCTGTTGATTCTTTAGCACAAAATAGAAGCTCTAGTTTGCGTAGTGAAATTTTTCTTATTGATCAAAATAGTGATCAAGAGTTAACGAATACACTTGCTAAAAAATATGGCTTTAGTTCATTATGTTTAAACAAAAACATTGGCATTAGTCGTGGTATCAACCTGTTAGCCAATATGGCTCGCGGCAAGTATGTGTCATTAGTCACATCAGATGTGATCTTCCCACAAGGACTTGATGAAAGACTTATGTCTGTGCTTGATGCCGACCCCAAGATCTATCAGATCTGCCCAGTGTCCGACAACTCGTCTCTGGATCACCAGCGTTCGCCTTGTGCTATTGAAGATGGCGTCCTTATTCCCAACCTAGTTCAAGAGTTGACCATTCAGTATTGGCCACGTACCGTTTTCGACAAGATTGGATACTTTGACGAACGCTGGAAGGCGTGCTACGAGAACATGGACTTTGCTCTCCGTGCCTTCTTGGAGGGCGGATCTGTCGTAGTCGATCAACGTGCGTTCTGCCACCATGAGCACAACACCACTATGAAGAGTGGTGCGATTCACCATGCATACGACGGCTATCTACCTATGCCCAATGGTCTTGATCATCAGCCGCTCTTGCAGATGTGGCGTGACAAGTGGCCCAACCTTGAAAGATACATGAATCACTATGACACATTCACTAAGGATATGGGCCAAACGCGGGCGGCAATGTTTTTTGCGTATAGCAAGAACGTGTATCTGCCGTATGTACAAGAAGTCCCTTATTAACATGAAACGCTACGATATCATTCGTCATCTGATTGAGGCACGCGACTACAAGTCGTATCTTGAAATTGGTGTACTGGAACAAGAAACATTCAACAGCTTGCCGCCATTAGATGTTAAACATAGTGTTGATCCTAATGGGCAAGCTGTGTTTAATACTACCTCCGACGACTTTTTCAAGAATCATTGTCATCAATATTATGATTTAATCTTTATTGACGGCTTACATCTTGAAGAGCAAGTGCAAAGAGATATGGAAAATTCATTGACATACCTAAACGAAGGTGGCATAATTATAGTACATGACTGCTTGCCTTCGGCAGAGTATGAGCAACTGCGAGAAGGTGTTAGTGGCAAACCATGGACTGGGGACGTGTGGAAGGCATTTGCAAAGCTGCGAGCGGATCGTAGGGACTTAATTATGCGTGTTGTGGACACTGATTATGGATGTGGGTTGATTGAGCGTGGTGTCGATCCGGTCGAGTATCACTCAATTGATGGCGATTACACCTGGGACTTCTTCTGTAAGAATCGTAACGAAATCATGGGTGTTATTACACCGGAGCAGTTCATTGGACGTTCATAATCGAGATTGGGTTGTAGCCCGTAACAATCTTTTGAATGGTAAGCTACTTGAGATTGGTAGTTTTGTTGTGCCCGGCCAAGAACAGATTGCCTTGCGACCAGTAGTCGAAAAGTTTGTCAATAGCTATCTCGGCATTGACATGCGTGAAGGCCCTGGCGTTGATCTCGTAACTAGCGAAGACAACGCCTTTCCTTTTGAAGATAACACATTTGATGTCGTTGTATCGTTAGACACCCTTGAACACGTTCGCAACCCTTGGACGTTCATTGAAAACGCAGCGAGAGTCCTAAAGCCCGGTGGTCACTTCTTTTTGGCTACCGTGTTTTCATTTCCTATTCATGGTTACCCGGATGACTACTGGCGTTTCACCCCCAATTGCTTGAAGATGCTCATCGAGACCTATGGTCTCGAAGTGGCAGGTGATTTGACGCCATCTGAATGCTGTACTAAAAACCCTGCACATCACTTGGCGAACCCGACAATCGTTCGTCTAATTGCTAGAAAGCCACTATGAACGCCAAGACATTAGTTACTGGTTCGTCTGGATTTTTAGGTCAACATGTCGTTCCACTCTTACGTGCCGACGGTCATGAAGTGATGACCCCATCAAGTAACTCTTTGAACTTACTTGACCAAGACGCTAAGGCAATTGCGAGTTATCTTGTTATCCACGAGGTAAGTACGGTTGTTCATCTTGCTGCAATTTGTGGTGGCATCGGCATCAATAAAGACAATCCAGGTAAGTTCATGTATGGGAACTTGCAGATGGGTCTTAACGTTATCGAGGCGTGTCGCCTCGCTAACGTAAAGAAGCTTGTGAATTTGAGTACCGTCTGCTCGTATCCCAAGAACACGCCGGTACCATTTCAAGAGAGTGATCTATGGATCGGCTATCCCGAAGAGACCAATGCTCCATATGGCATTGCCAAGAAAACGATTGTGGAGCTTGGTATTGCATACCATAAGCAGTATGGTTTAAACGTCACTAATCTAGTGCCGGTTAATATGGCCGGTGAGCACGATCATTTCGATCCTTATTCCTCTCATGTTGTGCCAGCTTTGATTCGCAAGTTTGAAGAAGCTGATCAACAAAGAGAGTATGTAGATATCTACTCAGTTAGTGCCCCACTTGTGACCTTATGGGGCACAGGATCTGCTTCTCGCGAGTTTTTGTATGCCGGTGATTGTGCCAAAGCGATTGCAATTGCCGTTCAAAAGAATACGGGGCCAGATCCCATCAATCTTGGCACTGGTCAAGAAATTACCATCAAGCAGTTAGCCGAGTTGGTAAAGCAAATTGGTGGTTATGTTTCCAATGTCAAATGGGATCATACTAAGCCAGATGGTCAACCACGCAGATCACTAGATGTTTCAAGAGCCAAGAACGTGCTTCACTGGGAAGCTACAACTCCTATTTCCGAAACGGTCCGCAAGACCATTGACTGGTACAGAGAGAACAATGGGTAGAACACTAATAGACGTTGACGGTCAAAGATTTGGTAGACTTGTCGCAAGTAACAAAGTCAAGAAAATTGGACGTGCTATGTGTCGTCTATGTTACTGTGATTGTGGCAAAAAGACTTGGCAAGCTACAAAAGGATATACCAAGAAGAACTGTGTATCTTGTTGTAAAATCTGTAATAGAGCTAAAAGCGGCATGGGGTTTGACGATTTTATGAGTTGGATTCGGAGATTACAAGCATGAACAAGACTGCTATAATTAGTGGTGTTGGCGGTCAAGACGGAATGTACTTGTCGCATTATCTCTTGTCCTTGGGTTATCGAGTTGTAGGTATTCGTCGTCGCACATCGACCCCAAACTTAGTTCGATTACGTACTTTAATAGGGTCGCCAAACTTTCATATTGTTGATGGTGACATTACTGACATTTCAAGCCTCCAGGACATCGTGCGTCAATTCCAACCGCACGAGTTCTATCACTTGGCCGCACAGAGCCATGTTGCGATGTCCTGGAAGTATCCTATCGCCACCTGCGAAATGACCGGCCTCGGTGTTTTGAATTGCCTTGAGGCTTTGAAGCAAGTGAAGCCAGACTGTCGTTTCTACTTTGCTGGTTCAAGCGAACAGTTCGGCAACCCAATTCACAATGGTAAGGTTGTGAGCTTGGACGAGAACACTCCTATGGAGCCTGAGTCGCCATACGCGGCTGCCAAAGTCTTCGGCTACAATATTGCTCATGTGTATCGCCGTTCGTTTGGTATGTACACCGCCTGTGGCATTCTCTTCAATCACGAGTCTCCGCTTCGTGGAGAGGAGTTCGTCACACGAAAGATCACAAGCAACCTTGCTCGCGTCAAATGGGGCTTGCAGGATTGTGTAGAACTCGGCAACATGGACGCTCAACGTGACTGGGGCTTCGCTGGCGATTACGTCAAGGCGATGCACGGCATGTTGCAGCTAGACACCCCAGACGATTTCGTAATTGCAACAGGCAGCACGCACTCTGTGCGTAAGTTCTTTGACGCCTGCTGTAACTGGTTTGAACTCGATCCTGAAAAGGTTTATCGAATCAATCCTGCATTCAAACGCCCCAAGGATGTTGAAGTATTGTTGGGCGATTCTTCCAAGGCCCGAAAGAAGTTGAACTGGTATCCTGAGTGCGACTTCGATCAGCTAGTAGACAAGATGTGTCGTTACGACTACCATCTACAGTCGCCTGAACCCAACTTGTTCAGACGTGCTGACGAATTCCTTTTCTAGGAGTAAATATGAATGAGAATGAAAAGCCGCACGAGATCACTGAACGTGAGAAGCGTGCATGGCAAGAGGGTTCTAAGACCCGCAAACGTGATCGTCCTGCATTGACAATGCCACAGCGTATTGAATTCTTGAAGATGGTTGCACAGCTTTCAAGTAATACAGCATTCGAAAGAAAGCTTGGATTGGGTGCTGCCGATGTTGACTTCTATAAAAAGGAGTTCAGTGTTGAAAATCAAGATGATGCTAGACGTTTGTATAAACGCCTAGAGATCGACATGATTGAAGGCAACGAAGAGCGTATTATTAGCGAGACAGGCAAAGCTCGTGACGCTGAGGCTACTGCTAATCTTAGACTGAAAGAGATTGAATTGCGTAAGACGATTGAGAAACGTGAAAAGACCGTTGGCACGCCGAACGGCAATGCGATTCGTGCTGAGGATGCCGAACGTCAACAACGTTTCCAGCAAGAGCAAGACGCTCAAATGACAGAAGCTCTTGGCAATGGCGAACCTTGGTTTTTGCCACTTGAGGGCTCTGAATCCGATAGACGTGGCATGACCGAACGTTTCCGTCGAGACGTTGAGAATTGTGGTTTGCAGTTTTGTGTCAATAAGTATCGGGCCAGTCCCCTTCAATTGAAAACAGAAGCGGCAAGACTCAAGCTTCGCATCAATTGGGATAGAGTCAAAAGATGAACCGCAAACTATGAAATTGACGCATCAAAGTTTGCAACAACTCTACGACACTATGTCGTTGGATGAAATGGCTATTCATGTAGGCATGTCAAAGTCTACCCTGTATTATCATATGAAAAAGTTGGGCGTCGCCCGTAGAAGTAAGAGTGACGCTCAACGTAAACACATTGAGACTACTGGTCATCAGAGAACTGGCAGTCATCATACGGGCGAGGCTCGCGAAAAGATATCGACGGGCACGAAAGAGTTTTGGGAGTCCGATAGAGGTAAAGATCAGAAGGCTGCGTTATGTAAATTACGTCGCCAAGAATGGGCGGATAGCACAAGTAAGAAGCGTAGTGCCGTACTGGCACGCCTTCAAGATGCTCACAGGCCGGAGCCAGGCGAGCTTTCGAACTTTGGAAGGAAGTTGTCCACGTTCCTTGCAAGCAGGGAACGTGTTTCTACAGGAATCCGACTGACGAACGATCACGTCTCTGACATAATATTAGAGGACAGGAAGGTGGTCGTAGAGCTTATCTTCCCGATTAGTATCTATGGAGAACAACAACAACATCGACTCGAAGAACGGTACGCACGCCTCACACAGCATTTGAATGCCGCAGGCTATCGCGTTATGATCATCGAGGACAAGTCCAATTCTGTATCGCAAGCTCGCTGTCAGCGGGTATATGATCAACTCTGTCTCTTTTTTCAAGAGACGCAACAGGCCAAGACAATCATTTCATGACTATCACACCCAAGCTACCCCGATACGGCACTAACTGGGAAGACCAACTTCAACCTGCCGACATTGGTGCTCGAAAAGAAGAGAATAGGGAGATGCGAGTTGTATACTTGCGTGGTCTACAACGTCTCGCTCAAGACGCTGGCATGATTCGCAGTGAATGTAGACTCAACTTCATCACAAAGGACCAGACCGGATCAGTTGGCATCATGCAGGCTGTGTATACGGTTGAGTTTTCTGATGGTACTTGGTGGGTTGGAGCGGCTGACTGTAACTCGGCGAATACGTCAGAGAAGTACATGAAGTATCCAACGGCGGTGGCCGAGTCTCGTGCGGAAGCTCGTTGTCTTCGCAAGGCCCTGAACATTGGTATCCTGTCGTCGGAAGAGGTTGGCTTTACTGATGGCGGTGCGATTGAACAAATTGCGGCCTCATCGAATAAGAAAGTTGATACACAGGTTGTGAAGGCTATTGAAAAGCTTTGTGAGTCTCGTGGCGTTACGAACGCCGAAGTGCTCGAAGCTATTCTTAGTAAAGGTCGCAATAGCTCTGTCTTTGAGCTTGGCGAATTGACGGTTGACGAAGGTCAGAAAGCCATGGGATGGCTAAACGAACAGAAACCGAAGGCGGTCAAGTTGACCGCCACCCAAGAACGTGACGCCCGCAAGAAGGAATTGCGAGCACAGACAGATAAGGATAATTCATGAAGATTACATATACAAGCAAGAGTGGTCGTCTCGCCGCAGAGTTTGACGAGAAGTCCCAAAAAGATCTCTTCCGACAGATTTCTACATTTCAAGAAGTCTTTGAAGAGACGAAGTGTGGCGTCTGCGGTAACGAAGATTTGCGTTTTGTTGTCCGCAACATTAAGGACAACGATTTTTATGAACTCCACTGCTTGAGCATTCCTTGCAAGTCTCGCTTGGCGTTTGGACAGCACAAGAAGGGTGAAACGCTGTTCCCGAGTCGCAAGGACGACGAAGGTAAGTGGCTACGTAACAACGGTTGGATTAAGTGGAACCCTGATACGAAGAAGGAAGAGTGATGAATACATTCCGCCTTACTTTTCAAGAGTATCAAAAGCTTGCCGCCGCTACCGCAGTTTATCCTTTTGTTGGGGTCAGTCCAAATAGTGTTGGTGGGACCGCACATTGTGAAAACTACATTTATCCTGCTCTTGGATTATGTGGAGAGGCTGGTGAAGTAGCTGAAAAAATCAAGAAGATTATTCGTGATAAAGATGGTGCAGTATCAATAGAAGATAAGATGGCTATCGCCAAAGAGCTTGGCGACGTTATGTGGTATCTTGCCGCCCTATGCAAAGAACTTGATCTTGATATGGGTGAAGTCGCTCAATGCAATCTTGACAAGCTTGCTGCTCGTGCATCAAAAGGAACTCTTGGTGGAAGCGGTGATAGCAGATGAGACGCATTGGTGATGGACCTCCTGTAGACAAGAAGATGTTTACGTGCCCGCAATGCTTGCAGACACGTATGACCCGTCCATTGGATCATACAGTGTCTCGTGATAAACAAGAATTCAAGACGAAAGACGGTTCGTCTATTTTGTTAATGACTGACACTTGCGACGCTTGCGTCGCAAGGAACTATCGTAGGTATTTTGAACCAACGAGAGCAGACATTCGTAAAGTTCTCAGGGCTATGAATGATGAGGCTCGGGCGTCGCCTGATGTATCGCTAGAAGAATTGCTGTAGCATGGTCAAACACGCAAATTTGTGGTTTGAATCGTGCCCAACCAAGCGTGAACTCACGTCTGGATTAATAAAGAATGTTGACACGCTCATCATCGGTGGCGGACTCGCCGGGGTGAGCTTGCTTCATAATCTTGTCAATGGCGGCATGGTCAATACATATCTCGTTGAAGAAAACTCTGTTGGGTTTCATGGGTCCGGTCGTGGCATGGGACAGCTTATGCTACGCGGTAGCAAGCTCTTTCATGAAATGCCAGATGGTGAAGAGTATCTGAATTTCGTTAGCGACAATAACTGTCGTTTCTTGAAAGGGTTACGAGCACTATCCTTTGATCATGACCTTCGTGAAACTGGTGGTCTAAGACTTGCTATGAACGATCAAGAGATGGCGTTACTTGAACGTGAATCATGGTTTATTCAACAGGTGCGTAGGATCGACTGTCCAATTCTTTCGAGACGACAGTTAAATTTACTAGTACCAGCTAAACATTTCGTAGGTGGTATGTTTATTCCTAATGAAGCTTCGTACAATCCATACAAAGTTGTGAATGGCTTGCGAGATACTGTTGAAAAAAACGGATCTCGTGTCTTTACTAACACTCAGGTAGAATCTGTACTTGCGAACGATGATGGAAGTTTAACCGTCTTAATTCGTCATCGTGGCACCATTCGAGCCAAACAAGTAGTGTATTGTCTTGGTGCATACACGAGTAGACTACTACCAGAATTTGCGGATGTGCTTATTCCATTTAGAGAGCAAGTAGTTGCTACCGATTATCTTGAAAACGACGCCGCACAGACGCTCCCGGCTATGAGCATTTCATGCAATAATGGTCAGGAGCGATTTCGTCAGTACGCGAGTCGTTTCCTTATGGGAGGCATGCGACAGTCTGTGCGAGGCCGACAAGAAGGTCTCGTATACGATGGAGAGATTAGTCCTGCGGTGTATGAAAAACTTCGTGTATTCGCCATCGAATCTTTTCCAGTCTTAAAACATTCTAAGTTCAGTCATGTCTGGTCAGGTGTTTTCTGTGGCACCAAAGATGATAAGCCATTGATTGGTCCGGTACCAAATCGCCCCAATCAATACATGATGACTGGTTTCGGTTGTTATGATTCTAGCAACGCAATTCTCGGCAGTATGTTGATCAAGGATTACATTAAGCACAAGGACTCGGCTGGGCCGGGCCACCAAATTTTGCATCCAGGACGTTTTTTCCATGTTTGATATCGCCACACCTTCTTTCACACTCCCCGATTCGTTTGTAGCCAAGTACCGTGGTAAACAGCCTCAATGGGGCAGCTTGGGTTATTTTACTTTTAAACGGACTTATGCCCGTGCCATTGAAAACGAAAGTCGTTCAGAGGAATACTGGGAGACGTGTCGTCGTGTAGTTGAAGGCACGTTCAGCATTCAGCGTAACCATTGCAAGCGTAATCATTTACCTTGGAATGAAGCAAAGGCTCAACGTACCGCTAAGCGTATGTTCGAGTTGATGTGGACGTTCAAGTTTCTTCCTCCGGGCCGTGGCCTGTGGGCGATGGGCACTAAATACGTTCAAGAGCGTGGTGGTGCGGCCCTCAACAACTGTGCCTTCGTTAGCACGAAAGATCTCGCCACCGATCCTATTAAGCCATTCACGTTCATTATGGACATGAGTATGGTTGGTGTCGGTGTTGGCTTTGATACGATGGGTGCTGGCAAACTCTTAGTGAAGGGCGTGACAGTCAATCAGGCTGAGCCGTTCGTTGTGCCAGATACTCGCGAAGGCTGGGTCGAAGCATTGCGACTTATGTTAGAGGCGTACATTCATGGCACGCCAGGACCGTGGTTTGACTTTAGTTTAGTTCGTCCAGAAGGATCGCCCATCAAGGGATTTGGCGGTACTGCAAGTGGACCTCAACCATTGATTGAAATGTTGCAGGACATTCGCAAGGTGCTGGACGCAAAGACAGACCAGACGCTATCATCAGAAGATATCGTAGACATCGGCAATCTCATTGGCCGTTGTGTTGTCGCGGGCAACGTTCGTCGCTCCGCAGAGATCGTATTCGGCGATCCAACCGACGAGACATTTGCCCTTTTAAAGCAAGACAAAGAGAAGCTAGCTCACCACAGATGGGCAAGTAACAACTCTATCTTCGCTACCGTAGGTATGGACTACGCTTGGCACGCTCGTCAGACAGCTACCAACGGCGAGCCGGGATATATGTGGCTTGACAATGCTCGTGCATACGGACGCATGAAGGATCCTGCCGACTGGGCAGATCGTGAAGCCGTTGGTGGTAACCCGTGCTTAGAGCAGACTCTCCATCAGTACGAACTCTGTACTCTTGTCGAAACGTTCCCGTCGAGACATGAAAGTCTCGACGAGTATGTGGAAACTCTCAAGATTGCATACCTGTACGCAAAGACCGTCACCCTGATTCCGACTCACTGGGCAGAGACGAACTCTGTGATGGCTAGAAACCGTCGTATCGGTTTGAGTCAGAGCGGCATCATCAAAGCGTTTGGACGACACGGTCGTCGTGAAGTATTGCGTTGGTGTGACAAGGGTTACGAATTCATCTCTGGGCTTGACATTCAGTATTCTAATTGGCTTGGTGTACCCAAGTCAATTAAGAAGACTTCCGTCAAGCCCAGTGGGACTATCAGCTTGCTTGCTGGTGAGCCGCCCGGCATTCATTACCCGCACTCCGAGTATTACATCAGGCGAATCCGCGTTGGCACGTCTTCGCCTTTAGTTGAAGCTGCCCGCGTAGCTGGCTATAAGATTGAAGCCGCTGTTGGCCAAGAGGCGAACACGGTCTGTATTGAATTCCCTATCCACGAAGAGTTCTTTGTCCGTTCGAAGGACGACGTGTCGATCTGGGAGCAGGTTGCCAATGCAGTTGCGTACCAACGTTACTGGGCTGATAACCAAGTGTCAATCACTGTGACTTTCAAGCCAGAAGAGCAGGAAGATATTCAGCACGTTCTTGAGCTATATGAAGACTCGCTCAAAGGCATTTCGTTCTTGCCAATTTCAGAGCATGGCTACGTGCAAGCTCCGTATGAAACTATTACAAAAGAGCAGTATCTTGAAATGTCAAAGGACTTGAAGGCCGTTATCTTTGACAATGTTTCAGAGGGTGATGTAGTAGCTCCTAAGTTTTGTGATGGTTCATCTTGTGAAATCTAGTAGACATGAGACTGATCTTGGTCATAATATAGACATGCAGAACACACAAAAGTACGTTATGATCTTCGCTAGGGACGAGCAGGGTAACGAAATCAAATATCGTTTCATGCTTTCCATTAGTAAGTCAATTAAGTCAGTCGAAGCGAAGTTTATTAAGGCCGTGATGGACACCGATGGAGTCGATCGTGTTGAGCTTAATGGTCGATACACGGCTGAGGTGGTGATCGCTCGTGCCTTTGATGCCGAAGAGGTATTAAAAGTACTCGCATCCAAGCTCGATGAAGTACTCAGCGACATCATTGTATGACTCAGCACACTAACGTAGTAGAACTGATCGGACATTATGGTGGTGACGAGTCACATGCTCTGTCTGCGTGGACTAGTACAAGCCGCGATCTTACAGACGAGAAGCGTGGGCGTATGGGTCGTCTACTTGAATCTCTTGCTAAGGCAGGTCATCACACACCATTTGAAAAAAGTCAATTGCATTTTCTTGTCACTTGTGATACCGCAAGTCACATTCATATCATTAAGCATCGCATCGGTGTTAGTGTGAATGCCGAATCTGCTCGTTACAAGGAACTCAAAGAAGACAAATATTATCTGCCACAAGACTGGTCTCAAGAATCACGAGATGATCTTGAGTGTAACATAAAGAAATGCTATGTGGAATACCACCGTTATGTGCGTGAGCTTGAAAAACAAGGCATTGACAAAAAACGTGCTAAAGAATCCGCACGCTTCATTCTTCCTTACGCTAATCAGTTGGTGCTTGATGTGAGTTTTAACTTTCGTTCCTTTATGCACTTCCAAGGACTGAGAAATAACGAACATGCTCAGCTAGAGATTCGGACAATCGCTCAACAAATGTTGCGTTTAGTTAAAGACACTGGTCAGTTTGACATGTCATTGAAGGCATTTGAATATGCTTAACTTATTGTCTAATTGACGTTCTTTCAAGACCCGCTAAAAGCGGGCCTTAGTGTATTCATCTAAGGTCGGGTATCGTTTTTGTACCTTTTCAAGGAAGTTCAGTATGACCTCAATAGTAGCATCAATCGTAGGCAGTGGAACATTGCCTTTTACTCGTGCAATTCTTCCACCTTCTCAGCGTGGCACTCAACTTGGTTCCGAGGGTGTTCGCACCGGAATGCAGGTAATGATTGGCAACCCCGAAGACATGACTTCGGTTGATGCCTTTGCCGTCTCTGGTGTGTCGCTGGCGGGAACTCCTGTGCGAATCTGGGGACCGGGCATTAGCTCGTTACCTAGACAGCGAGAAGTGATGATTAAAAATCAAGGACCGGGCTCTGTTTACATTGGCCCAAACTCAACTGCTGTCATTGCACCCAGTGGTTTCCAGATCAATCCACCTACGGCGAACAACACGTTCAACGAAGTAAAGCTTCCATTCTTGTGTAACGTAGACATTTGGGCCAGAGCAGATGGTGCCGGTGCGTCGGTAACTATTATCGCTTACTGATGACACAATCCCTTTAAAGGGGAGCCCATGTCCTTAGAATACAGCACAATTATTGGCTCAGGTACAACTCCTCACCTAGCACCGTCGCCGGTCTATAACTTTCCAGATGGTACGTTTCCGATTCCTGATCAACGCACGGACCTTCGTGCCCGTCGTGGCGAAGGTACCGTCATTCTCAATCCCGAGAACTTCTCGGTGTCGATTGGATTGCGTCAGCAGGCCATATCTGTTTCAAGCGAAATAGCACTGCCACTAAACCCCCTAGAGAATAGACGTGCTCTTGTTTTGCACAACGCTGGTCCAGGTATACTGTATATCGGATTATCTGGTGTCACTACTATTGATGGTTTCCCAATTGCTGTAAATGAAAAGATAGCAATTGACTGCCAGGGAACCACGAACGTAACCCTTTACGGCGTCTCTGACTCGACTTGCGATGTCAGAGTTCTTGAGTTTGCGTAATGGTCAGCATAGGAGGCATTGTCAGCCTTGGCGGGGGCACAAGCGGTGGGGGCGGCGGGTCTACATCCGGCATCCAGTCTATCAACGGCCAGACTGGCCCGACTGTTTCATTCACTGGCGTCAACGGCATTGTAGTTGCCGCTGGCGGCAACCAGATTGTTATCGACGGTGCGGGTGCATCAGGCGTAACGAGCAAGTTCGCACATTCCTTTTCTTCTATTTCAAGTGGATTGTTTACGCATGGATTAGGTACTTTGGATGTACTTGTTCAGGTGTACGATAATGGCTCCCCTAGACGTGCCATGATGCCTGACGATATCATTATTGAGAATACTACACAAGTATCACTAATCTTCAATACTCCACAATCTGGACGTATTGTGATTGTTTAGTGTAATCATATTTGGAGGAACATCATGGTAAGACTAAATGGCGATCTCATTCCCGGTAGTAGTGGTCAAGCACACTTGGGCGTGAACGGTGGCGTAGGCGATGCATTTGATATAACCACGCTAACGCCGTTTGGTCGTATTCATATGAACTCTGGCGTCTGGCACGATCCTATGACGGGTCAATCAGGCGTCCTTAGATATAGCCAAGCCGCAAGTGCGTTTCAGATCTCTATTGATGGAGGTCGTACGTTCAATAACTTGGTTACAAGTGCCGGAACTGTTACATCCGTTGGTGTAATTGGTGGTGCTAATCTTACTGGCAATATCGACCTAGCGACCCAAGCGAGCGGCTTCCTTGCTATCTTTGACACTGCTGGTGCAAGCCCAATCAATTTTGCCGTTGATCATCTAGGTCTATCTGGCCTGTGGAGATTCCCACCACAAGGCTTCAATGGATCTGTTGTTAATGAATTGACTGACTTCAATGGTACAAAAGTTCAAGGATCGGTAAGTGTTGTTGGTGCCTCTGGTGTCGTTGTTGATATTATTGGTCAAGTAATAACGATCACCGCCGGTAATACACTACTGCGAGCATTTGCCCAAACTTTTGGTGCATTTGTAACTTGGACCGTCATTCACAATCTTGGTACGACAGATGTATCTGTAGATGTTTATGATGCAAGTTCTCCACGTCTATCAATTATTCCCGATGCGATTGCAATTACAGATAGCAATACTGTTACTGTGACTTTTAACACCGCTCAAGCTGGCAGAGTTGTAATTTCAGGATTCTAATATGGTAAGTTTACATCTTTTGTTGCGTGGAGACATGATGCCATTAAGTGGCATCAAAGCTTCCATTGGTCGTAATACATATGATGGTGCCGCCCCGACTGTGCCAGTGAATGACGTGCATTTACGTTCTCTTAATCTATATGATGGCGGTTCATCTGGCGTTCTTACTTACAATAATGGTAATAGACGTTTAGATCTAAATCGTAACAATGGGGCTGTAAGACCAATTGTTACGGCGATCGTAGTACAAATTTATGACGCTGATGGCACTGGTACACATGTATTTGGTAGCGGCGGCACACCAGTTATTATGTCCACAACACAAGTTAATACTCATGTGAATCTTTTTCTTCTTGGTGGTGCTGGTTCTGAGATTGGCGTTAAGGAAGACGGAACTTATGAATTGGAATGGCGTGTAACGGCACAAGATGATGGTGGATGGGGTCGTGACGCTAGCATAAGTATTTGGCTTGAAGAAGATAATGGTGGTGGTTTTACTGAAGTTGCTGGAACACGCTCTTTCGCTTCAATGGGGATAGACGGAAACGGTACTGTATGGCCAGCCACAGCCAATGGTTTTCATATTATGCCCATTTTTGATAGTTATGTTTATAGAATCATGGTTGATGATTTGACTGGCGGCTCTACTGGTGCTCAAGTTCAATATGGATCATCTTTTATGATGAAGAAAATATATTGAAATGAAAATGGCAATAATAATTACTGGTGTTGGTGCATCACAACTACTTATAAAGAGACTTAAATAATGGCAAGAGAAGTAGGAGATTTGTGGCCGCAAGTTAGTGGCTCTGCATCTTTGGGTGCGGAGATGCGTAATGGTGGCTTTACCGGAGCGATACGTCCATTCGCTCATGTACATATGGACAGTGGTATATTTCATAGTTCACTTATTGATAATTCTGGTATCATTAGATTAGACACGGGCAAGGGACTTTATAATGCACATGCTCCATCTTTTTCATTTTCTTTTAATGGCGGGAATAATTTTCCGTTGGAAATTGGTGGCAATGCAGCACAACCAGTATTAGAAGCTGCGTATATTGAGACACCAAGAGGAGACTTGCGTCTTACTGCAAGCGGCACTTTAACGCTTTTAAGTCTTAATAGCGACATTGGCGTTACAACAAATAGCGATACTGTTATAAGCGTTTTTAATAATAGCGGCGTCCTACATTACGAGTTTGGTCCTCATCAAGCTTGGTATGTAAAAGCTAGTCACTCAAATACTGGCGGACCATTCAATGATGGCTTCTGGCCGATTGCACATTCGGGCAACGTTGCTCAAATGATTGCTAGTAGCACTACAACATTACAACAGGCGTACGTAGCTGGCCGCTCTATCATCACAACATCACTTGATGGCGGACCTGTACTAATCTCTGGTCAGACTGCTGTACCATTACGTCTTGAAACCGCAGAAGATAGTTTGGGACATATTGAAATGTTAGGTCTACTTAGATCTCCAACAGAATTTCAAAAGCCAGGCACTCTTGTCTTGATGAGTCATGGTTTGAATCTTGACAATCCTTTTGTTGCGTCTATCACTGGACAAAACATGATTGCCGCCAAGTCTGCCGGTATACCAACACTTTGGTTACACTGTGGTGGTTCTGGAACGGTTGCAATACGTACTGCGTCTGGTGTATCTCAGTTTTTTAATATCTTTGCTTCAAATGCAATAACTGAAACCGGCTTGAATGTGCCGTTTTTAGATCCATCACAATCAGTACCAGATAGATTTTTAAAGTCTATTTCTGGCAGTGGTATTCAAGTTCTTGTTCCTGGCCTTTATAAGATTTTGTATGCGGCTTCGCTAGAAAAAACTGCTGGCGAACTTGCTCAACAAGTTAACATAGAGATTCGCATTAATGATATTTGGGGTCAAACATTTAAAATTATTGGCGGCAATGCTTTTTCTACTGTTAGAGATTCAGCATCTAACGTTAATACGGCACATGGACAATCTATTATTGATGTTAACAGTGGCGAAGTGCTCAATATTTTTGGTTATTTACCATTCGCTCCTGTGCCACCAAACTCTGTACGATTCGGCCAAAGATTGTGCAATGTTATTGTAGAGTATCTTGGTCCACAAAGAGGTATCAGTACTGTGAGACTGAAAGTAACATAATGGACGCTGTATTAGACACGGCAAAAACATTAATTGAAAGCTACGGCTTTACTGGTGCGGCTTTTGGTGGACTATTGTGGCTTCTATGGAAGAACAAGAAGGACGCTGACGTGCGTATCACAGAGCTTGAGCGTGCAGCAGACTCTTATCAGTCTGGTCAAGTTGCCAACTACAAAGAGATGATCATGGAATATATTTGTCTCGTTAAGGGTAACACAGAGTTGCTCGCCAAGCTAACTACCTGTCTTGATTCAATGAATAATACTCTACTTAGGCTAGAAGATAAGAAGCAAGAATAGAAACACTCGGGGCCGCGATAAGCGGCCCCGATTGTTTACACGATGTTTGGTTTGGCGTTGTTAGGATCGCCTCGCTTCTCGACCCTTTCTTTGTCCGCAGCTACACTCGCTTCGGGCGTCATTACGCACGCACCAAAGGGTTTACGTTCTGGGCGTCCAAAGAAGGACATGATCTCAGTCCTGAGACTTGCACGCACCTCCTGTGGTACATTGAATTGCTCCAAGCGTTCACGCAGAATACGATCCAGCGTGAGTCCATTGTCATTACTGTTCATTTTTCCACATTCTTTTAAAGCGGTTGATAGTACGTCTCTTTAATGAGCGTGCTTGATCTTTATCTATCTCATCTAGTTTGGCAGCCAACTCACTAACCTTTGAGTGGTCCTTGGGAGCCAATAGAACCTCCCCGTCCCTAACCTTTGCCTTAACATATTCGGCTGTCTTCTTGCGAAAGAAGACGAGCGATCGAATAGTGGGCACCAATTCACGACGAATAGCTTGTTGCCACCTGCGACAAGTATCGTCGAGCGGCGAGACCTGACTGTTGAGTTCATCTATGATTCGCGAGTCGTTGTATACCATCACGTCACCCTGAATGCCTTGTTTTCGAGCCACTTCCTTGAGGGCTAGAAACAACACCTTATAGGTGTGGTGAATCTCATTAAAGATAGGACGGCCACGTTCATCCGTTGCCGGGGTGCATTTGAAGCTAGCTTCAACGCCTTCCCCAGCAACATAGTAACCATCTTTGGTAACGAAGACCGTGATCATTGTGCCAAACGACAGAAGTCAGCCTTCATTTCCGTGGCCCGTGCTTGCTCGACTGGCGTGACTACGCCAGCAGTGCGTAGAGCGTCAGCAACAATAGTCAGTACTTCTTGGGTACGTGGCGAGAGTTCAAGCATATGCGTCTCGGGATTCAACCATTCCAGGGCACCACGAGCTAGCAATTCTTGTTCGACAACAAGCAAGATGAATTCAACTTCATCATTATCAAAGCCAGCCTTACGAAGAGCCGGAACAATCAAGGACTTCACTCCACCGGCAATGGGTTCGCCCTTAATGCCATCAATGATTGCGGCCACAACACCGAGTTGATTATGAGTGACGAGGCCCTCCTGTAGAATGCGGTTAGAACCAATCTTCACACCCAACTGAATGTACAGCTTCCACTTGCCGTATTCAAGCTCGGTCATCTCTTCAAGCGGCTTAACTCCAATCCCTCCGGTGTTGACGCACGATACGAAGCCGCTTGAGAGAGCGGCACAAAATACCAACACTGTTACAATTTTCTTCATGATTCATTCTTCTTTCGAGCTACTGGACTGTGACCTTCTCGGGTGTCGGCTGGAGCCTTTGCACCCAAGAACGCCGCCTTTTCTTCTACTGTTTTTTCATTGATACGCTTACGGCAGTCTCTACACGTACGGTAGATATGACGTTTACCATTCTCCATGGTTATACTGATGGGACTTTTATTGATGTGTAAACATTTACTACCATCTACTGCCATTCCTGGCAAAATGATATCTTGATCTTCTGATATTTCACGAGGACTTGTATCGACCATCTCTCGTTTCTTTGCAGCAACAAAACTAGCATCGTCTTCATCCAGGTCGGCAAGTGTACGCTGACCTGGATTTTCGGAATGGCTCTGGCGGGCACCGCCAACAAAGTCCCAGCCCTCAGGCAACAAGTCGCCTGAGACAAGCTGTTGCTCAAGTTTTGCGGCTGCTGCCGCAGAGAGTTCGTATGTGCGACCAGTCTTCTTGCCACTTTTCTTTATAACCAACGTGACTGTATCGGCGGGATCATATTCCTGCTTGGTTAAATCACATTCTTGAACAACACGTCTTGCCATTACGGTAAGTCCTGACTTCTGTATGCTTCGTATCTACGAAGAACTTCCTTAACGATTGGTGAGCGTTGAACCGTCTCAATATTCTCCATTGAGATTACACCCACTCCTGGTACCCCATCCAGTATGTTGATTGCCTCAATCAAGGCACTATTTTCTGGACGAATGTCGCACTGATCCATATCGCCAGCAATTACTAGCTTGGAATGCTTACCAACTCTAGTAAGTAACATCTTCATAGCGTCACCATCCAGAGGAACGTTTTGTGCTTCCTCTACGATAATGAAGCAGTTGTTGAATGAGCGTCCACGGCACAGACTTAAGACCGTGAACTCAAACTTGTCACGAACGATGTTGTCAATGTCTTGTTCATTTTGAAACATAAGACGCATGTTGTCTCTTAGACCTAGAACATACGGCGTGACCTTTTCATCAACTGTACCCGGCAGAGCACCAAGTTTTTCTCCAGTATTGGATTGAATATATGGACGAACGATCACAATACGTTGAATGCCGCCTCTTTTGGGGGCATTCATCATCATGGTCAATGCCTTATTGACCGCCAAGAATGTCTTTCCTGTACCGGCATAGCCGTTACAAATAGTGATAATGTTTCGATCTAGTGAATCTTGATACTCTTCTTGTCCTGGTGCTGGTTGAGCGGGAACAAATCGGACTTCACTTTTTTGCATCTATCATCCTCTATTGGCCCTACGAGAAGCTTTTGTTTTCTTGTTTTGGGCACGACGATCCGCAATAACCTTGCGACGGTGGGGGGTAAGCTTCATGCCAAACTTCGTTTGGCTAACTTGTGCTGACATTTCATTCTCAAGGTGATGAGCAATGATCGTACCATTCAAGTGGTCCATTTCATGCATCACACATCTTGCCCAAAAACCCTTGAATACTTCCGTCTTGACCTCGCCGTCAAGCTCGTGATATTGAAGAGTAATTTGCTTTGGTCTTTTAATCATTGCACTAAATCCAGGAAGTGACAGGCATGCTTCGCCGTCCTTCTTCGTCTCGCGACTACGCGAGATAACTACCGGATTAATGAATGCACGATTCACGCCCTTTTCGCGAAGCAAGAAGATCCGTTTAGGATAGCCCACCTGTACGGCGGCTAAACCTGCGGCTTGTTCTCCAAGCACATCAAGGACAGCATCCATTTTGCCAATGACGGCTGCATCAGTATCATTGATGGGTAAGCTACATGGTTGCGACGCACCTTCAAGCAAGGGCCAGCGTTCTTGATCTTGGGGCGTGATTATCACTGATTCTTGTGTTGATGATTCCATACTCGATTGATCCATTTCAAAAATTCCTCGGTTGTCTTGACGTGCTTCCCGTAATTACAATCTTTACAAGATGTCACACAGTTGTCTAGTGAATAGCCAAGATTACTATCAATCCTGTCAATGCCGTTTGTCCGAATCAGACCATCCTCGTGACGCCGCTTGGCTTGTTCTGACCGAACTTGTTTGTATCTAGTCTTATTAAAGACGTTTTGTGCTATTGATGGAAGAGCACCACAATAATAACAACTTGAAAAAATGAAGCGTTCAAACTCGTCTTTTGTTAATGACCAAGACAAGTGTCTTTTTTTTGCTCCGCCTTTGTAGCGGGACATGTAGTTATTGATATTTGTTTCTTTAGGATCTCTTGAAAAGAGAGGAGCGTGAACACGCCATTGACATCCACATGACCTATTGGGTGTTCTACGAATTTGCCTGCTGTCTAAGATGATTTCATTGCCACAATCACATCTCGCCTGCCATTGCACGTACTTATCATTCTTGACAAGTTTTTGATCATCGGATACACGCCCTAAGATGGTCATATATCCAATACGCTTTCCTGTATAATCTATTGCTTTGTGTGCCATATCAAGTAGTACACTATTAGCACGCGGCATGAGTGTGATATTAGGACAGAATCTCATAGCCATCTTCCTTGACAAGGATACATCGTTCCGAATGAGCAACCAATGATCCGTCTTTAGAGCGTGCCGTCCAGCCATCATCACCAATCACAAACTCTGTTGATCCGAATGTCACAACTGGTTCGAGACAAATAATATCGCCGGTCTTAAACTTATACGCAGCATACTCTCTTTCAAGTTGCCACTGCTTAATCTTAGAGAGCGATCTATCTATTCCATTGGGGATAAAGGGCACTTCATGTAATGTTCGCCCTATCTTATGACCACCCCAAGCAAGACATATATTGACGCCTAATGCAGTGGCTCTAGCCTCAGCAATTTTAGCTATTTCAAGTAAACTAACGCCATCTTTAAGCACAGAAATCTCAGCTTCCAATACACTCTCTACGGCAGTAATGAGACGTTCTTGAAAAGGAAAAAATGTAGGGTGTGTTACATCAGAAACGATGCGGGTGCGTGCAGAGTCCACACACCATCCTTCATAGCTACAGCCAACGTCTACGGTGAGTAGATCGCCGTCTTTTAGAACGTAGTTGTTCGGGACGCCGTGTACGATAACATCGTTAGGCGATAAGCAGCAGACTCCTGTGAATCCGCGATAGCCTTTAAAGATTGGTACGCATCCAAATATAGCGAAGTGTTGCTCTATCGCGTCGTTAATCTCTAAGAGAGTTGTGCCCGGAACGGCATGGCTAAATCCTAATTCAATAGCCATGCGATTGATTTCCCCGGCGTGGCGAGTGGCTTCGAGTCTATCCATGTTCTTCAACCCAATACTTGATCTTTCGCCAGTGTGACAGCGTTTCACGGTAAGCCTTTTCAGGACTTTTCAAGTGAAACGATGGGTGGTAAGTCACAATAACCTTGGAAGCGTAGCCATCTACAGTGTAATTCAGCCAGCCGTCTTTATTGGACAGCTTATCAAAAAAAAACCGATTCAATGCACCCTTAATTGGCTCGCCTTTAAATTGTTCAAGTGCAGATCGTCCAAGCAATACTATTAACTTGGGACGCAGCAACCTGATCTGTAGGTCGAGCCGCCATTTACACGAGTCCATTTCTTCTTTTCGAGGCGTTCTGTCATTAGGTGTACGACATAGAACCGTGTTTGTGATATAGACATCTTGACGTGTCACGCCAAGGTAACTAAGGATTGAGTCTAATTTTTGTCCAGCTTTTCCCAGAAAAGGAACGCCCTCCAAGTCCTCTTCTTCGCCAGGGGCTTCGCCAACAATCAAAATCAATGGTTCGTGTGAGCCCGATCCGAATACAACCTTTGTGCGGGTTTTGCATAGGTCGCAAGATCCGCACGAAGACATCTGTTCTTGAAAAGCATCAAGCCGAGCATTCATACATTATGTCCCGTGAACAACTCGTTAGTCCAATTACCCTTAGTCTTTCTTCGCAGTGCGTCTCCACCGAAGTGAAGTAAGTTCATCATGGAATCGGCTGATGCTGCGATACGACCTTCAATCGTCTTGATGTCTGTTATTTCATTGCAAGAGTTTTCAAGAGCTTGCTTCTTAGCTTCCGGCACTTCTATTTCAAGGTCATTCTCAACGTGAATCATTAGATGATCCACATAGCGGGCACTTGCACGATTAATACCCGTCATATAGAATGCGTCCTTCGGACGCAGGTGGCCATTCACATAGCAGGTTGACGTGTGCCAGCCGATGTTGCGGAAGATACAGGCTGCCATGACCAGTGAAATGTTCAGGGGGGTTTCAGATTCTTTTGCCTGTACGGCCATCACCTTGGCTAATCGTAGCGAGCCAGCGACGTGTACTAAAAGACCGCCGCGATAAGCCAGGGGGCCGCTCAAGCCATAGGGGCTCGTCTTGAGAGCGTGTAGCATATCGAGACGATGAATAGCGTTACCCACGACATTGCGGTAGTGCTCATCGGTCATTGTCTCGAAGGCTTCTTCAACGTCTGCTGCACACGCAGCCAGAGCGGCGTCACTCATGCCCTTCACATAGTCGTGAACATTGAGGGGCGTATCTACCTCAACGACCTTACTGGCGTCTACAGAGAACTCTAGATCGTCCTTGTAGGGTTTTAACTCTACTGCCATACGATAATACTGACCTTCAACTAAGGTGCTGTCGTAATTCCATACGACACCTTCAATTTCTCCAGTAATATCTCGAAGCGTTGCCTTGGCGAATCTATTGCCAGAGGTCGTTAGCATGGCTTCATTTTGCGTAACCTTTTGAACAAGAAAGATCTGTCGGTAACGACCAGCTTTCAAGTCCTTGATCGCAATATACGTTTCAGTATTCATATTTGTTGCGTCTGCCACCATGCGTTCGATCATCTCCCTGTTTACAGGTTGGGCATTGAGCGACCTTGCGGGTGATGATGTAGATTTCATCTGGCTGTTCTCTTTCTGAACCTGGATTAAGGATGATCTTCACTTGTCCGCCGTAGTAACAGCCGCGACACTTGCCGCATTCAATAAGAGTGATAGTCTTAGGCGTTTTCATGACTCAATCTCTTTTCCAGCAACTTGACGAGTCGTTTGACATGCATAGCCACACCCTGATGTGAGATGTCACTTGACTCCGCTATCTTTCGAAACGACTTGCCTTTGACATAGTGCTCGATTAAGAAGTGTGCGTTTGGCTCTTCCGCAACCGCACTAAAAATAGAAGCCATAAGCTCGCTTTCTTCGGGTGAGTTGTCTACATAGCCGGGTTCGAGCGTAGCGTCAAACTCTAAACGATTCACGGAGACGCGAGTCTTTTCAAGAACATAGCGTAGCATACGTCCACGCATATATAAATAAGCGAAGGTCGTGAACTTAGCTTTTGTTGAGTCATAGTTTTTGACTGCACTAAGCAGGCCAACCCATGCCTCTTGTTGAAGGTCTTCGTACGTAATTAGTGGATCTTTTTTTGTGTACGAAAGGAATGGACGTATAATAGCACTGATCAGTGCGTCCCATTCACATTTTGGCAAAGAGTCTAAAGTTTTATCGTTCATAAGAGTCAATTTGTGCGACTAGCATTGTAATGTACGTGTTCTTTTCGTCGCTTGTCAGAGCAGCCCAGTGAGAGATCACGTCGAGATTGCCGCCGTTTGGCACTTCTTCGTTACCCACTATTTGGCGGTGCCGATATAGTACTTGTCCTTCTATGTTTTGCACTACAAAGGTTACCACATGAAAGTCTTCGCTGTCGATTAAATTCCAGAAGTACTTGAGTAGTTCGTTGTATCGCACTACAACCTTCTTTGATTTACCGCCCTTTTCTATCAGGATAAAGATAACCCTATCCTGGTTTTTCCAGCCATCTGATTCTAGCTCGGCGTGTAGTTGCTTTACTCGGTCCCAATTGATTTTGATTGCTATGAGACAAGCCCCCTTCAAGTAAGGATTACACTAATCACGCAACGCGACCATCTTCGATGTAAACACCCATTCTATCTTCGGAGTTGCGTGAGGCGTATTCAATCCAGATCTGAAAGTCACTGTCAACGGCCATAGAATTAATAACCGCCATACTCTCGTCATCCAGTAGCGAACCGTCTGTAATGCGAATGACACGTAAAGTTGGATTGGACGCCATCGCGATAGCAAGCGAGATTTTTAGTCTGCGTGCCGCAGAAGCTTGACAGAACGGTACGTCTGTACCGTCTTCATTGATAATACGCACACCTTCGGCATTGATAGTAAAGCCCTTGACCGGCAAGGGGGCAGCTTCTAGAGCTTCCGCCTTTTCAATCTCGATCAGTTCCATCTTTGCGTTCAGCGATGTGATGTTAGCGTCTACACCTTCTAGTGCCTTGCGTAGCTTACGATACTCGATAACTTCACGAGCACGGCGATTGTTGTTCTCAATGTCCTTGAGTTGACTTTGCAAAAACGTAACGTCAATAACTTCTGTCTTACCAAGCTCAGCGGTGTTCGCTCCCATGATCATGGCGGAATTGTTCACTACTGCCTGTAGTCTTTGAATCTCGCGGAGGGCATCTGCGGACGCCTTGGTAACACGCTCGTTCTCAGCTTGCAAGTCCTTGATGCGTTGATTAACTGCCACGCCCTCCGTGATAGAGACGGTGAGATCTAGGCTAGACAATTCTTCTACTGGATCTTGATCTGTTGGTGGACGAACATTCGCCAACAAACTAGCCAGACGTTTCTGTTCACGGTTGGCATCGGTGCGAGATTCGTAGGCCGCTTGTATGCGGGCGTCGAAGTCCGCCAAGTTCAACTTGCCATCCGTAATCTTAAACAAGAGGTCGGCCAGCATGGTACGCTGCTCTTGTTCGGTTTTTCTAGCAAACTCCCATGGATCGAATGAAAGATCACCAATCATTCCATCAAGTAGTTTTTGAGGAGACGACACCTTATTGCCTTCTGGCGTACGAACTTCTAAAGTGCTGCCGCCCTCAGTAAAACGACGAGTCACAATATAGTCGCCCAGATCCAAAGTCGTCACGGCACTTTTCTCGCCACGACGTATTGGCTGCGGATTACTCTTGGATGCTGCCCTATATTCGAGTGCGAGATAGATACAGTCAAGCACAGAAGTTTTGCCATTTTCATTCTTACCACTGATAACTACTACGTTATCAGTGGGGGTAATGTCAATAGCCTTAAGTCGCTTGATGTTTTCAGCTTGTAATTGAATGATCTTCATTGTTAAACGCCTTTAGAAAGTAGTTTTCAGCGACCACATTAGCGTGCGAACTCGAACGTCACCGTTTCGCTTACGTTTGATAGCCCGCCTAGGCTTTGCATTGTTTGCCATAATAGTTTATCGTGATTATCTGATGGCTGCCAGCCATCAGTGAGTTGAAAAAGTGCTCGCGTGTGTGCCATGCCAACCGTCAAGATATCCGTACTGTTTGTTTGGCCCACTCTACGATTGACCTGTTTCGAGCGTGGAGATTTACGTCTCCATGAAAATGAGCGTCCAACAGTTCTTAACATAGTTGCTTGAGGATTCTCCTCAAGCATGCTTGAAAAAGTAGAAAGATGGTTGTGCAGCCACACGTCGTCGTCGTCGATGTACGCAATCCAGGGATTAGAACCTAACGCCGCACCTTTATTGCGAGCCCAGGCACCGAAGTCTTCGTGACAGGGCACGTCTGAGTTAACGACCTTCACTTGTGGACTATCGACAATGTGCTCTAGGCGTGACATACCGTCACACACTATCCAAAGACACCAGTCTTTATAATCTTGATGTAGGACTGATTCGACAGCTTGAAACAGGCTGAGCCTGCCGACTGACGGCAGGATAATGTCAAACTTCACTTGAGAGGTCTCCACACAAACTTATTTACAGGTATTTTATATGACATCTTGGAGCCAAAACCTGTCCACGGAATAATCTTGCATGTATCTATAATGTCTTGGAGGGCCGCAGGCTTGAGCATCGTATAGCGTGGTACGTCTTCATTAGATCCATTGATCATCAGGATGATTGCACCATCACGCAGGTATGACTTTACTTGAGAAGCTTTCAAGTGAAAGAACTTATCCAGTAGTGGCTTTGAAAACTTGACTTCGACTTTACCATAACCCTCAACATTAAAGTCGGGATCCATGGACACTTCTTTGTCTGTCAGTAGCTCGCCAGTTTGACCGCAGCCGGTATCAGTATACTTTGGCCGAACGCCACTGGTGCGTTCGACCAAATCTAGCCACATAATGAACAACGCACGCTCTTCTTTCGTCCTAGACTTAATGTCCTTCTTGAACTGATCTTCGGAACGACTATCATAGCGGTAATTCATTTTTATAGCTTCAAAGGTGTTCTTGGTCTAGCGATGTCGCCACAAGAAGCTGTATCGTCCATTACTTCACAAGTCTTTCAATGACATCCGGCTGAGACAAGACCTTGCGGAATTTGTGCAGCACTTGAAAACAACAATGAGAATCATATAGAGCAGCGTGGAACTTACTCTTGCCAAGATAGCTCATGTCGATTTTGAGAGCCTTCACTGTCTGCGACAGACTTGCTCCACTCTTGATTGCTTCACTGCCAGCAAACAATCGGATGAGGGGCATAGAGTCAACGTAACGGTACGTGAAGTTGGCTTCAAATTGTTGAGGCTCGATACCATAAATACCATACGCCAACATTCGTATATCGAATGCTATATTGTGACCGCCCATGATCTGAGCACCATTATCGTGCCACATGTCTACGAATTTACTCTGGATTACTTCCGTTGTTTCCCCTTCTGAGAAGGCTTGTGACGGAGTAATGCCATGAATTTCGATGGCCTTTGGCGTAAACTTATAGTCTTCAATAGACGGCAGCTTATGCAGAGATTCAAACTGAGAAATAATCTCGCCAGTTTCAAGATCGCCAACAAGAGCACCAACCGAGAACACTGAGTGTACCTTGGAATCTAATCCGCCCGATTCACTGTCAAACACCATGATTCGCATTTTTATTCCTCATCTTTTCGTAATATTTTCTTTTAGTCGCCTGAACGCAAATGACTCCAGCACCCATTAGGTTCTATTCGAACCTTCTGCATGAATCGTACTGGAATTGATTTTTCATTTTACGATACGCATTGTGTATTAACTGCCTTCACGGCTTCGTCAAACATACCAACGATCTTTGCCCACTGATCGTCGCGTGCCATCGGGCAACGGAAGGCAACATTGCCAAGCTTGTCAACATTCGAAAACGTCGGGTCCGTACAAGCGTGTTCGGGCTTGAATACCTTGCGGAATTCACGCACAACTGCACGAGCATCTACCTTGTCCGACAGGTGCTCCACGACGCCGACAAACTTGACGTTGTTATTGCCTTCAATCGTACTCACAACACGTTGAGCCAGAATGTGGCGGGCCAACTTGCGGTTGAAGCAGTCGCCAGCACGCACGAAGCCGACTGACATATAGGCGACGCTAGCAATCACTGCGACGCCAACACTGATGCCGTCAGCAGGACGGTGAGAAAATGCCATCGAATCAATCAATTCAACGATCTTCATTTGAAATGTTTCCTTGTACTTTTTGCACAGGTGGTTGGACTTGGCTGAGAACAGACAAGGCCAGGAAAAGGTTAACGGTAACTCCGATTGGAGCACCGACGTTAGTTGTACGAAGGGCAGCCATTAAAATGCGTGCCTCATCCCCGGACAGTGCGATATTGGGTTCGTGTTGTGTATCAGTCATTGATCAAACCATATTTTTTCAAGACGGAGCGTAGATAGTTTTCAAGGTCATCGAATGAACCATTGTTCTGGTACGTGTTCTCAAACACTTCGTTATCTAGGGCCGTTTCACTTGCGTGATTATCTTTAAAGCCCGTAGACCTCTCCAGTCTAATGATGACGCCGCCCGCCTCTTCTGTCACGCTCTTTTCGTTAGGAAAGCGACAGTCCGTTATGATTACTACGTCAGTGCCCCAATCGCGGTTAAATGGAGCTTTAGCCCATACTGGATCGTAAATCGCACGAAAGATGTCAGTACCCATCACTTGAAGCACTTCACGATTAGTCATGGCACCAGTTCGCGGCAGTAGTTTACCATCAAGTGGGTCAATTTCTATACTATATTTCAAGCGAACGTCGAGAGTGAATCCATCCCATAGAATGGGGGAGCGTTCGTTCTTTTGTACGTCAGTGCCGTAGACTTCCGCAGAACTCAAGCCCAAGATGTCAATGCACATATTCTTGAGAGGGTCGGCGAACGAAGTAATGACTACGCGTTTTCCGGTTGTTTCAAGTATTTTTTTGATAAACATAGCTGAGCTATCTTTACCAACTTGTTTCTTACCTGACAGTGCAATGAACACTGGAGAGGCATGGGGGGTCTTTTTAGTCATGTCTTCTAGTCCTACTGTTAGAGTATCGTGTGGTGTACCATAGTCTACTTCATCAAACCAATTCATGCGTGCATCAATCTTGAAAAAACTGTAGGTGTCTTTAGTACTCCCCTAAGATACCCTTCACGACGTACAGGGCGTCTGCGATATTGGTCGTGCGAAACTGACAGCATTCGGTGACAAATGCATGTTCGTGTGTATTGCCAGTCTCTTCAATGATTAAGATGATAGGAATATCTCGGGCATTGGCCCAGCCGACTTCTACCATTGATCCAATAGAAACTCTTTTCGAGCCAAGTAAATTGAGAATCATGACATCAGTATTGAGACAATAAAACCTGTCACGAGTCACAACACCAGTCGGCGTACTCATGGCACGCACCGCACACTCAAGTCCAGGTACGATTTCACAATCAGTTAATAGACCTTTGTGATGACGTAGATGCACCGCTGAACTGAGCGGGCTAATGGCCTTGATGCCTGATTTAGCAAGCTCTTCTTGTGCGTCTTGACGCCATTCTGTAGCTTCGTCATACGTGAGACCACTGATTGGACCAGCCAAGTATACCGTTTTATTTACCATGTAGCTTTCTTAATGAGGTTGCTTAGTTTACTTGACATGCTCCCCGACCTAAAGGCACGGGGATTCTCCGGCTAGGCGACTTTCGTCGCTGTACGGTTGGCTTGACGTTTCAACACGGGTTGCTCCCAGGGGAGTCTTACGCCCGCTCCGCGTCCATTTAGCGTCGTGGGCATATCCTGCCCCGACTTGATCAATGTTATCAGCTGGTAGAAATGTAGTATTCATTCTTGCGTGACGGGCTTGCCTTTTTCATCCTTAACCTTTTCAAGGACAATTTTCCAGATATTGTCTATCATCTTCTTCTTATCTAATAGACCAAAGACAATACCAGTTAAGGTCTTGGGCGTGTTTGCCTGGATCCAGAGAGCTTGCGTCTTGCGATCTGCATCAGGGATGCGACCGGCAATATCCTCAGTCTCGATACGCAGCTTGTCGTGCATAGTCTGCACGTAAGCACGGATGTCGTCGAAGTCCTGTCGAATACCATGAGGCAATTCGCGAAGCGTTACGCCGTATTCCTTGCCACGGATAAGCTCGATGACCCCCTTCGGGCTCATGTAATTCAGGAGTCGGTGGACACGCAGGTAGGCCGGTGATTTGACTTTAACACGACGACCGCTCGCAAAGCGAGCGACGTATCCCTCGTGGTTATCCTCGAAAGGAATGTCGCCACGTAAGTCCAGATTGTAGCGGCGGGGCCGCTTAAAGCCACACTTTTCTGCGAGTTGGTCAACTCGCATGGGGTGCCATTCCGTCCCGCCGTGCTCGATGACACCGAGTAGACACAGGAACGTCTCGCCCTTGTAATCTACGACGATTCGGTTCTCTGGATAGATAATCTCGAAGATTGGCGTGCAGTCCTTCGGCAGCAATTGCGTAGGATAGTTAGCATTCAAGATCTGAGTGCCCATCTTTGCCTGATTCGACTCCATGCTACCGGGGGTCGCCAGTGACCACGACACGTCACCCGTCAAGAAGTATCCGATACCACATGAGCCGTCCACCTTTTCCGTGATCTCGATCTCTTCATCCCACGGAAGATTCTCCATCATCGTCTCGGAGACTTCTCCGAGGTTGAAGAACTTCGGAAAGGGGCGAGCCACTAACGTTCCATCGGAACGGAAGATGATGCCGCGAGCCTGACGGTTCGTGTCGTTCCAGAGACCCTGGATGTGGGTGTCCTGGGTGTATTTGAAGATCGCGAGGTCGCCCGTTCGTGAGACGTTGACACGACCTTCGTCTACCTCGCGAATGAGCTTCTGATAAAGTATGTAGTCTTTCATGCGAGTGCCTTTACTCGTGCTTGCTCCATCTTTTGCTTAATGGCTTCGCCATTTCGTAAATTAGCGAACTGATCGCCCTTCACGCTGCGGAATCTATCCGCAGCGTCTAGCACAGCTTGACGCTGCGGATAGGGCTTGTCATGAAAGTCGGGTCCACGCCCCTGAGCGTCTGCCTGCGAAGCAAGCGTAACGCATTCAATTAGCGTGTTGCCGTGAGCGGCCCCCAGTCGATCAAGGAGTCGTACCTTTGTCGTAGACCTCAAGGAATCGAAACGATGGATATTCAGGTGCTCTCGTGACGTAGCCACACCAACATCTCTGAGTGCGTTGGGCACCTTTAAACGATCACAGAATTTATGTACCAATGGTATACCCAACGCCTCATGATTGTAATGGTGCGGTAGGTTATCGTCGTCAGTCACGGCCTTTCCTAGATCGTGGACCAATGCAGCAAACATCGTGGCGTCATCCGCCCCGAGTTCGCGTGCTCGATCCACGACTAGAAGCGTGTGAACGAATGCGTCACCCTCCGGGTGATGCTTCTCTGGTTGGACTCGTCCAGCCAGAGCAGCGATTTCTGGGAACACTTCTGCCAAACATTGGAAGTCTCGAAGTGCCTCAAAGAATACACTCGGCTTGGCCGAACGTAACGCCTTCATAAGCTCCTCAAAAACACGCTCGCCAGCGAGCGTGGGAAGCTCGAAACGCAAGAATTGGCACATATTCATAAGCTCTTGCGTAGACTGGAATCCGAGTTGGGCCGCGAACCTTGCGGCACGCAACACACGCAACGGATCCTCAACGAAGTGCTTGCTGACGGGAGCCAGTCTTTTTTCAGCAATTGCCTTACGACCACCGAACGGGTCGATAATCTCACCCGTGAACGGTTCCATAGCCATAGCATTAATCGTCAAGTCACGACGGAACAAATCTTGTTCAATCGTGATGCCGCCCGTATCACAGACGAATCCCGTGTGACCAGCACCGACCTTGCGTTCTGTACGAGCTAGGGCAATTTCGATACCCGCAACGATAACGATAGGAAAATCCTTACCTACGGCATCGCCTTCTGGAAAGGCTGCAAGCAACTGCGGCATCGTCAGGCCAATGACGCAAATATCCACGTCATTCGACTCGCGACCCATTACGTGATCGCGGACGGCCCCACCAACCACAAGGGGGTGGCCACCAACCGCTTGAATGCGGCGGCAAAGCTCAAGATGTTCCATGTGTCATTATACCTTACGTCGTGGACGTAGTCAACTTCTTTCGCAGATTCATGAGAGCCTTACCCAGAAAATTACTTCCCTTGCCGTTGCAGACTCCCCAAAACGTATCGCCCCAGGTATTACCTTCGATCAATTCGGCATCGCCAGTGGCGACAAGAGCGTCCTTAAGCACTTCTTCTGAAAATTTACTTACAAGTATATCTTCCATTACAACGATCTTGTCCCAATTGGGACGTAATACCAGTGCTCTGCCAAGGTGTTTAGAGAGGCTTGCATCCATTAAAGGTTGTGTAAATGCTCGCCTTGCTTCCATGTTCAGGGTCTTGGCGGCTTGAAAAGCATGTTCGCTAGAAGGATAAATTAGTCCCTCATAACTTACATTACATCTGTAGAAATTACTCAGGAAGGCGTATTCGCCACGAAATTGTTCAATTCTTTTCATAACGACTACACTCCGTAACGACATTAAAGACGAGCGGTGATACAATCGACTGACCGGGCTGCGAACGCCAGAAACACACCGATCGCACTTTCTGGATGTCAATCGAGATTTGAGAAACTCCGGGACTTTCTGCATTGTCACCGTCGAACGGATTGCCCTGTATCATTTCTGGCTGCATGAAAATTTGCACGTCGTTCTCTTGCAACGTCATGCCATGTCTGCACGTCCAGCACCGACTTTGTTGCGGCGTGACATCTTCTTCTTCATCATCGTCATGCATATTCTTGTTCACTTTCAAGCGGCTGATACTTGTTGATTTGCCTTTGAACAATCTCTTTGGTTACACCATGAGTGTTTCGGGACGCGAATAGTTTGGCGTCCCACGGACCCTTGATTCGATAAATTGTGACTTCGTAATCAAATTCCTTAGCCATTTGAAGGTACGGAGTTAATTCCCAGCGAGTCATGCTCGTGTTCGACACGACCACCAGTTCTTTTTCGCTACTGACAGCTTCACGAACACGACGTTGACAGTCAGCGTGAGCTTGACTCAGCTTATTGGCCTCAAAAACGTACGTGCCGCTCCGCATAAAGAATTCGTCTGCCTCAAAGTGGAGACCTCCGAGTGCTTTAGCGGCGGTGGACTTGCCTGAGCCACTCGGCCCACGAAAGATGATGAGCTTCTTCATTGCTTTATCATACAACAGGGGCGTGCTCTTGTCAAGCACGCCCCTGTGAAAACTTGATCTAAAGGATCAGAACAGCTTGCCTTCGCTCGTAGCCGCCTCCACAGGAGGTTCGTCGCTCTTTGGTCCACCACTGACGAAATTGAATCCGCCGAAGCTGTCGAGAATCATTTCAAGCTTAGAACGCTTATCGCCATCCTTCGTTTCCCAGCGGTTCTGATGAATAGAGCCCTTTACGATGATCTGTTTACCCTTCGTGCAGTAAACCTTGATCGTATCGACCTGCTTACCAAAGGCCACACAATCAACGAATGCCGTTTCCTTTTTGTCACCAAATCCGGTGTTCACGGCGATGGTAAAACGAGCCACGTTCTTTTCTGGACCGATGATCTCAGGATCAGCCGTCAAATTACCTTGCAAAATCACTACGTTCAAATTCATACTACTATTTCCTTGGCTGCGATAGCAGCGATAACTTCTTGTAATGCCCGCTCACGAGTGAGCGTGCCGTCCTTGTGTCGTTGACATTGTTCACGACTCATGCGAAATCTACGGACCACGCCCGTAGCCGCCTGCACTCTTTCCGAGAAATTTGCGATCGTCAAGCCATCGCAAAGATAGACCGAATCAGGAACCTCGGGCTTTCTAGGCTTAAGCTTATCGGCTCCACCAGCCGCAATAAACTCAGCAAATGCCTGTTCTCGTGTAAACGTACCAGCTTCGATACGTGCGAACTGTTCGTTGCTAACACGAAAACGGAACCCCGTCTTTTCGTGAAAGTTTTCTAACGTTAGATCATTCATGTTGTGTCTCCATGTAACTATTATGACGGGTTGGGTTTCTAGCGTCTATCTGAAATTCGAATTCGTAGGAAGGGTGATTATAGTCTAAACTTACTCAGGGCATTGAGTGTTTCACAGATCCTTAGAATCACGGAATACGACACCTACAGGGAAACGGGGAATACCGTCGTCCGTGAGGTCGAAGTAGCGGACGGTGAGCTTCTTACCGATGTACTTTTTGCGTTCCGCATAAAAGCGGCGACGTTCGTCCATGGTAGCCTTCATCGTGCATTCGAAAAGTCCACCATTACTTTGACAGGTCCACACGACGCACGCTGTCATCTTGCCACGACCGTCACGAGCATCGACAACGAGGAATTCGGCATCTTGGAATTCCTTTACCTTTAGAAGCTCAGAAGAGCGATATCCCCAAAGGTATTGTCCATGACCAAGACGTAGAATTGCACCTTCATAGCCCTCTTGGACGAATAGACCGTACAGAGTCATTAGCTCTGTGTGTGATGCGACTTTAAAAGTAGGTACACGTTTGACATTTTTGAATTCCGCGATCGAATTCAGCTTGAGTGTACGTTCTTCAAAAGTGAGTGTTTCATCGCCTTCGTCACAAACCGGCACGTCATAGACGTTGTAGATAATCTGCTCACTGCCGGGCTTCCACTTTTTGACGAGCGAAGTCACCGTTTGGCATGATAGGCCGTGATAGTAAAGCTCGCCATCAAGAACCATGTTGCGGGGCAACCACTTTTCAAGCTGCTCTTGAACGGGCGGCATCTTGTATGGCTTGCCCGCTCGCGAGGTCAAAACGACCTTATTACCTTCCCATTCAGCTAAACAGCGAACGCCATCTAGCTTGGGTTGCACGAAAGCTGGGAAAGAGACGTTCTTCTTCTTATCCTCGTACTTATGAGCTAACATCGGAAGGCGTAACTCCTCCTGAGCCCCTTCCTTCGTCTCACTGTACTTTCTCTCGACTTTAAAGCTCCAGAGTGATTGAGCCTCCGCCTGGGCTTGTGCATCAGGCGTCGTGGCGTTCGAACGTCCTACGTTCTTCGAGATAGCCTTTTTCAAGCTTTGTTGAAGCTTGCCGCCAACCTGACCATACTCGGTCATGATCGTGTCGCCTTTGGCCCAAACTCGCCATTGACGAAGATCTCCGCCCTTGGCTTTATGATAAAGAATAGGAAGCTTCATATCCATCAATGACGCTCGGTTCCGCCCTTACGGGTCAGGTAATCATGACTAATGACCTTGAAAATACGACGCTTCGGATGCGGGTCAAGATCTCCCTTGCCCCAAGTCTCTTCGTCCATTGGACGGACAACTATACCCTCTTTTATTTGACCGGGCGACAACACACTGTCGCCTTCCGCTAGTTCACACAATTCCTTGAAAGTGTAAACAGCAGGGTTTATGTGCGGGACGATCGGTAATTCGCATTGAACGCAGATTTCCTTGACGTACGCCCAGGGCAGGTAAGTGCCGTTGATCGCGATGTCGAAAATACGCCACGCCTTTTCTTTGCCGTAAGTCAAATCCTGTACGCCAGGACCGAAGATCTCGCCGAAGACGAGAATGGAGTCGATGTGTCCTGGTACGCTCGTGGTTGTCAGGATATCGTACAAGGTATTCAGGCCCTTATCGTAAAGCTCGAAAGGTAGACCGTAAACTCCGGACTGCTCAATCTTACGTTGCGTGCGGTGAGTACCAGCAATCCTTTCAAGGTAGTCATTGCCTATCTCGTTCGAGGAACGAACCCAGCCCACGCGGCTATTCGTGCCATGAATCTTTTCCGTCAGAATCAACGGTGCTCCGTAATTCAATTGATCCGGGAAGTTGCGAAGATTCTGAATATCCGTGTACGTATGTAAGAGCGGATGATTGCGGGCCATCTGTCCCGGCGACGTACTTTCGGGCTCTTCGTATTTTTCAATGCCAAGATATTCGGCCAGATTCGTTCCAATAGGATCATCACCCGGCACAGGAGCGAGGAAGCCAAAACTAGGAGCACCGCGTAGCTTCACGGCCTTGACGCGACCCCTAGTGGCGTCTTTGTTCCACGAAAGATAGTCGCGTACACCCCAGGCAATAGCCCGGTCCTTTGGCACCATAACATCGGGCGGAACATGGACGGCTAGCTGACCGACAACATAATTGCCCTTGCCAGAGACAATCTGCCAACCACCAACTTTCACAATTTCAAGCTTATCCGCATTAGGATGCGGATGTACTTCGTCAATCTCCACAACAAGTACAAGAAGATCACTCATGGTTAAGTCGGGCTCGGATTTCAGCGAGCGTAGTTGTGTTGTATTGCATGCCGTTTTCGTAAACAAGTTGGAAGGCACAGGAGTTGACCTGTTCCCACGAAGCTTCCTGTCGCATCCCAAATGACTTGCCGAAATTAGCTTCGTAGACAGCGATCAGTCCCTTGGCAGACTTCTTGCTGAAAGCCCCCTTGTTTGTCTTGGGGTCTTTGAAAATGGCTCGTTCCTCGCCGTTAACCACACCGAAGGTGGCCTTCATCGCGAAACCAAATGTGTCGCGAGTTACATACTGATATGTGTAGCTGCCGATACCAGCGACCCAATTTACGCTTGCGAAGCCCTTAGCCTTAAGCCCTTGATTGATCTTTCTTGCCAAAGGCAAGGTGATGCTGTCGCCGTAGATCAGACCGATGTGCGAATCCAATTCCTTGAAGCCTGCGGCATTCGTGACGCCGCCAAAAAGCTCCCAAAGTACTTCAACAGATCCCTTGAATTCCGGACTGTCGGGTGCGGCGTCAGGGTCTCCGCAAATGATCTCCAGTGGCGTCTTAGGACTTGAGTCCGGTCGAATCACCAACTTACCATTTCGGGCCATGATTTCCTCCCGCAATTGCGGGAGGATGGTAGTTAGAACACCCCAGTAGTCCCAAGTGTCTGATACGACACTAACGATGCCTGTAGGGTAGACACTAAGTAGACGCTTGAAATACTCTAATTCGCCATAGAAGAGTTTTTCGTGTTCGTTAAGAGTGCGAATTCGTTTTCGAGTCATGGTAATGTATTAGTATACAACGGAGTGTTCGGAATGTCAAGCAAAAGATAACTTATCAAGGAAGCGATCTAATGAACTTCCAAGTTTGTGACGCTTCATTCCACTCTTCTTCTACAGAAGTGATGATAGCTGCCCTATCCATTGATACTAAAGAGGCGACAGAATGTTCGGTTGCCGCCACGCTACATCCGACAAGCTCTTTGTCGGAGTCGGCACCGTAATACTGTTCAAGGAAGTCAATCGCTGGAACGGTGTCCGATCCGACAAAGGATAAAAGATGAGCCGCACCACTCGTGCAGGCAGCTTCGATACCGGGCATGCCACGGAACGAGAAGTCGTGACCTTGAAAGGAAGTAAAACCAACGTCAGCTCCGGTCTCTTTCGCCGCTCGCACAAATTCCTTCTTGTATTCTGCCGCGATCGTGGCTGACGTGCAGGGTTGCCAGAGCGTCGCAGACAGAATCGTTTCGAGGTAATTCGGGAGCCAGAAGCCGCTCGGGTGCGTGTTGTGAATGACTACCGGAGGTACCCCAATCGGAACTCGACTACCTTCTGGTAGTGCGAGAATTCGAACCGGCAGATATCCCAGGGCGTGCAACGCCCTGATGTGATCCATCGGGACGGTATCCTTGCCAAGAGCATTGTCTACACGACGCTTGTACCTCGCGACCACTTCTTCAACAGGTCGCGAGAAGAAGTTGACATCCCACTCGTGAGCAAGAAATCTTTGAATGAAGTATTGAAGGCCAAAAAATACCACGGATTCCACTCCGTCGATCCGTGAGGATCGCGGGGTGAAGTTCGAGAAAACGAGGCTCGTGCCCTCGGGGTATTGGCGACGGTGGTCGGCCTTGTACCAGTCGATACTATGAAGCGGATGAGTATTCATTGGGAGATGTAGTCATTAAAAGATTTACAGACCATGAACAATATTACAGGAAGACAAAACAACATCGTAACTATTATGACAAGTACACAAACCTCTTCAGGCTTTCTAGGCTTAAGCTTCTCGTTGCTAACACGAAAACGGAACCCCGTCTTTTCGTGAAAGTTTTCTAGCGTTAGATCGTTCATAGTTTTAGTTGCCTAATCATCGGGTCGTCAAATGTTGCAAAACTGTCCGTGCAGTAGATTCGCTCGATCTTGCCGTCAAAGACGGCAAGGCCATTCGAGAAGATCGCATGCGTTACGACCAAGTATACCTTTGCCTTCGGAGAACGCAAGTGAATTGCTTTCGCGATCTCTGTAAAAGTGCGACCGCCATCGCAAAGGTCATCGACAATCACGAACTTATCGTACATACAAACGTTAGTGGAGGTGGTGTTTATTTCCGTGCCAACAACCTTGCCGTTTTCGTCACGACGCTTGCTGCATTGCACTAAATCGCCGTTGAGTGGGATTTGCTTACTGACCCAGGCCGCAGCACCGGCATCGGGCGACACGAAACAAACGTTGTCGTCGCCAATATCCTTGAGAGCCAAGTCCACAAGTCGGATCGTGGGCTCGACAATACTGACATTGGGCAGATATTTCTTCAATGCCACAGGATTGTGCGGCTTGACGACATCGATCGTTTCGAGGCGAAGGCTACACAAGTAATCGCATACAATCTTGATGTCGATAGCCTCGCCAGGGGAGAAGCGGCGGTCACAGCGAGCAGCCAGCAAGTAATTGACTTGAAGGTGCCTGATCTCCGGGTGAATCTCCAAAACCTGAGCGATCAAGAAGAGGTCGTCGAAATTACGGATACTAGCACTAAGTGTAGTGGAGCCCTTGAGATCCATCGTTGACACAATGTGCTTGTGACCATCGGGATAGTGAGAGACCTTGAAATCGGATAGATTAACCATTTGCTTTACTCTTTCTTACAGTGTTTGGTGCGGGTGACAGGCATCGAACCTGCAAGCCTTTTTAGGGGCACGGGATCCTAAGTCCCGCGTGTCTGCCAATTCCACCACACCCGCGTGTGTGCCACATCAAATATTGTGTTGGCAGATTATGGCATCAGGGAAATAGTGTTCGATAATGGCCAAGTAAATACCCCACTCTCCGCCGCCAAGGCCGCATCCCATCTTGAAGGGGAAGTAAAGAGGAACATCTTTGTCAAGTTTCGGAGCAAGCGACTCAAAGGCTCTTGCCGTGGCATCGTAGCTAGTCATTCGCCACCTAGAGGAAATGTAACCTTGGCCAAAAACGTTTGCGATTTTGAGGTACTTGTGATTAGGTACCGTCCACATGAACGTTTTGCCAAGCATCACGTCGTTAGCAAGGTCTTCTGTAAGATAACCACTGAGACGTTCGTTATCTACTGACTTAATCCACTTGGCAATACAATCTTGATATTCTTTTTCAAGACCTGGGAACTTCTTGGCGAGTGCGTAGGCGATGCCGCCCCCCATGATGCCTTGGCAGTTGACCTGATGGAAGAGAACGCCATCCGTGAGAGCAAGCATGTCCTGTTTGATGATCTTCATGTTCTATAGTATCACGTTGTCCAGTAAAAAGTTGGTACTCCTACCAGGATTCGAACCTGGACGCTTTGTTTAGAAGACAAAGATGCTGTCCATTACATCATAGGAGTGCGTATGGGCTATTGTTTTGGTCGAGCATGTTGGAATTGAACCAACCTAATGTCCTGTTTCCAAAACAGGCGACCCACCATGAGTCTGATGCTCGAATTGTTTTGGCGGAGAGGCAGAGGAATCGAACCCCGGACCTTGCGATCCCCCCGGTATTCAAAACCAGTTGCCGACCATTCAGCGGTACCTTCCGTTTGTTTACATGCTCGCCACGTTGATGTGGTGACTTGAAATAGAAAAGAGCTTCGGCAACGCTCATTAGTTGCTCCCGATCAAAGCCTTGACGATGAAGAAAAGACCGACCATGCAAGCACACCACCATATAATGTAGGTGATGACGAATGCCCAGAAAGCGGTTTTGACCTTCATGTCTCTATGATATCACTTTTCAAGCGAAGTGCAAGTATATTTTCAAATTTTGGCGGTAGATCCAGGACTAATTATGTTGGCCACACATATGGCAATGACTGAAAGTCTGGAAATGGTAAAAAGGTCTGCATCAGAGTTCGCGAAATTTTTTGTAAGACGACTTGAGCTTACTTTTAAGCACGGAAGAGAAACACCAGTAGCCTAAGAGAAACTTATTGATATTAAGAGTAAGTTGGATGAAGCCTATAACGCAGAGAGTTCCAGGCACAAACGCGATCGGAATACAGAGTGGCGAGAGTACCCACCACCAGGACCAGTCGATGAAGTTCGTTAGCTTGAGGCCGATGAACAGAACAGTGAGTATACCAGCGAAGTTGACGCTATTTCGCTCATAAGTATTATTGGTCATGATTTTGAGTAAAAGTTATTGATTCGTCGCACATTTCTTTGGATTGACCGGCGAGATTACGCATGCTGATATCATAGCTCGCTAAAGCGAGCTAGTCAAGAAAAAGTTGGTAGGAACAGTCGGGATCGAACCGACACGCCGTTAGGCACATCATTTTAAGTGATGAGCGTCTGCCAATTCCGCCATGTCCCCGTGTATTGGTCCGCTATCTAGGAATTGAACCTAGCCCTGAGGTTAATAAGACCCCTGCATGACGACCAGTGTGCTAATAGCGGTCAGTCCAGTGTACAAGCCATTGCATTCGAGGTGTTGAACGTGATCGCACCAGAGTTCGTGTCACGGTACCACCACTGAAAAAGGAGCGTCGTGCCAAGCGGCATCAGCGTCAAGTCAACCTGACGAGTTGCGTTGCCGTTCACGGTAGCAGTCGGCCCACCGACGCGAACGAATTGACCGAGCGGATTGATACACAACGTGCCGTTACCAAAAGGAACGTTGAACTGGGTCGTGCCACACGTCAGTTGTGCAAACGACTGAGGCATTGCGTTCGTCAGCGTACAGCCGAGGTTGTTGTCGATTCGCGTTAGCGAGCCGGTGTAGTCACAATGGGCAACCAATCCAAGAGAATTGGGCTGCGAATCGCAGTAGTTGTAAGCGGAGCCAGCGGAGGCGGTAAGTGCTAGGAGGCACACAGCGATGATGTTCTTCATGCTTGAATGATACATCATTCTCACGGTTTGTCAAGCAAAAAATCACTTTAAGCCGACGATTGAGCCGGGGGCGATGGTCGCGTCCTGGCCGACGATCGCGTTCTCGTCGATGGTCACGTTCCTGCCGATGGTCACGTTCTCGTAGATGAGCACGTATTCGCCGATGGTCACGTTCTCGCCGATGATCGCGTTCTTGCCGATGTACGAGTACGAGCCGATGTTCGCGTGCTCGCCGATTTTCGAATCCTGGCCGATGTTCGCGTTCTCGCCGATGGTCACGTTCCAGCTGATGTTCGCGTTCTTGCCGATGGTCGAGTACGAGCCGATGATCGAGTACGGGGCGATGGTCACGTTCCAGCCGATGGTCGCGTCCCGGTCGATGGTCGCGTCCCGGTCGATGGTCACGTTCTCGCCGATGGTCACGTTCTCGCCGATGGTCGAGTATGAGCCGATGTACGAGTCCTCGCCGATGGTCGCGTTCCTGCCGATGGTCGAGTGCGAGCCGATGGTCGCGTTCTCGCCGATGGTCACGTTCGGGCAGATGAGCACGTATTCGCCGATGGTCACGTTCTCGCCGATGGGTACGTTCGAGCCGACGTTGACCAGAACGGTCTTTCCGTCCGGGTTCGTGTGTGTGATGGTTTTCATGTTTTAATGATACATCATTCTCGCGGTCTGTCAAGCAAAAATCACTTTGAGCCGACGATTGAGCCGGGGGCGATGGTCGCGTTCTTGCTGACGGTCGCGTTCTTGCCGATGGTCGCGTTCCTGCCGATGGTCGCGTTCCTGCCGATGGTCACGTTCTCGCCGATGGTCGAGTACGAGCCGATGTGCGAACCCTCGCCGATGTGCGAACCCTCGCCGGTGTACGAATCCTCGCCGATGGTCGAGTACGAGCCGATGATCGCGTTCTTGCCGATGATCGCGTTCGGGCAGATGGTCACGTTCTCGCCGATGGTCACGTTCTCGTAGATGAGCACGTATTCGCCGATGGTCACGTATTCGACGATGGTCACGTTCTCGCCGATGATCGCGTTCTTGCCGATGGTCGCGTTCGGGCAGATGGTCGAGTACGAGCCGATGGTCACGTTCCTGCCGATGATCGCGTTCGGGCAGATGGTCACGTTCTCGCCGATGTTCGCGTATTCGCCGATGGTCACGTTCCAGCCGATGTTCGCGTACTTGCCGATGTACGAGTACGAGCCGATGGTTGCGTTCTTGCCGATGATCGCGTTCTTGCCGATGCTCGCGTTCTTGCCGATGGTCACGTTCTCGTAGATGGTCACGTTCTCGCCGACGTTGACTTGAACGGTCTTGCCGTTCGGGTTCGTGTGCGTGATGGTTTTCATGTTTTCATGATACATCATTCTCGCGGTCTGTCAAGCAAAAATCACTTTGAGCCGACGATTGAGCCGGGGGTGATGGTCGCGTTCCTGCCGATGGTCGAGTGCGAGCCGATGCTCGCGTTCTTGCCGATGGTCACGTATTCGCCGATGGTCGAATTGACGCCGATGTACGAGTACAAGCCGATGTACGAGTGCAAGCCGATGGTTGCGTTCTCGCCGATGGTCACGTTCTTGTCGATGGTCGCGTGCTCGCCGATTTTCGAATCCTGGCCAATGTTCGCGTTCTCGCCGATGGTCACGTTCTCACCGATGTACGAGTCCTCGCAGATGGTCACGTATTCGCCGATGGTCACGTTCTCGCAGATGGTTACGCCATAGCCGATGGTTACGTTCTCGCCGACGTTGACTTGAACGGTCTTGCCGTTCGGGTTCGTGTGCGTGATGGTTTTCATGTTTTAATGATACATCATTCTCGCGGTCTGTCAAGCAAAAATCACTTTGAGCCGACGGTTGAGCCGGGGGCGATGGTCGCGTCCTGGCCGACGATCGCGTTCTTGCCGATGGTCGCGTTCTTGCCGATGGTCGCGTTCTTGCCGATGGTCGCGTTCTTGCCGATGGTCACTTCCCGGCGGATGTGCGAGCCCTCGCCAATGGTCGCGTCCTGGCCGATGGTCACGTTCTCGCCGATGGTCGCGTTCCTGCCGATAGTCAAGTGCGAGCCGATGGTCGAGTGCGGGCCGATGGTCACGTTCTCGCCGATGTACGAGTCCTCGCCGATGTACGAGTCCTCGCCGATGGTCGAGTACGAGCCGATGGTCGAGTACGAGTCGATGGTCACGTTCTCGCCGATGGTCGAGTACGAGCCGATGGTCGCGTATTCGCCGATGGTCACGTTCTCGTCGATGGTCACGTTCTCGTCGATGTACGAATCCTCGCCGACGCTGACTTGAACGGTCTTTCCGTTCGGGTTCGTGTGTGTGATGGTTTTCATTGTATTGGTAGGCAATGAGGGAATTGAACCCCCGACTTCTGGATGTAAACCAGGCGTTTTACCACTAGACTAATCGCCCGTGCTAAGTCAATCCCAAAGATGGAAAAAGTGCTCTCGGAACAGATTGAGGCCAGTTTCAACCTCAGTCCGCTCTTCCTCAGTCAGCATGTATATCGCACCATCTGAATCGACAATCAGCTTGAATGCCCTATGCATCTTTTCAAGCATGACAAGCCACGCTTCGTGACCGCCCTCCAACCCCATTGGAAAGCCATGATTATAAGTGTCAATAAAAGCTCGCAGACGAGGCTCGATGAATGCAGCGACTGTATTATTAAGAGACCACAATTCGCTATCGTCAAATCCGCGAGTAAGACGTTGCCATAAGAAGTGTATCTTGCGAGATAATTTCATATTAATCCTAAAGTGTATTGGAGCCATCGGTGGGCCACGATCCCACAACCTATCGCTTACAAAGCGATTGCACCGCCTACTTGTGCTACGATGGCATTTTCTTTTTACGAATGCGTTTAGCATTCTTATATGATGTTGGTAGACCGTGACGGTGATGCTCTATCATACACCCTCTTACGAGGGTGTGGGCTTGAAAAAGAAGAATTACATTTTCAAGTGTATGGTGCCTCCCCGACGACCTTCTGCTCTTCACGCAGACGCTACTACTAACTGAGCTACAGAAGCAAAAGCATGCTTGTATTGGTGGGGAAGGCAGGACTCGAACCTGCGACCTTAAGGGTATACACCCTTGTTGCTCTCCCAACTGAGCTACTTCCCCATAGTGGAGTTAATGTACTTTGATGGTGGACCGGGGGAGTGACGATCTCCCGACTTTCGGATGCAAACCGAATGTTTTACCAACTTAGAACTACCAGCCCATCCTAGCCGTTAAACACCAAAGAGACGCATATCTTTACTATGTTTTTCAAGAGCATTTTCTAATTCCATAATGATCTTGCCATAGACAAGCTCTAAATGGTCAGGGACATTGTGACGATGATTCGAACCACGCTTTTCGTGGTACAGGTTCAATACAGCGGTGATCCGCAGAGCATTGTCACGCACCTTACGGGCCGCAACCCATGATCGCTTCACGTTGTCAGGCGTTTTAGCGTGATCTAACCAGTAAGAACTATGACCAACTCTCCAGTAAGAATTGTGACCAACCTTATAAGGCCCCGTCTTGCGTTCCTTTTTGAGAGCCTTTTGGCTCTCAGACATTTGCTTAATTAGGTTCTTCAATGCGATCTGCGTATTTATAACGATTCACTCCGTTTATTGTTGAGCTTGAAAAGCCAAGTGGGGCTCGAACCCACGCACTGACCGTTTGGAGCGGTCTGAACTATACCCGCAAAATTGGAATCACACGGGTTTCCAAATCTTAGTTATTGTTTCTACTTGCTTTACTTCAGTACAGTCAAGAAAAAACTCAAAGTCATAATCAGTAAAATAACTTCCCGTACGGCTAACACATAGCTCGTAATAAGGACCGTCACCTTCTCTAAATATGACACTAAGATTAGACCATTTACCTTGGTCTTGCCACTCTCCGATTTCTATAACCGTATACTTATCGGAGTCGTCGGTGAGGATTTCAGCCGCTTCTGATTCTGTTAATTGCATCATAGTTTCCTCTGGTAAATCAATGCTTGAAAGATGGTGGATCTTGAGCCGGGGGCGATGGTCGCGTGCTCGCCGACGTTGACTTGAACGGTCTTGCCGTTCGGGTTCGTGTGCGTGATGGTTTTCATGTTTTAATGATACATCATTCTCGCGGTCTGTCAAGCAAAAATCACTTTAGGCCGACGATTGAGCCGGGGGCGATGGTCGCGTTCTTGCCGATGTACGAGTACGAGCCGATGGTCACGTTCTTGCCGATGATCGCGTTCGGGCAGATAGTCACGTATTCGCCGATGTTCGCGTTCTTGCCGATGTTCGCGTGCTTGCCGATGTACGAGTACGAGCCGATGTACGAGTGCGAGCCGATGGTCGAGTCCTCGCAGATGGTCACGTATTCGCCGATGATCGAGCCATCGGCGATGGTCACGTTCTTGCCGACGCTGACTTGAACGGTTTTGCCGTTCGGGTTCGTGTGTGTGATGGTTTTCATGCTTCAATTATACATTATTCTCGCGGCTCGTCAAGCAAAAATCACCTTAAGCCGACGGTTGAGCCATCGGCGATGGTCGCGTTCCTGCCGATGATCGAGTACGAGTCGATGGTCACGTTCTTGCCGACGGTCGAGTACGAGCCGATGTTCGCGTACTCGCCGATGTTCACGTACGAGCCGATGTTCACGTACGAGCCGATGTTCGCGTACGAGCCGATGTTCACGTACGAGCCGATGTTCGCGTACGAGCCGACGTTCGAGCCCCAGCTGATGGTTACGTGCTCGCCGATTGTCGCGTTCGGGCCGATGTTCGCGTTCGGGCCGACGTTGACTTGAACGGTCTTGCCGTTCGGGTTCGTGTGCGTGATGGTTTTCATGTTTTAATGATACATCATTCTCGCGGTCTGTCAAGCAAAAATCACTTTGAGCCGACGGTTGAGCCATCGGCGATGGTCGCGTCCTGGCCGACGATCGCGTCCCGGACGATGTACGAGTTCTTGCCGATGATCGCGTTCTTGCCGATGGTCGCGTGCTCGCCGATGGTCACGTTCCTGCCGATGTTCGCGTTCTCGCAGATGAGCACGTATTCGCCGATGTACGAGTTCTCGCGGATGATCACGTTCTCGCCGATGGTCACGTTCTTGCCGATGGTCACGTTCTTGCCGATGATCGCGTTCTTGTCGATGGTCGCGTTCCTGCCGATGGTCACGTTCTCGTAGATGAGCACGTATTCGCCGATGGTCACGTTCTCGCCGATGTTCGCGTTCTTGCGGATGGTCGCGTTCGGGCAGATGGTCGAGCACGAGCCGACGTGCGAACCATCGGCGATGTTCGCGTATTCGCCGATGGTCACGTTCCAGCCGATGGTCACGTTCTCGCCGACGTTGACTTGAACGGTCTTGCCGTTCGGGTTCGTGTGTTTGATTGTATTCATGTTTTAATGATACATCATTCTCGCGGTCTGTCAAGCAAAAGTCACTTTGAGCCGACGATTGAGCCGGGGGCGATGGTCGCGTCCTGGCCGACGATCGCGTCCCGGACGATGTACGAGTTCTCGCCGATGTTCGCGTTCTCGCCGATGATCGCGTTCTTGCCGACGGTCGAGTACGAGCCGATGGTCACGTTCTTGCCGATGGTCGCGTTCTCGCCGATGGTCACTTCCCGGCGGACGTGCGAGCCCTCGCCAATGGTCGCGTCCTGGCCGATGGTCACGTTCTCACCGATGGTCACTTCCCGGCGGACGTGCGAGCCCTCGCCAATGGTCGCGTTCTCGCCGATGGTCGCGTTCTCGCAGATGGTCACGTTCTCGCCGATGGTCACGTTCTTGCCGATGGTCACGTTCTTGCCGACGCTGACTTGAACGGTTTCGCCGTTCGGGTTCGTGTGCGTGATGGTTTTCATGTTTTAATGATACATCATTCTCGCGGTCTGTCAAGCAAAAAACACTTTGGGCCGACGGTTGAGCCATCGGCGATGGTCGCGTTCCTGCCGATGATCGAGTACGAGTCGATGGTCACGTTCTTGCCGACGGTCGAGTACGAGCCGATGATCGCGTTCTTGCCGATGGTCGCGTTCTCGCCGATGGTCGCGTTCTCGCCGATGATCGCGTTCTGGCCGATGTACGAGTACGAGCCGATGGTTGCGTTCAAGCCGATGGTCGCGTTCCTGCCGATGGTCGCGTTCTCGCCGATGATCGCGTTCGGGCAGATGATCACGTATTCGACGATGGTCGAGTACGAGTCGATGTTCGAACCGACGCCGATGTTCGCGTTCTCGCCGATGGTCACGTTCTCGCCGATGATCGCGTTCTTGGCGATGGTCACGTTCTCGCCGACGCTGACTTGAACGGTTTCGCCGTTCGGGTTCGTGTGTGTGATGATATTCATGTCTTAGGATACCCTATAAGTGCGAAAAAAGCAAAAAATCACTCTGGGCCGATGTACGAGTACAAGCCGATGTACGAGTCCTTACCGATGGTCACGTGCTCGCCGGTGGTCACGTGCTCACAGATGGTCACGTTCTCGCCGATGGTCGAGCCATCGCCGATGATCGCGTGCTTGCCGATGTTCGAGCCCTGGCCGATGTTCAAGTCCTCGCCGATGGTCGAACCCCGACCGATTGTCACGAACTTGCCGATGGTCACGTTCTCGCCGATGGTCACGTTCTTGCCGACGCTGACTTGAACGGTTTTACCGTTCGGGTTCGTGTGTGTGATGGTTTTCATGCTTCGATTATACATCATTCTCGCGGCTCGTCAAGCAAAAAATCACTCTAAAAAGCGGTCGCGACTCTCAATGGCCTACACCAACACAGAATCTCATTTTTTTCTTTTCAAGTTGTCTTGAAGATCAGCACGACTTCTTGGGACGGCGACACGACGCCTCATGCTTCTTGCCGCCCTTCGTACCGCAGTGCGAGCAAGGACTACGCTTGACGGTTCGTGTCGTCGTCGTGGTAACTTCGACAACATCTTCCTCCTCATATGCCGGAACAGGTTCCGGCATAGGATACATCGGACTCTCGATCTGCCCCTCAGCCTCAGCGAGCACTTTGTAACGACACACACGCAGCTTGGAACAGTTGTGGTCCTTAGGCACCGCGATGCAGTCGGCTGGATTCACTTTCACGAGCACAGTGCGAGCGGCAAAGCTGCGAGCGTACTCCAACGTACCGACGTGGTAGCCACGGCTACATTCGTTGCGACGATCAGGATCGACATTCTGACGAGGCATTTCAATGACTTCGCCAATTGCATTCTTAACCATACCAGAGTACTGATCGAACCAGTCGTCACGCACGCCCTTATAGCCGATGAAGCAACCATCTTCCGTGATCGGAAACTGACTACAGCCATTGTTGGTGTTTTCCAGAAAGTCGTAGAGTTCCGCGACGGCCATCGGCATCGGGTTGGCCATCAGGTTTTCAAGGAATCGAATCAGCGGATCAGTCGGCAGTCCTTCTCGAATGAAGTCGAGAATGCGTTCCGTCACCGTATTGTGCATCGGCAGATCGCCGTAGAACACTTGGCCATGCTTGACCGTGACGGGGCTATTTCTCATGGTCGCCGCAATGGTCGCCGGAATGTCGATGAGAGATTCCAGATCGTCGTGTCGCTTTGCCTTAATCGCTTCCACGATTAAGACGTAGTTTGGATGACTCTTCCCGATCGAGAAGGTCTTGGCATCGAGAATCAGGGTGATGTTGCCATCGCCCGTAACGAGACTTGCAAAGTTTTTCATAGTTCAGACGGCCTCAATCAATTTGATGTACTGGATCACTGGTTCCATAGCAATGTTACCTCGGTACCAGTCAATGCCACCCAAAATCGGGTATTTTTTGAAGAATTCTTTCTGATAACGAGGAGCGGTCGGCATCTTGATGTCAAAAACCTGACACAAGCGGCTGTAAACGCTCATGTTACTGACATTCGCCCCGTAAACCTTAATCAGATTGTCACACTCTGTCGAGAGTCCAGCAATTTTCTCAATGAGAAACTTATGGCTAATGTCATCCCCATCATTTTGAAATCTCGACAGAGCAAACATATCAAGATCAGCCAAAAACTCTTCGGTCATGTCCTTGGCGACAGCGGAACATTCGATGATACCGTGCTTGACACGAAAAGAGTCGTATTGCTTGGCAGGGATTCCGTAAATTCGCTTGAAGCCGAACGTGTTCGCGATGATATGAACGTCCTGCGGAGCGACCTTTTGGCCGTTCCAGATAACCCAATTACCATCACGCGGCACACAGCAGGCGTCATTAGCGTCAACGTCGGTAGCCGCGTTAATGCCATACCACTCAAAGCTGTTATTGAGAAGCTTGATCGGCATGCTACGCACTGTCGTACCTGCGGTTCGAGCCTTACGCGGCACATCCGGCAACAGACTCAGCTTGGTCATCACGTCGCCAAACAATTCAGTAAAGCGAGCGGCGTCCTCAATCTTCACAAGATAGAACCGATTATGGGTACACGCTCGCATGTATTGACGAAGGCGACCCTTCATCTTCTGCGTCATGTCCGCATCATCTTCAATGAAGATCATTTGATCAATATGTCCGCCAATATGGAATTCACCGTGCAGGCTATGCATGAAGAGTTTTTTGTCAAGACGAAGAGAGCAGGATTGCATTGAATACTTGTCCTTCTCTTCGTATTTGATTGGATCGGTTCCATGAGGCGAAAGTTCGCTCACCAAGTTACGGTACTTGGCTAGAGCCCGCAGCTTTTGAAGGACCGTCCCTTCGTTCGCGACACGACGTTCAAATTCGGCCCGCACCACAACGGCAGCCTCGTTAAGAGCAGCGGTTATCTTCGCGATCGTCCTGTCGTCGTAATTAACCTCTTCGCGACTAGCGGCAATAGAAACCGCACCTATCGGCAAGTTCAAGATAATAATGGCATTGTGGTAAAACGGGCAGGCAAAATCGCGATCAGAGACGGCGTAGCAAACCTGACCCATCATGACGTTAAGACGCGATGAAACAGGTGCTTTATGATTTATGTACAACGAGAATTCACTCGTTTCAAATTCCGGCTTCTCGCTATCGAAGTTGAGTTGGGCACCGACAATGTTCGGACGCACCTTGAAAAAGGTGTAGACACGTTGAGCGGCCCTGACGAAAATCTGAGCGTCGCCCGGCTTCGTGTTGATGCGGACTTCCAAGCCGTTCGGCTCGTCCGTATCAACTGTGTTCAAAAGAGCGAGCGTCGGAATCGACGACTCATTCTTGAAGGCGGAGTACGTGTACTTCCGTTTGTCCCAAATGGATATAATCGTGAATTGGTCCGTGTACGCAAAGGGGGACTTGCTGCCGATACCTAGACAGCCAGTAAAGTCATCGCTATTCGTGCGAGTACTTTTGCCGTATTTCTTGTATACGGTTTCGATTTGAGTGGGCGACAAGCCCGTACCGTAGTCACGGATCGACAACCAAGGCTCTAGTTGATTTGGAAGATGAACATCGAACGGCTGATCGGCACAGCCAGCATCCGTATGAGAGTCGGATGCATTCGTGGACAATTCACGAACGATAGCTCGCGGCTCGTCAGTGTAAACCTTCTTTGAAAGCAAGGCAAACATTGCCGCGTTTGTTTCGAAGGAGTACGTGCCTTCTTGGAAGGTGCCAGAGCGTTCGACTTCGAGAGTTGTTTCAGTGAGTTTCATGCCAGTATCTTACCCCTTAGAGTCTAGCCCGTCAAGTGGAAATTTTGGCCCATAGATCAAACGCAGTCGCAGAAATTCTTGGTACTCGTAATATTGAGTCTGTTCTTTGCTACGCAGAAGAATAGTTTCAATTGCCGTCGCTCCTGCCATTAGCAAGGTCTCGAAACATTCGTGCCCTTTGTTAAAGACAATATATTCGGTTTGCCGATCTCCAACCACAAAATAAATACGTCTGCAATTGTCCAAAGCTCCCCGATGCACGACAATTTCTCTATCCATTAATGGTCTCGCGTTCTTTTCTAGCAATACAGCAACTCAAGCGACTCGCCATTCCATAGAATAGCCTGATGCTGTTCGATACACGGAGCACACGCCCACGTTGTACCTTCGGTTTCACCAGCTTGATACGTGTGATGATGTCCAAACACCCAGTGCCTGGGCTTAAACTGCCCTCGAATAGCGTTCAGAGCTTGCTTATCCGATCGCCCAAATTCCTTTTTGTGCGAACCATAAGGAAAGTCGAATGGAAACTCGTGCGAGATCACAAGGTCGATTGTCTGCTGATAATCCAACGCCTCCATGACTTGACGATAGGTGATTGACTCTTGAGGCCACCACGACTTACCTTGGATCCGATGATCCTTGTCGATGGATGAAGCACCGCCGAAAAACATCACGGTGTAGTCTGTCAGTCGCAGGACTGATCCACGCGGCTGATAGATCATGCCCGACTGAAACGCCCCTTGATCTTTTTCAAGCTGATCGTGATTCTCATGATTACCATCAATCCAATAGAATGGCAATGCTTCTGCCTTAGTAATCGTGGACGGATTCATATACGCTTTGTGAAACGTAAAGGGGTTACAGAATCCAGTGCCGTTAGCCTGAATGTCGCTACCCGGCCACGCATAGCCAAAATCTCCCACTTGAATCATATGGGTGATATCAGGGTGCTGCTTGAGAGCACGAGCAATCGTGATGTTGAGATCGCTCCACATTCCGTGGACATCCCCCAAGATTAAGACCTTCATGATGTCAAGTCTTATTCGTTTTCAAGCTCAGATTCCCGCCCAGAGAACGCCCAGTACACAAACAATGTAAATGGAATGATAGGCCACATCAGTGACACGAAACCTCGCACCCAGCTATTGTCAGTGTCGGCACGATCCCAGGCGAGAGGCATACCGAGCACGTAGAGGATCCAAAACATCAGTCGTCCTTGTTTCGACAGGCGGTGAGGTCAGATTGGAATTTACCAGTGAGCAACAGATTGCGGCCAGTCAAGCACACGGCAATGACACGTCGCGGATCGGTATTCTGTTCAACGTCCATGCAGTAGCGAATCGCAGGTTCAATCCATGCGGCATCACCATTGATAGATTCAATTTCACGCTTAAGAATTAGCCGCAAGATTGCTTCGTTAGGACGCGGACAGTAAATACTGTGAGAGAAACGTGACGCCATTGCCCCTTCGTGACGTGACTTGAAAAGATCAATGTCATTCACGGTCGCGACGCAGACGAACGGCACCTTGCGGTAGTAGCTACCACGAGCAGTCACCTTGCGAATTTCCGCTCGACCATCAAGAGCGGACAGTAGCCACATAAAAGCTTGATCCGGCACCTTTTCAATCTCTTCAATCACGAGAAGGGGCGGAACAACGTCGGCATCCATGATTGCGGCAATAGCACCAGCAGCCGTAGTCTGAGTGCCGTCGAATTCGATACAGCCATCGACCCCCACCATATTCTTGACACCACCCAGAAGATCACTCTTGCCGCATCCAGGCTTGCCGTGCAAGACAGCGTGATAACGTTTCGTATAATTGGTGTCTTTGGCGGTTTGCAACGATGCCAGAACAATGTCGATTTGCGGATCGAGACCGTACAAGTGATCGAAGTGCGTACCACGTTCGATTGTGACTTCCGCAATCAAGTCAGTTTCATTGAATACTTTGAGATTGGGGCCGGTGGTATTATGACCGCCCAGCACGCTCCACTTGCCCTTATTGCCAGCACACTTAAAAATGGCGTCCTTGACACCATTGAATTGTTTGGCCGGGTCGCCGCGACCAATGTGCTCGAATTCAAGTTCGACGCTGTAATGCCATTCACCTTCAACCAAAACAGGCACGATATCGTCTGGTAGTTCGGTTGACAGACGGAATTGTTTGCCTCGTGAGGCCGCGAGAGCACGATCCACGATCTCGTCTACCTGACGACGGGTAATCGAGACGTTCGAGCGACGTTGGGCTTTGCGTTCGATGGTGATCTTGTGACTCATGCCTCTATTATACCCACTAAACAGCTATTTGTCAAGTGACTTCCACAAAACGCAGCGACCCAAGAAATAAGCCACTGCGATCAACATGAAGTAGTGTTCATATAGCACGAAAAAGAGAGCAGTGATGGGCAGTAGAAACAAACATACGCTTAACACGATGGAGCCGAGCAGAAGACTCAGGGCGTGGTGCTTCACTTCACTGTCACCATAGCATCTAGAGGCACAAAAACGATACAATTATTGGTTTCAAGACAGAAAACCCTGGCGTTAGGTCCACCGTGCAATTTCAAGAACGTCTTGCCGTCATAAGTAAACCACGTTGCGTTTCTTAGAGACCAAAAGAACTTCATGCTTCGTAGAAAACAAGGGCTTCTTGTTTCTCATCCCAGGACATATTCACTAACCCAAGCTCAACCAGACGCATAAGATCTTCGTTAATCGCCAGAGTAGCAATCTCTTTGAGAAGCTGGTCGTCTGTGAAGCAATCTGGCATTCGCGAGATGGCCAACATAGTAATGTACTCGGAGCATTCGCCGTCAACTGAGACGCGGGAGCACTCTTCAAGAGGCTTGAAATAGTCAGATTTATTGTGCATAATTTCTCCTAAACAGTTTTGTGTATATACGTTCAAATGCTTCGTAGAGGCGTTTTGCCATAGACAAAACTAACTCCTCTTTTTCTTTTTCAAGCGATTCAGACGTAAGGTGAACTTGCGATACGTCTACACCCTTAGCGTGTAAGTCTCGATTCGAGACTAGTGATTTACGCTTAAGGCCGCGAGTTGCTGCTTGGTCCAACAAAACGTTCAATGGTTTAGCTTTTAAGTGTGTCATAATTGGTAATATTAGCGGTAACGATTGTCACTTTTGCCGTCACGAAAACATAATCACTTTTGTAACGACGTATGTTAATCTTCCAGGTCTTCGCCATATTGGGCGAGCGGCAGAGGTATAGGTTTGGGTGTTGCGGTCGGCCATATTTTCTTGACGCCCTTAATGACTAAGCCGCCAACAATGAGGCCGCCAAGGATGACGGAGTACACCATACACATTCACTCACCATCCTTTTCGAGTTGTTCGATTATCATCTAATAGGGCTCGTTTAGATCGAAACTGTAGTTTGATTTGCATGTCTTAGGATACCCCATCTAGGGGCTAAGTCAAGTCCTTTTCAAGTTCCTTACGCAGAACCTCCACACACTTATCACAAACCTTACCAGAGACATCATTGAGGCGACCGAGGTCGATACCCATCAGTTTGGTGCCGCAAATGGCGATTGTGCCTGCCTTGGCGGGTTTATTTTCGTTGCGGATGATGTGGGCGAGCGGAGGCCAGGAGGGCGGAACCTCGTCCATCATGGGTTCGATTACAGGTTCAGTCAGTGTTTCTTTTGTCATTTTCAAGCTACTCCAATAAGGAAGTTGGCGGGTTAGATCTTATTCATTTTCAAGCCGCTCCAAATTTATCATAGTAAAAGAAGAAAACAAACGGCGAGTCATCATGGCGGAACCAGACCTGTGGCTACGAGGTGACACCGAGGCGTTCCTTGAAAACGAAAAGAGACACCAGGGGGCGATACTCGTTAGGGTCTATCCTTCTCTTTTTGTTATAGTTTTTGTTTTCCTGTGCTCACACACGAGCACTAACACATTGGCAGCTTCTCAGCCTATGAAATATTGCAGTGTTTGGCTCGCCCGCAAGCACTTCGTGGTCCGGCTGGGCATGTCGGCCCTCCCCCTAGCCTGCGTGCATTCTACGTGTCTCCAGATGTAAAAAAGTGTGTTTGAATTTTCTTGAAATGGATCAGTACCCCGCCGCACACTGAACCCCAGCTTCCCAGTCGCCGTAGTCGCCAGTGCCTTTTCGGTACTCATGTCTGCATGATAGTACTGTTTCGAGCTATTGTCAAGAAGTTTCTTGAAAAAGAAAAAAGTAGTTGCACACCTATCCTTTTGGGTGTACTCTTGAATGCAGGAGCCCAGCTAAGGCTCGCAAGATAGGTTCCGCAAACCCCAGTCCGGCGGTTTGGCACAATCCAGCAAATTGTGGTGTTTTGCGTGTAAACGCTATACGTCTGTTGCCTATCCTGCACTTTTCAAGTAATAGCTTGACATTACGAGGAATCGTGATATGATAGAAGTGGCTTGAAAAAGTCAACACTGCGGAGTAGAGAAGCCCGGCTGTTCTCGTCTGCCTCATAAGCAGAAGATCGTGGGTTCGAATCCCACCTCCGCTACCATTTATCGAAGCACGAAGACTTGCGGAACAAGGAGCGGCGTGAAGGTACAGCGTGGTTACAAGACCGAATTGAGGTTGAACGACAAACAACGAACCGCATGTCTCAAACATGCAGGGGCGGCTCGTTACACCTACAATTGGGGCTTGAGCCAGAAGAAGATGGCATACGAGAACGGCGAAAAGACGCCCAACGCCATCGAACTCCACCGCCGACTCAATGCTCTCAAACCGACTGAACTGCCGTGGATGTACGCAGTATCAAAGTGCAGCCCACAAGAGGCTCTACGCAATCTGGATCGTGCCTACGATAACTTCTTCAAGAAGCGGGGCAAGTTCCCAAAGTTCAAGAGCAAAAAGAATGGCATCGGCGGCTTCCGGCTGACTGGCACAATCAAGGTTACGGAGAACACGGTGCAACTGCCCCGGCTCGGTGTCCTGAAACTCAAGGAACGTGGCTATTTGCCCACGGACGCCAAGATACTGTCAGCAAGCGTCTCAGAACGTGCTGGACGCTGGTTCGTGAGCATTCAGGTCGAGGAAGACCTACCAGAGTACAACGGCGTCAAGGACGAGCATGACGTGGTTGGCGTGGACTTGGGCATCAAGACGTTGGCAACCGTGAGTGATGGTACGAAGTACGAGAACCCGAAGCCGTTGAAGACGAAACTCAGAAAGTTGAAGAAACTCCAGCAGAGCGTCAGCCGGAAGGTCAAAGGAAGCCAGAACAGGAAGAAAGCGACCAAGAAAGTAGCCCGACTCCATCTCAGGATCAGCAACGTCCGCAAGAACACGTTGCACAAGATGACGACGACTTTAGCGAAAACCAAGCGGGTTGTCGTGATCGAGGACTTGAATGTGTCTGGCATGATGAAGAACAGGTGCTTGTCTCGGTCGATAGCCGATCTTGGCTTGTTTGAATTACGAAGACAGTTGTCCTATAAGGGCGGCTGGTATTCTTGCAAGATCGTGCCAGTGGACAGGTTCTTCCCATCCAGCAAGACGTGTAGCGTCTGCGGGGAGATCAAGGAAGACTTGACACTGGCTGATCGAGAATGGGATTGTGGCGGTTGTGGTACGCATCATGACCGGGATCACAACGCATCAGTTAATTTAGAGAACGTCGCTGCAAGTTCTGTAGAGACGTAAAACGCCTGTGGAGAGGGAAGCTCTGGTCATGAACTTGTCGTTCATGACGAAACTGCCTTCTGTGAAGCAGGAATGGAACAGGGGATTTGGGGCGTTTTTGCGTCTTCCAGATTTCCGTAGGTTTTCAGGAACGGTCAAACCCTGGCGTCTCTTTTCCTTTTCAAGGAACTGCAAAGGACAATTTGCAGGACATGGCTCGAAAAGGTAGAGCTCCTATGGCTACTGCACTATTCTCAAAAGAACAAGTGGCGTTACTATATGCCGCTGGCGTCTCTTCGACACGAATCGCTCGTTAAATGGTGTACACTACAAGAGTTATGGCGGTCCAATTAGAGACCGGGGGTCGAGAAAATGGGGTAATAGATATTCCCCTGGGAGTACCGGGGTGCGTAAAAAATACGTCTAAGACTTAAAAATGAAATTCTGAATAGACATGAGAGAAAACTCTGGAAGTCTGTACAATTCGCTTACTTAGCGTTTCCCAGAAATTTCAGCGGCTTCGTCACCGTCCTTACTAGTGGCTTGAAAAAGAAGAACTGGGGGCGGGCGTGCTCAACTCCCATCCCCATAGGAGGAGCACCACCCGTCGCCGTGGCCCTTGGCCCGCCTTCGCGACACCCTATCTTACTCCATTTTCAAGCAATGTCAACAAGGATCCACGATTTTCGTCCCTGATGTCGGATCTTCCAGGGCGACCGTATCTCGTTGACAGTTACATGTTATCATCGTTTTCAAGCGATGTCAATAAGGATCCACGTTTTCAAGTGGAACGGGCCTCTCCCCGCGTCAAGTCTAGTTGCGGAACCGCAACAGAGGTAGATGGATGCCCTGAAAGGATTTACACCTAAGTCTTTCGCACCGTTTCCTAGGACTGCGTGCGGCTGTTCTGTTTCTTGTGTTTTTGAACTACAGGGCGGACATATCATACCATCGTTTTCAAGATAGTCAAGCGGAACGCTTGAAAAAGAAATCGCCCGCCTCATTTGACATTCCCACGGATCGGCGTATCATATGGAGTACCGCCAATCGGCACGAACCAACAACGGAGAATCGACATGACTCAAGCAACGACCGACTTCCTGAACCGCGAAAACATGAACTACAGCGTGCAAAGCGTACCGGCTCCGCATCCCGTGTATCGTGATCGGAACGTCGAGGGACAATACCACCTTGTTCGCTCCACGGACAATGTCGTAGTCTCGTTGAAAACCGTCTCGAAAAGGTACGTCGCGACGTGCCCGATTGACATGATCGCCCCGATCGCCCCTCTGATCGCCGAGGGCTGGGTGACGCCTGAGCGAGGTTTCATGCTCTCCGAAGGGTCGCACGAGATGCTGGTGTTCAAGATCGACGGCGGCAAGCTCGACAACGGCGGTAGGGTCGATGGTGAGGATTGGGACCACTTTTTCCAGCTTCACAACTTCCAGGGGTCTGGATCGTTTTTCGGCTCGCTCTTCGCCCGGCGTCAGGTCTGTTCAAACGGTGCCGTTCGCGTCGTGAGCAAGGGTAACGGGTTCCGTCTCCGCCACATGGGAGCCCTTCAAGCGAAGTACGAAGATGCGATGCGAACGTGGGAAGATATCCAGGTCGAGATCCGCAAGCTCTCGAAGCGGATGACGCTCTGGAACGGTCAAAGGCTGACCTACTCCGAAGCCGTCGCCCTTTTCAACATGATCTATGATGTCGAGGATCCGAGCGACATCGCAACGCGGACGGAAAACGAACTCAAGTTTGCGATCAGCGAGTTCTCGAATCCAGGCCGTGGCACCTACGGCAAGACCGTTGCGGATGTCTACAACGCGATCACGGCGACAAATACGCACTACGCCCCCAAGGGTAGCCGCGAGACGGAAACGAAGCGGATGTCAAGCCTTTTCAATCCGAACGGCTCGCGGAACCTCCTCGAAGGTCGGGCAATCGAAGTGCTGTCGAGCCTCTAATTAGTCCGGGGTGGCGGTTGACAAGACCGCCACTCCGGACTATACTCTAACCTCATGGGACATCGCTGGGATCGTGACTACAATCGAGCCTCTAGACCACCTCCCGACCTTATTGGTGACGCCAAGGGCGTTCTCACGGAATGGATCTTGCTGGCACTAGGGACCGCACTACTGGGGTGTTTCATCAAGTTTATGGGATGGAACACGGACGACTGACTAGGGGGCGGCTCTTTTGAGCCGCCCCCAATTCTTGAAAAGGAGTTGACAGCCGATCTATACGGCTGCCATTTTGGCAGCCATAATCCTACGGTGGCCCCCGGTCCTCCACCATGACGCTGAACTATATCACACGAAACGTGTTACGTCAAGCCGATGGCTCAACCGTCGGCTCAAAGTGATTTTTGTTTGACAGACCGCGAGAATGATGTATCATTAAAACATGAAAACCATCACGCACACGAACCCGAACGGCAAGACCGTTCAAGTCAACGTCGGCTCGAACGTAACCATCGGCTATGGCGTAACCATCTGCGAGAACGTGACCATCGGCGAATACGCGAACATCGTCGATGGTTCGCACGTCGGCTCGTACTCGACCATCGGCAAGAACGCGACCATCGGCAAGAACGCGATCATCCGCGAGCACGCGACCATCGGCAAGAACGCGATCATCCGCGAGCACGCGACCATCGGCGAGAACGCGACCATCGGCAAGAACTCGTACATCGGCAAGAACGCGACCATCGCCCCCGGCTCAATCGTCGGCTCAAAGTGATTTTTGCTTGACAGACCGCGAGAATGATGTATCATTAAAACATGAAAACCATCACGCACACGAACCCGAACGGCAAGAC